>Ga0307411_10000006_pt1 | contig 382357 bp, 273 predicted proteins | sample DK1Ometagenome_2_FD_203712 | JGI IMG/M metagenome (GOLD analysis project Ga0307411, IMG submission 203712) | Maize rhizosphere microbial communities from greenhouse at UC Davis, California, United States - DK15-O-1 | ecosystem: Host-associated > Plants > Roots > Rhizosphere > Soil | place...
TTTTTTGAAAAAATTTTTTCTTTCCAAAATCCATATGCTTGTCAGTATTTCAGTGAACGTCTGTCGCTGTTGCGGGTGCAAAAGTAGCACCTTTATTTACATTTACAAGCCTTTTTTTTATATAATTTTAATCTTTTTTATAAGTCCCTGGTTTTGCGTTTTTTACAATTGAAAGTTTTTTTTGATCAAATTGGAGTTATGTGGATTTGTAACGCTTTGTGTAGCTTTGGATGCTTTTGCCGCAAAGGCACTAAGGCCCGAAGCTTTTTGTTTTATTTCTTTTTATTGGAACGGAAAACGCACAAAAGCACTTAACTTTCTTTTATTGCTAATGCTTTCTGTTTTCCTAATGCCTGTTTTGAAAACTGATACCCTAGCCCCGATAGTAACGAAAATCCTTTTGTGCCGGGGTTCGGCACAAAAGATTGTAGTGGATAGCGGGAAATAGCTCCTTATAAAAAATAAATTCCAATTCTGCAAAATCCAAATTTCAATTGGCGATGGAAAGAATCTTCTCCTTATATATATTAGGTAGCAAAAAATAACCCGACAGTTTTTCAAAAACTGTCGGGTTGGGTGATTTAATTCTATTACTATATATAGGTATATTATTTTTTGTTGAGTGTTTTTGCCTTTTCTTCCCAATGCTCCATCAAATCATTATAATTAACTGGATTTGCTGGTTTTTGATTTATTAATCGACCGGATTCAAATGCTCTGACAAGAATGGTTTCTATTAAATAGTCTTCATTGACTTCATAGGGTTTGTATTCTGTTTTTAAACTTATGTCAAACAAATTGGCCGTGGTATTTGAGACAAAGGCCTTGAAACCACTTTTGAGCGTTCGAATTAATTCATAGGTTGTAATTCCGGTTTGACGATGAATTAATTTTACCAGAATTTGACCTTGTTTTCGAGAAAGCTTTTTAAGGCGTTCTTCAAATTCATTATTAAGGTAATCTTCTACAATTTTAAAATATTTCTTTTTTTCACGATTGGTTTTTAAACGCGCCATTCCTTTATTTAGTGCTGTCAGTCTATCGGCAGCCAATTTTGCATACGGATATACTTTATAAACGCGGTTTTGAAGTATAAGAAATTGCTTTTGTGCTTCGGGATCTAGTTTCTCTTTAGAAATAATAATCTCAGGCAATTGAATTGTATCGCCTAAAATAGAATCTTGCTCGGTGAGAATATAGCCCATTTCCTGATTTTCCTTTGGAGTAACCTGAGCCTGAGCTGTGAAAGAAATCAATATAAAAAACAAAATAATGTAGGTAAATCTCATAGAGTCATAATTTAAATGTAAAATTATATATTTATATACAACTCTAATACCAAATTTATAAATTAGCGCAAAAATATTTTTATGAGTACGAAATCTATCTTAAAAGATACCTCTATTGCTTTTCTGGAAAGCTACCTAAATAACGCCTCTCCTACTGGTTATGAAAGTGAAGGGCAAAAACTTTGGATGAATTATTTAAAACCTTACGTTGATACTTTTATTACGGATACTTATGGCACTGCCGTAGGAGTTATTAATCCTGATGCGCCCTTTAAAGTTGTTATTGAGGGGCATGCTGATGAAATTTCATGGTATGTAAACTATATTACTGATGATGGTTTATTGTATGTAATTCGAAATGGTGGTTCTGATCATCAAATTGCGCCTTCTAAAAGGGTTCATATTCATACTAAAAAAGGTATTGTAAAAGGTGTTTTTGGATGGCCGGCTATTCATACAAGATTGCGTGATAAGGAAGAATCTCCAAAATTGAGTAATATTTTTATCGATTTAGGCTGTGAAAACAAAGAGCAGGTTGAAGCAATGGGTGTTCATGTGGGTTGTGTGATTACATATCCTGATGAATTTATGATCTTAAACGAAAATAAATTTGTTTGTCGCGCTATAGATAACAGAATGGGCGGTTTTATGATTGCCGAAGTTGCGCGTTTATTACATGAAAATAAAAAGAAATTACCTTTTGGGTTGTATATTGTTAACTCTGTTCAGGAAGAGATTGGTTTGCGAGGTGCTGAAATGATTGCACAAACAATTAAACCAAATGTTGCTATTATTACAGATGTTTGTCACGATACGACAACACCTATGATTGACAAAAAAGTAGAGGGCGATCTTAAAATGGGCCGCGGTCCGGTAATTGCTTATGCACCGGCTGTACAAAATAAATTACGTGATTTAATTATAGATACTGCCGAAGAAAATAAAATTCCGTTTCAACGCAGTGCCATTTCTCGAGCTACCGGAACTGATACTGATGCTTTTGCTTACAGTAATGGCGGTGTGGCTTCTGCATTAATTTCGCTGCCTTTACGTTATATGCATACTACTGTAGAAATGGTTCATAAAGAAGATGTTGAAAATGTTATTCAATTGATTTATGAATCTTTATTGAAAATTAAAAACAATGAGACTTTTTCTTATTTCAAATAAAAAACAATTTTAAACGTCAATTCGGTTATTTAACTGGCCGAATTGACAAATAAAAAACAGCATGAAAATTTTACTACTCGAAGACGATTTTACTTTATCTAAAGAAATCTCAACATTCTTTACTTTAAAAGGATTCGAGTGTATTCCTTATTATGATGGTTCATTATTATTGAAAAAATACTTTCCGTATGAATATGATTTAATTATTCTGGATATTAATGTTCCCGGAATAAATGGAATTGATGTTTGTAAAGGTATTCGAGAAGTCGATAAAAAAACACCTATTATAATGTTGACCGCTTTTAGTGAAATTGAAGATAAACTGACTTCTTTTGATAATGGAGCTGATGATTATTTGGTGAAACCTTTTCATTTTGAAGAATTATATGCCCGAATTTCATCTCTTTTAAGGAGAAAAGAAATTCCGCAGCAGGTTGAGAAAAAAATTTCTATTGAAGATTTAGAAATATTCGAAGATGACATGAAAGTTTTTCGCTCTGGCGAAGAAATTAAATTAACTCCAAAAGAGTTTAAACTTATTATGATTTTGGCGCATGCCAAAGGAAAAGTGCTTTCTAAACAATTTATTGCCGAAAAACTTTGGGATTATCATATAGAAACCAATCAGAATACGATTGAAGTTTATATTAATTTTTTAAGAAAGAAAATCGACAAAGACCACGAAATTAAGTTGATTCGAACCAAAATTGGCTACGGCTATTATTTAAGCAATCAGGAATGACTTTAAAAAACCGGATATCACTTTTAGTAAGTTTATTATTTACAATCCTTTTTGGATTGGCTTCTACATTGATATTTGTTTTATATTCTAATTTTAGAAAAGAAGAATTCCGCGATCGATTACAAATAAAAGCACTTTCTAACATTAAATTACTGGTAAATGTTAAAGAAGTAGACGATCAGCTTTTGAAAATGATTGATCAAAATTCAATTAATAAGCTATATGATGAAAAGACATTGGTTTTTGATTCTCACTTCAATCTTATTTATAGCAGTATTGACGATGCCAAGATTAACTGGTCTATTGATGATTTAAAATATTTAAAAAAAAATAAAACCTTTTTTAAGCAGCAGGGCGATTATGAAGTTTACGGGGTTTTCTATGACACCAAAGACAAAGATTTTTATGCCCTTATATCTGCAACAGATGATTATGGTAAACGAAAATTACTTTTTTTACGATACACCTTAATTATATCTTATATCTTTTTTACTTGTATTTGTTGGGTCTTAACTTCATTCATGGTTAAAAAGGCAATGAGTCCTTTAAATGTATTCCATCAAAAAATTAAAAATATAAACGAGAATAACCTTGATACCCGTATTGCCTCTAAAAGCAATAAAAATGAAATTGATTTGATTGCAAATGAATTTAATTTTATGATGGATCGTATCGAAATCTCGTATCAAAAACAAAAAGAGTTTACAGCACACGCTTCGCACGAGCTTAGGACTCCCCTATCCAGAATTACATCACAGATTGAAAACACAATTGAAGATTCGGCAACATCTATAAAGGGTAAAAACTTTTTAAAAACAATTTTATCTGATGTGAATCAATTAACCGAATTAATTAATTCGTTGTTGATTTTGTCTAAAATAGACAATAAAAATCATGAGAATTATGAAGTTCAACGAATGGATGAGATTTTATTTTCTACTATTGAGAATTTAAATAAAAGCTTTCCTGATTTTATTATCCTTTTTGAAATGGAAGAAAATGAAAATCTGGACACTGCTTTAGAAATAAAAGGAAATAAAAATCTGCTGGAAATCGCTATTAGTAATGTCCTAAAAAATGCTTGTGTTTACTCTGACAACAAACAAGCTATTGTAAAAATTAGTATTGAAAACAATAATCTTATTATTTCAATTTCTAATATTGGAAAAACATTAACGAAAAACGAACAAAAAAATCTTTTTCAACCCTTTATGCGTGGCGAAAACTCGAAAGGTACTGCAGGTTTTGGGCTTGGATTACGCATTGTAAACCGTATTTTAACGCTCCATAATGCCAAAATCATATATAGTGTTCCTTTTGAAAACACGAACTTATTTCAGTTGATTTTTCATTCTAATTAGATTCACTTAAAATTTTAAGGTCTTTTTAAGTTCTTTCTTAAGGTGTCTTAAAGTCTCATGATAGCATCTTTGTATCAAATAAAACCGATACAATGAAAAAGTTATTTGCAATACTCCTATTGATTTTAATACATCCGGTAGGTTTCGCACAAAAAACATTCACTTTAGAAGAGTGCGAAAGTCAATTTCTAAAAAACAATCTTTTCCTGCTTGCCTCTCAATATAATATTGATGCATCAAGAGCACTTACGATTCAGTCGAAAATTTGGGAAAACCCAACGATTACAGCAGAATTAAATGCCTATAATCCTGAAAGAAATCAATATTTTGATATTGGAAAAGAAGGACAAAAAGCATTTGGTATCGAACAGCTAATTTATTTGGGTGGAAAAAAACGTAATGAAATTAAATTGGCGCAAACTAATGAGAAATTAGCCGAACTACAATTTAATGATTTATTAAGGACATTAAAACTACAATTACGCAAAAGTTTCTATACCGTTTATTACAACACAAAAAGTCTTGAAACGACTGACGATCAGTTAACTCATATTGAAGATTTAATCAACTCCTATTCTGCTCAGGTTCAAAAAGGAAATATTCCTTTAAGGGATCTTGTTCGTTTACAATCGTTATACCTAAATTTTAAAAACGAACGAATGGAGGTTGTAAATGATAATATTGAAGAACAGGGAAACCTGAAATTACTATTGAACTCACAAGAAAATATAGTCCCTCAAATTTCTAAAGAAGAATTTAATAAATATCTAAAAGAAATTCCTTTTGATCTCAAAAACTTTCAGGATGAAGCAATTGCAAATCGCCCTGACTATCTGGCCAAACAAAAAGACATTGAAGCAAATGAACTGAATGTTAAGTGGCAAAAATCACTTTCTGTTCCTGATATTACGGTTGGTGCCACATACGATCAGCGAAGCGGCGCATTTAACAAAGAAGCAAATCTTACACTTGGAATTCCCTTACCACTTTGGAACAAAAACAAAGGAAATATAAAATATGCCCAAACCATTTTAGAGCAATCAAAAGTCGAAAAACAAAATTTTGATCTGCAATTGCAAACCGAAATTACATCGGCCTGGAACAAATGGGATGAATCCCGTAAAAACTACATTGTAATAAAACCTACAGTAAATTCAGATTTTGAGGCTGTTTACAATGGTATTTTAACCAATTTTCAAAAACGAAATATCAGTTTACTGGAATTTACAGATTTCATGGAAAGTTATAATCAGGCGGCTGTTCAGTTAAATGAACTAAAGAAAAGAGTCGCACTTTCCGGAGAAGAATTAAATAGTACAATCAACAAAGACTTATTTTAAAATTAAATAAAATGAAATATAAACTAATTATAGGAATTGCTCTTGTCTGTCTATCAATTGCAAGCTGCAAAAAAGAAGTTGAAAACCCTGAAACGAATACTTCTTTTGCTTTAAGCGATGCAATGCTAAAAACGACTACAACGGCTGTGGCACAAACACAACCTGTAAAAAATGAATTAAGTTTTTACGGAAAAATTACAGCTGACAATAATAAAATGATTGACGTTTATCCGCTTGTTGGCGGAAATGTAATCAAAGTAAATGTAGAACTTGGAGATTATGTTCGCAAAGGTCAGGTTTTGGCAACTATCAGAAGTACTGATGTTGCCGATTTTGAAAAACAATCTATCGATGCAAAAGGCGATTTGTTAGTAGCCAAAAATAAATTAAAAGTTGCCCAGGAATTATTCGACGGAAAATTAAATTCTGAAAGTGATGTTTTTGAAGCAAAATCTGAAGTAAATAAAGCGCAGTCTCAATTAAGCAAGATTCAGGAAACATATAAAATTTACAACATTAAGGCAGGATCAATTTATGAAGTTACAGCTCCAATTAGTGGTTTTATCATTCAAAAAAGTATCAATCAGGATATGCTTTTAAGAAATGACCGCTCTGAAAATATTTTTGATATAGCTGAAATTAGTGAAGTTTGGGCATTAGCCAATATTAATGAAATCGATATTAATAAAGTAAAATTAGGAATTGATGCTGACGTTACAACTTTAAGTTATCCTGATAAAGTTTTTAAAGGTAAAGTTGATAAAATCTTTAACGTGATTGATCCTGAAACAAAAGCCATGCAAGCTCGTATAAAATTGCATAATCCTGATTTTATGCTCAAACCGGACATGAATGCAAATATCAAATTATCTTATAATGAAGGAAAATCAATGATTGCAGTACCAAGCAAAGCAATTGTTTTTGATAAAAGTAAAAACTTCGTGATGGTATTTAAAGATCGTCATAATATTGAAACCAGACAAGTTGAAGTCTATAGTGTAGTTGGTGATGTCACTTACATTTCGAATGGTTTGAAAGAAAACGAGAAAGTTATTACAAACAATGAGTTATTTATTTATCGCGCTTTAAACGAATAAGACATGAACAAATTCATACGAAATATTATTGCTTTTTCGCTTAAGAATAAAGCATTCACCTTCTTTTGGGTAGGATTACTGGCTGTTGCAGGATTTATTTCTTTCAAAAATATGCCAATCGATGCTTTTCCGGATGTAACGAATACTCAAATTATTATCATTACACAATGGAATGGAAAAAGTGCTGAAGAAGTAGAACGTTTTGTTACTTCTCCTATAGAAATCTCTATGAACTCGGTACAAAAAAAGACCAGTGTTCGTAGTATTACCATGTTTGGATTATCTGTTATTAAAATTATTTTTGATGATGGTGTCGATGACACTTTTGCGCGCTTGCAGGTAAACAACCTATTAAAAAATGTGTCATTACCAGATGATGTAGAACCAGATGTACAGCCTCCTTATGGGCCAACCGGTGAAATTTTCAGATATATTGTAAAAAGTGACAGTCGAGATAGTAGAGAATTATTAACTTATCAAAACTGGGTTATTGATAAACAGCTTCGATCTGTTCCGGGTGTTGCCGATTTAAATGTTTTTGGAGGTCAGACTAAAACTTATGAAGTTGGTGTTGATCCAATAAAATTAGCAAAATACAATATTACACCGCTTCAGGTTTATAATGCGGTTAATGCAGGAAACTTAAATGTTGGTGGAGATATTATCGAAAAGAACGGACAGGCATTTGTTGTACGCGGTGTCGGGCTTTTAAAATCTATTCAGGATATCGAAAATATTATTGTAGATGATGCGAACGGAAATCCGATTTTGGTAAAAAACTTAGCTTCTGTTTATGAAAGTTCAATGCCAAGAGTTGGACAAACCGGTTTAGGCAAAAATAATGATGCCGTTGAAGGAATTGTTGTAATGCGTAAAGGTGAGAATCCGCAGGAAACATTGGCCTTAATTAAAGCAAAAATAAAGGACTTGAATGACAATGTTCTTCCAAAAGACATTAAAATAGAAACATTTTATGACCGTGATAATTTGATGAATTTCACGACAGAAACAGTAATGCATAACTTATTTGAAGGTATTATTCTGGTAACCTGTGTTGTATTTCTTTTTATGGCAGACTGGAGAACAACTTTTACAGTTTCTATAGTTATTCCGTTATCGTTATTGTTTGCCTTTTTGTGCCTGAAAATGATGGGGATGAGTGCCAATTTGCTGAGTTTGGGTGCAGTCGATTTCGGAATTATTATTGATGGTGCGGTGGTAATGGTCGAAGGATTATTTGTGGTATTGGACCACCGTGCACATCAATTAGGAATGACGGCCTACAATAAAATTGCAAAAGGCAGCTTGATTAAAAAAACGGGAGCTGAAATGGGTAAAGCTATTTTCTTTTCTAAATTAATCATTATAACTGCTTTACTTCCTATTTTCTCCTTCCAGAAAGTGGAAGGAAAAATGTTCTCTCCTCTGGCTTATACATTAGGTTTTGCTTTGATGGGTGCATTACTTTTTACTTTGACATTAGTTCCGGTCTTATCACATTTACTTTTAAATAAAAATGTAAAAGAAAAAAATAATCCTTTTGTTAATTTCTGGGATCGAATTGTAAGTAAAAGTTTTGCCTGGACATTTAAGCATAAAGTAAAAACCTTAATCGCTTCAACAGCCATTTTAGTAACGGTTTTCTTTTCTGCGACATTTTTAGGAACTGAATTTTTACCACAATTAAATGAAGGCGCTTTATGGGTAACGGCCGAATTGCCAATGAGTACATCTTTGCCGCAAAGTGTAGAAACAGCCGCAATGATTAGAAAAGATCTGGAAACTTTTCCCGAAGTAAAAAATGTTTTGTCGCAAACCGGAAGAAGTAATGACGGAACAGATCCGAATGGTTTTGGGTTTATCCAGCTACAGGTTGATTTGAAACCTAAATCAGAATGGACGCGAAAAATTACAATGGATGATTTGATTAATGAAATGGATCAGAAATTAAAAGTTCATCAGGGAATTACCTATAATTATTCTCAGCCTGTTATTGATAACGTTGCTGAATCTGTTGCCGGTTTTAAAGCCTCAAATGCGGTTAAAATATATGGTGATGATCTTGACAAATTGGATGAATTATCAAATGAAGTTTTAGCACAAATAAAAGATATTCCGGGTATTAAAGATGCCGGAATTTTAAGAAACGTTGGGCAACCGGAAATAAGTGTAATTCTTGACAGAGATAAAATGGCCGCTTATGGAGTGACTTTAAGTGATGCTCAAGCTGTTCTTGAACTTGCTTTTGGAGGAAAAACAGCCACTCAAAAATATGAAGATGAAAAGAAATTTGATGTAAGGGTTCGTTTTTCTAAAGAATACCGTAAAGATGAAAATGATATTGCTGAATTAAAGGTTCCAACAATTAGCGGAATCAAAATTCCATTGAAAGAAATTTGCGATCTAAAAACCGTTACGGGCCCGGCTTTTATTTACAGAGATAATACCAAACGTTTTATTGGAGTTAAATTTTCTGTACGTGATCGTGACTTAGGAAGTACAATTGCTGAAGCTCAGGCAAAAGTGGCAAAAATGAAAATGCCGCAGGGATATACTGTAGGCTGGACAGGAGAATTTGAAAATCAGGTTCGTGCCAGTGCGCGTTTAGCTCAGGTGGTTCCAATCAGTTTAATAGGGATTTTTGTTTTACTGTTTATTTTATTTGGAAACATAAAGGATTCATTACTTGTTTTGGCGAATGTTCCGTTTGCAATTATCGGGGGAATTATGGCTTTGCACCTAACAGGAATGAATTTTGGAATCTCTGCCGGTGTTGGTTTTATTGCTTTACTAGGGATTTGTATTCAAAATGGTGTGATTTTAATTTCTGAATTCCACCATAATCTAAAAGCAAAATTATCTCTCGAAGAATCCATTTTTATGGGAGTAAAAGCCAGAACGAGAGCTGTAGTTATGACAGCACTGATGGCCTCAATAGGTTTAATGCCGGCTGCAATTTCAACAGGAATTGGTTCTGAATCACAAAAACCATTGGCAATTGTTATTATTGGAGGACTAATTACTGCAACCATTTTAACATTATTAGTGTTCCCAATTATATTTTGGGTATTCAATCGAAAAAAACACGTTCCCATTGAATAGTTTTTAAAAATAAATTAATTTGGTTTGATTAATTTGACTTGGTTTTAAAAAGAAAAGCATCATTATTATTAATGGTGCTTTTTTGATTTCAGGCTTTTATGCTGTGCTGGGTAAATTAACCGCAAAATTCGCAAAGCTTTGTATTGATTTAGCTTTGCGAACTTTGCGGTTAAATAATTAGCCTTATGGAATGGGCACAAAAAAAAGACCCTCTGCTCAAAGAAGATCTTTTTTGTATACTAACTCAAACTTTTTTAAACTATTATTTTAAATCTTTCAAAAGAGCAATTGCATCTGTTGCGTTTGATAATTGTGCGTATTTTAAAGCTGTATATCCTTTTTCGTTTTTGTCACCAGGACGAGCGCCGCTAGCTAATAAAACTTTAATAATTTCAACTTTGTTGTAACGTGCAGCTGTCATTAAAGGAGACATATCGTCTGACTTTTCATTAACGTTAGCACCATATTCAATAAATTTTTTAACTACTTCGATGTCACCTTTACTAACAGCAACATTTAGTGGAGTTGCATCCCAAGCTGAAACTTCAACTGGTTGTTTTACTACTAATTGTTGATTTGAAGCCATTGAAACATTTGCAAATGCAACTAAAGCTAGTCCTAAATAAATAACTGAATTTTTCATAATGATTTGTGTGTTAAATTGATTGATAAATATTTGATTGATAATGGGTTGTTGTTAAATTCTATACAAATGTAAATTAAATTCCGGTATATTGCATTGCAAGGTACTTTGTTTTAACTAATTCTTAACGTTTAATTAATAAACTAATAATGACAAGAGCGTTTAATTGACGTTTCCATATAATAGACGCTGCAAAAGTAAAAATGTTACACTTAATTGAATATTTTCTGAAAAATAATTCGCGAAATATTCAGAAAACGGACAAACAATCCTCCATCTTTTTAACGTTAGTTCAGAAAGAAGTGCAAAAAAAACTCTGGAATTAAACAAAAACTAAATTAATAGCGAGTAAAATATAAATTAACAATCTAAATACGTCAATTTTAAAGAAAAGCTAAAAAGAAAGAAAATACATCGGAATTCAATACGTTTCTTTAACATTTTTTTCAACAAATTGAATTAATGCGGGTTTTAAAATCTGTATTTTAACTTAAAAAAGCACTTCATAAAAAGAGAAATCAAAAAAAATGTGAAAACAATTTGAAGATTTAAAGACAAAATAAAAAAGCCACGGATTACAACGATTAAAAGATTATTAAAATCCAATTAATCACATAATCTGTGGCTTAGTATCTCCAGCTTATCCTAAAGATAATTCTATATAAACAATATAAAATACTTATTTTTTAGATGCGAGATATTCTACGACGTTTTTTTCAATACGCTCATCAATATTGTCAATGTTAGCCTTAACAAATTTTTCTCCTAAAATATTCTCGTATAATTCAATATATCTTTCAGAAACAGATTCTATATAAGCATCTGTCATTTCTGGAATTTGTTGTCCTTCCTGACCCTGGAATCCATTTTCGATCAACCAGCGACGAACAAACTCTTTAGATAATTGTTTTTGTTCCTCTCCTTTTTCCTGTCTTTCCTGATAGCCATCAGCATAAAAATAACGAGAAGAATCAGGAGTATGAATTTCATCAATTAAAACAATAACACCGTCTTTTGTTTTTCCAAATTCGTATTTAGTATCAACTAAAATTAAACCACGGCTTGCGGCAATTTCAGTTCCTCTTTGAAACAAATCACGTGTATATTTTTCTAAAACAATATAATCTTCTTCAGAAACAATTCCTTTTGCCAAAATGTCTTCACGGGAAATATCTTCGTCGTGAGAACCATTATCTGCTTTTGTAGTTGGCGTGATAATTGGTTCAGGAAACTTATCGTTTTCTTTTAAACCTTCGGCCATGGTTACTCCACAAATTTGTCTTCTTCCTGCAGCATATTCACGGGCAGCATGACCAGAAACATATCCACGAATTACCATTTCGACTTTAAAAGGTTCACATAAATGTCCTACAGCTACATTAGGATCTGGTGTTGCAATCAACCAGTTGGGTACAATATCTTCTGTTAATTCCATGAATTTTGTCGCAATCTGATTCAAAATTTGTCCCTTGTACGGAATTCCTTTTGGTAAAACCACATCAAAAGCCGAAAGTCTGTCCGTTGCCACCATTACCAAAAGTTCATCGTTAATATTATAAACTTCTCTAACTTTTCCTCGGTAAACTGATTTTTGATTTGGGAAATTAAAATTTGTAGTTGTGATTGTATTGCTCATTATCCTAAAGTTGTGTTTTGTTTTATGAATGCAAATTTAAAACTATTTCACAGAGTTACACAATGAAAAGACAGAGATCATCAAGAAATGTGATATTTTATAAATTATAATCTTTTTAAAAAGATAATATTCCAACAAACGTATTAATTATCTGCCATTTAAAATACAAGAAGGAGCTATCTGAAATTCAAAATCCCCTTACCTAATGTTTTTATTGAAGTATCAAAACTTTGTACAGTTGTATCAGACAATCTTTTTATATCAGCATTGCTTACCATATAAATTTGTCCCTGATCTTTTGCCGGAGCAATTGGTACAAAAACCACGGCATTTCCGTCTGTGTTTTCTTCAATTAAATAAGCGGGTTGCCAATAGGTGCCAAGCTTCACTAAAACCGGTAAATTGGCAGTGGGATTTTTTGCTTTTTTGATCAGTTTTTCTTCTGCCAGCTTTTTATTTTTTTCGTAACCCGGCAAAAAGACCATTAATTTATCATCAATCCAGTCTGTTAATCTTTTTAAGAAAGAAAACTGCATTAGATAACCACTGAAATAAATCAATAGAATTAAAAATACTCCACCAATAATGTCACTCCCAATTGTCCCTAAGAATTTATCGATATTCAAAAAGTGAGCAAATTTATCTCCGTACTTTCTAAAAAATCCCCAAACTTTCTCGAGGATCATAAAAAACACAACCAACGGTAATAAAAGAATAATTCCTGAAATACAATTTCTTTGAACCTGAAGTAAAAATTTTTTCATGGTATTGCAGATTAAATTAATAGCAAAAAAAAAACTTATCCAAAAATCAGATAAGTTTTATAAAATTAAAAATTTAATACCAATAAGCAACACACCAACTGGTTAATTATTTAAATACTAATCAATTACAAATTCTTTGTTTAATATTTTAGATGAAATATATCTTGCAACGCCATCTTCGGCATTGGTTTTTATAACTTCTAATTCAGGTAAAGTTTCTTTTAATAATGCCGGAGCGTTCCCCATAATTAAACCCTTTCCTGACGCAGATAACATTTGAACATCATTAAAACCATCACCAAAAGAAACGACCTGTTCTAAGGTAAAACCTTCTTTTTCTAATACAGTTTCAATCGCAACTGCTTTATCTATAGATTTATCCATAAATTCTAAACAAGTTGGTAAGCTGAATGCGTGATGCAAATGCTCAGAAGAATTGGCTAGAATATCATCTTTTAATTTTACTAATTTTTCATGATTGTCGCAGGAAAAGAAAATCTTAATGGCGCCAAAGTCTTCCAGTTTTTTATAATCAACCAATTCAGGGCGGTAATTTAATTTTTCCTGAAAAGCATTTAATTTCTCACTTACTTTATTCGTTTGCCAAACATTTTCTTTAAATAAAACAACTGTAATTTCAGGATCAATTTCAACATTTAATGCCGCTTTTACAACATCGCTGTCTAAATTAAAAGAGAATAATTCTTCTTTTTCCGGAGAATGAATTCTCGCTCCGTTTGAACTTACTAAGTAAACCGGTACTTCCAGTTTTTCAATAATAGCCATTGCGTCAAGATGATGACGTCCTGTGGCTACAACTATAAGATAATTTTGATTGTGAAGCTCCTGAAAAATTGATTTAGTGTAATCTGATATTTTGTGCTGAGTGTTAAGTAAGGTCCCGTCTAAGTCACTTACAACAACTTTTATATTCTTAAGTTTAGAAGTCATATTAAAATCGAGTATTTATGATATACAAATCTACGATTTTAACAACAGTTGAGCAAAGATTACAAAGCATAAAAGCCCCAAGACAGGCAAGTTTATTATTTATTTAACTATTTGGTTAAATAATACATTATCCCTATTTTAAATCCTTACAGCTCCCGAATTATATAAGTTCAGGGCTTTTTGTAAAATAATTTCGATTCTGTCCAATGGCAGATCTTCATTAGAATCGACCAGCATAATTTTCATTCGCGATCGTTTATCCTGCACTAAAAAAGATTCATTAAAATAGGATCCTTCGACTATTCCAATATAAGGTTTCTTACGTTTTTTATCTATCCATAAATAGCAAAACATTTTACCTTTATAGTAAAAAAAAGGCATCCCGTATTTAATTACATTAGTGATATTTTTGTCTCTTCTTAAAATAATATCCCGCAACGCAATTAGTGTTCCTTTTACAGGTTCTTCCTGGTTTAAATAAAATTCATCTAGCTGATTCATCGGCGCATAACTTTTTTTATTGTGCTAAAAAGTACCTGCAAATTTATAAAGGAAGAATCATTATTTATTTAAAAAAATTTAATTTATAAGTAATTTTAACTTAACTTGTAAAGTTTTACTTAAAAAAAAATATTCGTTTTATGCATTTTTAAAAAAAATGCATAAAACGAATACTAAAACATCAAAAAAACAGTTACGATTAAATCAAATATTTAAATTTAGTATTAATCGTGATTTTCAATTTGTTTATAAGCATCGATTACCTTTTTCACTAATCTGTGGCGTACGATATCTTTATCATCGAGATAAATAATACCAATTCCATCAACGTCTTTTAAAACCAAAATAGCTTCTTTCAAACCAGAAATAGTTCTGCGTGGCAAATCGACCTGTCCCGGATCACCCGTAATCATGAATTTTGCATTTTTTCCCATACGGGTCAAAAACATTTTCATTTGAGAGTGGGTTGTATTTTGCGCCTCGTCAAGAATTACAAAAGCATTATCTAGTGTGCGCCCACGCATAAATGCCAATGGCGCAATCTGAATAATTCCTTTTAAAATGTAATCTTCGAGCTTTTCATTTGGTAACATATCGCGCAAAGCATCATAAAGAGGTTGCATGTACGGATCTAGTTTTTCTTTCATATCGCCGGGCAAAAATCCAAGATTCTCTCCTGCTTCTACCGCCGGACGCGTTAATATGATCCTTTTTACTTCTTTCTCTTTAAGCGCTTTAACAGCCATTGCCACACCTGTATACGTTTTTCCTGTTCCAGCGGGACCAACTGCAAATACCATATCATTTTTTTTGATAGTATCTACCAATAATTGCTGGTTGGGCGTCATGGCTTTAATTATTTTACCGCCAACACCGTGCACTAAAATTTTGTCATGATCATATGATTTTCTTTCATCCTGACCATCACTCATAATGACACGTTCGATAACATTATCGTCAATGTTATTGTATCTCGTAAAATGAAGCATTAGTCTTTGAAACCTTTTCTCAAATTCATCTAAAACTTCTTTTTCGCCAAATGCTTTCAAAGTAGTACCTCTCGCAACGATTTTAAGCTTTGGGTAATACTTTTTAATTATTTCAAGATGAGTGTCCTGAGCGCCCCAAAAGTCTTTTGGAGCGATGTCTATGAGCTCGATTATTCTTTCGTTCAAATGAGGTAGTTTTAAATTAAAAATAAATTTGTTTTTGTAAATCTATTGCTGTCGGGTTGTTTATATCTTTAAATGCAAATTGTCTTTTGTTTCTTTCAATTTGTATTTAGTATTACTAGATTTGCATATCTCAAATTTAATGAAAATTAGATTTAAAAACTACCAATAGTTATAAACAAAATTATGTCAATAATTACCCTTACTACTGATTACGGCTTAAAAGACCACTTTGTTGGTTCGCTAAAGGGTAAGATTTTATCTGAATATTCAGAGGCTCAAATAATTGACATTTCTCATGACATAGATCCGTTTAATACTGCCGAGGCAAGTTACATTATTGGAGCATCCTATTTAAGTTTCCCAAAAGGAACTGTACACCTTATTGGTGTTGACATTGAGCGCAATAAAGAGAACCAGCATATCGCCATGCAATGGAACGATCACTACTTTATTTGTGCCGATAATGGAATTTTAAGTATGCTTACGCAGAAAATCGTTCCTGAGAAAATTGTTGCCATCAACATTCACGACCGTTTTCCAGCTGAATCTACCGATTTGGATATTTTTATCCAGGTTGCCTGTCATATTGCAAAAGGCGGATTATTAAATGTAATTGGCAAAGAAATTACGGCTATTAAAGAAGTCACAGAATTACAGGCAGTTGTTGCCGGTGATGGAAATTCAATAAAGGGATATGTAATTTATATTGATCATTTTGGAAACGTAATTACCAATATTTCGAAAAAACAATTTTTAGAAATTTCACGCGGCCGCCCGTACGAAATTGTCATGAATACCAAAAACATCAAAACTATTTTACCAAATTATTCTGCAATTGCGACATCTGATAAATATCCAATAAAAACCTACGAAGGCGAAAAACTGGCTATTTTTAACGAAGCCGGATTTCTTGAAATTGCCATTTTCAGAAGTAATCCTTCAAAAGTGGGTTCTGCTAATAGTTTGTTAGGATTGAATTACAGGGATGTGATTACAATTCAGTTTTTATAAATTTTAGATTAATAGCACACTGATTTTACGGATTGAGCGGATTTACACAGATTATATTTCATCTTTTTGTTCTTTGATTAAAGAAATCACTCTATTTATATTTTAGACATAGCCCGCGGTTTCAACCGCGGGGACGCATTAATATATGTATTGTGATATACATCATGTCCACACGGTTGAAACCGTGGGCTATATTTGAAATACAATAAGACATTATAATCCGAAAAAATATGTATTTATAATATTTTACTTTTTCTTAAAAACAACAATCAAATTTGGTACTTTTGCGCTCCTGTAGAATTATAGACATTCAAAAATCTAAACTCAGAAATCTAAAATCATAATATGTTTGTTCGAATAGTAAAAATGAGTTTTCACGAAGAAAAAATTCCTGATTTTTTGGAAAATTTTGAAACTGTAAAAGACAAAATACGAAATGCAGAAGGAAATCGTTTTTTAGAATTGTATCAGGACAAAAATGATAAATGCATATTTTTCACCTATAGTTATTGGGAAACCGAAGCTGATTTAGAAAATTACAGACAATCTGAACTTTTTAATATGGTTTGGAGTTTTACTAAAAAGCTGTTCAATGCAAAACCGGAAGCATGGAGTGTTGATAAAATTGTTTCTTTAGTTTAAAGTTTCAGGTTTCAAGTTGCATACATAACGTGAAAATTGGAACGAATTAACCGCAAAGAACGCAAAGAAAATATTTAAAAGGCTTAAAAACACAAAATTCGCAAAGCTGGAACTTGAAACTTGAAACAAATCAACGATTCAACGATTAAACAAATAAAACGATTAAACAGAAAATAAATGAAATCAATCATTTTACGAGAAATAAAATCTTTTTTTGGCTCGCCAATTGGCTATTTGGTCATTGCTATTTTCTTAATTAGCAACGGACTATTTTTATGGGTTTTTGAAGGAGATTACAATATACTGAATACTGGTTATGCCGATCTTACTCCGTTTTTTACTTTAACGCCGTGGATTTTAATTTTCCTGATTCCGGCCGTAACGATGAGAAGTTTCTCTGACGAAAAAAAACAAGGAACCCTTGAATTGTTTTTAACCAAACCATTATCAATTTGGGAAATCGTAAACGGAAAATTTTTAGGTTCTTTATTTCTGATTGTTTTGGCTATTATTCCAACGTTTATTTATGTTAAGGTAATTTCGAATTTGGGTTCTCCCGAAGGAAATATTGACATGGGAAGCACTATTGGTTCTTATTTCGGATTGTTGTTTTTAATAGCTGCTTATTCTGCTATCGGAATTTTTACTTCTACCCTATCCGAAAATCAAATTGTTGCTTTTATCATTGCTGTTTTTCTTTGTTTTCTTTTTTATTTTGGTTTTGAAGGTTTAGCAACATTAATCCCTGGTTTCAGCAATATTATTGTCGCTTTTGGTATGCAGGATCATTTTAAAAGTATGAGCCGGGGCGTAATTGATACACGCGATGTTATTTATTTTTTAAGCATCACAGTATTATTTTTGTCTTTTACTGTTTATCAATTAAAATCATTTAAAGCCTAATGAAAGCATTCAATCAACAAAACATCAAAGCATTAGGAATTACAGTTTTCGTTCTAATCGTTTTAAATGTATTAGGAAGTTTGTTTTTTCACCGATTTGATTTAACAAAAGACAAACGATATACTTTATCTGAAACTTCTTTACAAATCGTAAAACAGGTTAAAAATCCGCTATCAATCAAAATTTATATGCAGGGAGATCTTCCTGCAGATTTTAGACGTTTACAACAGGAAACCAAACAATTATTAGAAGAGTTTCAGGCGTATAACAGCAATATTGTTTTTGAATTTGTAAATCCTATGGAAAACGAAGACGAAAGCATGCAAATGGTAAAATCACTTTACCAAAAGGGACTTACGCCAATAAATATTACTGTTGACGACAAAGGAAAACAATCCCAGGCAATGGTTTTTCCTTGGGCAATTGCCGTTTATGACAATAAAGAAGTTAATATTCCATTACTAAAAAACATAATGGGTGCTTCGACAACGCAAAAAGTAATTGGATCCATTCAGCATTTGGAATATTCGATTGCAGATGCTATTAATAAAATTACCAAAGCCAAACAAAAGAAAGTTGCCATAATAAAAGGAAACGGTGAAATAAACGAAATTCACATTGCCAAAATGCTGATGCAAATTCGCGAAAGCTATTACATCGGACCTTTTACATTAGATTCTGTTGCCAAAAATCCAACCGGAAGTTTAAGTGCTTTAAAAAAATATGATTTAGCGATTATCTCAAAACCAACAGAAACTTTCTCTGATGAAGAAAAACAGGTTTTAGATCAATTCATTATGAACGGTGGAAAAACGTTGTGGTTAATTGATCAGGTTGCTGCCGATATGGACAGTTTGTACAATCAATCAGGAGCAACTCTGGCTTATCCGAGGGATCTGAATTTGAACGATATGTTTTTTAAATACGGTTTTAGAATTAATCCTGATTTGGTAAAAGACGAACAAGGAAGCCCTATAAAACTAGCGACCGGAGAACAAGGAAGCGCCACTCAATATCAGGATTTTGTATGGAAATTTGCTCCGCAGGTATATCCGACAAGCAAACATCCGATTGTAAAAAACCTGGGCGGAATTAAATTTGATTTTGCAAATCCCATAGATACTTTAAAAAACGGAATCAAAAAAACAGTTTTACTGCAATCGTCTCAATATTCAAAAGTTATCGGAACTCCGGCAGAAATTAATTTGAATATTGTAACCGAAAAAACGTCTCCGGAAGAATATTTAAACAAAGGAAACTTGCCGCTTTCGGTTCTGTTAGAAGGAAATTTTCATTCTGCTTTTGAGAATCGTGTTTTACCTTTTAAAGAAAATGATTTTATTGCAAAAGGGAAACCAAATAAGATGATTGTTATTTCTGACGGTGATTTGGCCCGAAATCAATTGGACAAAAACAGGGAGCCGGTTGAATTAGGTTACGATCAGCGTACAGGAAACCTGTATGACAACAAAGATTTTATAATGAATTGTATCAATTATTTGCTGGATGATACGGGACTTATTAACATTAGAAGCAAGGATGTTGAACTGCCATTATTGGACAAAGAAAAAGTTTACGAAAATTACAGCATAACACAATTCATAACTATCGGACTTCCAATTGCAATTTTATTGGTATTCGGGCTTGTATTTACTTACATCAGAAAAAGAAAATACAGCAAATAGATGTTAATAAAAAAATTGCGAAACTAAGATTGTTTACGATATATTTGTAAAACCTATCTTAGTTGAAGAAAAACTAAAGAAAAGAGCAAAAAAATAAAACAAAAGACATGAAATTTATAGTATCGAGTTCGTACTTATTAAAACAATTACAAGTTTTAGGTAGTGTAATTAACAGTAACAATACGTTGCCTATTTTAGATAACTTTTTATTTGAACTAGACAATGATGCGTTGACAGTTTCAGCTTCAGATCTTGAAACCACAATGTCTGCTACATTATCTATCGATTCTAAAAGTAAAGGAAGCGTTGCTGTACCTGCTAAACTTTTGCTTGAAATTTTAAAAACGTTCCCGGAACAACCTTTAACTTTTACGGTTGAAGACAACAATACAGTTGAAATTAGTTCTAACTCAGGAAAATATGCATTGGCATACGCAGCCGGAGAAGAATTTCCAAAAGCTGTAAATCTTGAAGATCCATCTGTAACACTTGTTCCTGCTGATGTTTTGGCAACTGCAGTAAGCAAGACTATTTTTGCTGCCGGAAATGATGATTTACGTCCGGTAATGTCAGGAGTTTTCTTCCAGTTCTCTCCAGAAGGTTTGACTTTTGTAGCAACAGATGCCCATAAATTAGTTAAATATGCACGTACAGATGTAAAAGCATCTCAGGTTGCAGATTTTATTATGCCTAAAAAACCTTTGAATATTTTAAAAAGTATTTTAGGATCTTCTGACGCAGAAGTAAAAATTGAATACAACGACTCAAATGCTACTTTCTCATTTGACAATTATATTTTAATGTGTCGTTTAATTGATGGAAAATATCCAAATTACGAGGCGGTAATTCCTAAAGAAAATCCAAATAAATTAATGATCGACCGTTCTTTATTTTTAAGTTCTGTTCGTCGTGTTGCGATTTTCTCAAACAAAACAACACACCAAATTCGTTTAAAAATTGCCGGAGCCGAACTTAATGTTTCTGCAGAAGATATAGATTACTCTAACAAAGCCGAAGAGAGATTGACTTGTGATTATCAGGGAGACGATCTTCAAATTGGTTTCAATTCACGTTTTTTAACTGAAATGTTAACCAACTTGCAATCAGACATGATTATGTTAGAGATGTCATTGCCTAACAGAGCTGGAATTTTAACTCCAGTTGATGGCTTAGAAGAAGGAGAAACCGTTACCATGTTGGTAATGCCTGTAATGTTAAATAGTTAACATCAAAACTCCTTTTTGTTACAGGGTTTTTTTTTAATTTCAAATTAAAGACATATCATTGTAAAAAAAAAAACATCGCTATTAACCAACCATTTTTTATACCTAGAAACCGCAATTTTTCAAAAGAGTTGCGGTTTTTTATTGGTGCTTGTTTCAGGTTTCAGGTTTCAGGTTTCAGGTTGAAATGCGATTAAGGCTTGTGTATATTTTACCGCAAAGTTCGCAAAGCTTTTACGCAAAGTTCACAAAGCATTCTTATAAAGCTTTGCGAACTTTGTGTTTTTAAATCAACCTATGCATAAAGATCTTTGCGAACTTTGCGGTAAAATATGCTCAAAGAAAGAACCTGAAACTTGAAACCTGAAACAAAATTAACTTCTCTTTTTTTTCCTAACTTTGTATTTATGAAAATAGAAATTTGGTCGGACATCATGTGTCCGTTTTGTTATATCGGAAAAAGACAACTGGAAACAGCTTTAGCTGAATTTCCAAATGGAGAATTTGAAATTGAGTGGAAAAGTTTTCAACTCGACCCAACTATTACACCACAATCAGGAAAAGACGTTTATACGTTTCTTGCGGAGCGAAAAGGTATTTCGGTTGAGCAATCCATAGAAATGCATAAAGGTGTCGTAGAGCGCGCAAAAACCGTTGGTTTGGATTATCATTTTGATAAAGCTATCATTTCAAATTCTTTAACTGCACATCGCATTATTCATTTGGCGAAAGCTAAAAAATTAGGCGATGAAATGGAAGAAATTTTCTTTAAAGCTTACTTTACTGAAGGAAGAGATTTAAATGATGGACCAACCTTAATAGAATTAGCTGTAAAAGCTGGTTTGGACCAGAATCTGGTATTAGAAGTTCTAAAAGATGAAAATTTATTTTTAGAAGATGTACAACACGATATTACCGAAGCTAATGAAATTGGTGTCCAGGGAGTTCCGTTTTTTGTTTTTGACAGAAAATATGCGATTTCCGGAGCGCAGCCAGTTGAGGCTTTTGTGAATACTATCAGAGAAGTACAAAAATAATTTTTAGATTTTAGATTAATAATCCGTTTTGTTAGAACGGATTGTTAATCTAAGATTTATTTTTTCGCAGGAAAATAATTTTCCTTTAAAATAATCTCCAACGGGATATAATGGGTGTTTTGTACTGTTTCCTGTAAAACCATTTTTTTATACAAATGATTAATCCCCATATACCCTTGTTCTTCAGGTCTTTGATTTATTAAAAAATCAATTATTCCTTTATTTAGGTATTCTATGTTTTCTTTCAATAAATCGTAACCAATTATACGAACGCCCTTTATATTATTTTGTTCTAAAAAACGGGCAACAATATAAGCTCTTGAATTAGGCACAAAAACACTATTTATTCCCGAAAATATTTCCAACGATAATTGATCAATTCCCGAATCTTTAATAGTAATTTCTGAGAATTTAAAATTAGTCAGTTCGTTATGATCTTTAAAAAAAGAATAAAAACCATCAATACGCTGTAAATAAACAGATGTACTTTCTATTTCTCTGGTAATTTTAAAAATCAGAACCTGCCTTTCATTATTTACCGCAAAACTAATCAGTCTTCCGGCCAAATAACCGCTCTGAAAAGCATCCTGTCCTACATAAGCATGTTGTTCATTACTCGAAATATTCGAATCGATCATCACCACCGGAATGTTTTTCTTTTCATATTCGTTTAAAAACCGAACGGATTCATCATAAAAAATAGGCGCAAATAATAATCCGTCGCAATCAAAATTCAATATTTTTTCAACCGCTTTTTTGAATGAAGATTCGTTAAAATCATAGAAAAAATAATCAAGTACAACGCCAAATTTTCCGAATTCAATAGCCGCTTTTTCTATTCCGTTAATCTGGCTTTTCCAATATTCTATATTTTCATATTTAGGCAGAAAAACAGCAAAACGAAACTTCTTATTTAATGCCAGATTACTCGCCAAAATATTGCGTTTATAACCATACTGCTCAATTATAGCATTTACTTTATCTACATTGTCCTGAGTAACCTGTCCGCGATTATGGATTATTCGGTCAACAGTTCCCGGTGAAACATTGGCTAATTCTGCTATTTTTTTGATTGTTATAATAATGATTGCTTTTTAAGTTAAAAAGGGGATTTTTTTAAGTCTGTAAAATTAATTTTTTTTGAATATGATGAGTTGTTTTAGAAAACTTTTTATATACATTTGTAAAGCCCGTGTGCGTACACGTAAAATTACATAATTTACATACAAAATCGTAAATTATTTGTCTTTTTTGAAATAATTACAGATAAAAAAATCAAATACAAAATTTAAAATATGATTATAGACATTTTAAATAATGCAAAAAGATATTCAGGTTTACATCCGAATTTTAAAAAAGCATTTGATTATTTAAGCCAAAATGATTTGAATAATCTTGAACCTGGTTCGTTTGAAATTGCAGAAGGATTAAAAGTAATTGTAATTTCCGGAGAAGGAACAACCAGAGAAGAAAGCATAAAAGGGTTTGAATGTCACGATCAAAACATTGACATTCAATACTCGATAAAAGGCCCTGAAATTTTTGCGTGGAAACCAAGAGAAAAATGCGTGAATCCAAATGGAGAATATAGTAATGAAAGAGATGTTCGCTTTTTTCACGACAAACCGGATACCTTTTTTGAATTACAGGAAGGACAATTTTGTATTCTGTTTCCCGAAGATGTTCACGCTGCAATGATTGGCGAAGGGATTATAAAGAAAATTGTTATTAAAGTTAAAATATAAAAAAACGTATAATATTTAAACACATAGAAACATAGAATTCTCTTTGCCAAAAAGAGGTAATTAAAAAACAAGTTTTCACACATAGCTTAAATTGTCACTTAATTTGACGTCAAAACTATGTTTGTTAATGCAAGTGAAACGCCTTTTTTTAAGAATACAAAATCTATGTTTCTATGTGTTTAGAAAAAAACATCACATACAAATCATAAAATTAAAACATGAATTCAATATTTAACCTTGAAGGGAAAATTGCCCTAATCACCGGTGGTGCTGGCGTATTGGGAAGCAATTTTGCAAACGTTTTGGCAAAACAAGGCGTAATTGTCGGCATTGTTTCTCAATCGATTGATAAAGCCAATAAAACCGTAGCCGAAATCGAAAGCATTGGTGGTAAAGCTTTTGCAATACAAGCCAACGTATTAAATAAGGAAGAACTGGAAAAAGCCAAAGATGCTATTGTAGAAAAATACGGTCGTCTTGACATTTTGATTAATGCTGCGGGAGGAAATATGCCGGGCGCAACCATTCAGCCGGATCAGTCGATTTATGACATGAAAAGCGATGATTTACAAAAGGTAATCGATTTGAATATCATCGGAACAATGCTTCCATCTCAAGTATTTGCTGAACTTTTTGCGAAACAAAAACAGGGAATTATCATTAATATTTCGTCGGCATCGGCACAAAGACCGTTGACAAGAGTGGTTGGTTATTCGGCTTCGAAAGCGGCGATTGATAATTTCACACAATGGATGTCGGTTGAACTGGCTTCAAAATATGGTGAAGGAATTCGGGTAAACGCTATTTCGCCGGGATTTTTTATTGGAGAACAAAACAGGGCTTTATTATTGACTCCGGAAGGTAAACTAACTCCACGTGGCGAAAAAATCATCGAACACACACCAATGGGAAGATTTGGAACTCCCGAAGATATTGACGGTGCGCTTTTATTTTTATGCAGCGACATGTCCAAATTTGTAACGGGAACGATTATCAAAGTAGATGGCGGTTTTGGTGCAACGAGTATTTAAAATCAGCTGCGGTTCCTGCAAGGTTTTCAAAACCTTGTAGGTATAAAACACAACCTATTTGTCTAAATCTTTGTCATGGCACACAGATGACACGGATTTGCGTTGCAAAGACGCGGATTTAAACGGATTTTTTATTTTAATTTCAAAAACGTCATTGTAAAATGAGAGATGGCATTAAATTAAAAATACTTCTTATGAAAACGATTGCCCTAGCCCCGATAGAAGTGAAAATCCTTTTGTGCCGGGGTTCGGCACAAAAGATTGAAACGGATAGCGGGATTAGCTCCTTAAAATCTTTATAAATAATTTATACCTACAAGGTTTTGGAAACCTTTCAGGAACTAATAGAAAAACATATAAAATGGAACAAACATTAAGATGGTTCGGACCAAAAGATCCTGTTTCTTTGCAGGATATTAAGCAAACCGGCGCAACCGGAATCGTAACTGCGCTACACCATATTCCGAACGGAGAAGTGTGGACTATTGACGAAATCATTAAAAGAAAAGTCGAAATTGAACATGAAGATGGTGATCCTAAAAAAGGGGCATCAGGTTTAATCTGGTCCGTGGTTGAAAGTATTCCGGTGCACGAAGACATTAAAAAACAAACCGGAAAATACCTGCAGTACATTGAAAATTATAAAGAAAGCATTCGGAATTTAGCGTTGTGCGGAATCAAATGTATTTGCTATAATTTTATGCCGGTTTTAGATTGGTCAAGAACTGATTTATCGTATGAAGTTGAAGATGGATCAAAAGCTTTGCGTTTTGATATTAATGCTTTTGCAGCTTTTGAATTGTTTATTTTGAAAAGACCGGGAGCAGAAAAAGAATATTCCTCTGTTCAAATCGAAAAGGCGACTAAGTATTTTCACGCCATGACGGATGATGATAAAGTCAAACTTCAGCAAAACATTCTTGCCGGGCTTCCGGGCGCCGAAGAGGCGTATTCTGTAGAAGATTTTCTGGTGACTTTGAGTGCTTATAACCATATTGACAGAAAAGCATTGAAGGAAAATCTTTTCTTCTTTTTAAAACAGATTATTCCCGTTGCAGAAAGTAAAGGTGTGTTGATGGCTATTCATCCGGACGACCCTCCCTACCCTATTCTGGGTTTGCCGAGAGTTGTAAGTACCGAAGAAGATTTAACGGAATTGATGGCGGCATACGATTCAAAATCAAACGGATTTACGATGTGCACAGGTTCTTACGGCGTTCGCGCAGATAATGATTTGCCCGGAATTGTAAGACGTCACGGCGATAAAATGAATTTTATTCACCTAAGAAGTACGCAAAGAGACGAAGAGGGAAGTTTTTACGAAGCCAATCATCTGGAAGGAAATGTGGACATGTATGAAGTTGTAAAAGCAATTCTTGAAGTTGAAACAAGAAATAACAGTACATTACCAATGCGCCCGGATCACGGTCACCAAATGCTGGATGATTTGAATAAAAAAACAAATCCAGGCTATTCTGCAATCGGGCGTTTGAGAGGTTTGGCTGAATTAAGAGGGCTTGAATTGGGTATTAAAAGAAGTCTTTAAGTTTTTTTGCCACAGATTAAAAGGATTAATTTCTATGCGTTAAGTAGCCACGAATTCACGAATTTTTTTTTAAAAATTTATGCGCAATCATTCGTGAATTTGTGGCTATTTTTTTAACTCATAAATTAATCATTCAGTTGTAATCACTTCTGAGAAAGATCACTAACTATCATAAATAACCACAACCATGAATAGTCAAAACCTTATTATCTGTTGCAGCCTTTTTGTAAATAGTATTGCATTTAGTCAAACGCCAAAAATATTGACTGATTCAAAAGCAAATTACCTTCCTGATTTTAGTTACATCGGCTATCATTTCGGCGAAAACCCAATTCCTGAAGCTACAGGTAAAATTGTAAATGCTGTAGATTTTGGCGTAAAATCAAATGATGGTTTAGATGATTCTAAAGCTTTGCTGAAAGCCATAAAAGCAGCAACTAAAACCGATGGAAATGTAATTCTGCAATTGCCTGCGGGGCGAATTATACTGAGTGAGGTTTTGTATATCGAAAGAAGCAATTTTGTACTTCGAGGCGCAGGTTCGGGTGAAAATGGAACCGAGATTTATTGCCCGCGACCGATGATGTATCTTAAAAATCCGGAATCGCTGGCAGAACTTCGTGAATATCTAACGACTTTTGATAAAAGACAACGCGAACCTGAAAACAATGTCGATTTGCCTTTTTCGCAATATGCATGGTCGGGCGGTTTTATATGGACACAAATTCCGGGTGAGCGTGTGAAATCGTATCTGGATAAATATGAACCAGTTCCAAATGTTTTGGCGAAAGTCAGCAGCGGAAATATGGGCGAACATATTATTTCGGTTTCTGATGTAAAAGGATTGAAAGTTGGTGATATTGTCGAACTCCAATTGTTTAATAAAGAGGGTGAAAACGGCGAAATTATTACCGATTTATATAAAGGTGCAAAAGTAAAACCGGGATCTCATCACTGGAAATTTCCAAAATTGCCTATTGTAAGACAACAAGTCGAAATCACTAAAATTTCAAACTCAAAAATTACCATAAAAACGCCATTAACCATTGCGATAAAACCAAGTTATCAGGCGCAATTGGTTGAATGGAAACATTTAAACGAAGTAGGAATTGAACATCTTGGTTTTACTTTTCCTGATATTCCGAGAGTTGCACATCATGTTGAACCTGGAAATAATGCGATATTTTTAACGCGTCTTTTTAATAGCTGGGTTAAAGATGTCACAATCACCAATGCTGACAGTGGGATTTTGGCTGAAGAAATTTCGAATGTTACCGTTCAGGATATCGTGACCGACGGAAATCATATGGCGCATTATACGGTTACTTTAGGCGGTGTTCATAATGTTTTAGTTAAGAATTTAAAAATTTACAATAAAACGGTTCATCCGTTGAGTTTCAATACTTTTGCGACTAAAAACGTTTATCAAAATTGTGAAATATTTGCAGATCCGCTTTTAGATCAGCATTCGGGAGCGAATCATCAAAATTTATTTGATCATATTACGGTGCATATCAATCCGGATAAAAACAATAGTTACCTCTTGTTTGGCGGCGGCGGTGCTGATTATTGGAAACCTTCTCATGGACCTTTCAGTACCTTTTGGAATTTGAATGTTCAGGTTGAAAAACCTTCTGAAATAACAAAACCAGTTTTACTTTACGGCATGAAAGACGGGCCTTTTGCGAGAATTATTGGCGTGAATGGTAATACAAAATTTGAAGTAAAATATGAACCTGATGCTTATATTGAGTTTTTAAATACGCCGGTGGATCAGATTCCTTCGTTGTATGATTTTCAATTAAAAAAGCGCTTGAAATAATGTTTTTTGCCACAGATTTCACAGATTAAAAGGATTAATTTCTTTGCGTTAAGTAGCCACGAATTCACGAATTTTTTAAAAATTTATGCGCAATCATTCGTGAATTCATGGCGAAAAAATCTCGTTGAAACCTTTGTCAAAGTTTTAAACTTTGACAAAGGTAATCACAATAAAAATTCGTGAATTAGTGGCGAAAAAACTTTGTCCCTTTGAACCTCTGTCTCTTTGCACCTTAAAAAAAACACCATGAAATACAAAATAGCTTTTCTGGTTTTACTTTTTATTTCCGGGAATATATTTTCCCAAAATAAATACCGTCTCAAAAATATCTCAACAACTGATGGGCTTTCGCAAAGTTCTGTTATTACGATTCATCAGGATAAATTTGGGCAAATGTGGTTTGGTACACGCGACGGACTTAATAAATATGACGGAAGTCACTTTACCATTTTCAGAAATGATGTTGCTGATAAATCGTCTATTAGCAACAACGATATTTTGGCAATCGAGGAAGATAATACGGGCAAAATTTGGGTTGGAACTTACAATGGATTAAATTGTTATGATCCTGTTACAAATACTTTTAAAAGATATTTACATACTAAAAACAATCACACCATAAGCAATAACGCTGTTTGGTCGATCAGGAAAATCAACAACGAAATGTGGTTTGGCACTTCAAAAGGATTGACTATTTATAACAGAAATACAGGAAAATTTACATCTGTTTTTCATTCGGATACTGATGATACAACTTTACCGAGCAATAATATTCTCTCTATTTTAAAAACCAAAAAAGGAAAAATTTGGGTTGGAACCACAAAAGGTTTATGTGTGGTAAAAAGTAGAAAATTCGGAAAGCTTTCTTTTACAAATTATCGCTTGAATAATGCTGATCTTCTCAATGTTCAATCTATAAAAGAGGACAGTGACGGAAATTTATGGGTTGGAACGAAAAACAAAGGGCTTTTAAAATTTGATACTTCTGACAACAAATTTGTTTCTTTTTTACCTGATAATAAATACAACCAGATTAATACTGATATTCGTTCTCTGGTCTTTGATAATCAAGGTTCTTTATGGATTGGCGCTTATGACGGAATTTATATTTTAGGAAAAGACAAAAGCATTCAAAAAATAAATAACAGCAATAATAACAACGGAATCGATAAGGTAAAATCGGTATTTATTGATAAAAAAGGGTCGGTTTGGATTGGCTGTTATTACAAAGGCGTGAATATTTGGGATGTTTCGAATGTGAATTTCTCTAATTACAATCAGAATTCTAAAAAGATTCCGATGAGTTTTGATGTTGTGAGTTCTATTATTTCAGACAAGAATCACAATATTTATTTTGGAACTGAAGGTGGTGGAATTACGATTTTTAACGAAAATACCGAAGCGGTAAGTTACATCAACAGCAAAACGAACCAGACGAACAAAAATGACATTAAATCAATGTGTCTTTCTGAGGATAATATTCTTTGGATTGGAACTTTTTCTAAAGGAATATCGGCTTACAACATCATTTCTAAAAGAATTGAAGACAACCGAATTGCATCTGATTTAAGTGATTTATTGAAAGAAAGTGGTGTTTATTCGCTTAAAACAGAAGGAAACGGAATTTTATGGATTGGTACTTTTGGGAAAGGTTTGATTCGGTATAATACGATTTCCAAAACTTTTCAGGTGATTGGAAATGACACGGCTTCTGCCAATTTCCTGACAAATAATATCGTTCGAACTCTTTTGGTAGATCAAAATAAACTTTGGATTGGAACTCAAAACGGTCTGAACTGCATTTCGCTAAAAGATTTTCAACAGAATAAATATACAATAAAACACTACTTTTTTGATGCCTCGGCTTTGTCCGGCGATGATATTCTAACATTGTTTAAGGACAGTCAAAACAAAATCTGGGTGGGAACTAAAGCGAAAGGACTGTATTATTTTGATGGAAAAAAATTCAACAGAATCAATCTTAAACTAGGAAACACGATTATTACCTCCATACATTCTATTCTTGAAGATGATGACAAAAACCTTTGGATTAGTACCAATCAGGGAATAATAAAATACAGCACAACCTTGAAAAAGTTAGTTCTTTATGACCAGAAAGATGGTTTGGCGAGTAATGAATTTAATGATAATGCCGCTTTAAAATTAGATTCGAATCAGTTTTATTTCGGAAGTCCATCCGGAGCGACTTATTTTGATGCTAAAAAAATCTCCCTTAATGATTATGCGCCTCAGGTTTTAATTACCAATTTGAAAATTAAAAATGAGACGATTAATCCCAACGGAAAAGATAAAATTTTAGAGAGAAGCATTGGCTATACCAAAAACATAACATTAGATTACGACAAAGCCAATTTCTCGATCAGTTTTGCGATTCCAAATTACATTCGATCCAAAAACAATCAATACAGTTATCGTTTAATTGGGTTAGAAAATAATTGGACGATTACCAAAAATAACGAAGCCATATTTGCAATTCAAAATCCTGGAACGTATCGATTTGAAGTTCGTGGTGCCAACAATGACGGTGTTTGGAATCACATTCCGACGACTTTAACGGTTGTTGTAAAACCAGCTCCGTGGCGCAGTATCTGGGCATTTTTATTGTACGGAATAATTATTGGTTCGGCATTGTACGGCTTGATCTGGATTATGAAATCGAAAGCCAGACTGAAACAAAAACTCGAATTGGAATATCTGGAAACCAAACGTATTGAAGAAAACAATCGCGCCAAACTGGATTTCTTTACCAATATTTCGCACGAATTCAGAACGCCTTTGACTTTGATTTTGGGCCCGTTACAACAGATTTTATCCGATTATAACGGAACAAATGAGATGTACAAAAAGCTGTTGGTAATTGAAGGAAGCGCAAATCATCTTTTAAGTTTGATTAACCGTTTGATGGATTTTAGAAAACTTGAAAACGATCAGGTGAAACTGGAATCGGCTAACGGAAATATTGTAAAATTCACAAAAGAAATCTTTTTATCTTTTATCGAATATGCCAAAGATGGCGGTTACAAGTATACTTTTGAAACTCAGGAAGAAGAGATTCTGGTGTATTTCGATCGTTACAAACTCGAACGTGTTTTTTATAATTTGATTTCGAATGCATTTCGTTATACACCAAAAGGTGGTAAAATCAACATAAAAATCAATCACGATCACGAGAATTTATTTATTGCCGTAGAAGATTCAGGAGTTGGAATCGCCAATGAACATATTGACAAAATTTTCGATTTATTTTTTGAAGTTCCGCTTCATAATAATGTTCAGAAAAACTACAATAAAGGAACCGGAATTGGTTTATCTATCGTAAAAAATATCGTTAAACTTCATAAAGGAAATATTGAAGTTACAAACAAAGAAACGGGCGGCGTGGTATTTACAGTCACGCTTCCGTTAGGCAGAGCGCATTTACTGGACAGCGAAATTATTGAAGATTTTAAAATCAGCGATGATATTGCACAATATTCGGCGCAACTTGAAACACAGGAAATTGCAGAATATGAAGATATTGACGATTTTGTGGTTGATGGCGAAAAGCAAACGATTCTATTAGTTGAAGATCATAAGGTTTTGAGAACTTTCATGAAAAATTTACTTAAAAAAGAATATAATATTATTGAAGCCGAAAATGGAAAAATAGCGTTTGAAAAAGCGTTACAACATGTTCCGAATTTAATTATCAGCGATGTTATTATGCCTGAAATGGTGGGAACAGAATTGTGTTCCAAAATAAAAGAAAACCTAAAAATAAGTCATATTCCGGTTATTCTGCTGACGTCGAGATCTTCATTGGTTTATAAATTTGAAGGATTAGAAAGCGGTGCCGATGATTATATCAGTAAACCATTTAATCTGATTGAATTTAAACTTCGCGTAAAAAATCTTTTAAATTCAACCGAAAGGTTAAAAAAGAAATTTACCAGCGAAGACAATTTTGTTCCGTCAGAAATTACGGTTTCGTCTCTGGACGAAGAATTATTGAAAAAAGCATTCAAAATTGTGGAAGAAAATATTTCGAACGAGCAATTTGATATTCCGTTTTTTTGTTCAGAATTAGGCGTTAGCCGCACCATGTTGTTTTTAAAAATAAAAGCGTGGACGAATTATACGCCAAACGAATTTATTCACGAAATCAGATTAAAACGCGCTGCTCAATTATTGGAACAAAATAAATTGAATGTTTCTGAAGTGAGTTATAAAGTTGGTTTCAACAATCCGAAATATTTCAGTAAATGTTTCCAAAAAAGGTACGGAGAAACTCCGTCGCAATTTGCTGACAAATTTAGCGAAAAAATCTCCTGATGCATTCCTACAAGGGTTTCAACACCTTGTAGGTATAGATTTAATGCACGTAAAACCCATTGGGTCTAATTCATGACAATTTAATTAAACACATAGAAACATAGATTTTATACTTTAAAAAAAGAAAATTAAAAAAACTAGTTTTCACACATAGTATAAATTGACTTGAATTTCACGTTCAAAACTATGTTTGTTAATGCAAGTGAAACGCCTTTTTTTAACATTCCAAAAAAGCTATGTTTCTATGTGTTAGAAATAATTACACTCAACGGTTACCATCAAATTTTCAAAATATCAATGAATACCTACAAGGTTTTTAAACCTTGCAGGAAGTCGAACTTCAATTAGTTGCAAATTCTGTAATAATTCTTAAATCCGCATATTTAAAGGCTTAAAAAAGGGTATCTGTATTTTTAGATACCCTTTTTTGTATTTCTATATCGTTTGCGCCTGATATATTTGTGACATGAAAATCAAAAAAACAAAATTCCTGCTGCTGCAAATTCTCTTCATGCTGCTCATCATCGGAATGAGTTTATTGCTTTTTTATTTTACCTAACATTAACCTAAAAAACCAAAATGAATGTTTACAAATCTCAAAATTAAATCACTTAAATGGTGTTTTCTGGTACTTTTTTTACTGGCCAATATCATGATGAATGCACAGGAGAAAAAAATCACCGGAAAAGTTACTTCCAGCGAAGATTTACTCGGGCTTCCTGGTGCCAATGTTTATGTTAAAGGATCTTCGGTGGGAGGATCTGCAGATATGGACGGAAATTATAGCGTTTTCACTTCAGACAAAAATGCTGTTTTAGTCTTCAATTTTGTTGGCTATCAAACGGTTGAAATTCCTGTAGGAGGCAAAACAGTTATCAACGTAAGTTTAAAACCAGACACAAAAAATCTAGAAGAAGTAATCGTTGTGGGTTACGGTACCCGAAAAAAGAGCGACATAACAGGTTCTGTATCGTCTGTAACCGCAAAAGAATTAACAGCTTACCCATTATTAAATGCAGAACAAGCGTTGCAAGGACGTGCAGCCGGGGTTTCGGTACAATCAAATAATGGTGGTGAACCGGGTGCTCCTGTAAAAATCAGGGTTCGTGGCGGAACTTCGATCAATGCCAGTGGTGATGCACTTGTTGTAGTCGATGGTTTTGCGGGCGTTGCGATGCCGGCTCCTCAGGATATTGCTTCGATTGAGGTTCTTAAAGATGCATCTGCAACGGCAATTTACGGATCGAGAGGTTCAAACGGGGTTATTATGGTGACGACCAAAAAAGGAAAACCGGGAAAACCTGTTATCGAATTCAGCAATTCTACATCGGTACAATCTGTAAATAATAAATTGGATTTATTAAATGCTGAACAATTTGTTGCGTACAGAAAAAGTTTTACAACACATACCGACGCAGGCGCAAACACAGACTGGCAAGATGTTATTTACCGTGACGGAATGGTTTCGAATACATCTCTTTCGTTTTCTGGCGGATCTGAAAACGTAAGATATTATGTTTCTGGAAACTACTTTAATCAAAATGGTGTTGTAATCAACTCAGGAATTGACAAATACACGATTGTAAGTAATCTTGAAGCTGATTTGTCTGATCGTTTTAAAGTAGGTTTGAATTTATTTCAAAGCAAACAAAACAAGGAAGGAATTATTAGCCAAACCGGTGCCGGAGGAACTGGTGCTGCGGGTGTAATTGCGGCGGCGTATCGTTTTATGCCAGACAAAGGAATTTATAATGCAGACGGAAGTTATACAACAACGGCTCCAATTGGAGACGATATTGACAATCCGTATGCGACTGCGATGGAAAATGTTTTGGAAACCGTATCCATCGTAAACAGATCGAATTTCTTTGCTCAATATAAAATCACAAAAGATCTTGACTTTAAAACTACTTTAGGATTAACCGATAATAATTCGCAAACCGGAAGATTTATTCCGTCGACTTTAATTGCAGGAAAAAATATCAAAGGAGAAGCTTCTGTAAACAACACGAGATTTTCTTCTTTCCTTACAGAAAATTACCTGACGTATAAAAAAGAGATTATCGACAAAGGAATTTTAACGGTTCTTGGAGGTTACTCCTATCAAAAAAACAAAAACGAAAGTTCGTATGCGGCTTCAAGAGGTTTTTTGACGAATACCAATTCATACCGAAATTTAGGCGCGGGAACTGTTTTCTTAAAACCGGATTCAAATTTATCTGAAACAGAATTGATTTCGGCTTTTGGAAGATTGAATTTTGATTACGACGACAAATACTTATTTACGTTTACAGCACGTCGCGACGGTTCTTCAAGCTTTAGTAAAAACTACAAATACGGAACCTTTCCTTCTGGAGCCGTGGGCTGGAATATCGCAAAAGAGAATTTCTTAAAAGACAACAAAACAATTTCAAACCTTAAATTGAGAGCTAGTTATGGTGCAACCGGAAATCCGTCAATTGGTGCCTACTCTACTTTATCAAGATTTTCAGAAATTTATGATGTGAGCGGTGACGTTATCGTAAACGCGGTTCAATTGACTTCTTTGGATAATCCGAATTTGAAATGGGAAACGTCTTATCAACAAGATTACGGAATTGATTTGGGTTTATTCGATAACAGAATCAGTTTAACGGCAGATTATTACAAAACGATTACGAAAGATTTATTGTTCAACAGACCTTTACCGGGCGTTTCCGGAATTGCTTCTCAGCTTCAAAATGTGGGTGAGTTAGAAAACAAAGGCTGGGAATTAGGCATTAACTCTAAAAACTTTGTTGGTGCAGATTTCACATGGTCTACGAACTTTAATATTTCTTCAAACAAAAACAAAGTATTAAAACTGGCGGATAATAAAGATCTTTTAATCAACTCTACGCCAGGACATTTCCTTGCAACGGATTCTCAAATTTTAAGAGTTGGTGAGCCGGTTGGTTCTTTCTTCGGATTTGTTTATGATGGTGTAATTCAGCAAGGTGAAACGGTTCTTCCTGGGAATTTTGAAACGATTGCCGGTGGAGAGAAATTCAAAGATGTAAACGGCGACGGAAAATTGGATTCTAACGATAAAACGATTATCGGAAACCCAAATCCTGATTTTATCTTCGGTTTAAACAATGATTTCACGTATAAAAATATTGATTTGAATATCTTCTTTCAGGGTTCACAAGGAAACCAAATCTTAAATTATACGTTGATGGAACTCGCTTCTGGAAATAACAATGCTACAACAGAAGTTTTAGACGCTTGGACGCCAACAAATACCGATACAAATGTGCCAATTAATGCGGCAAGAACAAAAAGAGTTACTTCGAGATTTGTTTATGATGGAAGTTACATTCGTTTAAAAAACGTTTCTATCGGATATAGTTTAGATGAAAAAGTGGTTTCGAAAATTGGTTTAAGCAAAGTTCGTTTCTACATCAGCGCGCAAAACCTTTGGACAATTACAGATTATCCGGGTTCTGATCCTGAAGGAAATTACCTAAATGATACCAACGCGAGAAGTAACACCAACTTAGGATTAGAATATGGAAGTTACCCAAATGTGAGAACTTTTACTTTCGGTTTTAATTTAAAATTTTAGTCTAAAAATAATATGAAACACATAGAAACATAGATTTTTCTTTGTCAAAAGGAGAAAATAAAAAAACTAGTTTTCACACATAGCTATTACGCAAAATACTATGATTACAAAATAATATTAACACATAGAAACATAGATTTTTCTTTATCAAAAAGAGTAATAAAAAAGACTAGTTTTCACGCATAGCTATATGCAAAATACTATGATTGTTAATGAAAGTGAAACGTCTATAAGCGTTCCAAAAAGCTATGTTTCTATGTGTTAAAGTACATATTCAATACATAAAAATAATATGAAACAGATAGAAACATAGATTTCTCTTTGTCAAAAAAGAGGAGATAAAAAAACTAGTTTTCACACATAGCTATACGCAAAATGCTATGATTCTTAATGCAAGTGAAACCGACTTATTTAGCGTTACAAAAAGCTATGTTTCTATGTGTTAAAATTATTACACCCAATACCTAAAAAATAATATTATGAAAAAATATATAGCTTTTCTTTTCCTGGGAATATTCGCCTTTGGCTGTTCTGACCTTGAAGAAAAACCAGTGGGAATTATCCGTCCCGACAACTTTTTTAACAATACAGATGACTTGCAAGCCGCTGTAAACGGAGCTTTTGCCAACATTGCCCACAATAATTATTGGGGACGTGAATTTACGATTGCCCTTATGCTTCGTGATGATATGGCCGATATTGGCGACAGAACCACTCAGGCTGCCCGTATCGATGTTAATGATATGAATATGAACGATACGAATGCACTTGTTGCGAACTTCTGGCCACAATCGTATGTTATTATTACTGCTGCAAATCAGGCGATTGAAGGCGCTAAAAAAACGCCCGGAGATCCTGCAAAAGTAAATGCGATTGTCGCTCAGGCTTATTTTGCAAGAGCATTTGCCTACTATCATTTGGTTCGCATTTTTGGCGATATTCCGTACATTGATTTTGTGGTGAATGATGTTTCTCAGGTAAATTCGTTAAGCAGAACCAAAGAAGCTGACGTTTATCCAAAAATTATTGCCGATCTGGAATTTGCAAAACAATGGCTGGAAGACAAACCAAAAGTAAAAGCCGTTCCCGGAAAAGGTACTGCGGCCGGTTATTTGGCTTCTGTTTACTTAACTTTAGGAAATTACCAAAAAGCCTATGATGAGTCAAAATATGTAATTACAAACGAAGCTAAATTTGGTTTAGGTTTAGATGCTGATTTTCAGGATTTATTCAACGCTACAAAAGCAGCAGCATTAAAAGAACCTTTGTTTACGATTGACTTTAATAACTTAACATCAGGAAATTACGGTCAGGATTATACAGCTTTTTTTACAGGATCTTTAAAAGACGACAGCTATAGCTATGGACAAGGATTTTCTGTTGCTGTTCCTTCTTTAAAAGTATTTAATACCTGGGATCAAAGAGATTACAGACGTGCGGTAAGTTTTGATACGATTATCAGAAAGAAAACGGGTCCGGGTGGATCTTTGCAGATTTATCCTTCAAGCGATAACGAAAAAGCACCGCGTCCGCATATTGCAAAATATTTCCGTTTTCCGGGAAAAGCAGGTGCAAACGGAAGAACTTCGCAGCACAATTACATCACAATGCGTTACGCAGAAGTTTTGTTAACCGCTGCCGAAGCTTTAAACGAAATTACGCCGGGAACAACCGAAGCTGACGGTTACGTAAATCGTGTTCGCGCCAGAGCCAGAAATAAAGCCGGAAAACAGGTTTCGTTTCCTGCAAACGTAACGCCGGGACTTTCTCAGGTCGATTTCAGAAAAATGGTGATTGAGGAAAGACGTTTAGAATTAGCTTTTGAATACATCAGATGGTACGATATCAAAAGATTAAAAATTGGTCCTGACGTTTTTGGCGTGAATGGATTGGAGCCGCACACTTTTGATGTAAACAAAGATTATTTATGGCCATTGCCGGGAACTGAATTAGCGATTAATCCGAATTTAAAACCGAATAATCCCGGGTATTAATATTCAATAGAATTAATTAAAAATTTAGAATTAAAAATTAAAAATAGCCACTGATTTGTCATTTCGACGGAGGAGAAATCACACTAGAAACTCCCCATGCAAAATAACCAATCTTTGTCGAATTTCGTGTGTTCCAGGGATTAAAATCCCTGGCTACAATATAGATCGTTCCTTTGGAACTTTTAGAAAAGAGCCTTAGGCTTGACCTATTTTGTAGGGATGGATTTTAATCCATTCATTGCATGCATAATTGCGGTTTCAAAGATTTTTAATTTTTAATTCTAAATTTTAATTAAAAAAAACAATAATAAGCATGAATAAAGTTAGTTTCATTTCTTTAATTCTAGGGTTTGCATTGCTTGGGACAGCGTGCAAATCCGGAATTAATTCTCAGACAAAAACTTCGGCAAGTGCTGAACATCTTCTGGAAAACCGATACAAAATGTTACTCGATTATCCGGTAGATTCGATGTCGATGCCGCGAAGTATGACCATCAAAACCAATTTAATAAAAAAAGTGCCGTCGAGAGACTGGACAAGCGGGTTCTTTGCCGGAAACTTATGGCAATTGTACCGTCTTACAAACGATTCAAAATACAAAGAGCAAGCTCAAAAATGGACTCCTTTCAGTAAAAAAGAAAGCGTTAATAGTAATTCGCACGATGTTGGTTTCAAAGTGTTTTGCAGTTTTGGAGAAGCGCTGAAAGTGGAAAATAAACAAGAATACAAAGATGTGATTATTAAAGGCGCCGAAACTTTATGCACGCGTTTTAACGCAAAAGTGGGTGCGATTCGTTCGTGGGATTTCAACAAGGAAATTTGGGATTATCCAGTAATCATCGATAATATGATGAATCTTGAATTGTTGTTTGAAGCCTCAAAATTATCAGGAAACCAAAAATACCATGATATTGCTGTACAACATGCCAATACGACATTGAAAAATCAGTTTCGAGATGACAATAGCTGTTACCATGTTATTGATTATAATCCCGTTACCGGAGAAGTTAGAAAAAAAACAACTCTGCAAGGTTACAACGACGATTCGGTTTGGGCGCGCGGACAAGGCTGGGCGGTTTACGGATTTACGATGTCGTACCGCTATACCAAAGATCCGGCGTATTTAAAACAAGCCGAAGCAACCGCCAGGTTTTTTATGACGAATAAAAATCTGCCTGAAGACGGTATTCCGTATTGGGATTTTAAAGATCCGGGTATTCCGAATTCACCGCGCGATGTTTCTGCGGCAACCGTTATGGCTTCTGCATTGTATGAACTTTATGGTTATACAAAAAATCAAAGTTATTTGGCTTTCGCCGATAAAATAATAACGTCTTTACAATCTGATAAATACATTTTACCTGATACTGTAAAAGCGCCATTTATTCTGGATCACAGTACTGGCAACTGGCCCAAACACGACGAAATCGACGAACCTATAATTTATGCCGACTATTATTTTCTGGAAGCATTATTGAGAAGAAAGTAGCAAGATAAAAAGGTTCAAAGGTGCAGAGGTGCAAAGTAACAAAGCTTTTCAGTCTTTGAACCTTTGAGCCTTTGAACCTGAAAACCTTAAAAAAGGTACAGAGGCACAAAGTGACAAAGGTTTTCTGCCTTTGAAACTATCATCCTTTGAATCTTTGTCCCTTTGAACCTTTTTCCCCTTGAACCTAAAAAAAAAGCTTTATAATTTATGCGAAAACTACATCACAACTATACCTCTTTTTCTGCTATTGCTTTCTTGATCGTCTTTCATTTTGGCTTCTTCATTGGCTTTGCCCAGAAAAATTCGGCAATGCGAACGAAGACAAACATTAATGAAAACTGGCTGTATTTAGAAAATCATACATCAAGTCTTTCTGAAGCAAAAAATGCATCAAACTGGTCACCTTTAAATTTTCCACATACTTGGAATGCAGAAGATGCAACCGATTTAAACCCGGGTTACCGACGCGATGCAAGCTGGTATCAAAAGAAATTGAAAATTGCCCAAATAGACCCCAACAAACGTTATTTTTTATATTTTGAAGGCTCGAATGTAACCACCAAAGTTTATGTAAACGGCAAGGAAGCCGGAGGACATATTGGTGGTTATATTGGGTTTACGATCGATATTACAAATTTTATCAACGAAGGAAATAACGACATTTTTGTACGTGTTGATAATAGTTATGACATTGAAATAATTCCGTCGCAAAAAAGTGATTTCTTTATTTATGGCGGAATCACACGCGATGTTTGGCTTTTGTCTCAATACAAAAACCGTATTGATAATCTGAAAATTACAACGCCGGAAGTTTCTGCAAAAAAAGCTTCGCTACAAATTCTGGCTTCGACTATAAATGCTGAAAATGCAAAAAATTTATCGTTAACGGTGGTTCTTAAAAATCCGAAAGGGAAAAAAATGGCGAGTAAAACGATTCCGGTTTTAGATAAAACGTCGAATATTACTTTCGAAAATATTAAAAATCCAGAGTTGTGGGATACGGATAATCCGAATTTATATTCTGTAACCGCTATTTTATCAGAAAAAAAACAAATTATAGACAGCGTAAATGAAAAAGTAGGTTTTAGATGGTTTGAGTTTAAAGATCACGGTCCGTTTTACCTGAATGGTAAGCGATTATTAATTCGCGGAACCCATCGTCATGAAGAACAAGCGGGCGTTGGTGCAGCGATGACCAACGAACAACATTGGGCAGATATGAAATCCATAAAAAATATGGGCGCTAATTTTGTTCGCCTGGCACATTATCCGCAAGATCCTGAAATTTACAAAGCCTGTGATGAATTGGGTCTTTTGGTTTGGGACGAATTGCCGTGGTGTCGCGGCGGAATTGGCGGCGAACTTTGGCAAACGAATACCAAAAATATGCTGGCCGAAATCATCAACCAAAACTACAATCATCCGAGTATTATAATTTGGTCTTTAGGAAACGAAATGAACTGGCTTCCTGATTTTCCAAACGGCGATAATACCGAAAAAACAAATGCGTTTTTAAAGGAATTAAATGACATTGCACACAAAATGGATCCGACCCGAAAAACGGCGATTCGAAAATATTATGAAGGATCACAAATTGTGGATGTCTTCTCCCCTTCTATTTGGTCGGGCTGGTATTCAGGAAGTTATAAAAGCTATCAAAAAGCAATTGATGTTTACAAAAAAGAATACAAACATTTTATTCATGCTGAATATGGCGGCGACAGTCATGTTGGCCGTCATAGTGAAAATCCCGTAACGGGCGAAAATGTCATAAAAGCCGAAGGCTGGGAAGAAGCTATTGTACAAACCAAAGTGGCCAATATTGCGCAAATTGGTGATTGGAGTGAGAATTATATCGTTGATTTATTTGATTGGCATTTGCATATATCCGAGAACGATCCAACATTTGTGGGAAATGTTCAGTGGGCGTTTAAGGATTTTGCAACGCCTTTACGACCGGAAGATGATATTCCGTACATGAATCAAAAAGGGCTTGTGGACAGAAACGGAAATCCCAAAGATGCGTATTATGTTTTTAAAAGTTATTGGGCAAAAGAGCCGTTTACGTACATCGAATCGCATACCTGGACGGAACGACAAGGACCTGAAAATACACCGAGAACTATTAGTGTTTTTAGTAATTGTGAGCGGGTTACACTTTATCAGGCAGGAAAATCGCTTGGAGAAAAACAAAGAAACCTTTCGTTATATCCTGCAAATGGTTTAACTTGGGATCTGAATTTTTTAAAGGGAGAAAATACGCTGATTGCCGTTGGAAAAACAAAAGCCGGAAAAACGGTTTCGGATACTTTAAAAGTAAACTATCGTTTCAATAAAAACGATACGGCAACGTCTCTGCAATTATCTTCCGAAAAATTAAAAAACGGAAATTATCTGGTTACGGCAATTGCGATCGATAATAGCAATTTGCGTTGTCTGGATTATGAAGAAAGCGTTTATTTTCAATGTTTGAAAGGTGGAAAAACCATGAAAAATCAGGGAACTCCAACGGGAAGTGAATCCATCAGAATGGCAAATGGAAAGGCTTCGATTGAAGTTGTTCCGGATGGTTCTGGTTTGCCAATTGAAATGACGGCTTTGAATCAGAGTTTTAAAGGGGAATATTTGAAAATTGAACCTTAATTTAAATGCGAATTTTACCGCAAAGACGCAAAGTGAAAAACGCAAAGTTCGCAAAGTTTAAAAAAAGCTTTGCGAACTTTGCGTAAATCTTTGCGGACTTTGCGGTTAAAAAACATCCCCCATTTACAATAAAAACAATTATAATTTACTATGAAAAAACTAATAACCACATTACTCCTAACCTTTTCCATTTTCGGGCAGGCACAAAATCAAAACCTAATATCAAACGTTCCAAATAGAAATACAACCTCTTTAAACGGCGTTTGGAATTACATTGTTGATCCGTATGAAACAGGATATTACAGCTTTCATCACGATGAATACGATAAACAGGCAAAACCTTCCAACGCAGCATATTTCAATAATTACCACGCGGCAAACAAACAGGAATTAGTCGAATATGATTTTGATAAATCTCCGAAAATAAATATTCCGGGTGACTGGACTTCGCAGGTTCCGGAATTGAAATATTATGAGGGAAATGTTTGGTTCAAAAAATCGTTCGATTATGATTTAAAAGCAGGAAAACGTCTTTTTCTTTATCTCGGAGCAATCAATTATAAAGCTGATGTTTATCTGAACGGCAAAAAACTCGGAACTCATATTGGCGGATTTACGCCTTTTAATTATGAAGTAACTGCGATTGTAAAATCAAAAGATAATTATTTGGTTATTAAAGTTGATAATACGCGCCATAAAGAAGATGTTCCAACAATAAATACAGATTGGTGGAATTACGGCGGAATCACACGCGATGTAACTTTAATTGAAGAAAACGCTTCATTTGTAGAAGATTATAATATTCAGCTGAAAAAGAATAGTACCGATTTGATTGCTGGTTTTGTGAAGATTAATAATTTAGAAGCTTCACAAAATTCGGTTTCAATTTCGATTCCGGAACTGAAAATTAATTATAAAGGAAAAGTGGGTTCCGATGGAATTTTAAACTTCGAAATTCCTGCAAAAAAAATCTCATTCTGGTCGCCTGAAAATCCGAAACTATATGATGTAGCAATTGATTTTAACGGACAAAAACTGAAAGATAATATTGGTTTCAGAACGATTGAAACGAAAGAAGATAAAATTTTATTAAACGGAAAACCAATCTTTTTACGCGGCATTTCGATTCACGAAGAAAATGCAAAAGGCGGACGCGCCAATTCTGAAGAAGATGCGTTGCGTTTGCTAAACTGGGCTAAAGAACTGGGCTGTAATTATGTTCGTCTGGCCCATTATCCGCATAACGAAAACATTATCAGACAGGCAGACAAAATGGGATTGATGGTTTGGGAAGAAATTCCGGTGTACTGGACGGTTGAATTTACGAGAGAAGCCACTTATCAAAATGCCGAAGATCAAATGACTGCAGCGATTACGAGAGATAAAAACAGAGCTTGTATCATTATTTGGTCGATGGCCAATGAGACGCCAATTTCTGACGCGAGAAATGCTTTCATTAAAAAATTAGTCGATCATACAAAATCTTTAGACAACACCAGATTAATCAGTGCGGCTTTATTAACGCAAAGCGGAAGTGATGGTTTTGGAACGATCAACGATCCAATAGGCGAATATCTGGATATTATTTCCTTTAATCAATATTTAGGCTGGTATGGCGGAAAACTGGAAGATGCCGAAAAGATTTTCTGGAAAACCAAGTACAATAAACCGGTTATTGTTTCTGAGTTTGGAGGAGATGCCAAAGCCGGATTGCACGGCGAAAAAAACGAACGTTGGACTGAAGAATTTCAGGAATATTTATACGTTCAGAATTTAAAAATGATCGAGAATATTCCGCATTTGAGTGGTACAAGTCCGTGGATTTTAGTTGATTTCAGATCTCCAAGACGACTTTTACCTGGAATTCAGGACGAGTACAACCGCAAAGGATTAATTTCTAACGATGGTCAAAAAAAGAAAGCCTTTTATATTATGCAGAATTGGTATGACAAGAAGAAAAAAGAGTAAAAATTGTATGATTTCTCTTTGTTATTCTCTTACTTTGTATGAACCTATTAACAAATTATAATTCTTATGAAAAAATTTAGTTTATTGGCAATTACTTTTTTGATTGCTATTTCAGTTAAAGCTCAAGACGCAGTAAAATTTCCACCGTTAGATGCAAGTCCGGTCGATATTGCTTATTTCCCAAATAAAGCGCTTAAATTCAAAAAAACAGATACTCCATCACCTTCGATCAAAGTTATTTATTCAAGACCTTCTGTAAAAGGGCGTACTATTTTTGGAGATTTAATTAAATACGGTGAAGTTTGGAGAGTTGGTGCGAATGAAAATACAGAAATCAAATTTTACAAGCCGGCAACTATCAATGGTGTTGCGGTTCCTGCAGGAACTTATAGTTTGTTTGCTGTTCCTGAAAAAGATAAATGGACCATCATTATCAATAAGGAACTTGATTTATGGGGAGGTTATGCTTATGATGAAAGCAAAGATCTTGTAAAAATTACGGTTCCGGTAAAAACGGTTCCAACCGTAATCGAAGCTTTATCAATCGCTTTTACATCAAAAGATAATGTAACGAATTTGGTAATTGGATGGGATAAAACAACAGTTGAAGTTCCGATCACAATAAAATAATTACTCGATATTTCGACCTAAATATCAAAGAGACACTTAATTAAATAATTAGTGTCTCTTTTTTTTGCTTAATATTGAAGTAAATTTAACAAACTAACCACCAACCAAAAAACCACACAAATGAAAAAAAAGTATGTATTGCTGTTATTTCTGTTGTCCGTTTATTGCGGATATTCTCAACAAAGGTTTAAAATTACTTATGAGCAATTAAAAGAATATGAAGGTATTTATGAATATCAAAACAATACTACTTTACAAATCGCAGCCTCGCCAAAGGACACCATTTTGTATGCGATTATCAACGAAAGCAAATATGCTTTAAAACCTTCTGAAAAAGACATCTTTTTAAACATGTCTAAAGAAAAAGTGACTTTCTTAAGAAATAATGCTTCTGCGATTACCGGTTATACTTCTCAGGAAAAAACATTTAATCTGATTACTAAAAAGGTCGTTTTTCCAAAAGAAATGTGGTATCCGAGACTGAATTCAAAAGATTTTAAATATAGCTATCAGCCACCAAAAAAAGACCTTGATGGTCTATTGACCGGAACGCTAGATAATACGGGACTGGATAAAGCATTATTGAACGAAATGATGCAGAAAATTGTTGACGGAACTTATGCAAACGTACACAGTGTTTTGATTATAAAAGATGGCAAACTGGTTTTTGAAGAATATTTTTATGAATACAACAAAACCAAATTGCACGAAATGCGTTCTGCTACAAAAAGTATAATTTCTGCCCTTACGGGAATTGCAATTGATAAAGGCTATATTAAAAGTAAAACCGAAACTGTACTTTCTTATTTTCCGGAATATACTTTTAAAAATCTGACCGATGATAAAAGACGAATTACGATCGAAAACCTTTTAACCAATCAAAGCGGACTTGATTGCGATGTATCAAATCCTAAATCGGAAGGAAATGAAACGACAATGAACAATTCTGACGACTGGATACAATTTACGCTGGATTTGCCTATGATTGATGTCCCCGACGGACGAGGAATGTATTGTTCCGGTAATCCGATTACGCTGGGAAGAATTGTTGAAAAAGCAACTAAAATCACGCTTCCGGATTTTGCAAAACAAACGCTTTTTAAAGATATTGGCATTAAAAATTTCAAATGGAATTTTAAACCAGATGCTTCCAGCTCCGAAACTTTCTGTCAGGTCTATTTAACACCAAGAGATATGGCTAAATTTGGTTTGCTGTATCTAAATAAAGGAATGTGGGCAGACAAACAGGTTATTTCTAAAAACTGGATCGAGGAGTCTTTAGCCAAACATTCTGTTATTCAAGGCGTAAACTACGGTTATTTGTGGTGGCTTAAATATCTTGAAGTAAATGGCACTCGTTTCTTCGGAAAGGCTGCACAAGGAAACGGCGGACAGAAAATTTATATTTGGGAAGACCAGAATATGGTTACTGTAATTACGGGTGGAAATTATAACTCACAATCATCAAGTGACGAATTGATTCAGAAATATATTTTGCCTGCTTTTAAGAAATGAAACAATTAGATAATTTGGAAATTAAATAATTAGATAATTTTTAAATAAGATAAAAACAAAAGGCTGTCAAAATTGACAGCCTTTTGCATGAATAAAACAGATAAATAATCTCGAAATGAGACTTAATCATTATGCGATCTCAATCATTTTTGGTGCTTTTTGTTTTGCCTCATCTTTTTTCGGAATAGTAAGATTTAAGATTCCGTTATCGTAGCAGGCATTGATATTATCCTCATCTACAACGTTTTTTGGCAATTCAAAACTTCTCTGAAATGATTGATAACTAAACTCTCTGCGAGTGTAATTATCTCCTTCCCCTTTCTCTTCCGTATTGGTAGATTTGGTGCAGGAAATAGTCAGTAAATTGTTATCCAGGGTAACATTAAAGTCTTTTTTGTCGAGTCCCGGAGCTGCGACTTCAACCTCATAATTTTCGGCTGTTTCTTTAACGTTTATGGATGGTACGGTTGTACTGGTGGATGAAAAATTATTGTTTCCCCAGTTAAAAAGTTCACGACTGAAAAAGTCGTCAAATAATGCCGGAAATGCATGGGAATTTGTCCCGTTTCTTCTAATAGTTAACATGACTTTTACTTTTTAAATAGTTATACATTAAAATTAATTTCACAACCAAAAAAAAGCAAAATAAATACCAAAATAAAAAAACTGTCATTTTTTCAAAATTCATTTGACACAATTTCAGTTATATACGAAAAAATGTCAGTTCAAAAGTCAAAACATGGGAATTATGTAACATTTAATTGAAATTATATAAAAACCATATTTTTACTCCTGTTACTTTTGATCTAGTATAGAAAAATAATTATTAAGAAATGTTCCACAACTTGTCTAAAAAACTTAACTATTATTCAATCATAAAAATTCTATACTAGCCAAAACCAAATCAAAAAAAATGGTGCATTGTCATAAACGAAATATCAGCACAAAGATTTAAAAAACAGTAATTAAGAAAACTACTTTTTTATATCCCATTAATAATCATGTAGCATTTTTTTAATTTGTGTTTCAAAGAATTAATGACTTTTCCCTTTATGACATTTTGCATCATTTTTTATCGATGACTTTATTAACTATTTTGAAATACGGCTCATTTATTTAATTAAGAAATCCCTTTGAGAATCAAATGATATTCGATTCTTAAAGGGATTGTTGTTTTTATTGTTTTATTTATTGAGCAAAAAATTTTATGTAATCCCTACGGGATATTTGAACTGGGGAATTCTACTTTGTTTACCAATATGTAAATCCTAACGGATTATCTTTTAGATTTGAATTTTATTCATAAATAATAAAATCATAAAAATCATATCTCGTAGAGATTACATATTGGTAAAAAAGGAATATGCACACAGTATTTTATGCTTTCGCTACACCAGGCTCTAAAATCTTATCAAGTGTAATTGGTAAATCTCTAACACGTTTTCCCGTTGCATTAAAAACTGCATTTGCAATTGCCGGCGCCATTCCTACCAATGCTGTTTCTCCTAAACCCTTTGTTCCCATTGGGTTACTCACAGGATCTTTTTTATTCACAAAAAACACTTCCTGTTTTTCAATATCAGCATTTACAGGAACATGGTAATCAGCAAAATTATTATTGATCGGACGGCCAAAACGGTGATCGATTTCTAAAGCTTCCATTAATCCCATTCCGATTCCGCCAACTGCACCACCGTACATTTGCCCTGCCGAAGTTTTGTGGTTGATTACTGTGCCAATATCGGCGCAGGAAACTACATGAGCAATTCTGATTTTACCTAAATTTGGGTTTACTAATACTTTTACAAAATGTACTGAAAACGAATAAATAGAATATTTTTTAGCTTCTTCTGAACCTTTTGATTCATTTTCGACCGCTAATTCTTCTAATTTATTAGCACTCAGCAAAGTTGCTAAAGAAACTGATTTTGAACCCTCTTTTTTAGAAGAAACCGAACCATTTGCAAAAACTAAATCTGTAATAGGAATATTTTTAAAAGTCGGATTTTCTGTTGCCAAACCAAGAGCTTTACTCACTAATAAATTACAGGCATCGTGAACTGCAGAACCCACAGACGAAGTCGTTGCAGAACCACCTTGCGTTGGTCCTTTTGGCAATCCGCTTCGCCCCATTTCAATTACTACATTTTCAGTTGAAATTCCGGTAATTTCGGCACCAATCGCTGTCATCATAGTTGCTGTTCCGGGTCCCATATCGTTTACACTGCATTGGAGTACCAAATTTCCATCGGCCAAAAATTTCGCTTTTACCGTTGTAGGATTTCGGTAGGACCCAAAAGTTCCCGTTCCCATTCCGTAACCTACAAGCCATTCGCCTTCTCGAACAGATGCCGGTTTATTTTTACGGTTTTTCCAGCCAATGCGTTCCATTCCGGCTTCGTAACAATCTAAAAGATATTTACTGCTCCATGGTTTATTTTGTTCCTGATCTTTTTCTGCATGATTTCGTTTTCGAAATTCAATAGGATCCATATTTAATTTATGTGCCAATTCGTCAATAGCGCTTTCCAAAGCAAACGAACCGGTCGCTTCGCCGGGACCACGCATCCAGATTGGCGTACAAGTATCTAATTCTGCAAGACGATATCGCGTTGAAACATTGGCGCAATCATACATAAAACGTGACATGTTTACGGTTGCTTCAGTAAAATCTTCATAGTTTGAAGTCATTGCCAACGCTTCATGACTCAAACCTGTCAGTTTACCGTCTTTAGTAGCCCCCAATCCCATTTTTTGAATGGTGTAAGGACGAAAACCAACATTGGTAAACATCTGTTCACGATGCAAAACCAATTTAACTGGTTTGCCTATTTTTTTTGATCCGATAAGAGCTGCGATTTCATAAGGCCAGGTATGTAATCCCATTCCAAAAGCACCTCCCAGATATTCAGAATGTACTTCTACATCTTCTGGCGGAATTCCAAAAACGTTCCCAACACTTTTTCTGGTTCCTTCTACACCCTGACTTTTAGTATATAAAATGGGTTTATTATTTTCCCATTTTGCAATAATATTAGCCAATTCCATCGGATTATGAACTTCTGTCGGAATCGTGTATTCTGCTTCTAAAACAACTTCTGCCGTTTTATACGCATCTTCAGTTCCGCGATTGTAATCTTTGGCACGATCTCCACCGGGATTTCTGCTTTTATCTTTTACTTTTTCAAGTTGTGTGGTATGTTCTTCTTTTAAATATTCGGCTTTAATTAAACTCGCTGCATATTGCATACGCTCAAAAGTATCAGCAATCACCAAAGCGATTGGCTGATCATAATAACGAACCGAATCGTCTTTAAATATTTGAAGCGGCTGTCCTAAATTATTACGTTGTTTGGCTTGCTCGTAGCCTGCAGGTTTCTCAACATTTAAATGTGTTATAACCGCCAAAACTCCCGGTGCCCATTCGGCTTTTTTAGTATCAATACTTTTAATTCGGCCTTTGGCAATCGTACTTCCAACCAAACAGGCGTAGGTAACACCAGCGGTTTTATACTCAGCCGAATAAGTTGCAGAACCCGTTACTTTAGCAAATCCGTCAACTCTGTTTATATTACTTGTCTTGCTCATAATCAAATTATTTAGATGCTGCTATAGTTAACGCTTCGGTGATTGCATTGGGCCCTAGTGTCAATTTAAAGGCGTTGTCACCATAACTTTTCGCGCCTTTCATACTTAAATTTGCCGCTTGTCTGAATGTTTCTTCAGAAACTGTTTTCCCTTTTAAAAATTCTTCCGCTTCTGTTAATCGCCATGGTTTATGCGCAACACCGCCCATTGCAAGTCTTGCCTCATTAATCACATTGTTTTTAATGTCTAAACCCACAGCGACTGAAACCAATGCAAAAGCATAACTGCTTCGGTCACGAACTTTTAAATAATGTACATTTTTGGTAAAATTATTCTCAGGGATTTCTATCGAAGTGATCAATTCTTTATTTTCCAATGTATTGTCTTTTTCAGGCGTATTTCCTGGAAGACGATGAAAATCAGTAAATTTTATTTGTCTTTTTCCTTTTGGGCCTTCTACAAAAACCGTCGCATCCAGAGCAGCAAGTGCAATGCACATATCACTTGGATGAACAGCAATACAACTATCTGAAGCTCCAAAAATGGCGTGCATTCTATTTGAACCGCCAATGGCTCCGCAGCCGCTTTTTGGTGTTCTTTTATTGCAGGGCATATCGGTGTTATAAAAATACGAACAACGGGCGCGCTGTAACATATTTCCACCAACGGTTGCCATATGTCTGATTTGTTGTGATGCACCGGCGGCTAATGCCAAAGCCAGCAAAGGATATTTTTCTTTAATGGATTTATCTTCGGCAACCTGGCTGTTTTTTGCCAATGCGCCAATCGAAACTTTTCCAGTTCCAAATTCAATCTTTTTTAAATCCAAAGCCGTGATGTCGACCAGTTTTTCCGGCGCCACAACATTCTTTTTCATTAAATCTACCAGGTTTGTTCCACCTGCAATAAACATTGCCGAAGGTTCTTTGCTAATATTGGTTACTGCAGAGCCGGATGAAAGCGCTCTAATGATTTGAAAGTTTTTCATAATGGCTTCCCTCCTTCCTTAACTTCTGTTATCGCATCTACAATATTATGATAAGCACCACATCTGCAAATGTTTCCGCTCATATATTCTCTAATTTCTTCTCTGCTATTAGCATGACCTTCTTTAATGCATGCAATTCCCGACATGATTTGTCCCGGCGTACAATATCCACATTGAAAACCGTCATTTTTGATAAAAGCTTCCTGCATCGGGTGCAATTTTTTTCCTTTCGAAAGCCCTTCAATTGTAGTAACCTGGGCATTTTGCTGCATGGATGCCAATGATAAACATGACAAAATTCTGGTACCGTTTACATGGACTGTACATGCGCCGCATTGTCCGTGATCGCATCCTTTTTTTGTTCCTGTTAATTGTAAATTCTCCCTCAACAAATCCAGCAAAGTAGTTCTTGGTTCAACATTAAGATTGTGTTTTGTACCGTTTACTTCTATCGAAAGCGGAACCGTCTCTAAATATTCTGCAATTTTCTCATCCCACTTTTTTTCTGAGGCCATAACCAATGAAGGCGGAGCAAAAGCAAGTGCGGTAAATAATCCTGATTTTTTGATAAAATCGCGACGGGACTTAGTGTCGTCTTCGATTACTTTCTTAATATTTGTTTTCTTGGGAGCCATGCATACTGTTTTTAAATTAACAAATTGCTTGTAGTAATTCTAACAAATTTAAGTATCCTTTGTGAAAAAAAATTACAAAATTCACATAATCCTGTTATTCAGAAATTTTCTAGATAAGGACTGTTTCCTGTTAAATTTCAAAATCGTATTTTTACAATAATTAGAACCTATTTAGTGTAATTATTTTTTAACACATAGAAACATTAGCATTATTGAACTCAAAAAAAAGGCGTTTCACTTGCATTAACAAACATAGCTATGTGTGAGAAACGAGTTTCTTTTGATTTCCTTTTTCAAATCAAAAATCTATGTTTCTATGTGTTTAATTAATTTTTACACATTACACTTAGAATAAATACCCACCCATGATTTACCTTGACAACAATGCAACTACCCGTTTAGATGATCGCGTATTAAATACTATGCTTCCGTACTTTACAGAAAATTATGCAAATGCAGGAAGTGCTCATCTTGCAGGATTAACAATTAATGAAGCTGTAGCCAATGCAGCCTGGCAAACGGCAAATTTGATTGGTGCCAAAGAAGAAGAAATCATCTTTACATCGGGTGCAACCGAAGCTATAAATCTAGCTATTAAAGGTCTTGCAAATCAGGATCGTAAACATATTGTTACAATTGTAACAGAACACAAAGCTGTACTCAATACTTGCGAGTTTATGGAGAGTATTGGGTTTGGAGTTACCTATTTACCGGTGGGTTCTGATGGTATATTAGATCTTAATGTTTTAAATGAATCAATAACAGATAAAACACTGATTGTCATTGCAATGTTATCCAATAATGAAACAGGTGTAACTCAAAATATTGAGGCAATTTCTGAACTTGCTCACGCCAAAAATGCATTGTTTATGTGTGATGCTACGCAGGCAATTGGAAAAATTCCTGTTGATGTTGAAAAACTAAAGATTGATCTTTTACCTCTTTCGGCTCATAAATTTTATGGCCCAAAAGGTGTTGGTGCTTTGTATATTTCGGCGAAAGCCAAATTAAAATTATTGCCTCAGCTACACGGCGGAGAACAGCAGCGAAAATTGCGAAGCGGAACATTAAATGTACCTGGAATTATTGGTTTAGGTAAAGCAAGTGAAATTGCTGTTAATGAATTAGAAATCGATCAAAATAGAATCACAAAATTAAGAGATAAACTTGAAAATGGCCTACTAAATTTTGAAGGTTCATTTGTAAACGGAACTACTGAAAACCGAATTTATAATACTACCAATATTTGTTTTCCGGGTGTTGTTTCCGAAACTTTAATTCTCGCTTTACAGGATATTTCTGTTTCTAATGGCGCTTCTTGTTCGGCTGTAACGTCAAAACCTTCACATGTTTTAAAAGCCATGGGTTTATCTGATGATGATGCTTTGAGTTCAATACGCTTTAGTTTGGGAAGATTTACTAGTGAAAGTGAAATTGATTTGACTGTTGAAAGGGTTTTGGATTTGGCAAGAAAATTAAAGTCGTGATTTTTAATCGCACAAAGACGCAAGACGCAAAGTTTTTTATGAAGATTTGCTTCAGTTAGTCATTTCGAGGAACGAGAAATCACATAACGTAACCATACAGTACAGTACGTTACTCTCTGTATGTGATTTCTCGTTCCTCGAAATGACAATACGATTCGTTTGAATAATCGGTAAAAAAAACTTCGTGCCTTAGCGTCTTTGCGGCAAATCTTCAAATCTTCAAAAAAGCTTCTCATAATCCTCAATTGTATCAATATCGATATTGCCTTTTTCGAAAGGAACGGCAATGACATCATCAATAAAACAGTTGATTATTTTTTTTGCACCTTCATGACCTTCCAATTCTAAAAGTTCATGGAAGTATTTTTTATTAAAAAGAACGGGAGTTCCTAATGTTTCAGAATAAGCAGATGCTGCAATTCCTTTTTCGTTATTCTTATAATGATGAATTAAATCGTCAAAAATAGCCGTTGTTAAATAAGGCTGATCGCAAACCGCAAAAATACAGCTTTCGCAATCCGGACATAAAAGCAATAGCTCTTTAAGTCCTTTGGCGATTGAAGTTGACATACCTTTTTGCCAATCTGAGTTAAAGCAGATTTTTATTTCATCACTATTAAGGCTTTTTTCTATTATTTCACTATTTGATCCCGTTACTACGATAATAATTGAATCCGGAACTGATAAAGCAGCTTTAATTGTGTTTTTTAAGAGCGTTGTGTTTTTGTACGCCAGCAATTGTTTGGGCTGCCCTAATCTTGAAGAATTTCCTGCAGCCAGAATAACAATACCTGTTTTTAAATCATTCCACATAGGGCGCTGTATTATGAATTTTTCCGGTTTTGTATTTGAGTGAAGTACCGGTTTTGCCACTGATCATTGCTTTTATCTCGGCAACAATCGACAAAGCAATTTCTTCAGAAGTTTCTGCGCCAATATCAAGTCCGATTGGTCCATAAATGCGATTTAATTGCTCTTCAGTTACTTTTATTCCTTCACTCAACAAATCATCAAACATGCGGTTTAATTTTGTTTTCGGTCCCAGAATTCCAATATACCTGCAATTGGTTTGCAAAAGCAATTTTAGCATTGCTAAATCGTATTTGTAATTGTGTGTAATTAATATGAAGTAAGTCTGATGATCAATGTTTATATTTTCAAACACCTGCTCCGGTTTTCCAACCCATATTTGCTTTGCTTCCGGAAATCGTTTTCTGGTTGCATGTGTGGCGCGGCCTTCGGCTATTGTAATTTCCCAGCCTGCTATTTCAACCATTTTCGCAAGTGGCTGTACATCATTCCCGGCTCCAACAATAATAAGTGAAACTGGTGGCGTGATGTATTCGATTAAGGCTTCGGAGGTGCTGTTTTCATTTAGTTTTTTTAGGATCGTAAACTTATCTTCTAAAACCTTTTTTGCATCCGGAAGAAGTTCTAAAGCTATGTTGTTAGAATATAAAGGATCTGCATTTTCTCTGTAAAACAATATAGTTCCGTCTTGTCTTGCTTGTTTTTGTAATGAAAATAAAATGCCAATTACGGCAGGTTTTCTTTTTGCCTGCAATTGTTGTAAAAGCTGGATTGGATTATTTTCTAACGTTTCGTCGATATACTCAAAAAGAATATGAACGATTCCGTTGCAGCCTAATTGCAGTCCCACTTCAGCATCTTCGTCGTTAGCGGTATTATATGTTATTAATTTATTTTGCTGCTGATGAATAGAAAGTAATGCTTTTCGAAGCGCGTCGCCCTCAAGACAGCCTCCGCTGATTGCACCTGTAAGAAAACCATCTTCGATAACGAGCATACGTGCACCTGGCTGACGGTACGATGAACCTTCAACTTTAACTACTGTAGCCAAAGCTGTTTTTTTTCCTGCAAGTTTTGCTTCTGAATAAGCTTTAATAATTTCGTTGATTTCTTTCATGGTTAAAAATGCCTTCTAACAAAAATAAAGGATTTAAATAGTTTTATCACAAAGCATACTGAGATTTTTAATGAAGTATTCAAAGCTAATTTAGCTTAAACCGAAAAAGAAAACTGTAAGCTAAAAAAATGTTACACGAAAATTTTTTTACTATTTTTAAGGCTTTAAGTGCTTCCGTTTTGACTATCTCAATAGTAAATTTGGTGTATAATCTACATTTAATGTTTTATTTTTTTTTGAAGCTTATATCTAACAAATAAAACTCACAATCAAATGTGAAAATCCAAATTAGTTCAACCAAACCAAAAAAACAAATGATAAACATCTCTTATTTTCATAGTTTAACACCTGAATGGCAAGAGCAATTTGTACGTGATATTAAAGGTGAGCTCATTAATAATAAAATAATTTCAATTCCGGAATCAATTGGTGAGGGGCATTATTATTTTACTCCTGTAAAAAGCTACATATCTGCCATTTACATGGATTTTACAGCAAAAATTCCACTTAAAATGCACAGACATAAGTCTGATAATGAATTGTATATTTTTCATTTTGACTTAAGTGACGAAGCCAACTCAATAAGAGTTAACAAATCAAATTATAAAATAGGTTCGAATAAGGGACCAGGTGTTCTAATACTAGATAATCAGACCGATAGTTCTTTTCAACCAGTTATTAGTAAAAGAATATTTGCTTTACGGCTATTGGTCGATAAAAAGAAAATGGACTTTTTTTTAAAGAACAGACCTATTGGTTCTATTCCAAAATCGAAAACTATAACACCACAAAAATTTGTTTATTATTATAATGAAATCGACAGCAAAAGTATTCTTGCTTTAAGATCTATTATGAATAAATCTATTTTTGAACTTTCGTTTGATTCTTATTTAAAAGGTATTTCGTTAAAATTACTGGCTAATTTTTTAAACAAACAAGAACATTTCGAAGAAGCAAAAACTTTGATTAATAAAACCGACAGCCAAAGGATTCTCAATACAAAAAGCTATATAATAAAGAATTTACACGATCCTTTTCCTTCTATTTTATTTTTGGCAGACATGGCCGGAATGTCTGTTACAAAATATAAAATACTGTTTAAAAAACATTTAGCCACAACTCCAAAAAAAGTATATGTTAAAGAAAAATTTTTACTTGCCAAAAAAATGATTGAAAGCGGCAAATATAGCTTATTGTCAGAGGTAATGCATGAACTTAATTACTACAACTTAAATTATTTTAAAAACCAATATACTACCTTTTTCAGAAAAAGTCCAACAAAATATTTTCCCAGAAATACAAAAGTCAAAACAATCCGGAATACTGAAGAGTAACAGCAATAAAAACTTATTAGTTATTATAACAAAAGCTATCTCAGTTTAAAGATAGCTTTTGTTAGGAACAAAGATGAAATACCTATTCTTAATAATTTGTTTTTATACTCTCTGATTATTACTTAAATGATTTAAAAAATCTACTGTACTCTCATTTAGAAATTTATAATTACAGCAAAATTTAGACGAGAAATGGATCGTTTAAATTTATTGAAGAAATTCTATAAAAAACTGCCCCCAAATAGTATCTAACTTTTGGGGCAGTTTTTATAATGCAATTCTTAAAAATAATACAATTATTTCACTAAAATGAATCTGGCATAATCTACCGTCATTCTTGTAATTAAATCTGTTGTATTAGCAGTTAAGCGGAAAGTAACAGCCTTAGTAGTGTTACTTATCGTGCTAGTAGTCATTGAAGAACCGCTATTAGTTAAAACGGTAAGTTTTCCATCGTTAAAAAATATACGGCCAGATACCACTACATCACCTCCTGCTCCGCCCCAGTTAAAATAATCCGGCCACGTTTTACCTCCATCTTCCGACATCAGAATACGAGTTCCCCAAACTCCGGCTCCCTGACTTCTGAATACACGTAAGCTGAATTCTATCGAACCACTAGTCACACTCAAAGCTTTAATAGGTATAGTGAAATCTTTATAAATAGAAGTTTTTTGACTATTAAGAGGTTCATTCCATCCATATCCCGCAATTTGGCCAGGATTTTCAGTTTCATGCATTAAAACATAAGAAGTGGCAACAGGATCAGGTACTATAGGAGTTGGAGGAGCCATAGGGTTTAACTTAACCCAGGCAGTCAAAACTTCATCATAGGTATAAAACCCGTTTCCGTCAATGAACCTTGCTTTATCAGCTTGTGTTCCGGTGGATGTATCCATTACATAAATTAATGTTGAAGTTTTAACTCCAACCATAGATTGAGCTTTTTCTCTATCAACCCTTGGTATTAAAAGCCCTTCCGGCTGAGTTGCTGTTCCTGTTGAATTTGTAGCTGCAATATCTAATGTTGCCATGGGTGTTTTTGTAATAATCCCAATTTGAGCAAACATTGAACCCGAAAATAGCCAAATGGCTGCAAAAAAATAGTTTTTAATCATTGTATTTAGTATTTAATGTTATTCTGTGCGATTTTAACAACCAAAATATTGTTGTTAACAAAAGTGCATCTAAACTTAATTTTAATTTCATGCTAGAAGTTTTTCAAATGATAGATTAGGACAAATAAGTTGATTGGAGTGCTGGAAATATTTTAGCAGTTTAAATTTTTTATTTAAATTATTATCAAAAAAATTAAAATAGCAACTAGCCTCAATTCTAAAAAGAAACCGTCGCAAAAAAATTGCGACGGTTTCTTTTCTTTAAAATAATTTTTACTAATTATTCTCTTATAACGGCTTCTCATTTTTACTGAAATAATTTACCAATTCCTTAAACTCAATGTTTTTTAAAATTACGTTTTTGTTTTCGTCAAGAACATAAATCGTTGGCAGACTTTGTATCCAATATTTTTCCGGTACTTTATTCTCTTCATTTTTATCCCATAAATTCAGCCATTTAGGAGGATATGTATTTTCGTTTACATATTTTTTCCATTCCTGTTCATTTTGGTTGATAGTAATAAGAGTAGTGTATTATCCATTTTGTTGTAAGATTATAAAAGCCATAAAAACAACAATTTATTTTTTTTTGACATTAAGCTGGTCGAATTAAATAATTATCGCTTATAAAATGATAGAAAACAGAAGTAATAATTAATTTAATTATGAAAAGAAAGCATATCAAGTAATTTGAATGATTTTTCTTTATAAATTCAAAATAGCTAATCTTAAACCTTAAAAAAGCCGTCCCAATTATGAGACGGCTCTTTTCAAAATAGTAAAAACCTTATATAAAATTTATTGTTGAATAAAGTTTCATTCGCCAAATAAGAGTTACTCGTTTTTCTTTTAGTACTTTTTAGAAGAAATAAAGAGAACTGCTGATTTATTTAACCAAGTATATTTTATCCGTATTAGTTTGTACATATTTAATTGCCCAAGCCATCATATTAGCATAGAAGGTACTATTATCAACAGACACACCTGATGTATATGGTTTTGATATAGGTAATCCTGTTGCTGTGATTTTAGCCGGATATCTATCTGTAGATGTTTCAGTCACATTTCCCCCAAGTAATCCCCCATCGCCACAAAATATGTAACCTAATGTATTGTGCATGATAACATATCCTTTACTGGCATCACTACTAGAAGTTGCTAAAACTGTCATATTTGCTGGTACATTTCCAACATTTGCATGAGTGGTTCCCACGTCTGCTCCTAAATATTTGCCTGACGACAAGTTACCAAATGGACCGTTTATAATAGGATTGCCGCTTAAACCAACAATAGGATTAATATGCGTAGAAGATCCCGCACCAACATTAATAGAACCACCTGATATACTATTTATCAAGTTTTGTGCACCAGCATAATCATTTTCCTGTGTTTGAATTACAACTCCCTTTTTGGTGGCGACAAAATCTTTCAAAATTGCAATTGAAGCTGAATTAGGAGTGTAATTATACCCTATAATAATTATATCAATTTTATTAGTATTGATTAAATTTTTCAAAGCTGTTCCATCATTTGTACCTCCATCTACAAACATGAATGGATTAGTTGGAACGGTACCAGTAAATCCGAAATTGGCATTTGAAGTTAGTAATGCTTTTACTGTGTATGATGAAGATCCAGATCCTGGGTAATAAGCACTGCTGCTTCCCAATCCTAAAATATTAACTGTAGGATATGCAAAAGTTATGCTTTTTGTACATGATCCGATTGTTGCACTGTTTGTTGTAATTGCAAATGAGTAGGTTCCTCCTGTTAATGGTGCTCCAGATGCTGTAAGTGTTATTGATTGTCCGCCACCCGTGGTAGAAAAAGTTCCAGAACCTGAAAAACTAACGCCATTTACTGTATCTGTAGTAGCAGTCCAACCACCAGCATATGCAACTGTTACAGGAATTGTCATTGTATTTGTTGCTGTCATTACCGTTCCTGGTGAATAAGCGCCAGCTGTTGCAATACCGCTGCATGTCATGGTATAAGCAGTAGGCTGTGATGCAATCACTAAATCTACTGAACAAGTTGCTGCTACTCCGGGTGTTCCTGTTACTGTTAATGCTGCAGTTGCACCTGTTAATGGTGTTCCTGATCCTTTAAGTACAATATCTTGTACACCAAGTGCTGTTAGAACAATTGGCCCCGAAGAAAAAGAAACTCCATTTATTGTATTAGTAGATATTGTTGTACTTCCGGTTGCTGTAACATTTACAGGTAATGTAATTGTATTACTTGCTGCATTTAGCGCCACATTTTGCATATAGCTGCCACTTTGAGTCGCAGCCGCACAATTCATTGTGTAAGCTACTGGTGCAACTACTACAGGAATCCCGCTACAAGATGCTGCTGCCGGAGTATTAGCATTAGACGAAATATTAAAATTATTTGTTCCCGAAGCTAGTGGTGTCCCCGTACCTGTTAATTCAACTGTTTGTATTCCTGTTGCTGTAAAAGTACCTTGCCCAGAGAACGAGTATCCATTTACTGTATTGGTACTCATATTCCAAAAACCAGGATTTTTTACATTAATACTAACCGTTAATTTATTTGCAGCTGTTAAGCCTAAACCAATATTATAGGATCCGGAAGCAACAATACTTGCACAATTAACAGAGAAATCAACACTTGCTTTTTCTACATAAATATTTGGCGTACAAGTACTCACTTTTCCATTTAAAACCAAGCTTACAACATCTCCCGCATCTCCCGTTGCATATCCTGTGTTTGGTTTTCCTGTTCCTCTTAAGGTTAATTCATAAGAATTTGCATTTGGAAAACTACCGCTTGCTTCAAAATAATATCCATTTGCAGTTGTTGCAGAAATGGTATAAGTACCCGGCTGTGTTACGGTAACAGGAACTGTCATCGTATTATCTCCAGACAAGGCAACACCTTGTTTGTAGGTTCCGTTTGCTGTAATAGCAGCACATTCTACCGCAGAAATATCAAATACTGCAGGTGGCGGTGTACCACACATACTTAGCCATTGTAGTCTTAAAGCATCCCAGTAATCAAAACAATTTGTATTGGTATTATATACTAATAATCCGTTTGATAAATTGGCAATAGGTATTGCATTACGCTGTGCTGTAGACAATCGTGAAATCAACATTCCTTTGTTGTTGCTTTCTAATTCGAAAATTGCACCGTTTACGGCTTTTGATGCACCATTACTAATGGTACCATCTTTGATTTTTGCTGTTTCTGCCTGGGCAAAAGCACTACCAAAGGTTAATAAGCTTAACAAAACAGCTAAGGCTATCTTTTGTAATTGATTTAAATATTTTTTCATATTCTAAATTTTAGTCAGTATCAAGTACTTTATACGGGTTTTGACCTGATTAATTAATTAATTATTAACTAATTGATTTACTTATTGTTTATCTGACATTAGTTTTTCTAATTTCTCTAAACGTGCATTCATTCCTTGTGATTCAGCCTTTAATTGTTGGATTTCATTGTTTTTGATTTCCAATTCTTTGTCCTGTTCAATAACATGTAAATACAATTCTTCTGTTTTTTCTAATAATTGAATTGATAGTTCTGACATATTGAATGAATATCCTCGGTTGGTTTTTACCAATTCGCTAATTGGTGTAATTCCCGGAAGGTGTTTATTTTCCTTGATATAAGCATCTACTTCTGCCAATTTCCTAAATTTATAATCTGATTTAATTTCAGAATATCCGTTATAGTAATCTTCAAACACATAATCAGCATAGTAACTGTTTACACTTGTTATGGCTCCATTTACTCTAAGTTTTTCATTTACTGCAGCAGAAGGAGTCGTAAATCCTATACCAACCCATCCTTGTGTATAAATGTTGTCTGTGTTCTTTGTTGCTCCTTTATTGTTTGTATTTTCATACCAAGGTTCTTTCACTAAATCTGTTAGATCCAATTGATGCGGTTTTTTATCCTCATCAGTATAATCCAGAGTACCATTATCGCTGTTTACTTCTAGAGTGGTCAATGTCTCCACATCCCCAACTAAATCAACTAATTTGAATTCACTGTCAAAACCTTTTTCATCTTTGTATACTAATGCCTGAGTTGAACCATCATAACTCAAAGAAGTCAATGTTTCGGTTCCTTTCACTAAAACTGATAAATCAATTGGATTTGCTTTTCCTGTTTCATCTTTGTATGTCAGGGTATGTTTATCAAATAATTGACCATCACCATCTGTTTCACTTGTTACAACGTCAGTTAACGAAGTTAATGTCTCATTGGCTTTTATGATCTCGCTAATGTTAATTACCTTAGTGTCTCCATTCACATCTACATAACTAAATTCCTTTGTTGTATTGTTATAAGTTACATTTCCTGCAGCAGTTGAAACTTCATCTGAAATAAGAAGCCTGTTCCACTTATTGTTATACCAAAAGTAGTAGCCCGGTTTAATATCAGCAATCGCAGCTGTATTAAAAACCATTAAACTTTCGACGTTACCACTTCCAATAGTGGTAGCATCTGTTGATCCTGCCAATGTAACTCTTGGGATTAGAAGGCCTTTATCTTTAGAAAAAACATCTAGTCGTGCCGACGGATTTGGATTGAATGTTCCGATACCAGTCTGTGAGTAAACAGAAAAACTGCCTAAGGCAAAAAGTAACGGGAGTAGTTTATTTTTCATTTTATTTGTAAGTTTATTATTACTCTACAAAGAGCCGAAAAAAATACATTCCGAACAGTTAATAAAAGCCTTAAAAACAACAATTTATTTTTTATTTAAATTTCACTTCGTAAAATACAATCTATTTGAATAAATCATTGTTACCACATTGATAAGTAATTAGATTAAAAAAATAAATTTATTCGTAAATTTTTAATATTTAATATAAAATTAAACTTACATTTATGCATCCATTTCAATTGTCGACTATAGTTTACAATATAAACTATAGTGTATTAAAAGAATTATTTTCAATGAAAACAATTAGCTTTTCTTATAGTGCAGATCTAGATTGGACAGCGTCATTAGCTGAGCAGCTTGACGGCAAAATTGAAAAAAACAACATTATTTCTTGTGAATCTATTTCTACAGGAGACCGGTATTTTATAAATATCCAAAAAGGTGTTGTTGTATATTATCATAATACGATTACATTGGTGGATATCAGAATGATTCAAAAAAACAAAACTGATGACTTTATAGCTGTTTATTATATCTTGAGTGACAAATATTCAAAATATTTAAGCAATGACTTTTCTCTGGATATTGGCCGATGGCGTTATAACTTTTTAATTATCGATAGCAAAGTAGAATCAACTTATTATATAAAAGCAGGAACCAAAACATTGGCTTTGGCCCTATTCATTAAAAAAAGTGTAATACAATCGTTTGCAAAAACCAACCATTACTGGTTTCCTGACCTTGATAAAATGCTAAACCCACCAGAAAATCTGATTATCAGGCTTGACAGAATGAGTAATGAAAGTATTCAGGAAATAAACGATTTGCGCAAATTAAATGTGGGCAGCGTAATATTTGAATTGTATCTAAAGGCAACTGTCGAATTATTATTCTCTAATTATTTAAAAAAGGTAAGCACCAACAGAACTATCATAGAAACTGAAGATGCTGATTTTTCAAATATTGTGGCGGCTAAACTTTTTCTAATTAATAATATTGAAGAACATTTTCCGAGTATAAAAAGCATATCAAGCATTGCTAATATGTCTGAATCCAAGTTTCAGCATTTATTTAAAAAAATAACAGGAACAACGGTTAATAATTATTTCATGCATAATAAATTAATAAGAGCCACAGAACTTCTTGAAAAGAACGAATTAACGATTTCTGAAATTTCAGACAAGCTTCATTTTACTAATAGTTCTCATTTTGCTTCTACATTTAAGAAACATTTTGGCATTTTACCAAAACAATTTATCAAGCAATTATAAGCTACTTTTACGTTTTCAGTTTTGATTTTTGCAGATTTTATAAACTGAATATTATCAAATAATTATTTTTTTCTGCAACATAATTTATATGATGAAGTTTTGTATTTTTATCAGGCAAAATAAAATATTACCTAACTTAAACCAATAATTATGGGAAAATTTGTGATTACAAAAAGAGCCAACGGAGAATTTCAATTCAATTTAAAAGCTGGAAATGGGCAGACTATTTTAACCAGCGAAGGTTACAGCACAAAAGCAGCGTGCACTAACGGAATTGAATCTGTAAAAACAAATTCGCAGGACGATGCCAGATTCGACAAAAAAGAATCAAGTAATGGAAAACCATATTTTAACTTAAAGGCATCAAACGGTCAGATTATTGGCGCAAGTGAAATGTATGAAAGCACATCTGCCAGAGATAACGGAATCGCATCTGTAAAAACAAATGCTCCTGAAGCTGTTACAGACGATCAAACAGCATAATTCTAAATATTAAATAAACACGAATTTCACGATTTTATCCTGTGGATTAATTTCACAAAAAAACTAACGCAGAAATTTGCGCAATTGGTGAAATTCGTGTTTATAAAATTGTAAGTAATTGTTGTCCTTAGTTTTCGTTTTTACAGGGGTCCGAATTTCTTTTTGTACCGATACAATTCCTCTTCAGTTTTTTTTAGAAGTTTTTCGAGAAGCTTTATTTTATCTTCGTAAAGCGTTTTCAGAGTTTCGTTGTTATCCTGATTAATGAGGATACTGCCGTTGTTGTTTCCTTTTACATTATTAAAATTATTAAAATACCTCTGACTATCAAAACTAATGATATCTTCTACACTAACATCTAAAATACGGGCAATTTCAACTAATTTAATATAGGAAAGAACCGTTTTTCCTTTTTCGATTTTACTATAACCCGCTTGGGTGACACCTAGTTGATCTGCCATATATTCCTGAGTGTAATTTTTTAACTCCCTAATGCTTTTTATTTTGTTTTTTATTGAAGTGGCCATAAACTTTGTTTGGGGGGATGGTATAGCTATAACTGCAATGCGTAATCTGAATTTGCTCCACATGTAGGTCAATGAAGCACCGTATATATGTTATTTTTTTTTAATGGTAATTATGAAACCGTATACTATTGCAACAGCCATAAATGCCCAATCGAAAGATGAAATTCCGAATAATGATTGATTCATTTTATTATTTTGTTTTTATGCTTCCTGCAAAATCTGATCGAATTTCAGACTAAGGTACTGGTCAATTTGTTTTCCTATTTTTGTTCTGTCTAATGCTTTTATTTTAACTTTGGTTTCTTTTTGATAAATGTCTTTTACGATAACATAATAATCAAATTCGAGATTTTTAGGGAATCTTAAAATGATTAAAATAGTGTAACAGAGCAAAGTTGGAATAATGTAGTAGAGTTCGGCAAAATTCGAAAAAATAATAAAATAATAGGCAAAAAAGGTTACTATTAAAAAAGCAATGTTTTCAAGAAAATAAGATTTCTTTTTTTTGAGCAATCCAAGCTCGACAATTTCATCAAAATTGTACTGCCATTGTTCTGATCCGTAACAAAACCGGACTTGATCATGAGTGAGAGTAATAAACATAGTAATTGTGTTGTTTAAAAATAATAAGTATTCAATAACGAATTCTTAAATACAGTAGTGAAAAATCATTTTTATACTTGAAATAGAGCATAAAAACGCTAAAAATGTTACGAAACATTCCCAATCACAATATTACGTATATTCTGCTTTTTTATTCTTACAAATAGTCTCATAGAATATAACTATACGTTGTAATTCAATCTTAATATCACTTTTTACTGATTTTTGACATAGCGAGATTGAGATTTTACTTATATAGTATTTGACCTTAAATAGAATCTTAAAATTCAAAAAATATTACCCAAAAAAAAGGCCGTTTCTTTATATTAGAAACGGCCTTTTTTTATCAAAATTATTCTTTTTTACTATTTTTTTTTAATGCATTCACCTAAAAATCATTTGTTTCATACATTTTTATAATCTAATAAATTTATTTTTTGCTAATCATATTCTCAATTCTTGAAAACGATATTTCGGGATTCGCCCCCGCAGATTCTGCAACCAAAGCACCAACGGCACAAGCAAAATCAATCGAAGTCTGCGGATCTTTATCGGTAAGTAAATATGTTATTAACGAAGCTAGAAACGAATCGCCTGCCCCAACTGTATCGGCAACTTTTACCGGATAACCCTCATTTTCATAAAGCTGTCCTTTCCAAAACAATAAAGCGCCGTGTTTACCTCTTGTTACGCAAATTGCTTTTGTGTGGGTAAGTTCTGCAATAAAATGAATATTTTCTTCCAGACTTTCAAAAGGCGATTGCAAAGCCCTGGCAATTTCGAGGATTTCTTCGTCATTAAACTTAATAAAATCTGCCGAAAGCATTAACCTTTCAAGCACATCATATGTATAATGCGGTTTTCTTAAATTAACGTCAAATACTTTATAAATGTTCATTTGAAGTAAATCTTCCAGCGAATCTCGCGAAACTTTATCACGGCAAACCAAGCTTCCATAAATTAAAACATCGGCATTCATAACCAAAGTTTCAGCCTGATTATTCAGTACAATTTTATCCCACGCTGATGGATAACTGATTTCGTAAGTTGCCGAACCCCTTTCGTCTAAAGTTACCTTTACCAATCCCGTCGGAAAAGTTTCAGATTGCATAATGGCGTCTGTCTGAAGTCCTAATTGTTTTACGTGGTTTAGAATTGCTTTTCCGTCTTCGTCATTTCCTACGCAGCTTATCATCGCAACTTCACAGCCTAATGTTTTCATTCGTAAAGCTACATTAAGCGGGGCTCCGCCTATCTTTTTCTTATCTTCAAAAACATCCCAAAGTACTTCTCCGTATGCTACTGCTTTAAGGCTTATATCGTTATTCATTCTTAACTTTTTTAATATTTGTATGCAGGTTCAATATTATAAAGTTAAACTTTTATTTTTTGAATGAGTCTTAAAATGCAGCATTAAAACACAAAGTTTGTCATTTCGACGAAGGAGAAATCTTCGCAAGTAACTCCACAAATATTGAATTTCGTTGCGGAGATTCCTCGTTCCTCGGAAGGACAAGATTGCGCATTTCCAGGGATTAAAATCCCTGGCTAGAATATAAATCGTTCCTTAGGAACTTTTAGAATCAATGGGGGTTTCTCGTGATTTTGTCAAAAATGCAATTTAATTTTGAGCAAAACTTTGTCAAAATTTAAACTTTGACAAATTTCAATACGCAAAAAAATTAGGTCTACCCCAATAAAAAAACAATCAATCCCCTCGCACCGTGCGCACCCAAAACTAACGATTGTTCAATATCTGCTGTTTTTGAAGGTCCGGCAATAAAAGTTCCGAAACCATATTCCTGATTTCCAATTCTTTCATATGCCTGATGCATTGTTGGGATAATGTCTTTTTTGTTTACGATAATCGCCAGATATTGTGCAATAAAAGGTGCTACACGCTGACCTAAAAGATCGTCGGTTACCCAAAGGGCGCTATTTTCGGCAACGCCAAAATGTGCTTTAATAATCGTTAATTCAACGTTTTGCAACAAATGCGGATCTTCGTTTTTCCAGTCTAAAACTGCTACTTCAGAAAGTTCCGGAACTGTGGTTACGATTCGTCTTTCGAGTGCGTAATTGTTTTTTAGAAAATCAATTATTTCATTGTAATTGGCAACTTCAATAAAATCGCCGCCAATGTTTTTTAAAACGGTTTTATAAGTATCCAAAACCTCAAATTGATCGGAACCTAAAACATTTAAGTCAGGCAAATCAGCAATTATGTTGGGCTGGCTGTTTTTTATTTTTTGTAAAATTTGGTCTTTACTGCTCATCTTTTTTCGCTTTAGCTTCTCTCGAATTTTTCTTGTACCATTCTCTAAAAGATTCCTCGGGAACACTCGGCATTTCGCGCTGATCGTACCATTTGTTCATTTTATTATTCACCAAAGCGGGAATATTTTTCATTACAAATCTTCCTGATTTTCCTGCGATATTAAAAATCGTCGGGTTTGCCAAAACGGTTGCCATTGTTTTCATTGCCGCGGTTTTTGCTGTCGGCGTATGCCCTTCTTTTACCAAAACCTGACGCCATTTGTACAACTGATCGTGAATGTCAATTTTTACGGGGCAAACATTGGTACACGAACCACAAAGCGTACTTGCAAAAGGCAAATCGGCATTTTTGCTCATGTCGAGATTGGGAGCCAAAATAGCGCCAATGGGTCCCGCAACGGCATTATGATAACTGTGTCCGCCGCTTCGTCTGTAAACCGGGCAAGTGTTCATACATGCGCCACAACGGATGCATTTTAGGGAGTTTTTAAAATCTTCTCTTCCTAATTGCGTGCTTCTGCCGTTATCGACGATTACGATATGTATTTCTTTTCCGTCTCTTGGTTTCTTGAAATGACTTGAAAATGTGGTAATCGGCTGTCCGGTTGCGCTTCTAGCTAATAATCTCAGGAAAACACCTAAATGTTTTCGCTGCGGAATCAATTTCTCAAATCCCATACAGGCAATATGTACATCGGCCAAATGCGCACCCATGTCGGCGTTTCCTTCATTGGTACAAACTACAAATTCACCGGTTTCTGCAATCGCAAAATTCACTCCGGTTAAAGCTACTTTTCTGGTTAAGAAGGTGTTTCTCAAACTCAAACGTGCCGACTCTGTTAAATATTGAGGGTCAAAATTTCCTTTTTCTGTACCTAAATGTTCATGGAAAGTTTCGCTTACATCTTCTTTTTTAAGGTGAATTGCCGGCAATACAATATGACTTGGCGGTTCTTTACGAAGCTGAACAATATATTCGCCTAAATCAGAATCGATTACTCCGATGCCTTTTTCGGCCAGATAATCATTCAAATGACATTCTTCTGTAAGCATTGATTTTGATTTCACCATTTGCTTTACATCATGTTTCGCCATGATCGAATGCACAATTTCATTATGTTCTTTGGCATCTGCAGCCCAATGTACAATGATTCCGTTTTTTTGAGCATTCGCCTCAAATTCAACTAAATAATCATGAATATTGGAGAGTACATTGTTTTTTATTTGTGAAGCCGTTTCGCGAAGTAATTCCCAATCGGGAATATTATGCGCGGCTCTGTCACGTTTTTCACGAACAAACCAAAGTGTTTCATCATGCCAGTTTACGCGTTCTACATCTTTGTTAAAACGTGTGGCGGCTTCGCTGTGCGGTATAACTTTTTCTGATGACATTTTTAATTATTTAAAAGTCAATTTTGAAATTAATTAAATTTCTAAACCTTAATTATTGGTAATTTATTTAACCGCAAAGCTCGCAAGGTTTTACGCAAGGTTCGCAAAGCTAAATTAATCTTAGCGGACTTTGCGTTTTTTTCTTTGCGAGCTTTGCGGTTAAAAACTACACTCAAAACTTATCTTTTAATTTTCGAGTGAATTTAATATTTCGGCAATATGAATGGTTTTGATGCTGCTTTTTTGTCTTTTCAGAATTCCTTCCAAATGCATTAAGCACGACATATCGCCACCTGTAATATAATCAACCTGATGCTTTTCATGATCTTTGATTCGGTCTTGTCCCATTTTTACAGAAACAGCTTCTTCCGTTACGCAAAATGTTCCGCCAAAACCACAGCATTCATCTTTTCTCGAAAGAGAAACCAAATCAAGTCCGTTGATTTTGCTTAATAATTGTTCGGGTTTAGAGAAAAATGGTGCGTTTAATTCCGTCATCTGCGAAAGCTTTAAACCACGCTGACCGTGACAGCTTACGTGCATTCCAACTCTAAATGGGAAATTCCCGTTGATATGATCTACTTTCAAAATATCGGTAATAAACTCCGTTAATTCGAATACTTTTTTACGCATTTCCGCCGCTAATTCTTCTTGTTTATCATCGTGTAAATGTTCTTTTACATGCAAAACACAACTTCCGGACGGACAAACAATATAATCAAATCCGGCAAAATTGGCGATAAAATTGGCATCACAGCCTTTGGTTAAATATTGATATCCGCTGTTTGCCATTGGCTGTCCGCAACAGGTTTGCCCCATCGGAAAATGAACTTCACAGCCTAATTTCTGCAAAAGTTCATAAGTTGCTATCGCTACTTTTGGGTAAAACTGGTCGACATAACACGGTATAAATAATCCGATTTTCATATTCTTTTTCATTATTTTTTAAACACATAAGCTATGTGTGTAAATATTTTTTCACGCAGATTTTATTCTCATTTTTGCATCCTGACGGAGGAAGGATCACACTAGAAATTCCTCTTGCAAAATCGCCAATCTTTGTCGATTTACTTGTGCGATCCTTCCTTCGTCAGGATGACAAACTACACTAAAAAATCTGTGTGAAACAAAATCTTTTAATCTGTCGCAATTATTTTCACTCAACCAAACAGATTTTTAATTTTTAATTCCAAATTTTTAATTCCAAATCTAGTGCTTATAAAACTTCAAATCAATCAAATCATTTTGAATTGGTTTTGGATTCCAGTTTTGATGTATTGCCAATGCCGCGCCCAATGCACTTGCCTGCGCCATTGATGCTGCATACACTTCTACATCCGGAAAAGCTTCTGCCAGTAAATTCATGAAAATGGAATTCTTGCTGAAACCTCCGTCTACAAAAATCTTCTTTACAGGACTATTACGAATGACTAAATTAGTTGAAAAAAACTGTTGTTCGACCAAATCAAGCATTAATTGATGGTACGCAATATCGTAACTTTTAAATGTATTTAAATCTCTCTTTTGAAACGGACATTCTTTAAGAATATCAAAATCATATTTCTTTGGATAAACGATTTGGAAATTTAAGGCTCTTAAATTTGAAACTATCTTTTTATCAAAATAAATATCTTTAAATGAATCAAACGGCACATTGAAATGTTCTGCTAATCTTTTGGCCTGAATTTCATGTTCATTACCCGAAAAAAGTCGTGCTGCTTTTACCGGTTTTTCGGTGTATTGCATGTAACACAAACAATCGTTTTGAAGTTCTTCAAACGTTAAAGGCTTATTATTAAAAGGATTCAGCGAAATACTCCACGTTCCTGTTGATAATAATACAAAAGGTTCTGTAAAATTAATCGTGTACGGAATAATTGCCGATGAACTATCGTGCAAACCAATCCCGACAGCAATACCATTTTCTTTTTTAATAATATCTTTTCCCGGATGAATTGGCGGAAGTTTATCTTTGATACCTTCATTTTTAAGCCATTTGTGATACTTCATCTTTTTAAAATTCCAAAGATTGGTGTGGCATCCAATGCTCGTAATATCAGTATAAGCTTCGCCGGTTAACAGAAAACTCAAATATTGCGGAAGATGTAAACAATATTCTACTTTTTCAAACAACTCCGGATTTTCTTCTTTTAATCTGTAAATCTGCATTCCGGAATTCAGACTTCCTAAAACAGGAGAAGCTGTTTTTACAGCAAAAACTTCTTCTCCTTTGTATTTAGTATAAAAATTGTCTTTTAGCTCTTTTGGATACTCTTTTAGATAGTTGTATAATGGCGTTAAAACTTCGCCTTTACCATCAATATAAACAAAACTGGCTCCGTAAGTGCTAAAATTTATTGCTTTAAGAGTGTAATTACTCAGTTCTTTTATTTCTGATAATCGATCGAGAATCCAGTTTTTTAGTACTTCAATATCTTCACATGGAAAACCGTCTTCATCAACTGTTTCCTGGAGATTTACTGATTTTTCCCAAACAATTTTATAGTTTTCATCAAATAAAAATACTTTTTTGTTGGTTTTACCAATATCAAAAATTGCAACTACATTCATTTTTTTAATATAAATTATGAATTATTAATTATGAATTATGAATTACAGAATTATGATTCTACCCGAAGAGGTCAATGTTATTGAACTTTGATGTTTTTCTATATTAAACAATAGTCTAATTCATAACTCATAATTCATAACTCCTAATTACAATCCTGTTGCCATTGTTTTTAATCCTCTTTCTCCAATTAAATTTTGTCTAACGGCAAGACTGCGGTATAATTCAACAGGATTTAATGCCGCTCCGGAACGCAAACGAGCTTCGGCAACCAATGCGCGAACATCTGTACGAAAAGCGTTTTGCAGAATTTCCTGCGCTTTTACCACGTCGTTCTCATCCTGTGCAATTTCTAATGCTTTTCTGTCTACCAAAAGTGCCTGGGCATAAGCAATCATAATCGCTTCTACAGACTGCAATAAATCTTCTAAAGGATCTTTTATGTTGTGAGAAGCATCGATCATCCAGCCTAAATCTTTGGCGTGATTCATTCCTCTGGCATCCATTCCTTCAACCAATTCATTGAAAATCAAGAATAATTGATAAGGTTTTAAAGCTCCGGCTGTTAAATCATCATCTCCGTATTTTGAATCATTAAAGTGGAAACCGCCCAGTTTATTTTCCATTAATAATAAAGAAACGATTTGCTCGATATTGGCGTTTGGCAAATGATGTCCTAAATCGACTAATGTCTGCGCTTTGTCTCCTAATTTTTTTACATAAGAATAGGATTGTCCCCAATCTGCAACCGTTGTTGAATAAAAGTTAGGTTCTGCACATTTGTATTCTAAAAATAATTTCCAGTTGGATGGCAAAGCGTCGTAGATTTCTTCTAAACTTTCTAAGGTATTTTGATACGCTTTACGGAAGTTTAATTGTCCCGGAAAAGAAGATCCGTCTGCTAACCAAACTGTTAGTGATTCCGATCCTAATTCGATTCCGTGTTTGATTACTTCGATATTGTGAGCGATAGCTTGTTTACGAACCGCTTTGTTTACGTTTTGTAAAGAACCAAATTTATAGGAATGTTCCTGATTGGCCTGATCCTGAAAAGTGTTCGAGTTCATGGCATCAAACTTTAAACCGTTTTGTCCGGCCAATGTTTTGATTGCTTTATAATCCTGTGGAATATCCCACGGAATGTGCAATGAAATCGCTCCGGAAGCTTTGTTTAAAGCATGAAGCAAACCTACGTCTTCGATTTTTTCTTCGATCGAACGTGGTTCTCCGCCTCCTGCAAAACGCCCGAATCTTGTTCCTCCGGTTCCCAAAGCCCAAGATGGAATTGCAATTTGAAATTCGATTAATTTTTTAATAATCGCTTCTGCATCACCAATTTCTGAAGTTGTAAACGCAAATTTATTTTGATGTTTTTTTAGTAACTCATCATTATGAGAGTCTATTTTGTTTGATCCAATTAACATATTTTTTCTCTTTAATGGAATTTCAATTGCTAAATATATAAATTGAATTCCTGTTTTACTATACTATTTTGAAGCTAATTTGTTTGTTTAAAATTCTTTTACATTTTAAAAACCTAACGTTCGAAATCATCGAACGCTAGATCACAAAAAACCACTTTTGCTTAAACAAACTTAAAAAAAACTATTTTTAACTCATTGGGAGTAATGCCTGAAAATTTAATTAAACACATAGAAACATAGGCTTTACACTTTCGAAAAAAGAAATCAAAAAGAAACTCGTTTCTCACACATAGCTATGTTTGTTAATGCAAGTGAAACGCCTTTTTTTAAGTTCAATAATTCTATGTTTCTATGTGTTAAAAATTCCACCCAACGGTTTATTTTTTATCTATAGAAACCCATTGATACCCCGCCGTCTACATTTAGTGCGTTTCCTGTCGATTTATCAAGTAAACCGCCAACAAAAGCAAAACACGCATTGGCAATATCATCAGGTAATATGATTTCATTTAATAGTGTGCGTTTAGCGTAGTAAGCCGGTAATTCTTCCACCGTAATCCCATACGCTTTTGCACGTCCTTCTGCCCAGCCTCCAGACCAAATATTGGAATCGGAAATCACGGCATCCGGATTTACCGTATTCACACGGATTTTATCAGCTCCGAGTTCCGCTGCCATAAGGCGCGTTAAATGTGCCTGGGCTGCTTTCGCCGATCCGTAACCCGGATTGTTTGGACCTGCAACTACTGCATTCTTGGAAACAATGTTTACAATATCTCCGCCAAAACCTTGTTTGCGCATCACCTCTATTCCGGCTTTTGAAACAATAAATTGTCCTTTTACCAAAATATCGTACAATCTGTCCCATTCTTCAAGGGTGTGTTCGGCGATAGATTTTGAAATACTGATTCCGGCATTGTTCACCACAATATCCACTCCTCCGAATGCCAGACAAGCTTCGTCTAAGGCTTTTTCTGTACTGCTTTCGTTTGTAACATTCAATAATGTACTTGATACGGCATCTTTTCCAAAAGCTTTAATGAAGTCTTTTGTAGCTTCATTCAATCTTTCTTCGTTGATGTCGTTGATGATCACGCAAGCACCTTCCTGAGCAAATTTCTTAGCGATTGCTTTTCCTATTCCTCCGGCTGAACCAGTAATAAGGGCAACTCTTCCAGAAAGTGCTTTTGGTTTTGGCATTCTTTGAAGTTTAGCTTCTTCCAATAACCAATATTCGATATCAAAAGCTTCCTGATGCAGAAGTGAAGTATATTCTGATACCGCTTCCGCACCTTTCATTACATTCACGGCATTCACATAATATTCTGATGCCAGTCTTGCCATAGTTTTATCTTTGGCAAAAGTAAACATTCCCACTCCCGGATATAAAATCACAACCGGATTTGGGTCGCGCATCGCCGGCGAATTATCTTTTTTGCAGGTGTTGTAATAATCCTTGTACATTGCTCTGTAGCCTTCAAAAACAGGAGTTAATTTTGCTTTGATCGCTTCAATATCCGATAAATCTTCATTTGGATCCAATTCCAAAACAAGCGGACTAATTTTAGTTCTCAAGAAGTGATCGGGACAAGAAGTTCCAAGCGGAGCCAGTTTTTCCAAATCATTAGAGTTGATGAATTCCAAAACTCGTGCATCATCGGTATAATGCCCAATCATCTGGCGTTCTGATGAGCAGAATCCCCTTAAAATTGGCGCTACTTTTGCGGCTTTTAGTTTTCTTGATTGCTCATCAAGACTTTGTATTTTTTGTCCTCCAAAAACAGGACGTTTTTTTCCGTAGTTATTTTCTAAATAAGTCGCACATTTCTCGATTACTTCAAGGGTGTTGATATAACTTTCGTATGAAGTGTCGCCCCAAGTGAATAAACCGTGAGAGCCTAACATGATTCCTCTTAGTTTTTTCCCCTTTTTTTCTGCTTCTTCAAGGCAAGATCTTAACTGAAGTCCAAGGTCAAAGCCCGGACGCTGCCAGCCTACCCAGCCAATTTCGCCGTCGAATAATTCTTCGGTGATTTTTGCACCGTCTTTGGCCGCTGCAATGGCAATGGCTGCATCGGGGTGCAAATGGTCGATATGCTTGAAAGGCAAAAATCCGTGCAAGGGCGTGTCAATCGACGGAGCTTTTGAAGCCAAATCAAAAATACAGTGGTTGAAAAGTTCCACCATTTCATCTTCGAATTCTATGCCTCTGTACACGTTTTCCAGATTACGAAGCCTTTCTAAATACAATGCCGCACAGCCCGATTTGGTCAGAGTTCCAATATCGCCTCCTGATCCTTTGATCCACATTACTTCTGAACTTTCACCTGTTAACGGATCCTTGTCGGTGATTTTTACCGAAGTATTTCCTCCTCCGTAATTGGTCAATCTTAAATCAGCTCCAAGTAAATTAGAACGATAAATGAAAAGCGCTACTTCATCCCCTGCCAAGGCTGCTGCTTTGGCCTCATCCCAAAGGTAGCTCACGTGCTTAAAATTCATATTTGGTGTTTTTATTATATTTGACATTATATAAATGTTATTGGTTGGTTGTCTTTATTTTACAATGAATTTCCAATTCCGACCAATACTATCGAAAGCATGATCAATCCAATTCCCCATAAAAAAGTATTGAATGTTTTTTTTGAAACTCCTTTCCATTCTTTCAAATAAAATCCCCAGAAATTAGCTGTAAGGATAATCGTTGCCATGTGCAAAATCCATGAACTGGCTCCGTTTCCTAGTTTGCTTTCGCCCATTCCGTAGAAGAAAAATTGCAAGAACCACATCGTTCCGGCTAATGCAGAAAAAAGGATATTTTTAGTAATTGGAGTTGATTTATTAGTATAATCTCCGAAGGTTTTATTTTTGAAATTAAGATACATACACCAAATAAAATTCGTTGTAAGTCCGCCCCAAAGCAATACGATATAAGTAACATTATTTTGAAACAAAGGATTACAGCCTGATACAACTGCAGCTTCTGCCATTGGCTTTCCTGCTTCGATTCCGTAATTAAAGAAAGAGCTTAAAATACCAGATATTACTGCGATAATAAGTCCTTTCGTCAGATTAAAATCTTTGTCTTTATCTTCATGTCCAACCGCAAAATCTTTTTCTTTTAAGATTCCTGCTTTCCCGGAAATAGCAATTCCGATAAGACAAACCACAACGCCAAGCAACACAAGTTGTCCGCCAGTGCTTTGTAACATATCTGTAAAGGAAATTTTTCCTTCTGTTGGATAAAAATTATAATAAATGGAAGGCACTAAAGCTCCAAAAGCAGAACAGAAACCTAATACGATAGAATTTCCAAGTGACATTCCTAAGTAACGAACGCCTAAACCGTAAGTTAATCCACCAATTCCCCAAATCAATCCCATTGAAAAAGTAAAGGCTTTGATTGCCGGAGAAGCCGCAGCAATAATATCAACAAAATTCGGAATCGTTAAATAAGCAGCAATTGGCGGAACGATAAGCCAGGAGAAAAAACCTCCTACGAGCCAGTAGCTTTCCCAAGCCCAATTTTTAACTTTTTTGAATGGCATGTAAAAACTCCCTGAAGAGAAACCTCCAATGGAGTGAAAAATGATTCCTAATAATGATTCCATTTATAAATTTGTTTGTGGTTATTGTGATAGTTAATCTCGTTTGGTAAAATAAGAAAATGTAAAAAACAAAACTATCCTGTACTATCCTTTATATTATATGTTAAAACCGAGAGCTATTGCAAAGAAGTATTGGAATATATTGAAAAAATAAATTTAAAATTTCTATTTTAGCAATCGATTTCGCAATTATTAAAATGATACTTATTTAATAAATAAAAAATCAGATTAAGAATTAAGTTCCTTAAATTTAGTGTCACCTTTAATTGAAAATAACAGTAAAAACAAGGTAACAAACTCAATTAAAGATTTTTACAGAATAATATAATTTAAAATCACGGTTTATAAAACGAGCGTGATTTGCAATTACAAGCCCCATGATTAAACTTATTAAAATAGATGAAGACTCAAGAGTTCCAAAATACAAACAAATTGTAGACTCGATTCTGCAAAATATTGCCAACGGAAATCTAAAAATAAACCAGAAAATCCCTTCTATAAATAGCTTTAGTGAAGAGTTTTATATGTCGAGAGATACGGTTGAAAAGGCTTATAATATTTTAAAAGAGAGAAAAATTATTTCATCTATTCGGGGAAAAGGCTATTATATTACTCGAACAAAGCTGGAATCTAAGGTTAATATTTTGTTTTTATTTAATAAACTGAGTGCGTACAAAATGAAAACGTACAACTCTTTTATTAATACCGTTGGTGCCAACGCCCATACCGATTTGCATATTTACCATTGCGACGAAACCTTGTTCCTGAACTTACTGGACAAATTTGAAGGCGTTTACGATTATTACGTTATAACTACGCATTTTAAAACGGATGAATTAAAACACTTAAGTTTTACTGATGAAGTTGTAAAAGCGATTCAAAAAATTCCGCAAGATAAATTGGTTATTATGGATAACATAAAACTGACAACGGAAGGTGAAATCATCAAAATTTATCAGGATTTTGAAAATGATATTTACAATGCCTTAAAAGAAGGTCTTGCCAAAATAACTAAATATAAAAGATTAATTCTGGTTTATCCTGAAAAAGCGGTTTATCCTTATCCGCGCAGAATTTTACACGGTTTCAAAAAGTTTTGCGTCGAACACGAAATCAATTTTGAAATCTTAAGCGAGGTTTATGATGATATGGTTTTGAAAAAAGGCGATTTATTTATTACAATTGAAGAATCTGATCTTGTTAACCTTATGAAACAAATTCGCGATGAAGAATATGTTTTAGGAAAAGATATTGGCGTAATCTCCTATAACGACACTCCGCTAAAAGAGCTCTTAGGAATCACCGTAATGTCTACCGATTTTAATGTCATGGGAGAAACTGCAGCGCGCATGATTTTGAATAAAGAAAAAGGTTCTGTGAAGGTTCCGTTTAATTTTATTGATAGGAATTCGATTTAATGAATCAATAAAATTCAAAAATATTTCATCATAATATTGTAAACATAGCCAACGGTTTCAACCGTTGGAGCGCAATGTATTTTTACAACGCGTTTTAATTAAACGTTTTTACCATACGTCTCCCACGGTTGAAACCGTGGGCTATATTTAAAATATACTATAGAATCAATCCTTTCTCTCAAAATTCATAACATTTTCATGAATATCTTTTTCTCCTGAAATATTCTCAGCTTTGATATTCTTAAGAAAAACATTCTCGACCGGAAGTTCTTTTTGTCCCAAAATCCTCGAAATAAATTTTACGTTGGTTGCTTTTATGTTTTCCAGATAAACATTTTTTATTGGTGTTAATTTTCGCTCCAGCGTTGGAACTAAATTTCTCCACTGATACATCACATCAGTCTCAATTCCCAAAATTCCTTCGTCGATTTTACCGCATGTTATGTTGCGCATATAGATATTCTTGACGTATCCACCGCGACGTTCGTTGGTTTTTATGAACAAAAGATGATTTAGTTTTGCGCCATCCACGACAGTGCAATTATCAATGAAAACATTTTCTATTCCACCCGAAAGTTCACTTCCAATGGCCACCAATTGGTGTCCGTTTTTAACAATACAATTTCGCATCACTACATTTTTTGAAGGCGTATTCAATCGCCACGCATCCTGATTGCTTCCTGATTTTATGGCAATTGCATCATCTCCCTGATCAAAAACACAATTTTCGATTAATACATTCTGGCTCATTTCAGGATCAACGCCGTCATTGTTATGTCCGTGAGCGTAAACTTTTAGATTTCTGAGAACAACATCTTTAGACAAAAAAGGATGAATCGTCCAGAATGGACTATTGGTGATCGTCACGCCATCCATTAAAATATTCTCGCAGCGATTGAACTGAATAAACTGAGGACGAAAATGCGCTGAATCATTTACCATTTGGCGTTCTTTTAAAGGTTTGTTGTAAGAAGCCAAATAATACAATTGTTTTAAACTTTCCATGTGGCCTTTTGGTCGTTTAAACCATTCTGTCCAAATATCCATTTTTGCCTTCAATTCCCCTTCTCCCGTAATGGCAATATTTTTACATTGGTACGCGTAAACCAACGGCGAATAATTATAACATTCATAACCTTCCCAAGTCGAGGAAACAGCCGGTAAATAATCATTTGGATCTTCTGAGAAAAGTAAAACCGCTCCTTTCTTCAAATGAAGGTTAACATTACTCTTAAAATGAATTTTCTTTGTAATCCATTCGCCTTCAGGAATCACGACAATTCCGCCTCCTGCTTTATTGGCTTTTGTGATCGCTTTATTTATGGCATCAGATATTTTGTTCTTGTTTCCTTTTATAGCTCCGAAATCTACGATCGAATATTCTTTGCAATTCGTGAAATCCGGAATTTTGATTGACGGCATTTCAAAAGGTGCTTTTACGACGACTTCTTTTAACGTTACACCAGATTGATTTTTCTTAAATGATAAAAAAATAAGAGAAACTAAAAGAGCAAAAACAAACACTATTTTCTTCATGATAAGTAGTTTTAATTGATTTATTTAAAATCTTCAACGAAATCAAAAGCGTATTAATCTAGTAAAGTAAGAAAATACCAAAAATAAAACCATCCTGCACTATCCTTCTATAATCAATAAAAAAAATATTATTTTTTCAAACAAATGATTTTATTTTAACATATTTAATAATTAACACATTCCTAATTTAACATCATAGTACAGGATACTTTATCAAAAATGAACGATTAGATTTGAATAACAAACCAAACTAGTGATGTATTTTAAACACATAGAAACATAGAATATTGAATCAAAAAAGGCGTTTCAATTGTATTAACAAACATAGCTATGTGTGAGAAACTAGTTTCTTTTGATGTACTTTTTCAAAAGCATAAAAATCTATGTTTCTATGTGTTTATTTTTTTTTGCATAACAGCAACGGATTAACAACAATTTAAAATCTCACAAAAGTGGCAAAAATCAAATCTTTACTTCTTTGTTTTTTTATTTCAGCTTTGACGTTTGCTTCATCTTCAAATTACAATTTGAATGATAGCATTAAAAACACAAAATCAGTATTATTTAATTTTGGAACTTCCTTAAAAAACTCAAAAGCAACAATAATCAATACTGCTTTAGTTTACGATTCAAATTTGGGGTATGGTTTTGATTTTAATACGGTTTCGGATGTAAAAATCAATTCAGAATCTTTTTCTACAACAAAACCAACTTACTTTTCCGTGAAACTTCCCGAAGGAAATTATCAGGTGGAAGTTGTTATGGGAAGTTTAGAAAAAGGATCAAACGTAACAATAAAAGCAGAATCCCGAAGATTAATGCTCAATCAGCTTGTTATTCAAAAAGGAAAGTCGGTTACAAAGATTTTTAACGTGAATATCAGAACTCCAAAAATAGATGACAATCAAAACATTACATTAAAAGATCGCGAGAAAGACATTTTTGATTGGGATGATAAACTAACGCTTGAATTTTTGGGTGAAGTTTCTATTCAAAGCATAAAAATTACTTTAAAAGATGATTTAACCGTTGTTTATCTCGCCGGAGATTCTACGGTTACAGATCAGGATGTTGAGCCGTGGGCTTCTTGGGGGCAATTTATTACTAATTATTTTGATTCGAATATTGTTGTTGCTAATTATGCGTATTCGGGTTCTTCTTTAAGTTCTTTTAAAGCGAGTAATCGATTGAAAAAGATTCTTTTAGAAATCAAAAAAGGAGATTATTTGTTTGTAGAATTTGGTCATAACGACGAAAAAATAAAAGGCGCAGGAAATGGCGCTTGGGAATCCTATTCAAATTTATTGACAGAATTTGTTCAATCGGCAAAAGAGAAAGGTGCTATTCCGGTTTTGGTAACGCCAACGCAGCGTAGGTTTTTTAATGAAAATGGAACTTTAAAAGAAACACATGGCGATTTTCCTGTTGCGATGCGTGCTGTGGCTCAAAAAAATAATATAGTACTTATTGACATTACAAAATTAACGACTGAACTTTACGAAACCTGGGGCGATGAAGTTTCCAGAAAAGCTTTTGTACAATATCCTGCCAATACTTTTCCGGGACAGGAAAAAGTGTTGGATGATAATACACATTTTAATAGTTTTGGAGCGAATGAAATTGCGCTTTGTGTACTTCAGGGAATTCGTGAACTTGATATTCCTTTAAAAAAATATATCAAAAAAGAAATTCCAAATTACAACCCAAAGAAACCAAATTACATTTCAAGCTGGACTTTACCGATGAGTAACCGCTTTGAAATTGCCAAACCAAATGGTAATTAATCATCACATAATCAATTATTATGCTGCTAAAAACTACATTTCAAACTATTGCAATTGCTACATTTTCGCTTTTTGTAACTCAAACCGCAATCGCACAGCAAACGGACAAAATTTACCTTTCGGGAAAAGATTTTGAACATCCTGTACAATGGGATTTTTATTGTACGGGCGGAAATAACAGCCAGAAATGGTCTAAAATAAATGTGCCATCGCAATGGGAATTAGAAGGTTTTGGCGAATATACATACGGTCGCTGGTACAAAGAACTGAACCAAAAAGAGCCAAGCAAAGAAGAAGGTTTATATAAATATGAATTTGAAATTCCGGCAAATTATAGGGATAACGATGTTGTAATTGCTTTTGGCGGCGCGATGACGGATACTGAAGTAAAAATCAACGGAAAAATGGCCGGAGCGATTCACCAAGGCGGATTTTATGAATTTAAATATAATATTTCGTCTTTATTAAAATTTGGTTCTAAAAATATATTGGAAGTTCACGTTTGGAAACATTCTGCGAATAAATCAGTTAACGCGGCAGAACGTCGCGCAGATTGGTGGCTTTTTGGTGGCATTTATCGCCCGGTTTGGTTAGAAGTTTCGCCTAAAACACATATCGAACATATTGCGGTTAACCCTAAAATGGACGGTTCAATTACGGTTGATCTGAATTTGAAAAACATTCCGAAAAACACAGTTTTGGAAGCGACAATGAAAGGTTTAAAAGGTGAAAATTTCGAAACTTTTACTTTTCCGCTTAAAGCGAAAACTACGGCAGCATCAATATCGGCACAATGGAAAAACATTAAACCGTGGAATCCTGAAACTCCAAACTTATACGATTTACAGCTTGTTTTAAAACAAAACGGAACTGTGCTTCATCAATATGACAAACGCATTGGTTTTAGAACTTTAGAGTTTAAAAAACAGGACGGAATTTATGTAAACGGAACAAAAATTATCATGAAAGGAATTAACCGTCATTCGTTTTGGCCCGAAGGTGGAAGAAGCACCAGCAAGCGAATCAGTGAATTAGATGGAAAATTACTGAAAGACATGAACATGAATGCGGTTCGCGGGCATTATCCGCCAGACGAGCATTTTCTGGAAGTTTGTGATTCTCTTGGTCTTTTTGTTTTGAATGAATTGGCGGGCTGGCAAAATTCTTATGATACGGAAACAGGAACCAAATTAGTGACGGAAATGGTGACGCGCGATGTGAATCATCCGTCGGTTATTATTTGGGATAATGGGAATGAAGGCGGCTGGAATTATGATGTCGATAAAGTTTTTGCCGAAAATGATCCGCAGAAAAGAATTGTGATTCATCCGTGGGCCGATTTTAATGGCTGGGATACGCACCACTACCCGACTTATTTAACTGGAATGCATCGTTTTAATGCAGGCGAAAATGTGTTTTTTCCAACAGAATTTATGCACGGAACTTACGACAACGGACACGGAGCGGCTCTGGAAGATTTCTGGAATCGGTATAAAGAAAGTCCTCTTTTTGCAGGCGGATTTATGTGGGCGATGCTAGACGAAGCCGTAAAACGCTCTGACTGGACGGGAAATGTAAAATTTGATTCAAAAGGTTCGCTTGCCGCAGATGGAATTCTGGGACCTCATCGCGAAAGAGAAGGAAGTTATTATACGGTAAAAGAAGTTTGGGCACCGATTCAGTTTCAGCCAAAACAGGTTACATCAGCTTTTGATGGATCTTTTTTTATTTCTAATGACTATCTTTTTAGTAATTTGAATTCGTGCAAAATGGAATTTAAAGTTTTAAAATCAGATAATAGTGTTCTTTATTCTGATGGAACTTCAAAGGAAATTGGTTCTGGAAAAATTGAAATTCCAAGTATTGACCCGGGTGAAACGCGCAAAATTCAATTCGCTGTTCCGAATAATTTTGCTGATGGCGATGTTTTGTCTATCTCTGCTTTCGATCAATTCAATAAAGAAATTTATACCTGGACATGGCCCATTCACAAAGCAAAATATTATGCTGCTAAATTTTTAGCGATCGAAAATATAAAAGGAAAAGCAACAGTTACAAAAACAGGAAATGAAATTATTTTAAAAGGAAATGATATCATGATTATTTTGGATGCTTTGACGGGAGAAATCTCTTCTATAAAAAATAAAACGGCAACAATTTCGCTTACAAATGGCCCGCGACCAATTGGAATGAAAGCGAAATTAAAAGATGTACAGATTTCGCAAGAAGGTGAAAAAGCCATTTGTAACGTAAATTATTCCGGAGGTTTATCTTCCATAAAATGGATTATGGAGCCTGACGGAAGATTTAAAATGGAATTAATCGCCTTGAAAAATGCGTCTGGCGGAGAAGGTTTTGACGGTGCTTTTTTTGAAGATAAAATCAGCGCTTTCGGCATCACGTTTAGCTTCCCTGAAAAAGAAGTTACAGGCATTAAATGGTTTGGAAGAGGCCCTTATCACGTTTGGAAAAACCGTATTAAAGGAACAACGTACGGCATTTGGGAAAAAGCGTATAACAATACTATAACGGGCGAAAGTTTTGAGAATTTAATTTATCCTGAATTTAAAGGGTATCACGCTAATGTATTAGCCGCCAATTTAAAAGCTGGAACCTCATCATTTAAAGTTTTCAGCGAATCTGATAATTTATTTCTGAGATTATTTACGCCCGATTTACCTAAAAATGGTTTTCCCGGAAGTTATCCGCAGCCGCCATTTCCAGATGGTGATATTTCGTTTATGTATGAAATTCCTGCGATGCGCGATTTCAAACCTTTAGAACAACAAGGTCCACAAAGTCAGCCCACTAATATTCGCATTAAAAGCGGTGATGATGGTATTAAAATGAATTTGTGGTTTGATTTTAGGGGATAAAGGCTCGAAGGTTTTTTGCCACTAAGGCACTAAGACATAAAGGTTTTTATTTTAAACCTTTGTTTACAAGCTTTGTGTGTTATTTTATTTCGTTTTCCAGGGATTAAAATCCCTGGCTACAATATAAATCGTTCCTCCGGAACTTTCTTCAATAGCGTTCCGTCGTATAACAAATAACCTCTAACCCTTAACTTGTATAGAACTATCATTAATCTCAAACTGCGTATTTTTCAAAAGCAAAATCATTTCGGCTCCGGCCAATAAAACAGGACCGTAACTATGTGCGGCGTATAAATTTACGGGGCGATAATAATAAAAAGCGGGATCAAAACCCATTCCGGTTCCTACGCAGGTTCCTTCTACCTGACCTTTTGCATTTACTTTTGAAGCTACTGCATTCCACGCTAAAACAACTGCGGGCGTGTAAGCCAGTTTGTCGACATAACCGCGATTAATGGCTCTGGCAATGGCGTAAGTGTATATGGCTGTCGCCGAAGTTTCTAAGTACGTGTCATTTCTATCTAATAATTGATGCCAAAAACCGGTTCCGTCCTGATATTGCAATAATCCTGCAATGTGTTTTTGAAGCTGTGCTAAAACCTGCGGATATCCGGGATGATTTTTTGGTAAAACTTCTAATAATTCTACCATTGTCATCACTGCCCAGCCATTGGCTCTGGCCCAATGAAACTCAGGATGAACCTGCATAGATTCTACCCAACCGTGCATATAAATACCTTTTTGAGAATTGAACATTCTTTGAGAAAACTGATTGACCTGCTTTACGGCATCATCATAATATTTTACATCGCCTGTATAACTGCCCATTTGCGCAAGCGCGGGTACGCTCATAAACATGTCATCTAACCAAAGTGTGTTGTCCTGAGGTCGGTTTCTGGCGAGTGTTCCGTCTTTTAGTCGGAATTCTTTTTCGCTTATGTATTTGATAAAATTATTTATTACGGGATCAACATTGGCATTAATTCCTGCTTTTTTGACTTTTATAAATGCGGCACACAAAGCTCCCGCATCGTCTAATGCTCTTGGATTTAAAACGGTATGAACGGGAGAATCTTTTAGATTTTCGGGTTTATAATTCTCAGCGACATCTGCAATGAGTTTTATGCGTTTGTTGGTATAATCTGCATATTGTTTGTCTCCGGTTGCTTCGGTTGCTAAAAGCATTCCTGCGTACGTTACGCCCCATTCGTAGCTAGTTAACCTGAAAGCGCCGGAAGCAAATTTGATTTTTCCTTTGGCTTTTTTGAAATCTTTTACTTCTGAATTATCACTTTCATTTATAACTTTAGAAGCTGTATTTTCTTCGAGAAAAACATAAACTCTGTTTAATACATTTTCGATATTGTTTTTTTCAGGAATTACATACGGCGTTACATAATCGGGCTGCATTAAATGCAATGGCGTGGTTACGTCGTTTGTTTGGGCATTTATAGAAAAACATATTGCGAATGTGAATAATGTTATTATTTTGGATGGTTTATACTTCATAATTGTAGTTGGCTAAAATCCGTTGGGTTTAATTATTTTAACACATAGAAACATAGATTCTCTTTGCGAAAAAAGGCGTTTCACTTGTTTAAACAAACATAGCTATGTGTCGAAAATCTTGATTTTCTTTAAATCCTTTTTATTAAAATTTTATTCTATGTTTCTATGTGTTGATTTTTTTTTGTCATAGATTAATACGAACTAATCTAGATGAAAAACTTCTTTTAATGAAACGGCAACTGGCGAATTATCCGGATTGGTTTCCATAATATCAGCCATATAGGCCCACCATGTTTTTACTATTGGATGATTGGGCAAATACTGCTGATCAAAGTCGGGACTAATTTTCTGGACTGCAAAAAGTATCAGGGTTTCTTCATCTAAAAAAATACTATAATCCTGAATTCCCGTTTCTGAAAGTAGTTTTGCCAATTCCGGCCAAATTTCGTCATGCCTTTTTTTATATTCTGCTTCAAAACCTGACTTTAATTTCATTTTAAAAGCATTTCGAATTGTTATATTGCTTTGCATTTCTAATGTTTTGAGAGGTTAATTTTAAACACGAATTTCACTAATTTGCACAAATATGGATGGTTATCTTAATTTGTTCAATTAATTTCACAAACTAGTAATTAGTGTTAATTAGTGAAATCTGTGTTTAATCAATATTAATAACCCGGATTCTGCATGGCATCTTTTTCTGAGGCGGTCAACGGTCTTCCGTTTGCATAAACGCCATCAAGGAAAGTTTGCGGAATAGGGCGCAGATAATGGAAATCCTGAATGTTTGGATTCGCTTCAATATTATAGGCTTTTGCTCTGGCTACTAAAGTTTTGGTTCTGCTTAAATCTTCCCAACGGTGAAATTCTCCGCAAAGTTCTCTGGTGCGTTCATTCAGTATCAAACACAACATTCGGTCATAATCGCCTGCATATCCTAACTTCGAAATTACAGCCTGATCTTCTAAAGGTAAAGCTCCGATACTGGTAATTGCCAGACTTGTTGCAGCTGTTGAAACAGGAATATTATTTGACTCATAATAGGAATTTTCAGGAATAAAAGAAATCGGAATTCCTGCCTGACCCGTCGTTGTATAGGCTGCAGAACCATCTGTGTAAGCAGCTCGATTTTCTCCTACTTTATATTGGGCACGAGTCCTTACGGCGTTGATATAAGGTAATGCATCCGAAAATGTAGCGCCTCCTATTTGTGCCAAACGTATTTTTGCCTCTGCAGCCTGTAAATAGGTTTCGGCAGAACGTGCTAAAATAATATCTCGCGAACCTTTTGTGTTACTCAAATCGATTCTGTTTCCATCTAAATGTTTGCTTAAAGATGGGAATCTTACATCGGCCATCAAACCAATATTATCTGCGGCATAGGCTACATAAACACTCGGAATTGTTTTTCCGGTTTTTACATCAACAATAGCATCTGTATTTTTAGTTTTTGAAAAACGGGTATCACCTGCATTATTAACGATATACATGATTCCTAAATCACCGTTGTTATAATAAGTCCCGGATTTGTTGTTGACAATACTTTTGGTCTGGAAACTTTTCCAGAAACGGGAATCGTTTTCATGATCGTAAACATCATATACAAAATAAGTTGGCGCTAAACGGCTAAAAGGTCTTCCTCCTGCAAGATTACGTCGCATTTGCGGCAATTGATCATAAGTGGAAAGAAAATGCAAATGCTGTTGATTTCCTCCTGTCGTTAAGGTACTGGCATTAAATTGTGCTGATAATATTAACTCGGGAAGTTTTTCATTTGCTCCATCTGCAACAGTATAATTCCATAACTCCACAAAATTTGAAGCCAATGGATGATGTGCAATTACTTCATCTGATAAAATTACTACTTGTTGTAAATCACCAAGTTTTGTGGCCGAATTCCAGGTATCATTTATTTCACTGGCACGTGTTAAATAGGCTTTTGCCAAATAATGTGCTGCGGCATCTTTTGTAATTTTTGCCGGAGCGCCTGCATTACTCAATAAATTGTAGGCTTGTGTAAAATCTGCAATTACCTGTTCTAAAACTTGTTGTGGGGTTGCTCTGGTAAATTCTAACTCAACAGTAGAACTTGTGGTTAATTTTAAAGGAACACCTCCATATTGATTTACTAATTTTAAATAATTAAAAGCTCTTAAAAAATAACCTTCGCCTAAAGCTGTTTTTTTAATCGCATCGTTTGTTGATGCAATAGCTATTGACGATTCAATTAACTGATTGGCATTCCCGATTCCGATATATAAATTATCCCAATTGGTATTGGCTGCTACTGTATTTGCATTAGATACAGTTACAAATGCCTTAAATCCTGAAGAATACGAATTCCAGATCCAGTTGGATGGATCTCCTCCTGCATGAAATTCATCTGTTCCTGATTCTGTTGCCGTAAGCGGAACTTCGGTTGCAAATTCTGCAGCAAATACCTGATAATAAGTTCCAATTGCCAAAGCCTGAATTCCGGCTTCGGTTTTATAATAATCCTGAGTATATGCTGTAGTCAGTTCTTCGTCAAGAAAATCTTTGTTGCATGAACTGCTTAAAAGTAAAACAGTAACAAGCATTAAACTGATATATGTTTTTTTATAATTTTTCATAATGATTTTTTTAGTTTAATTAGAATTCTACATTTAAACCTAAAGTCACACCTCTGTTTGAAGCTGTTGTCTGCGTATCCAGATCTGTCCATTTCACTTTGGAGAAAATCATTCCCGGATTTGTCGCCTGACAATATAATTTCATTTTAGAAATTCCCAGTTTTTGTATTAAATCCTTATCAAAATGATAGCCTAACGAAATATTTCTCATTTTTAAGAATGCTCCATTTCGATACCCTAACACAGGAAAATAAGGGTCTCCTGTTCCGGCAGAATAAATTGGTTTTTGATACTCGGCATTTGTATTATTATCAGTGTAATAATTAATGGCTCGCTGACTTCCTTTTGCGCCTTCGTTTTCTCCCAAAGTATCATACAAATAGCCCATTCGACCATACACAAAAAAGGATAATTCGACATTTTTGTACACGAAAGTATTGGTTAAACCCACAATATATTTTGGATCTTTTGAACCGATAATAACGCGGTCATTATTAGCATCAATTTTATAATCGCCATTTTGATCCACAGGTCTGGCATTTCCAAATGAAAAAATATTCGAACCCGCTGCGGTATTAAATTTTGCCATTTCTACTGCATCTTCGGGTTTCCATATTCCGTTTGAAGCAAAACCGTAAATTACATTTTGTGATTCTCCAATAAATAAATTGTTGTTGATATCATCAAATTTTCCATTTTGAAGCGATACAATTTTACTTTGCTGATATGATCCGCTAAAATTAGAACTCCATTCAAAATCTTTTAAGCTTATGTTTATGGTGTTTAAAGTAAGTTCGACTCCGTTTCCTTCTGTTTCACCAACATTTTGATACGTATCTTTTACACCAAGAACAGTTGGAACGCTGCTTTTTAATAACAAATCTGTAGTTTTGCTGGTGTAATAATCTAAGGCACCAGAAATTCTGTTATTAAACATAGAAAAATCAATCCCGTAATTAAACTGCGAAGTCTGCTCCCAGCCCAATTGTAAATTTCCAAAAGAAGTATTATTTGTAACACCGGATCCGTTTGGATAAACGATTCCTATCAAAGGCGGCTGAGTTGCATAAGCAGGAACTGCGGCATTACCGGTAACACCAAAACCTACTCTCATTTTTAATTGATTAAGCCAGGTTACATTTTCCAGAAATTTTTCTTTGTTGATCACCCACGCTACAGAAGCACTCGGGAAAAAGGCCCATCTTTTGTCTGGAGCCAATTGCGAAGCCCCGTCAAAACGACCAGAAGCTGTTAGCAAATATTTGTCGTCATAGCCATAATTTACTCTTCCCATATACGACAGTAAACCTGTATCGGTTAAACCGGAAGAATAACCAGCAAGTGTAACATTAGCAGGATTTAAGGCATTCCATTTGTTGGCAGGATTTTTTATATCATTTGCTGACATTGAACTTTGCTCATTGTGGTATTCTGTCTGGCTCATTAACAAAGTGGCTCCAAAATTATGATTGCCAACTGTTTTGTTGTAAAAAATCAGATTGTCAAGCGTGTACGAAATTGATCTTTCATTGTATAAAGAAGCGAAACTTGTTCCGGATCGAATGGCCGATTTTCCATCTAAATAAACCCCATCACGATAGGACGTAATATCTGGACCAAAATTAATTCGGTATTTTAAACCATCCAGTTTAGAGGAAAAAGCACCAAAATCAAACTGTGCATATAAGCTACCAAAAGCACGTAATGAAACACGTTGATCCTGCGAATATTTATCTTCATCAACAGGAGTTCTTATTGTAGAATCTCCTCCGGGATTATCAATTCGTACTCCATTATTGTCATACGGCACCGCGTATGGAAGATTGGTACGTGCGGTGGCATAAATTCCGGTAGTAGTGGTAACGGCAGTTCTCCCCACGTTTGATTGCCCGTATTCATTAACACCATAACTTGTGTTAAGACTTACTCCCATCTGGAACCATTTTGTTGGCGTAATATCAACACTTGCTGTACCGCTATAACGCACATAGCCTTGCCCTTTTAATGTTCCGGTATTGTTGAGATATCCAAAAGAACCGTAGGCTTTCATTTTTTCTGTTCCGCCGCTTACGCCAATGGTATGCTGTTGTGTAATTCCGGTTCGGGTTACAAATTTTGTCCAGTCTGTGGTTCCAACTTTTGAGCCATCCCAGGTTGTGGTCAAATTTCCGTCGGCATCTCTCCATCCTTTTTCAATATTGGCCCACGCAGAAGGATCGGCGGAAGCCAGAAAAATTAATTTATCATTTTCAATTGTTGGCGCATCTCCTTTTGGAAAAGCACCGGGATTGGAATAATGCCTTCCCCAGCGACGAAATTCGATATATTCTGCGGAATTCATCATGGGTGCATTTTCATGAATGGTTTCGAACATGATCGAAGTATCATAATTTAAAGTAAATCTTCCGTTTTTACCTTTTTTGGTCGTTACAATAATAACTCCGTTTGCGCCACGTGAACCATAAATAGCTGTTGCCGAAGCATCTTTTAAGACATCAATCGTTTCAATATCAGTAGGGTTCAAAAAATCGATTCCTCCAGAATTGGGATCCACACTAATTTTCCCTGTACTTGAATCGGTAATCAATCTTGAATTTAACGGAATTCCGTCTACAACATACAGCGGAGCATTGGATGCGGAAATAGAACGTGCGCCACGAATAGTAACCGTTCCAACCGTACCCGGACGCTCATTTGTGGTAATATCTACTCCGGCTGCTTTTCCTTGCATTGCCTGTACCGCATTTACAACGGGTCTTGAAGCGATTTCCTCAGCTCCTACGCTTACAATCGAGCCTGTAAGATCCTTTTTCTTTTTTACACCATAACCAACGACAACAACTTCTTCGAGAGAATTATCCTCTTCCTTAAGGACGACATTGTAAACGTTTGAATTTCCAACAGTGATTTCCTGTTTTTTAAACCCAATAAAACTGTAAACAAGAACAGCACCCGATGCGACACTTATGGAATAACTTCCATCCATATCTGTACTTACGCCATTCGGGGTTCCTTTAATGAGGACATTAACTCCCGGAACGGGCAATCCGGTTCCGTCTGTAATTGTACCTTTAACTACTTTGTTCTGTGCAAAAGCTGATGCATGAAGGAGTGCAATCAAAGCTATAGCCAGCAGAAAACTTAATTTGTTTTTCATAAAAGTTAATTTGGTTAATTAATAGTTAGCTACTCAAATTTATCCAGAAGTAATTTTCTTACCATCCTGTAGTATCCTGTTAGTTTTCAGTATATTACAATAAATATTTAAGTTTATTTTAACCAAAAAAGTCTTCAACTAACTGATTTTCAATAGCAAACAAATCACTCAGCCCTTTAATTATGAATATAAAACCAAAACAATAATTTTATTATATATATGACATTTTTACAAACAAATAATTATTAAATAAAAATACGATCATATAAAATGATAGTTATTTGATATTTCAAAAATCATTATTTCTTAACTGTCAAAAAAAAGTCCCGATTAAATCGGGACTCATTTTTATTTCTTTAACGGAACTAAAACAATATTAGGTTTTGGTGTAGGTTTCATGTCTTTTCCCATATAAAAACTCGTATGCGGCGGCTGATTATAACCTACATTTTGCCATGCGATACTCAACCTGTATTGCGGATCGTGCATCAAGGTATATTGCCTGATTTCGGTTGGAATTGTGGTCGAATAAATTCGTAATTCTTTATTGTCTTCAGACCGAAGAATTAGTTCTTCTCGCCAATCTCCCAAAATATCGGCAGAAAGCGCCGGAGTCGATTTTGTCCCATTGTTGGAAGCTGCGCCCGTTGCAGTAAACAATCGACCGACATTATACTTATCGATATAATTTGAATTCAGCAATTCTCTTGAAGAATCTCCATCCCAATAAATTAAAAAATTAGTTGATGTTGGCGCTTTTCCAATCGGTTTGCCTTTTATATCATGCAAATCCGGAGATCCAGACCACCAACATTGCGCTCCTTTTCGGGTTGGGTCAATATTATCAGCCACGCCACGACCCACATCTTCGTTTGGGGAATCGGTAAATAAAACTTTCCCATCTGCGGCAGCAAACAAAGTAACTCCCGGGCCTGTTGTTCCGTTTTCAATTTCATGGATTCCAAATGCTTCCAAACCCGGAATATCAGGATCAAGATCAGAAACATGCAACGCATCACCGTGTCTAAAACCTGTTGTGTACAAACCTTTTCCATTGTCATCAACACACATTGCGCCGTAGATAATTTCATCTTTTCCGTCGTTATCAACATCAGCAACTGTAAGTCCGTGATTTCCCATTCCGGAATATGGATTCTCGGCATCTTTACTATCAAAAACCCATCTTGAAGTCAGTTTGTTATTTTTAAAATCCCAGGCTGCCAAAACCGTTCTTCCGTAATAGCCACGGCACATTACCACGCTCGGATGAATACCATCTAAATAAGCAACACAAGCAGTAAAACGATCCATTCTGTTTCCTTTTGTATCATTTCCTCCGCTGCCTCCTCTTCCGCCCCAGCCTGCGAGATCACCTCTTTCTGCAATGTAATCAACCGTTGTAACTAGCTTTCCGCTTCTTCCATTAATAACCGAAAGATATTCAGGGCCTTTTAGAATTTTACCGTAAGTTGGCGATTTTTCGTCTCTGTCAACCCAGTCTTTTAAAGCATCTCCAACTATATTATTGGCACTATCTGTTGTACCGTCAGCCGTTTTACAAACAAACTCTGAAATTCCGTCCCCATCCAAATCGTACACCATAAACTGTGTATAATGTGCGCCTTCGCGGATGTTCTTTCCTAAATTAATTTGCCACAAAAACTTCCCATCCAGAGTATATGCCTGAAATATAGGCGGATCTGTAATTCCGGTATGCGAATTATCATGCGCTTTTCCCGTCATGTGTACAATCAAATCGTATCGTCCGTCGCCGTCTAAATCTCCCACCGAAAGATCATTTGGGATATAACCTTCAACAGGTTTTAGCACAATAGATAAATATTCTCTATTCGCACTTTCAGCAGGAATTGTAAAACTTCCTTTTGCATCCGTTTCTTTTCCTTTTAAAACCGTTTTTACAAACCATGTATTTTCTTCTTTAGGATTTGCCTTTTCATCAACAAAATCCGTAGCTCCCAAAATTGGTTTTTCATTCAGTTTGATTGCTTTTTTTGTTCCGCTTTTTCGGTATAAATTAAAAGCCAAATCATCAGGATCTGTTCCTAAAACGCGCCATCCTACAAAAAACTGATTGTTGTTTTTTACTGCGATTACACCACGGTCAAGATTTTCCATTTGTTTTTGCGCAAATAGTGAACCTGATGAAAGTAATAACAAGAATAGAATTGTGTTTTTCATAATTAGTTTTTTTTTGTTGGATTGTAATGGAACGCGGATGACGCGGGTTAGGCAGATTGTCGCTGATTTTTTTGTTTTCTTTCGCTGTATTGTCATTTGACAGCGGAGAAATCATGTAACGTAACCACACAGTTCGTTGCTCTCTGGGTGCGATTTCTCGTTCCTCGAAATGACAAAACAATAAAAAAAATCCGCGTTAACCCGTTTAAATCCGCGTCATCCGTGTGCCATTTCTCGATCAAAACATTTTCTTAAATCCTTCACTCTTCACTTTCCAGGTTCCATCCTTAGGGAATCCAGGATTTTCTTCAGTCGATCCATCCCAACCGGCGCACATCATGGCGACAGCGGTTAATAATCCGCCGTTTCCGGGAAGATATAATGTTAGTCTTTCTGCCTGATAATTGTGTCCGTTTTTTAAATACGTATTTGTTGTTACATTCATAAAAAGTGCATCAATCGCTTTCTCCGGCATTTGCAAACGGGCTGCAGACATTGCTGTCATCGGAAAATCCCATCCCCAGGTTTTGTCCCACGACCATGTTTTCCAAACCAGATCAAATGTATTTTTCATGATTTTTTTATCTAAAAGAGATGTTTCAGGAAGCATTCCGAAAGTTCCCAATACAGATGGATGATCGGTTTTAAATTCCGGATTTGTGTATGAATCTGTTGCACTTTCTGTAGCCAGATAAACCTGATCTGAAATCGGTAATTTTGATAATTTAGCCAAAACAGTTTCCCATTTTTCGGGAACTTTCTGATTGAGTTTTTTCTTCCATGCAATTGCGGTTTTTAAGGCCCAATTCCAATATGCCAATTCATAAGTTGGGTTAAAAGTTTCCATCGCCTTAAAGCGTTCTTGCGCCGGAATCACGCCCGGTCCCAAAACATAGCGATCGTTTTTAGCATCATAATTAGCAAACGAAGCCATAAAATCTGCCGTAGCAAAAACGCGTTCGCTATACAAATTCAAGGTTTTATTCGTTGGATTTGCTCTGTATATTAATTCGGCATAAGTAATAAAATGCGGTTGTTGCCAAATCAAAAATGAACCCACAGACGACGGACTTTCATTTCCATCAGGATCAGTCATTTTTTGCCATCTTGCACCTTCAAAACCTTGTCTTTTGGCTATATTTTTAGCTTTATCAAACACCTTCTGATACCATGGCAGACTTTTTTCTAATAGTTCCGGTCTGCTCCAAAGTGCAAAATGAACGCCATGCCACCAATGCATTTCCAAATGCGGTTTTCCGTACCAACTGTTATATGTTAATCCTGTTTCCTGTGGCGGCACTTTTCCTGTACATTGCACTTTCGTAAGATATTGAGACAGAATAACGCGCCTTTCTAGTTCATTAGCACGCTTATCTCTACTTCCCGAAAAATCTACTGCTGCACCACTTTTCCAGAATTGTTCCCAGCCTTTTATACTGCTATTTTCAATTTCTGCAAAAGAAGAATTTGCTGCTTTTTTTTCTGCTAAAGCAAAAAGACAGCTCAATTCCAAAACATTCGTATTCGAAGCTTCAACTACAAAATAATGATCTGCAGTTTTTTTAATCTGTGCATTTCCTTTCCACATCAAATTAACGTCGTACGAAATACTGTCCATTACGTGCGTTACAACAGCTTCATTTTTAGATTTTTCTACAAGATTACTTTTATAATCCTGTTTTCCTTCCCATTGTGTTCCCATATCAGCCCAATCTCCGGTTGGAAACGGAATCCTTAAACTAATTTTCAGGCGTTTTTGCTGTAATAAATCTGATTTTACTTTTACGCCAATCGCATCTTTTTCCTGATGAGAAGCTGTTAAAACCGTTACCGGAATTCCTTCCACTTCAAAATAACTTTCGATTTCTCCGGTCCATAAATTCAGTTTTTGAGCAATCGATTTTATGTCTTCGGGTTTTGCTGTGCTTCCATCTTTTTTGGTAATTTCAAAACCTAAATTTCCTAATTGCAGTAAATGCGGATTTTGACGAAACCAATTCACCGCTTCAACTCTTCTCGCCGGTTCTTTGATCTGAACAGTGTATGAAATATCTCTCCCGTATTGTTTATAATCACGTAAAGTTTCAGAAAACTTATAACCTTTTGTGTTTTTATAACTGTCCCAACCCCACTCTGACTGCGTTCCAAGCGGAATTCCGTTTTGATACTTTTTCGGAAAAGTCTGTAAACCTGTGGCATCGACAGTAAAAGCAAAAGCACCGTTTCCAACTGTTAGCGAAGCCAAAGTATCGATTGCCGTAATTTGCACGTTATGTCTTGTTACCAATGCTTTTCTGTCTATTTTTTGGGCGGACAACGACAAGGAAAATAATGCCGTAATAATCAATTGATATTTTTTCATTTGGTTATATTTTGATAATTTCAAGTTTTATTTTTGGTTTCAGGTTTCAGGTTGAAATGAGAAAAAATTTAACCGCAAGGTGCACAAAGGTCTACGCTATGTACGCAAAGCTTTGCGAACTTATTAAAGCCAACTTCAAACACAGCAAAATAAAAACTTAGCGTACTTTGCGGTAAAATTTTATACTTCACCTATTTTATCTTATTAACGTAAGACTCATCAAACCAATCACAACATCATTTGTAATGGCCTTCAAAGTCAGGCTTTTTAATGTTTTATTTTTATCCAAAGGCAAATCTAAAATTGTTCCTGCGCCTCCCTCAACTCCGTAGTTTGAGAAACCTTTTATGGTTTTAAAAGCTGCAAAATCTCTCGTAATTTCCCCTGTTTTTAAATACACTCTTGGTGGTTTTGGAGCATCTGTTGTAAACGCAAGTCCATCGATAAAATAATCCTGTTCTATTGGCCACCAGTTTTCAGGATTTTTTAATTCTAAAATTTCCGAAGTTCCATCGGTATAATTGACTTTTATTTCACCATTTACAATTCGGCTTTGCATTGGGTTTGTGGTTCCCGCCATCATAAAATAAGCGTGAGAAGCTTTCCCGTCAAGCGGAATATTAATACTTTCCGGAAAATTATCCCACATCGAAGTGAAGATTATATTTTTTTGATTTTCATCAGAAGGCGTTTGAAACGGAATCCCGTTAGGAGTCCAGATTTCTCCGTTTGCTTTTGCTTTTTCGCGCAATCCTTTGTCATCAATTTTTACCGAAACATTTGGATAACACCAATTTCCGATTCCTTGTTTTGGAAGCTGAAGCGTTACTGTTTTTGGTCTTGGCGAAAGATATTCGTAATTAAAAATATCGGTTACTTTTGAATTGAAAAATGACGAAAGCGAAACGGTTTCTATACGCTTGGATTTATCCACAGGAATATCCCAATTTGTTTCTGTTTTATTGAGTTTCTCAGATTTAATATTCAAATCAATAGCTTCCCACCAAAAGAACTCACCTTGTTTCAATTTCACGAAAAAAGTCTTATGTCCTTCTCCGTTTACGGTCGCATGAAGCATTTTTTCCTGATTTGAAATTTCTCCCAAAATAGATTGCGGATCATAAATAGAAAGAATTTTAGATTTAAAAACAATCATGTTCAAATTTTCTCCCGAAGTGTAAAATGTTTTGTGACGCATTTGCTCTATCGTGCCTCCGCGCCAGGTAACAACAATATCATAAACTTTAGCATAAGCTGTTTCTATACTGATTTTCGGATTTCCAATACTTTGAGAAATAGCTCTATAACTTGCTATTTTACCATTTACCATAACGCTTTGAATGTTTTCGAAAGGTGCATTTAAAACCAAATTCAGATTCATTTGAGTCGGAAAACAATTCTCTATATGATAGGTTTCTTTTTTATTTTCTCTTTTAAAAGAAAAAGTAATATCCGGAATCTCTAAAGAAGCTTCATTCCATTTTGAAGGAAAACCGGGTTTAATAGTTAAAACTCCTTTTAGAGCATCAGGCTGAATTCCGTAAAGACCTTCGACTAAAGTTCGCGATGCCATGCCAATTGGATCTGCAAAATCGCGGTATAATTCTCCACGAATTGCATCCTGATACAACAGCTGTTCAAAACCTCCGGGAGATGCGCCCAGATACATACTTTCGATCAAAACACTTTCCCACATTTTGTAAGCTTCTTCACTTTTCCCACCTTGCCAAAAAGCCAATGAAGTATGCAATTGTTCGGCCAGAGCCACATTATTTATCGACCAGGTATAAGGCTGCCAATTGGTTGTACTTATGACGTACAAATCTTTTTTATCTAATCCTTCTGCTGAAATTGGAATATGCGGAATTTGTTTATCAACATAATTCAGCATCTGGTAACTTTCAAAAGGATTTGATAATTCTGAATCGATTGTATGATAAATACTCCAGATTCCGGGAACATCGTGTAGTAATCTATTTCCTAGCGCGTCTTTATACTCGGCAAAAATTCCTTTTTTGGGAATCCAAAGCTGATCCTTTGTAGCTTTTAAAATTTTATCGGCTTCATTAGAAAATGGCTTTGTATCTATGTTTATAATTTTGGCGACCTCAGCAACTGTTTTATTGGCATAATAATTATATGCCGAAGAATGAATCACGCCTCCACCGCTGTATTGGAGTGCATCGCTCGCCCATATAGATGCGTATGCATCATAAAGTCCGTCATTATCGGGATCAAAATTTCGTTTTTCCCAGTTTAAATGTCTTTGAATTGTGGGCCACATTTCTTTCATAAAAGCAACGTCGCCCGTCCATTTAAAATGTCGTAACATCTGATCAATAAAAACCAGATTCATATCATAATGATGCGCCAACGTATTTTTATTTGGATTACGGCTAATGTAACCGCTGCTAAACATTGAAGTTCCTATTTCTTCTTTTTGACGCGCGAGATTTTTTTCTTCATCAAAAACAACCGGACCACTTTCTGGCGATAAAACCTGCGAATTGCTGTAGCTCGTAAAATGTGTTTTTGCCCTGTCATGCCATCCCAAAGGATCTGCAGTATAAGCACCACGCCAGGCATTTAGGTACATTCGCCAGGCAATCGCACCATGAAGATAAGCCGGACTTTCCCAAATTCCGTCGGCTGCAATTGAAAGCGCAGAACCCAATGTATTAATAAATGGATCAGGAGTTGAGACTTTAACTCTATTTGCTAAAAGTTGAGTTTCGCCAACTGATTTTTCGTAAAGTTCTGCTATTGTTTTTTGGGTAAAATTATCTTTTGAATCTTCTGATAAAAATAAAAAATATTGTGCTTTTTCATCAATTGAATTTCTTTTTCCTGCAATAACCGGCAACGATTCTGTATTAGAATTAAACAATTCCAAGGGAGAACTTTGACTGTTTGCATTGGCTAAATACATTTGAGATTCAGGAAAAAAACCGGTTATATTTCTATTATTTCCCGTTTTTTGTTTGTTGGTTTCTGAACCATATTCCAACAAAAATGAATCTTTTTTTAAGGTGTATTTATTATTGGTACAATATTCCGGTTTTAAATAAAAAACAGATTCAGGATCTGCGCCAATATCTCCGTCACGACTGAATTTTTTGCCTGTTGCCCCGCCAAATACCCAAATTAAATTGGTATTTTTTGGCACATTTTTACCGTATACTTTTACAATAAAACCTTCTTTTTCCTTTAAAGCAGCGACATCAATAAACAATTTTCCGGATCCTAAAACCAGATCCTGAATTTGATATTGCATGATTCCCAAAACGTATCTTGTTTCAATTTTTGAAGCTTCGGTAATCCATTTATTCTCTTTTCCGTTTACTAAGCCAAACTTTAAATTTCCGCCCATTCCGGGCATATACATAGCAAATTCAGGCAAATCTCCTGTTTCTACCCTAAATCCTGTATTTGAGCCATAAAGTGCTCTATTGAATTTTCGTGTACCATTTTTAAGCACAAAATTATTTCCGTCCGGCACATAATGTATTTTTCGGGACGTTTGTTTTTCCTGACTAAATAATAGCGCTGAACATAACAAAAATGTGCAAATCAAAATCGAAGTGTAATGTATTTTAATAATTGTAAGCTTCATGCACGATGGGTGTTACTTATAATAATCATCAACTAAATCCTAAATGTTTGACAATTCAATTGCAATTTCTTTGTTTTTTTATGTTTTACCATCCTGTACCTACCTGATTTTTACAATTTAATAATTTATAATTCGATAATATTTTAACATCATAGCACAGGATACTATATAAAAATGGAATAGTTAGTTTTGAAATGGTTTCAGGTTTCAGGTTTCAGGTTTCAGGTTTCAGGTTTCAGGTTTCAGGTTTCAGGTTTCAGGTTTCAGGTTTACTTAGCTTTGTCAAAGTTTTAAACTTTGACAAAGCTTGAGCTTCACATTATCTAATTATCTCATTGACAAATTATCTCATTCATGAAATCAATTAAAATATTTTCTGTCCTTTCTCTCGCTTTATTATTTTTCAATTTTTCATCAAATCAAGACTCAAAACCAACTGTGTTTATGGTGGGAGATTCTACAGTAAAAAACGGTAAAGGAGACGGAACTGGCGGACTTTGGGGTTGGGGAGATTTTATTGGTCAGTTTTTGGATACTACAAAAGTTAGTGTTGAAAACCATGCCCTGGGCGGAACAAGCAGCAGAACTTTTCAGGATAAAGGTTTATGGACGCCGGTTTTAAACAAATTAAAAAAAGACGATTATGTTTTGATTCAGTTTGGACATAATGACGACGGACCAATAAATGATAGCCTTCGCGCACGCGGAACGATTAAAGGTATTGGGAATGAAACGCAGGAAATCAATAATATCCTGACTAAAAAACACGAAATCGTGCATACTTACGGCTGGTATATTCAAAAAATAGTTAGCGAAGCAAAATCAAAAGGCGCAATTCCGATAATTTGTTCGCCAATTCCAAGAAACGACTGGAAAAACGGAAAAGTTCCACGCAACAATACTTCATATGGATTATGGGCAAAACAAATTGCCGAAAAAGAAAAAGCCACTTTTATTGATTTGAATGATAAAATGGCTTTGGAAATGGAAAAACTGGGTGAAGCAAAAGTAACGGGAACTTATTTCTACAAAAAAGATCATACGCATACCTCGGCAAAAGGTGCTGTACTTTCGGCTTCTGTTATTATTAATGGATTAAGGGAAAGTAAAAATTCGCTGAAAAATTATATTTTGAAAGATCCAAAGATTGTGTTTCCTCCAAAGAAAAAAGTTTTCTTAATAGGAGATTCTACCATGGCAAATAATAACGATGAAAATGCTGTAGGCTGGGGCGTCACTTTTCCTACATTTTGCGACACCACAAGAGTTGAAGTAATTAATAAAGCACGAGGCGGAAGAAGCACAAGAACTTTTGACCACGAAGGCCTTTGGAATGAGGTTAAAAACCAATTACAACTCGGAAATTTTGTCCTGATTCAGTTTGGTCATAATGATGCGGGAGCTGTTGATAAGGAAAAATTCAGAGGTTCTTTAAAAGGAAATGGAAATGAAACTCAGGAAGTTGTTCTCCCAGACGGATCAAAAGAAATTGTTCATACTTTTGGATGGTATATGGAGAAATTTATTCGCGAAGCCAAAGAAAAAGGTGCGATCGTAATTGTATTAAGTCAAACTCCAAGAAACGAATGGCCAAACAATAAAGTTGAAAGACGAACAGAAACTTATGGAAAATGGTCGAAAGAAGCGGCTGATAAGGAAGGTGCTCTTTATATCGATTTAAATGAAATCGTAGCACTAAAATACGAAGCGTTAGGAAAAGAAAAAGTAAAAGTTTTTTTTCCAAAAGACCACACGCACACTGGCTTTGAAGGTGCAAAATTAAATGCGCAAACCGTTGCAGAAAGCATTAAAAAGTTGGGTTATGAGTTTTGAGTTAGGGTTGGGGAGTTATGCGTTATGTGTTATACGTTATGTGTTATGTGTTATGTGTTATGTGTTATGTGTCATCCACATCTAACTTTTAACTCATAACTAATAACCGGTAACTTCCAACCTAAAAAAAGAAAACCTCGTCTAATTGCTTAAACGAGGTTTTATCTTTTGTTCAAAAAAGATTATTTTTTTGATTCTTCGATAGAAACTTTTCTGAATTCTTTTAAAAGTTTTTCAATTTCTAAAGTTGCTTTACGAGCTCTAGGTCCAGCAGCTTTAACTCCTTTTTCAGTTAATGATTCAGCCTCTGCTTTGAATGTGTCGATTTCGGCGTTGATTTTTACTAATAGATCTTTCATGCTTATACTTGTTAAATTAAGGCGCAAAAATAAAAGTTTGCTTGAAAGATAACGCAACTTTAGTGTTAAAATTATCACTCATTTTATCCCCAAAGTTAATATTTCATTAACCGATCTTCTTCATGATTCATAATCAAATCATTACAGAAATAACTTTTTGAAAAAAATTTCACCTTATCACTTAGTAATCACGGCATAATAGCAATTTTCAGACAATTTTATTATCGCAAAATCAGCAGAAAAAGCCATTACAACCGTAAACTCTTACAACTTGTGGCTCTGCAAATTAATCAATTAGCTGTTTGTTTATGTAAACATTTTTAAAAGTAGCTCCATTGATTAAACTTTTGTCTATATTCGTTTTTACGGTTTCAATCTTTAAGTTTTCGAAAGTAAAATTGGATAAACGAACATTTGGATCATTTTCAACTCCGTAAAAAGTCTCACATTTTAAGGTGATATTTTTTAAGGTGATATTGTCTCCGTAAGAAAGCGGAATATCTTTTCGTCCTTTTAAATCAAAAAATTGTTTCCAGGCAAAAACTGCCAGACCTGTTTTTGCTTCTCCTTTAATATCTTCCACTCTTATGTACTCATAACGCTGTGGCGTATCCGGACGCATTTTAAGCCATAACATTCTTGATGCGCCATCTATTTTACAATTGCGCATAATTACATTTCGGTTATGAATTGATTCACTTCCGTTTGTTAAAGAAGAATGACAAAATCCGAAATTACAGTCTTCTATGATTATATTCGCATTGGGTCCGTTGTTTTTATCCTGATCTGCATACGGTCCTTTTCCTCCTTTTAAAGCAATCGCATCATCGTTTACAGACATATAACAGCCTTTTACCAAAAAATTAGTGCAAATATCAATATCAATGGCATCTGTACTTGGTGCTTTTACGCCAATGTGAGGTGAAAATATATACAAATCGAGCATTTTTACATTATTGCATTTGTAAAAATGATTTGTCCAAAAACCCGAATTAATGAGTTTTACATCTTGCAATTGTACGTTGTTTGAATTCCATACAAAAACTAATCTTGGTCTTGAAACTTCAAGATTGGTACATTTTGGATTTTCTTTTCGTCTTTGCCAAAATGCTTCCCAATATTTTTTACCGTTTCCGTTGATGGTTCCTTTTCCTGAAATCGAGAAATTATCAACTCCGTAAGCGTTTACCAAAGCCGGAAAATAATCCAGATTTTGTCCTTCCATTCTGGATGGCATTATCGGGAAATCGGCAATATTATCTGAGCCTTTTAAAACTCCTCCTTCTGAAACGTACAAAGCTGTTTTTGGTTTAAAAAACAAAGCTCCACTTAAATAAACGCCTCTCGGAATCACAATTACGCCTCCGCCATTTGCCGCGGCTTTGTCAATTACTTTTTGAATTGCTGTAGTTTGTATTTTGGTGCTGTCTTTGCTTACACCAAAATCTGTGATGGTGTATTGTTTGCCCAAATCTTTTAGCTGCAGTTTGGTATAATCTTTAAACCAATTTGAAATTGGTGATCCGTCGGGGAATTTGTCATTTGTATAATTTTGAGATAATGACACTTGCGGGAGTGCGAGAATGAAGATTATCAGGGTTAGGATTTTTTTCATTTTTTGGTTTAGTGTTAGTTTAGTTATTTTTTTTGTCTTTGCGAGGAACGAAGAAATCCCACTTGCTGGATCAACTTTGTGTCTTTTGTTCGTGAGGTTGCTTCGTTCCTCGCAATGACATGCTTTGTGGTTACTTCACCTCAACTTTAATCTTCGCTGACAATTGCTTCGCTAAATCTGTAACATAGCTGGTAAAATAAGCTGAATCTTTAAAGTTTTTATCCGCACTTAATTCCCATCCGGCGATTGGATAATAACTAATTTGCTGATTATTTTTTACGTTTAATTTTATTAAATAGGAATCCGTTAATTGTCCGCTTTTTGGTGCTTCGATGTATCCTTTATAAACATCTTTCGGAATAATTACGGCTGTTCCCAAAATCCATTGGCGATCGTAGGTTAATTTATCGTGCTGAATAAAACACACAAAATCTCCTGAATCAATTACTTGCAATGGGTTTTTATTGTTTAAGTTAGAAAGCGTTATAAGCAACGTTTCGTTTCCCTTTAAACCGTTTAAAGAAACTGTATTTTTATAACCATACATTCCTGGCCAGATGGAAGAAGTTTCTTGTGCGTCGTAATTATTTTCGTTTATTTTCCAGTTGTGGTAATTATAGCTTAAAACGGAGTTTACCGGACCTTCGCTCACGATTTTGAAAGTCGTTTTTTCAATATTATTTACTGTGTCGTTGGCAATAATCCCGAGTCTGTTGATTTTATCGTCTTTTAATAAAGCAAAACCGCCTAATCCTGCAGAATTTCCAACGGGAAAAATATCTCTTCCCCAATCGTACATCACATGATAATTGTCTTCAACGGCGCCTTTGCTGTTTACACCAACATCTTCCGGAGTTATTCCCGGTAATTTTTTTCCGAAAACATCTTTGGAATTTCTTCCGTCTAAATAATGCCTAAAGCCTACTTTGTCGTTTTCCCAGGTTGGTCCGTCGGTTTGGTATTTTTGATATCCTAATTTTTTATGTACCTGATTTGCCATCAAAACTTCTTGCGTGTCAGGATGAACCGGTAAATCTTTTCCGTCTCTTTTTCCAAAACGAACGCTTGTTTTTATTGGGAATTTCGGATCTGTTTTCGACCATTCTAACTCTACCGTTTTAGTTTCGTTTGGAGAAAAATCAGCAACTAAAAATAATTCATCCCATTTTCCGTCTTCATCAAGATCATTTACCTGCGCCGGAATTGTATCTTTTTTATAAATTAAAATTGGATACTGACTTGCTTCATCTTTAATAGAAAGCTGATTTCTTTTAATTGAAATTGCTTTTTGAGACAATGCTATTTTTGAAGAATTCTTTAAAACAATTTTGTTTCCGGTTGTTTTTTGCTGTGCATTACTGCTTGCAAAAATCAATGTCGTTAATGCGATTGGAAAATATAATTTAGTTTTCATTGTTTGTTTGTTTGTTATGCTGTTTGTTTGTGGTAACAATTTACTTATTTTAAACTGTTGGATGTGATTTTTTAACAGATAGAAACATAGAATTATTGAACTCGAAAAAGGCGTTTCACTTGTAACAACAAACATAGCTATGTGTGAGAAATGAGTTTCTTGTGATTTACTTTTTTCAAAATCATAAAATCTATGTTGCTATGTGTTTAATTAAATTTTTATGCATTATACCCAACGGATTCATTTTATACTATTTTAAAAATAAAAGCCGAAGCGGTTTCGTATTTTCCTCCCTGAGAAGCAGTAAACAAATAGGTTGCTTTTCCGTTTTGAAACAATAATTGCGGACGCTCTACACGGCCGTATCGGTTTAAATGTTTTGGTGCTTCAGGCTGTTTTATATATTTATATAATGGCTGATAGGCTATTGAAGGATCGCTCCAGTGGATGCCATCATCAGAATCCATATAAAGTCCATGATCAATGCCGAAAACGCCCATATCTCTGGCTAACATTTTAAATTTCTTGTTTTCGTACCATACAAAAGCGTCTTCGCATTGCTGATTATTTCCTAGTTTAGAAAAATCAATTAGCGGATTGTTTTCATATTTAACATAAGGTCCTTCTAAAGATTTTGAAATCGCCAATCCATATTTTCTGTTTCCCTTGATTTCGAATTTCGGATGCACATAATTTTCTGTATCCAATGATTTATAATACAGCCAATATTCGCCGTTTGGATGTTTTAAAAAGGATGGGTTTGTGGTTAAAAGATCGTCCCATTCTCCTTTTTCTCCCGGTAACAATAATGGTTTATCGGGTCTTTTCCAAGGACCATAGAGTGAATCTGAAGTGGCTAAACCAATGCGTTTGGTGTCCATTTTTCCGTTTGAATTTCCCATAAAAAACAAGGCGTATTTTCCATCTACAAAATGAATACTCGGGTTATGGCAGGTTGTGGCGTCCCAAAATCCTTCTCCGCGTGGTGCCAAAATGGTACTTATATATTCGTATGGCCCTTCGGGTTTGTCGGCAACGGCGTGTGCAATTTCTGAACTGTTGATCCAGCCGCTCATTCCTTTTGATTTTTTCCATCTTGAAAAAAACACATGGATTTTTCCATCCAGACCTTCAATCGGGCTGTTGCACCAAACATAATAATCTTCAAATTCGAGTGCACGCCCAACCGGACGAAGCCTTTTTTCAAAATCTGAAAGTTTTGGATCAGCTGAAAAAATATTGCTCCTAACGGAAAATGGCAAACATAAAGCCATTAACGCGAGGGAATTTCCGATTATGAATTTTCTTCTGTTCATTTTTTAATTTTAGATTTCAGACTTTAGATTTTAGATTAATGACAAACTTTATGGTTACTTTGTCTAGCTTTGTCAAAGTTTTAAACTTTGACAAAGCTTATACAGATCTTTTTTCCACATCGCTATGTTTATTTAAAACAAGTGAAACACCTTTTTACGTTTCTATTGACTATGTTTCTATGTGTTTAAATAATTACACTCAAAGTTTTTTCTCCATTTTATCAACCCAATCATCTGTTCTGAAAGGCGATGCAGGTAAATTTTCATTATTGAACAAATTAGGCTCGGGAACTGCTTTCCAAGCAAAACGAACGGCTGCGGGATTTTTTACTTTTGATGAAGAAACTACAATTGTTTTTCCGTCAATTTTAGCGTCGGCGGGATAAAAAATTTGATCTTCTCCGGCAATTTCAAATTCTTTTAGCGTTTCTCCTTCTTTCTTCAAACCTGAATCAGCATAATCGAAAAACAATTGAACCTTTTGCTTCTTAATTTTCATAGTATTATAAATGGGTCCTGAATAGACCAATTTATTTTCGTTGTAAGTTTTGGCACGAGCCAATAAAGCAAGGCGATGTCCAACGGTTTGTTTGTCTATTGGGTGAATGTTATTTGCATCACCAACATCTGTGGTAACAGCCATTCCGCTATTTGGTATCGTTTTTAAAGAAAATAATTGAGCTTCTCGAATGTCGGGAGTTTGTCCTTTATGAGGTGTGATTTGTACATAATAAAAAGGGAAATCACCTTGTTTCCAATCGTCTCGCCAGTTTTTTACCATTGCCGGAAAAAGTGTTCGGTATAAATTTGCCTGACCGGAATTACTTTCGCCCTGATACCAGATTACGCCTTTTATCGTATAATTTATGAGTGGATATAACATGGCATTATAAAGCACATAAGAAGTTTTATTGGCTTCTTTTTTCGGCTTTTTTAATTCCGGTTTTGGAGCATTTGCAGCATTTGCTATTTGTTGGTTTATGGAAGCTAAATAATAGGCTTCAAGTTTTTCCTGATACAGTTTTTCATTTTTAGCATCTTGCTGTAAAATCGGCAAAAAAGCAATATCTTTTTCTAAAACATTTTGAGACGTCCATGCTTCTGCTTTTGTTCCTCCCCATGAGGTGGAAATTAATCCTATTGGGACGTTTAGTTTTTGATACAATTCTCTTCCGAAGAAATAAGCCACGGCAGAAAAGGTATTGATACTTTCCGGCGAACATGGTTTCCAAGCGCCAATTACATCGCCTAAAGGTTTTGGTGAAGCATTGGTTAAAACGGTAAACAATCTGATATTGGGAAATGAGGCATTTTTAACTTCTTCCTGATAATTTTTAACTCCGGTTTTCCAGGTTCCTTCTTCCTTTCCCACAGGAAAATACATATTTGATTGTCCGGAGCAAATCCAGACTTCGCCAATTAAAATATTGTTTAATACAATTTTATTATTTGCGTTTATGTTAATTGTATATCCTTTTTCGCTTGCGCCTGGTGTATCAACGGTAACTTTCCAATTTCCATCCGTATTTGCTGCAGCTTCTATAACCGCATCTGACCATCCTAACTGAATATTTATTTTTTCGTTTGGAGATGCCCATCCCCATAAATTAACTTTTGCGTTTTGCTGCAAAACCATATTATCACTTACTAAAGCGGGTAGTTTGACCTGAGCTGTAAGGGAGAATTTTGCACTAAAAATCAATATAAATAAAAGAAGCTTTTTTAAGTAAATCATTGGCATTGCGTTATTAAATCCTGAACTTTAAATTTAAAATAATTAAACACAAAAAGCATCCTGTGCTTTCCTGTTTATTTAGCATTAGAAAAATGCAAAAAAGCTGTCAAAAGAGACAGCTTTTTTCAAAAAAAACAAAATATAAAAAAAAATTGGGGGCAAAGTTTTTTTAGTCGTAACCTATATTCTGGTCATAAAGCCCCGGAACGGCAAGTATTTCAGATAACGGAATTGGGTAAATTAGCGCATTTTTATCTATTGTTCTTATTTTTCCATCTGTATCTTCAACTGCTTTCCATGCATTCATTATTTCAACTGCTTTACCAGATCTGATTAAATCGAACCATCTGTTTCCTTCAGAGAAAAATTCCTTTCTTCTTTCTGCAAACAATTCATCTAAGGTAATATTTGCAGCATTTGCCGCTACTCCTGCTCTTGTTCTAACCTGGTTTACAATGCCATCAACATCGGCCTGTGAGCCTCCGCCACCATGAAGTGTACATTCGGCCATCATCATTAATACATCTGTGTAGCGTATCACCATAAAATCTACGCCCCAGTCTTCACGACCGTTTCCGTATCTTGTTGGATCAATATATTTTTTAAAAACCGGTAGCGTATAACTTCCTTTGTATGTTCCTGAAGCTACTGTATAACTTGTAGCTATACCAAAAGTTTTTCTTTTATCGGTTGCTGCAAACATGTTTAAGAACTCGGTAGAAATTTCTTTGGCTTCTAATGACCCCTGTGCTGATAAATTGAAAGAAGCAAAATAAGGCTCATAGCCTAGTTCGACCATAAAATTACCTCCTACACTAAGCGGTAAACTTTGTGTGTACGGAATAGTTAAAACATTTTCTTTGTTTGTATTTCCTTCTACTTTAAAAATAGCATCATAATCTGCTCCAAAAACATATAAACCACTTGTTTTTATATCATTTAATTGCTGATACGCTTTATCCCATTCGTTTAAGCCTAGTGTAGCGCCGTCAATTCCGTAGGTTGGACTTGAGCGTGTCATGTAAACAAGGCCTAATAATGCTTTTGCCCCGTATTTAGAAGCTCTTCCGTAGTTTGCAGCATCGTACGACGGCGGAAGATCAGGAATAGCCTGCTCAAGGTCTGAGATTATAAAATCATACACTTCTGTAACCGGAGTTCTTGGTATTTTAGCCGCTTCGGGAGCTGTCATTGTTCTTTCGATTAAAGGAACACGACCAAACCATCTGATTAAATCAAAATAACAAAATGCTCTTAGAAAACGGGCTTCGGCAGCCATTGCTGTTTTATCAGCAGGATTGGTGAAAATCTGATCTCCTTTTTCTGCAATTTTTTCCAGCAACTGATTTGCTTTATTTATCGCGTTATAATTGCTTGTATACGCTTCTTTTATGTATGAATTAGAACTAATGTTGGTGTAAAAACTATTAATTCCTTCCCACTCTCTTGATGCAGTTGTGGTTGCATACAAATTATCGGATCTGGTTTCGCTTAAATTTAAAACCCTGTTGGCATACCCGTAAGTTCCGGCGCCATGAAAAGCTACAGAATAAGTGGCATTTCTGGCCTGAACGAAATCGCCCGGAGTAGCATAAAAATTTTCTATCGTTCCCTGAGACAAAGGCAACTGAGTCAATTCATCTTCGCAAGAGGCAAAAACAAATAATGCCAAAGCGCTTGCAGCTAAATAAATATATTTTTTCATTTTCTTTTAATTAAAATTAATGTTAAGACCTAAAACAAGTGACTTTGCAAGAGGTGCTCCTCCATAATCTACCGGTACAGAAAAATCACTATTAGAACTTGCAGATGTATTTACGGCTTCAGGGTTAAAACCAACTTTGTACTTGTTCCAGTTGAACCAGTTTTCTGCGGTAATATAAAGTCTTGCATTGTCGATTCTGCTAAGGCTTTTTACAGCTTCTCTTAAGTTGAAACCTATTGAAATACTTCTGATACTTACATAATCTGATTTATACATCCAGTCAGAGTTTGCCTGATATCCAAACGAAGTTCTCCAGTTTCCTCTTACAGCCGGGTCAACGTCTAAAGAATTTTCTACAGATCCCATTCCTGTACGGTCAATAGCTCTTCCTGTTAATCCGTAAACTGATCCTCCATTTTGACCTTGTACCAAAATATTCAAATCAATATCTTTATATTTAAAAGTATTGGTGATTCCCCAAGTGTATTTTGGTGTTGGATTACCTAAATCTACACGATCTTCTGAGTTGATTTTTTTATCTCCGTTTTGGTCAATATATCTCGGATCGCCCAAAACTAGTTTGTTTCCTCCAATTGTAGTTCCGCCTCCATCAATATCCGCCTGCGTTACTACACCATTTTGCTGTAATCCGAAAATGGTATACATTGGTTTACCCACTTCTAATTTTATAAACGGAACTCCTCCATCAAAAGAATTACTGATTTCAATTTTAGACTGGTCCGGACCTAATGCCAAAACTTTATTTTCGTTATGGCTTATGTTTGCCGATGTTCTCCATTCGAAATTATTTGTTTTTACGTTCAAAGAATTTATCTCAAATTCCCATCCCTGATTTTGTACTTCTCCAACATTGGTTAAATAACTTGTAAATCCGGTTGCCCCAACTATTGGAACTCTTAAAAGCAGTTCGCTGTTGTTTTTTCTATATACTTCGAAAGTTCCTGAAAGTCTGTTTTTTATAAATCCGAAATCTATACCTGCATCAATACTTCGTGATTCTTCCCAGTGCAAAGAAGGGTTTGCAATGGATGATGCACCCTGCCCGATTGCAGCTGCTCCGCCAATTGAATAATTATACGAAGCAAGTGTGGCATATGAAGCATAACTTCCAATATTATTACTTCCGTTGATACCTGTACTCGCTCTCAATTTCAAATCACTAAGCCAATCAACATCTTTTAAAAATTCTTCCTGTTTTACTCTCCAGCCTAATGAAAGAGAAGGAAATACTCCCCATTGTCTGTCTGATCCAAATTTTGAAGAACCATCACGTCTGATACTGGCCGAAATCAGGTATTTTTCTTTGTAATTGTATTGTAATCTGGCAAAATAAGAAAGCAATGTACTTTTTTCTGCATTTGTAGAACCTAATGATCCCGTTGGCAATGTTTCTACAGTAGAACTGTTGTAAAGTGCCCCTGACGACAAGGTAGATCTCATGATTTCATAGGAGCTAAAAGACTGACCTAAAAGCAAATTGAAATTATGATTTCCAATAGACTGATCGTAGTTTAAAGTATTTTCATTTACTAAATTTTGCCTTCTGTAGGTATTATATGCTCCTCTAATGCTCGTCTGAACATCGTTTGGTGTATAACTTTCGTTGGTATTATCTGAGTTGTCAAAATTGATTGTACTTTTAAAAGTGAAACCTTTTGCAAATTGATAACTGGCATAAGTAGAAATCAAAGTTCTGTACATCGAGTTTTTTCCTGTTCTTGCCAACGCATTTAGCATGTTGGTTGTACTGCTTCCCCACGCATATCTGGTGGTGTATTTTTCTCCGGCAGCATTTGATGCACTTTCAAAAACAGGAGTTGCAGTAAGGGCTTTAAATAATGTATTGTCTTTTCCTTCAACACCCGGATCATTTTTTACAGAGTACGAAGGCGCTATATTGATTCCCATTTTAAAAGTATCTGATAGCTTAACATCAACGTTTGCTCTGGCAGAAAATAAAGTATAATCAGTACCTACAATATATCCAGTATTTTTTTGATAATTGGCTGATACATAATAATTTACCGCTTCTGTCGCTCCCGAAACAGACAATTGATAGTTGCTAAATTCTCCTGTGCGGAAAACTTTATCCTGCCAATCGATATAATCTAATCCCGGATGTCCCGGCATATCCCATCTGTCATCATACAAATAGGTGTAATATCTTGAATTTGCGGTTGTAAGCGGAGCGTTGGGGTTTACTGCATTATAAGCTGCAATACGCTGCGCCGTGTTTTGACTCGCTGATGCTCCTGCAATACCAGAACCCACCCATTGTGAATCGATCATGGTTTTGGCTCTGCCAATCCATTGTTCTGACGATAACATATCTACTCGGTTGGCTTCTTTGTTAACTCCACCGTAAGTATTAAATGTAAATTTTGGTTTTCCTATTTTACCTCTTTTGGTGGTAATTAATACAACTCCGTTTGAGGCTCTTGATCCGTAGATTGCTGCTGCCGCGGCATCTTTTAATACTTCAATCGAAGCCACATCATTTGGGTTCATATTATCAAGCGGACTACCGCTTGAAAAACCTCCGTTGCTGTTTGATCCTTCGGTATAAATTGGAAATCCATCTACTACATAAAGCGGTTCATTTCCTGCCGTGATAGAACCTGCTCCACGAATTTCGATACTAAAAGGCTGTCCCGGTAAACCTGTAGTTTGCTTAACACGAACTCCGGCTACCTGCCCTACTAATCCCTGATCGATTCTTGAAATAGGTCTTTCGGTAAAATTCTCTGTTTTAATACCCGAAATGGCTCCCGTTGTTAATTTTTTCTTTTGAGTTCCGTACCCAATAACTACAACTTCATTTAAATTTGAACTTTCAGTATCTAATACAATGTTGTAAGTATTTGAAGCTCCAATTTTTACTTCTTTGGTTACAAAACCTATGAAAGAGAAAACAAGTGTTTCTCCTTCTGAAACCTTGACACTGTATTTACCATCAAAATCGGTACTGGCTGCCCTTTTTGTACCTTTTACAAATACATTTGCTCCCGGTACCGAGAGTTTGGACGGATCTGTAACTGTTCCTGTAACCACTTTTTCTTGCGCATAACCCGCAGAATGGAATAATCCAAACAGGGCTATAATCAGCAATAGATTAAAATTATTTTTCATAAAAAGTTTAATTTGGTTAATTAATTAGTTTAACCAAATTTATTTAGAAGGGAATGGCACAGCATCCTGTAGTATCCTGCTAACTATCAATATCTTATATTTTTTATTGTGTTTTATTTAACAAAAAAGCAATATAAGTAACTGATTTACAATGCGAAAAATATAAATATCATATTAAAAATTTTATGCATTTATTTTTTTTAAATCCGTATTGAAATTCGCATAAATATAAATTATGATAAAAATATTAGCCAAATTTAAGATTATTTCATATTTTAAACAGGACGCTACAGGATAGCAATTTCAAGAAGGTCTTTTACTTTTACTTTATTGGATAATCATCTTTGAATCTTAAATAATGAGACTAATCAAAACCTATTTTTTTATATTCTTTTGCTTTGTATTGAGTTGTCATTCTTTTGCACAGAATAAGGCTGAATCTCCATGGCCAAATTCCAGCAATATCAACCAGCCGTGGGCACGCTGGTGGTGGATGGGAAGCGCGGTTGACAAACCAAATTTGAAGAAAAGTCTTTTAGATTTTCATAATGCCGGAATTGGTGGTGTAGAAATAACTCCCATTTATGGCGTAAAAGGAGAAGAAAATAATTTTATAGATTACCTGTCTCCAAAATGGCTGGAAATGCTGGATTACACCATTCATATTTCAGATAGTCTGCACATGCAGGTCGATATGGTTTTAGGAACGGGCTGGCCTTATGGCGGATCTCATGTTACACTGCCAAACGCCGCCACTAAACTCATTATCGAGAAATATCAGCTTAAAAAAAATGAAACTATTGATAAAAATATAGTACTCGAAAACACAAAAGAAAAAGTACCTGCCGAACTTTTGTATGTTGTAGCTTATGGGAATGACGGAAGTTATGTAAACTTAACAGATCTGTTAAAAGATAAAAATTCAAAAGTAAACGATAAAGGAATTGAGGGAAATCCTGTTTCGCTGCAGAATCCGCTAAAACCAAATAAATTAAAATGGAAAGCTCTTAAAACAGATTATACGATATATGCTGTTTTTAGTGGTAAAACCGGTCAACAGGTAAAAAGAGCAGCTCCGGGAGGAAGCGGTTATACTTTAGACCATTACTCAGAAGAAGCTTTAAACGCTTATATTGTTCCGTTTAATAATGCTTTTAAAGGTCGTGAAGGAAAAATAAGAGCTATTTTTAATGATAGTTATGAAGTTTACGGAACTGATTTTACTCCGAAATTCTTTGACGAATTTAAAACTTTACGAGGTTATGATTTAAAACAACAAATGCCTCTTTTATTAAATGAAACTGATAATGAAATTGGTAACCGAATAAGAAGTGATTACAAACAAACGATTGCCGATTTATTACTCAATAAATTTGACAAACCATGGACAGCATGGGCAAATTCCAAAAACTTTAAAACAAAACTTCAGGCGCACGGTTCTCCCGGAAACCTGATCGATTTGTACGCTTCTGCCGATATTCCGGAATGTGAAACTTTTGGTTCAATGCCTTTTGATATTCCCGGTTTCAGGCGCGAAAAAGAAGACATCCGCGAAGGCGATGCTGATCCGGTTATGCTAAAATTTTCGTCATCGGCAGCACATATTTCAGGAAAAAATCTGGTTTCATCCGAGACTTTTACATGGTTAAGAGAACATTTTAAAACGGCTTTATCACAATGCAAACCAGAGGCAGAAGATTTGATGTTAAATGGCGTGAATCATATTTTTCTGCACGGTTCTACTTATTCGCCAACAAGAGCTGTGTGGCCAGGCTGGCAATTTTATGCTTCGGTAAATTTTAATGCCAATAATAGTATTTGGGAAGATGCTCCTGCCCTTTTTTCTTATATTTCGAATTGTCAATCGTTATTACAACAAGGAAAACCAGACAATGAAATTTTACTTTACTGGCCCATTTTTGATGTTTGGGATAAATACCAAAAAGGCAACTTATTTTTTCAATTTAAAATACATTCTTTATCAGAATGGTTACACGGAACATCTTTTTATAATACTACAAAAAGCCTTCTGAAAAAAGGATATGGAGTTGATTTTATATCGGATAACTTTATTGCAGAAGCCAAAGTTATGGACGGAAAAATCAGTTTGCCCGGCGGAACTTTTAAGTCATTAATTATTCCATCTTGTAAAAAAATGCCACTTGCTACTTTGCAAAAATTAATAGCCTTAAAAAAACAAGGTGCCATTATTATTTTTGAAGGATTACCGGAATCTGTTCCCGGATTTAATGATTATAAAAAACAGGAAAAAGAGCTTCAAAATCTTCTAAAGACGAATAATGAATTTGTAAAACCGGTTTCGGATATTTTTATTGCTTTAGAAAATGCAAAAATACAGCCTGAAACACTTGTAAATTCTGGTTTAAAATTCATCCGAAGAAATATTAACGGAGAAAAAATATATTATTTGGTAAACCACACTCCCAAAACTGTCGATGAATTTATTCCGCTACAAATTGGCAATAAAGAAGTTATTATTCTTGATCCCTTAACGAAAGAAGCTGGAAATGCTATTGTAAAAAAATCCAGCTCGAATACTTTAGTAAAAATTAAAATTGAACCGGGAAAATCTTATTTTTTAAAAACAGAAAATACGGCATCTCAAAAAAAATGGAATTATTATGAACCTGTAAGTGAGGCTATTTCTTTAAAAGAAAACTGGAAAATTAACTTTGATAAAGGCGGACCAAAATTACCGTCAGCCGCAACCCTTTCAACTCTGGAATCCTGGACTAAATTAAGTCCTGAAGCTGAAGCTTTTTCAGGATCTGCTACTTACACTTTGGAATTTGAAAATCCGAATAATAAAATAGAAAACTGGAGTTTGAATTTGGGCGATGTTCGCGAAAGTGCAAAAGTCTGGCTTAATGATGAATTTATTGGAACTGCATGGTCTGTTCCTTACAAACTGAATATCAAAAATTTAAAATCCGGAAAAAACATTTTAAAAATACAGGTTACTAATCTTTCTGCCAACAGAATCAGGGATAAAGAATTAAAAGGCGAAGAATGGAAGATTTTTTACGAAATAAATATGGTCGATAAAGATTATAAAAAATTTGACGCCACAAAATGGAATCCAATGCCTTCGGGATTATTGGGGCCAATCACGATTACGCCATTAAAAACTACAAATTAATTAACCGAATAAAAGATGAGAAAATTACTTTTAAGCTTTACGATATGCTTTATGTGCACCAATATAATAAGTGCACAACAGCCATTTGATAAAAAATTAATACTAAAACAAATGATTTTGGCAAATGATTATTTTATGCAAAAATGGCCTGAAATCGGTAAAACTATCATTACAAACAAAGAACGCCCAAGTAACATCTGGACACGCGGTGTTTATTATGAAGGATTAATGGCGTTGCATGAAATTTTTCCTAAAGATGCTTATTATGATTATGCTTATTCGTGGGCTGAATTTCATAAATGGGGATTTAATGGCGGAAACACGACCCGCAATGCTGATAATTATTGCGCTGCTCAAACTTATATTGATTTATATAATTTAGAACCTGATTCTAAAAAATTGAAAAATACAATCGCCAATACCAATATGCTTTTAAACACTCCACAATTAGAGGATTGGTCGTGGATAGATGCGATACAAATGGGAATGCCTGTTTTTGCCAAAATGGGTGTTTTAGAAAAAGACAATCGCTATTTTGAAAAAATGTACCAAATGTATATGTACACCCGAAATAATCATGGCGATCACGGTTTGTTTAATGTAAAAGATGGTTTGTGGTGGCGTGATGCCGATTTTGATCCTCCTTATAAAGAACCAAACGGCGAAGATTGTTATTGGAGCCGCGGCAATGGCTGGGTAATTGCAGCCTTGGCAAAAGTATTGACTATAATTCCTGAAAATGCACCACACAGAGAACAATATGTAAAAGATTTAAAATTAATGGCCGCAGCATTGGTCCCTATTCAAAGACCTGACGGATTCTGGAATGTAAGTCTGCATGATCCAACAAATTACGGAGGCAAAGAATTATCAGGAACAGCGCTATTTGTTTACGGAATAACTTATGGCATTAATAACGGAATTTTGAAAAAGGAAACTTATTTACCTGTTATTCAAAAAGCATGGAATGCCATGACTACAGAAGGTTTACAGCCAAACGGCTTTCTTGCTTATTTACAATCCACAGGAAAAGAACCAAAAGATGGTCAGCCCGTAACCAGCGATAAAATTCCGGATTTTGAAGATTACGGATTGGGTTGTTTTTTACTCGCCGGTTCAGAAATTTATAAAATGAAATAAAAAAACAGGATATTCTCTCTATAGAATATCCTGTTTTTTTTTATTTAAAAATTAATATCATTTAAACATCTGATAATATTAATCTTTTTAATGATGAATAAGATTGCTTTTTCTGTGTATAAAAATTAGAAAAACCGGATTCAGATATTTGTTGTTTAAAACCTAATGCGTTTATAAAACTGGATTTTAAATCGTTCATGATTTCATTTCTGGTCTTAGAACCGTCTAACAATAACAAATCATTAAAATCTTCTAAGAAAATTAAATCTGTGTATAATTTTTTATTGAAAATACATACTAAAATATTGGTGCCTTTTTTATAAAATTTTAAAAATTCTATCAATTCAAACTTATTGTAGATAACAAGAACTATCCTGTCGAAATTTATTATTTGATCTTCAGTATGATCTAAGGCTGTACTTTCAGTAAATTCAAACTGATTACTAAATTTTCGCTTAAACATTTTCATGAAGACTTTTTTATTGTCACATACTAAAATATTTTTCTTTCCCATCTTTATATTTTTTATTATTCGTGAATAATAAACTGGAACTAAGTAAGGCCTTATGGTTTTGGTTATTTTTAAAATAAATAAATTATTACATTTTTGTAATCTCAACTACATTGTGTTCTACAAATGCAATTAACTCATTGATATTTCTGCCATTATTAAATTTATTCGAAATAGATATAATATGATGATCCTCATCTTTTACGTATAAAAAGAAAAAATCTTTGGTCAGAACAGCTCTTTCTATCTGACTCCATTTATGTGCAAAAGCTCCTAGAGGTACTAGGGTTTTTTGTTCCGATACCTACCTGCGAATGAGCAGAATAAATTCCTAGAACAAAAAATAAAGGGAGTAATCTATTTTTCATAACATCTTAATTATTACTTATTTAATTTGTTGCTTAAGTGTTTACATTCCAAACATCTAAGTTTGAAAGTGCAAAGTTCCCCCTAAATACCTTTTTACCATACCCTCATAAGTTTTAAGAATTACAGATTAGGGTTTTTAGATATTACTATGTTATTGACTGTAAAGATTTTGTTTTAATTTTCTGGTTTTTACTCACAGCCGGTTGAAAATAAGTTCCCTTTTAATGGGTTATTAAATCACTTCTTTAATTTTAATACTATTTATCTCTTATAATTTTACTTTAATAAATAACTTTACGGAAAATGAAAAATAATAATGTGGCATTTTTTAAAAGAAACGAGGATTCACCATTCTGCTATTATTCCTCAAAAATTCGAAACGAAAAAATATTTCATGCGATCCCAGATTATAATTATTTAGCTTAGTGGTTTCGCGATCATAACCGTAACCTATATATATACCGTCTGTAATTTGAAATCCGGCCATTGCACTTACAGAAGCACTCCATCTGTAAGCCAAACCCAATACAAATTTATCGTAGATCATAAAATTTGCTGAAACATCTACTTGCAAAGGAGCTCCGGCGACCATTTTAACTAAGGTTGCAGGCTTAATTTTTATATCTTGACTTCTATCTAAATCAAACACATAACCTCCTATTAAATAATAACTTATTTTATTTATATAAATAGCATAACTATTATCATCAAAGCGATTCGTTTCAATAAAATTGGGTACAGAAAGACCTATATAAGCTTTATCAGAATGCCAGTAAACACCAGCTCCTATATTGGGTGAAAATTTATTGTCAAAATCCTGAAACGACGGATCGCCCTGATCTTCGATGTTAACTTTGCTGATATCTAAGTTGAATATATCAAGAGTTCCTTTTACACCGAAAGAAAGTTTAAAATTGCTTGATGTTTGAAGTGTGTATGAAAGATCGGCAGATAAGCTATTTTCGTTTGTAGGGCCAATTTTATCACCAACCAGTGAAAGACCGATTCCTAAATTACTATTATTCAATGGCGTATTGAAAGAAAAAGCACTAGTTTCCGGTGCGCCATCTAGTCCCACCCATTGTGTACGGTATAAACCAAAAAGACTTAGTACACCACGGGAACCAGCATAAGCCGGGTTTATATTTATAGTGTTGTACATGTATTGTGTATACTGAGCATCTTGCTGTGCATAACTTTTAATAACAGTAAATATTAAAATGAAAAAGAATAATTTTGTTAACATATCCCTTAAATTTTATTTCAGAAAGAAAAAGTCTTTCTGATGCTAAATTAATTGCTACAAGAATCTGCTATATTCGGATACAGATTATGTTCGCAAAACAAGATGTGGTCTTTTAACCCATTGGTTAATATATTTTAATACTCGAAGAGTAATAAAATGGACATCGCTACAAAACAGTAACTACTATTTCAAACTAATTTAAACTAGTTGTTTACAATTAGTATTGACACACGGGGCGGGTGTTGTAAAAAAGATAAATTAAAGGGTGCGTGTAATATTTAAAAGAGAGAAGAATTTGATAGAATACTATAAGTAAATTTTATTTTAGGATAAAATCTATTATAATGTATGGCATTTAACAATACTAAGTTACTGATTTTTAGTAAAAAAATAAGAATTTATACATATTTTTATGTTTTTATGTTCACAAGAACTTTGGATCAACACCAAATGTTGTGGAAAAACATAAAAAATATACTCACTAATTATTTTTCACTGCGGAGATCGCAAAGATTTATCTACGTATAGATCAAAAAGGTCAGAACTTCGCAAGGCTAAATCAATACAAAGCTTTTTTTATAAAAGCTAAGAGTAAAAAAACTTAGCATATTTTACGGTATTTTTTTCTCTCTTCACAGGTTTTTGGATTCATCTATTAATTGTTATAAAGAAATTTGGAAAAAAGAGCGCGAAAAAAAAGAGAACCGAAGTTCTCTTTAATCATGTGAAAAAAAATTATCAAAATATTAATAATAAATTAATATTTGCAACAACTTAACTATACAAATATGGTAACCCACTTACCGATGGCAAAGATTATATTTTATTAAAACAATAAATACCTCCAAAAGGTTTTGAAATTATAAAATAAGGTTTTTAATAAAAGTGATCGTTTTATATTAAACTACTTAATATTTTTTTTGAGTTTTTCCAAAGAAGAATCATCTAAAAGCTTAATTTGATCTACAACAATTTGAGCGATTTTTGTTGCCCCCAGTAAAGAAAGATGTGTATCATCTGCCTTATCCTTATCATAATAAGCGTTTTCGCCAGCTTTAAAATGCAAATGCAATTGTTTTGATTTTTCGGGTCCGTATGACTGCTCTAATAATTCTGTATAATATTCTAAATCTATAAAGGGTACTTTATATTCTTGTGCTGTCAATCTGGTTTCCAAAGGATATTCACCATGAGTAGGTACCAATACACCTTTTTCATTAAAATTACGTCTGGCTATAGAAGTCAGTAAAATTGGAATGGCGCCTTTTTCTCTGCTCTCTTTTACAAACTTAATTAAATTGTATCTATAGCTCGTATGCGGATTTGTATACCTTGTAGAGTCCTCTATTTTTTCATCATTATGCCCAAATTCAATAAAAACATAATCTCCTTTTTTTAATTTTTTATAAATCGAATCCCAGCGTTTTTCATTAATAAAACTTTTAGTACTTCTACCATTTACAGCTTTATTTTCGATAACAATATTATCTTTAAAAAAAGGCTGCAAAACCTGCGCCCATCCATGCTCCGGATTACGATCAGAATCTTTTTTGTTTGCCATTGTAGAATCTCCAATGGTATAAACTGTTGTTTTTTGCGCAAAACAAATACTAGATACCAGACAGATTATTATTAATTTATATTTCATCTTTTATATTATATGAATAGTTAGTCAACTTCAATTAAGCTTGTTACTAGAAAAACCTCTGCACCTTTGAACCTTTGCCTCTTTGAACCTCAAAAAAAACTATTTTGCCGCAGAAGGAACAGTTGCTCTCTTACCAATAAAAACATCGGTCATTAAAACATTTTCAGCATTTTCATTTGAAATAGCGTTTTTAGCCGATTTAATTTCAATGTTCTTCAAAGATATATTACGGATTTTTTTCTCCGGGAATCCCTGAATTACAATTCCAGATTCTGATGCTTTATTACAGGTAATATTAGAAAAATGAATATTTGAAATATCCGATTGATAGCCGTGACCTTCTCCATGATAATTAGCAGTCATATACAAACAATCTTCTACTTCGTCTAATTGTATATTTCGAACAAAAATGTTTTTTATAAAGCCACCGCGATCTGCATTTGTTTTAATATAAATTCCGCGTTTTAAATATCCGACTGTTTTACAATTTTCAACATAAACATTCTGAATTCCGGCTGACATTTCGCTGCCTAAAACAACGCCGTGAAGTCCTTTAAAATTACAATTTCTGATTACAATATTCTCGCTTGGCGTAGCCGAATTTGCTCTTCCTTCATGATCTCTACCCGCTTTTATGGCAACATTATCATCACCATTATCAAAAGTTACATTTTCGATCAAAACATCTTTAGCATATTCAGGATCAATACCATCGTTATTATAATTCAGCGATTTATAACTTACTCCGCGAACTGTAATACTTTCAGATTTTAAAAGATGTAAACACCAAAATGGAGAATTTTCGATACGAACGTTTTCAACCAAAATATTTTTGCACTTAAAAAACTGAATCATTTGCGGTCGTAAAAAATAGCCTTCACCAAACTTTCTGTCTTGTAAAGCAGCATTATTATGATTCATCTCGCGACTCAAATCTTTTCCTTTTCCTTCTTTGGCTTTAAAGGTTTTCCAGGTTTTCCCCCCTTCTCCATCAATTGTTCCTTCGCCGGTTATTGCGATATTATTACATTCGTAAGCATAAATTAACGGACTGTAATTGTACAAAATGGTGCCTTCCCAACTCGTTAAAACCATTGGTAAATAATCCTGAGGATTGTCGCTAAACTTAATTTTTGCACCTTTTTCAATTTTAAGATTAACGTTGCTTACAAAATGAATTGGTCCGTTGATCTTATAAATTCCTTTAGGCACGATAATCGTTCCGCCATTGTTCTTTTTACACAATGCCATTGCCTTGTCAAATGCAGCTTTATTATTGGTTACAGAATCACCTTTAGCTCCTAATTTTGTAACATTGATTTGGTACGCAGGAAAAACAGGCAATTGAATTCTATTAACAATTGAATCGACTTTTGCAGTTGGAAATTCACTATTCTGTGCAAAAGAAACACATGAAATTAGTAAAAAAATGAAACACTTAAAATTCATACTATTTTGTTTTTATTTTGCAACGTTTATCTATCTGTATAATTTTACAGCTAAATTTTAGCCCACGGATTTTAACAGATTAAACGGATTTGCACTGATTTTTATAATCAAAGTGTCTAAAAAAAACAGTGCAAATCCGTTTAATCCGTCAAACCTGTGGCCCATCATAATTTTATTTCGAATACCAATTAACAATCGAATCTTTTAAAATGTTTTCTGCTGAATATTTTTCAGCTTCTTTTTTGGTAAGCTGATGTGACCATGAAACTCTGTTTTTAGGCTGAAAACCTTCTCCTTTGCAATTGTATTCTGCATAAAAAGCATTTTTTTTAGCATCAGGTTTCGACCAGTTTTCCCAGCCTTCAGGTTTGATATGTTTTCCCATATCGCAATTTACAAAAACCGTTTTGGCATAAATTCTCCAGGGCCTTCCCAGATAAACTGCTGTGGCTTCAGGATTGGCAGTGAGTTTACAATTCTTAAAAACGAAACCAAACGGAATTCCCTCGGGCGTTGAAGCTGCCGTTACGTAAGAACTTTTGATACTGTGAATTTCACAATTTTCGAATAAAGCCGTAGCCCCCCCAAAAATAAAATCGGTTGTACCTTCTATATAACAATCTTTAAAATACTGTTTTGATTCTTTTCCTGACAAGTATAAAGTGTCCTGATTTCCTAAAATATTACAATTTGAAACCTGAGCACGATTACCCACAACAGACAACGCAATTGCCTGTCCATTATCTCCTGAAGTGTTTCTAATGGTTAAGTTTGATGCAGAAAAATCATCGCCTTCGACCAAAACAGTAGGCGTATAAAAAGTACTGTTTCGACCTAAATTTATTTTCTTAAAGTTGTCATCAAAAGCAATAATCGTGTTTTCTTTGCTTTCTCCCATTAATGTCAAATGCGTATTCCATTCAGGAATACGCACTTTTTCATTATAAGTTCCGTTTTTTATATTTATGATTACTTTTTCATAAGGAAAAGAAGGACTTGCATTTATCGCATCCTGAATTTTAGTAAAATCGCCAGAGCCATCTTGCGCTACCGTTATGAAGTTATCTTTTTTTTTTGAAGAAGTTTCTACAGATGAAACTTTTACCCCGTTTTTAATAGCCCAGGCCGAATATTTCTTTAATACTTCTTTTGGTGCATCAGAATACCAGGCGTAGCCATTTCTTCTTTCAGACCCAATTTGATCCAAAGATTTTTTTCTGATTCCGTCACGGTCACAAAAGAATGGTTCATTCGTTGCCAAATCCATAAATCTTGCCCAAATTGGAGCTGCATTTGTAGTTGGAATCATTTTTTTATCTATAATTTTTCCGGCATCATTTAGCACTCTTTTTTCTTCCAGATTAGTGATTTTCGTTTTTTCAAACCAAGCTTGAGCACTTTTAATCGAAGTAATAATTTCAGGCGAAGGTTTTTCGATCGACATTAAAAGCAAAACAATTTTAGCCGATTCAAATCCGCTTAAAGATGCCAATTCAAATGCTCTGGCATTAGCAGGAGCCAAAGTAACTTCGTCATGTTGCGCGCACCAGCCTGTTAAAACACCATTTTGTTTGTACTGTGTTTTTAAGATGCAATCTATTCCTTTATCAAATGACTTCTTAGTTTTTCCGACAATTTCTTTTGATGGTTTTATGCTGTAATAATCAGACTCTTCGCTGATTTCTTTCATAATATTCAAAATATTTACCATCGAATTATCATTGTACGTAATGTGCGTATAATATCCTTTTTTTAATGGGAAGAACTGTGGCCAACCGCCATTATTATATTGCGCTTCAAGCAGATAATTCAGTCCTTTTAGGAAAGATTCTTTATATCGCTCATCTTTTACCTGAGCATACATTTTAGACATAAAAAGCATTTCCTGACACGTCGCACCATTGTCAGTTGTAATTTCGTGCAAATCACTTTTCAGCTCAATCAGTTTTTGTTTTTCTGTTTCATTAATAGCATTTTGCATTTGGATATTTTTTGGCCATCCACCAATATTTCGCTGGTAAAGCAATACATTTTCTGCAATAGTTTTAGCTTCTGCTGTGGCAAACCAAGCTGCATCGTTTTTACGAATAATATCCGGCCAGTTTTTATAGGCGTTTTGGGCATTTAAGCTTACACTTACAAACAGAAAAAACAATATTGTTTTATTTAATTGAATCATTTTTATTTTATTTAGTAATTCTAAACCAATCGACTGCAACATTTCCAGAATCATTTGTCACTTTTTCACTCAAGGCAAAAAGTCCAACTTTAGCACCAATCCATTTTCCTTCTTTTGATGTAAAATCGCTTCCAATTGCTTCATATTTTTTATCATCCAAACTATAAAAAAAACTGCAAATACCGCCTTTCTTTACTTTTACTCGCAGGTAAATAGTATTGTTTTTTATTAAAACCGGAGCTGTTTCTGTTTCAGCAACTTTTTTATCAAAAGTTCCTGTTTTCTGATTCAGATATAATTTTCCATTATCATTTTTAAGACATAAATAACTGTAATCCAAACCCATTATCAAAAGACCTGTCGATTCACCGTTTAAGCGTGCGTTAAAAGTGAGTTTTGTTGTTGTTATAAATTCTTCTGCTGGAAATTTTTGCAATAACAAATTTGGCGCATCAAAAATTTTATTGTTTTCTTTAACTGTTGGTAAACAAAATAAATTTAAATACCCTAGACTTGTTGGAAATCCCCAGTTTATTTGGGCATTTGCCTGCCATTGCCATTGCAATCCCAGCTTAGGCGAGTTAAACTCATCTGATTCTGCAGGCGTTTCTATTGGATATTTATTACCAACGTTTGGCTTTTTATAAGTTGTAACCGGTTCTCCAATTCCGTTTTTATCAAAATCCTGCCCCATAACCGGCCAGTCATTTTCCCATTTCATGGGCTGAAGATGCACAATTCTTCCATATGCTCCTTTGTCCTGAAAATGTATAAACCAATCCTCACCTGTTTGCGTTTGAACCCACGCACCCTGATGTGGTCCGTTGATGCTGGTTTTTCCCTGCTCTAAAACTTTCTTTTTTTCGTAAGGACCAAAAACATTTTTAGATCTTAAAATGGTTTGCCAACCTGTAGGAACTCCTCCTGCGGGAGCAAAAATGTAATAATAATTGTTTCTTTTATAAAACTTTGGACCTTCAATAGTTCCTTCGCTTTCATGACCGTCAATGACCATAACTTCGTCATTATTAGCAACCGTTCCATCACTATTCATGGTACAAACTACGATTAAACTTTTAATTTTTGCACGACTGCCCGCAAAGGCATGAACGAGATAATTTTTTCCGTCATCATCCCATAACGGACTCGGATCTATTAATCCTGAACCGGCTTTTACCAAAACAGGTTCAGACCATGGGCCTTCTGCTTTTTTGGCTTTTATCATGTAAATTCCAAAATCAGGATCAGGATAATAAATATAAAATTCATTGTTGTGAAAAGTTATACTTGGTGCCCAAACGCCATTTCCATGCTGCACTTTATCAAAAGTTTCAGTTGGAATTTGTTTGGTTAAAGCATAGCCAATGATTTTCCAGTTTACCAAATCTTTAGAGTGCAAAATTGGCAATCCCGGAATACAATTAAAAGACGATGCCGTCATGTAAAAATCATCACCTACCCTAACCGCATCCGGATCAGAATAATCAGCATGAATTATTGGGTTCGTATACGTTCCGTCCCCATTATCCGGCACCCAAACCTGAGCAAAATTCTCTTGCAGAGAGATTACTGATAATAGGATGAAAATGGCTTTTATGTTTTTCATTTTGGTTATAATACTTTTATACGCCTTTTTTGTCATTAATTCTCTACGTTAAACCTGACAGGTTTTAAAAAACCTGTCAGGTTTCGTTGTGCATTGTGAACTCATTATCTTGTGTCATTTCGAGGAACGAGAAATGAATATCTTTATTCTTTACCCTTTGTCGTTAAGTGTTACTCATAACTCATAACTCATAACTCATAACTCATAACCCATAACTCTAAATAAACTATCTATTCAACTCTAAAGCAGCCAGAATAAAAGGACCGGTTGCTTTAGGATCGTTGTCTTTTTTTCTTTCGTTTACATAATAATCATAAGAACCGTCTCTGTATGGAGTTCCACCTAAACCTGCAACCTGACAGCAATTTGTCAATGTAATTCCGCCGTCTTCATCTACTTTTTTGATTAAGACTTTAGTCAAGCCATCAAAAGCTTTGTTGGCCAGTTTTTTGTATTCTGCAGGCAAATATCCTTTGTTGGCTCCTTTTGCAAAAGCATAAGCAAACATCGAAGATCCTGAAGCTTCAAGGTAATTTCCTTTTTCTCCACCTTTATCCGTAACCTGATACCATAAACCTGATTTTTTATCCTGAAATTTTGCCAAAGCTGCCGAAGCATTGTTTAAATACTTCACTAATTCTTTTTGTTTTGGATGCTCTTTTGGCATATAATCTAAAACGTCAACAAGTGCCATTACATACCAGCCTAAAGCTCTTGACCAAAAGTTTGGCGAATTCCCTGTTTTTTTATTAGCCCATGGCATTTGTTTGCTTTCATCCCAACCGTGGTATAATAAACCTGTTTTTGGATCTGTTGCGTGTAATTGAATCAATTCAAATTGTTTTGCGATATCGTCGAAACTTTTTCCTCCTTCAAAAGTAGCTGTATATTGTGCGTAAAATGGTTCTCCCATATACAAACCGTCCAGCCACATTTGGTTTGGATAAATTTGTTTATGCCAAAATCCTCCGCTCGCAGTTCTTGGCTGTTCTGCCAATTGTTTGCGCACTAATTGTAATGCTTTCAAATATTTATCTTCTTTTGATTCGGCATAAATATCAAAAAGCAAACGTCCCGGCACTACTAAATCAATATTGTATTTATCAAATTCATATGTTTTAATAGTTCCGTCAGCTTGTACTAATTCATCTACATAACCTCTTATGTAAGCTTTATAACGAGGATCCGGATTTTTTTTGTTCAACTCTTCTATAGAATGTAAAACCAGGGCGTGAACATAATCCCACTTCGGTTTTTTAGAATCATCAATCATATAAGCTTCAGGATGACGTTTCATCAACGTTAAAGCCATTTTATCAGACCATTTTAAATCTTTAGAAATAACTATTTCTTTTTTTGAAGGTTCTTGCGAAACCACTTTACAACTTGTAAAAGCCATCGCGCAAACTAATAAAACCGACACAAAATAACCTTGCTTTCTATTATTTTTCATTTTAAAATATATTTAAATTCTACTATTTCTTTAATTCTATTGCACTGAGCAGGAACGCAGTCAAAGCCGGCGAACTATTATCTTTTGCCTTACTTTTGATATAATATTGGATTGTTCCATCACGAAAAGGTTTTCCACCTAAACCCACATTCGATGATACATTCGAAATAATCACTTCTCCATTTTCTCCTTTCTTGACAAACTCTTTTACAAAAGCGTCAAATGATTTTTGTGCTATTTTTTTATAATTTGAGATTAAATATCCTTTATCTGCCCCTTTTGCCAAACTATAAATAATCATGGCCGAAGACGAAGATTCCAGAAAATTATCTTTCATTTCCGGTTTATCAGTAACCTGATACCACAAACCCGATTCACTTTTATACTTAAGTACATTTTTTGAAATTTCATTAAAATATCCTACCAGAACTTTATAATTTGGATTTGTTTTAGGATAATAATCTAAGGTTTCTACCAAAGCCATCATATACCAGCCTATGCCGCGACCCCAAATAGTTGGCGAAGTTCCAGTTTCGGGATTTGCCCAGCCAATTTGTTTGCTTTCGTCCCAGGCCTGATATACTAAACCTGTTTTTTTATCAACCAAATGATTTTGAACCAATTCAAATTGTTTGGCAACATCATCTAATGCTTTTCCACTTTCATAGGTAACGGTGTATTGCGTATAAAAAGGTTCTGCCATGTACAAGCCGTCAATCCACATTTGGTTTGGATAAATTTGTTTGTGCCAAAATCCTCCACTAGCCGTTCTTGGCTGTGTTTCAAGCTGTGTTCTTAAAGTTTGCAAAGCAGTAAGATAACGATTATCTTTTGTTCTGGAATACAAATCAAAAAGCATTTTTCCGGCGTTGATATTATCTATATTATAATCTTCCAGTTTATAATTCAGAATTTCTCCTGAGCTGTTAATAACTGTTTCGGCATAACCTTTTATATAATCTGCATAAACAGGATTGTTTGTTTTTTTATAAAGTTTTTCAAAAGAGGTCATTAACAAACCCAGTTTATAATCCCATTTTGTTTTTTCGTTATTATCTACCTGCCATGCAATTGGAGCGCGTTTCATGATCGAAAGTGCCATTCTTTCTGACCATTTCATATCCTTAGAAATAACAATTTTTGAAGATTCCTGCGCAATCATTTTACCATTTGCAAATAGCAAAACACCTGTCAGTAATAGTAGTACCAAATAATTTTTATTTCTATTTTTTATCATCTTGAAGAAAGCTTACATTATTATTTATTCAATTGAGTTGCACTTAGTAAAAATGCTGCTAAAGCTGGCGAACTATTGTCTTTCGTTTTACTTTTGATATAATATTCGATTGTCCCATCACGAAAAGGTTTTCCTCCCAAACCTACATTCGATGATACATTCGAAATAATCACTTCTCCATTTTCTCCCTTTTTAACAAACTCTTTTACAAAAGCGTCAAATGATTTTTGGGCGATCTTTTTATAATTTGAGGTTAAATATCCTTTATCTGCCCCTTTTGCCAAACTATAAATAATCATGGCCGAAGACGAAGATTCCAGAAAATTATCTTCCATTTCCGGTTTATTGGTAACCTGATACCATAAACCGGATTCACTTTTATACTTAAGTACATTTTTTGAAATTTCATTCAAATATCCTACCAGAACTTTATAATGTGAATTTGTTTTAGGATAATAATCTAAGGTTTCTACCAAAGCCATCATGTACCAGCCAATACCACGGCCCCAAATAGTTGGTGAAGTCCCTGTTTCGGGATTTGCCCAGCCAATTTGTTTGCTTTCATCCCACGCCTGATATACTAAACCTGTCTTTTTATCAACCAAATGATTTTGAACCAATTCAAATTGTTTGGCAACATCATCTAATGCTTTTCCATTTTCATATCGAACCGTGTATTCTGTATAAAAAGGTTCTGCCATATACAAGCCGTCAATCCACATTTGGTTTGGATAAATTTGTTTGTGCCAAAATCCTCCACTAGCCGTTCTTGGCTGTGTTTCAAGCTGTGCTCTTAATTGTTGAATTACTTTTTGATAGCGATTATCTTTTGTTTCATCATATAAATTAAACAGCAATTTACCCGGATTTACATAATCGATATTGTATTCTTTAAGGTCATATTTTTTAATATTTCCGGAACTATCGATCATTTCATCGGCGTATTCCTTTATATAATTGAAATACTTTTTATCGTTTGTTTTTTGATATAATTTCTCAAAAGCGGTTAAAACCAAACTCATTTTATAATCCCATTTTGGCTTTTCGGTTCCGTCGATCTGCCATGCTTTCGGATATTTATTAAGAATAGTCAATGCTGTTCGTTCAGACCATTTTAAATTATCAGCAATAACTTTATTTTGATTAGTCTGCGCCATTATTTTACTACTGAAGATTAGTAGCAAAATAATTATGCTTTTTCTGCAATTTGTGTTTATAACATCAAATAAAACTAAAGCTCTTTCTGCGATTTTTGTTTTCATTTTATTTGTACCGTTATTTAAATATTTTGTCTAAAAATTGTGTTGTATAAGTAACCGTTTCAGTAAACCAAGGCTCAAAAAACCAAAATGAATGCGGTGAATCTGGAATTATTTTAACTTCATTATAAATTTTATGCTGATTTAAAATAGCAATCATATCATCTCTTCCTGCATGAAACCTTTCAAAACTGCTGTTAATAAATAGTACAGGCGATGTATTTTTGTCTGTATGGCTTAAAGCCGAAGCATTTTTCCAGTTCTCTGATTTTTCATCATATGAACCTCCCAACCAAAAAGATGCCATTTCGCCTTCTGAAGATTGTGGATGCTTAAAAGCTAAAACTCCATCTATATCAATAATTGCATTTACTTTTGAAGAAGATTTACTTTTGAAAGAAGCTTCTTCAAAACCTGAATTTTCATTTGTTGTACCAATCAAAGCTGCCATTTGTCCTCCCGAAGAGCAACCTAAAACCGCAATTTTGTTTGGATCTACATTAAATTTTCGTGCATTATCTTTTATAAATTTAATTGCATTTTTTACATCATATACTCCTTCCGGATATTTTGCTTCTAATGATAATCTGTACTCTATAGCAAAACAAGAATAGCCTTTTGAAGCTATTTCCTGAGCCATAAGATGCATTTGATTTTTATCTCCTGATCTCCATCCTCCGCCATGAATCATGATTACTGCCGGATTTGATTTTTGCTTCTTAAAATAAAAAGCATCAAAATGTAATGTTCTGTCTTTTCGCTGCTGATAAATAACTTCTTTACTTTCAGCTACATCGGCATTATTCTTTTCCTGCGGAATTGTGATAAAAGGATATTTTTTGATTAACTTATTATACGTACTTTTTACGGTATATGAAGTATCAACACTATAATTGCTTTGAGCAAAAATGGCATTAGAAATCAATAAAATAATAAAAAGCATTTTTTTCATCTGAAAAATCCATTTAGCAGTTAAGAAAGGAGTTTGAAATACTATCAAACTCCTTTTTAACTTCTTCAAAAAACTAAAATCTCAAAAAAATTATCAAATTATTAATAACCAGGATTTTGAGGGAAATCTTTATTTTTATTAAGGTCAATTGCTTTTTGAGGAATTGGTCTTAATAGTTTTTGATTCGGAGCAGTTCCAAAATCGGCTAATTTAACTTTATAATTATTGCCCGGTACTCGTGTTGTCAAGGTACCTGTTCGTTTTAAATCAAACCAACGATTATACTCGCCTAACATTTCTCTTGCTCTTTCATCCAAAATGTAATCAATATTAAATTCTGAAGGAAGGGCGCCAGCTACTCCTGCTCTGGTTCTCACGGCATTTAAGCGGTCTAAACCAACTGCTGGGTTACCTGCTTTAAGATAAGCTTCAGCAGCAATTAAATATGTGTCTGCTAATCTTGCTAAAATAATATCTCTTGTGCTTACAGCTCCAGTACCCAGTGGTGTTGATAATTCAGGATCATCAAATTTTTTCACGGGTATCGTACCACAATCATTAATCCATCCCGGAACAGCAACGCTTTCTGCACCATATTCTCCCCATCTATGGTATCCTCTCGGGTCTCCATTTGGTCTATTGGGTTTTTGTAAATCCGGATGTGAAGCTATGTAAGCAGCTCTTTGAACAGGAGTATACCCTTTTGGCTCATAAAAATGTAATGTTTTTAAGGTGCTCAAAGTACTACTTCTATAATAAGGAAAATATACAACAGTTGAAGATACTCCGTTTGTTGTTTCGGTACCTGAATAAATTGTTGTCATAAAAGTTGCATCCCATCTTTTGTCATTTGGTCCCTCATAAAGATTTAATGCGTATTGGGTTGGTAATAAATTTTGACTTCTCTGTGGTGCACCAACATTGGTTCCTCCTAAATTAGAACTATAATAAGAGTATTGTCTGTTACCAAGAGTGGTTGGACTAGTACTTGTTGAAACTTTGTCATATTGAACAGAGAAAATAGTTTCTGCATTTAGATCGTTTCCAGGCTTAAACAATTGCTCAACAGGCAATATTAGTGCTTGCCCTGCAATTGCCGCATCTGCAAAACTTGCTGCTGTAGCAAAATCCGAGGCTTTACCATAAGATTGGTACCCTCTTGTTAAATATACTTTAGCCAATAAATCATTTACAGCTCTCTTGTTTACTTTTCCTGCTGTAGCATAATTTGCTGTTCCTACAGTTTCTAAAGAAGCATTCAAATCTTCAATAATTTGATTGTACACTTCTTCTTCTGTATTTCTGCTAAAAGATGTATTTTCGGTACTAACTACATGATCATTAACAATAGGTACTCCTCCATAAGCCTGAACCAACAAGAAGTAAGCATTCGCTCTTAAAAATCGGGCTTCACCTACTAATGCATTCAAATTAGATGTTTGCTCTGTAATTGTTGAATAATACAATACTTTATTTGCTGATTGTATTTGAGAATAACAAGATACATATAACTCTTCAACATTGTTGGATGAGGGTACAAGACTAGCATAATTACTTAAAGGCGATTCAGGATTAAAACCTTCAGCATACAAATCAGTCCCTCCCACAAAAAACCATGGATTATTTCCATAAATTTCTTTCAGTCTTGCATAAGTAGAATTCACTAACAATTGAAATCCACCTGAGGTTCTGTATGTTTCATCAGCCGCAGGATAAGACAAACTTTTTTCATCTATATCACTACACGAAGTAAAAAGTGAGGCAATTACTCCTAAAATTATTATTATTTTTTTCATTTTTTATTTTATTAAAAGTTAACACTTAATCCTAATTGAGTAGTAATAGAAGATGGACGGTTAATACCAATCGCAGCTCCTGCCCATTCAGGATCGTAACCATCAAAATCAGTAAAAACAAACGGATCTAAAACATTAATAAAAATTCTTAGATTACTTATTTTAAGTTTTTGCATTAAATCTGAATTTAATGTATAACCTACTGAGATGTTTTTCACTTTTACGTAAGATGCGTCTCTGTAAAATGCATAACCAACAAGACCCGTATTTGTTGTCTCGAGATAAGTGGCACCCGCTCCATTACCACCCGCTGTAGGACCTGGTCTTGGCGCATTGTTTGAAGCATTTGGAGTAACACCAGCACCATTGGTTGGTACAAAATAGTCCATTTTTACCCTTTGACGGTTTCTGTCAGTAACATCTGTAAATTGTCTATGAAAAGGGCTATATACGGTTTGTCCCTGACTCGTAATAACAGAGAAATTGAAATCAAATTGGCCAAATGTCAGTTTAGAATAAAAACTTCCCTGCCATTTAGGAACGCTACTACCAATTACAGTTTTATCGTTAGCATCAATTTTATTATCACCATTCAGGTCCTTTAATTTACCATTACCAGGTTTGCTTCCATACACAGCAGCTTGAGTAGCTTCGCTTTCTTGCCAAACCCCATCATAAACATAGTGAAAGTTAGGATTTAATTCTGAACCAAGGATTAAATTATTTCCAATATCACTTGTTGTTTGGTAATTAATAGAAACTAATTCATTTATATTTTTACTAAATATGAATGTTGTTTCCCATTTTAGTTTCTCTAACTGAATGTTTTTAGTTGTCAATGAAACTTCAACACCTTTGTTACTAACAGAACCTACATTGTCAAATGTTCTTGCGTAACCCGTTTCATAAGGAAGTTGTCTACTATTGATTACGTTAGTTGATAATCTGTCATAAACGTCGACGCTTCCTGAAATTCTGTTTTTTAGTAATCCAAAATCAAGTCCAAAATTTACTTCTCTTGTTTTTTCCCAAGCTAACTTTTTGTTGGCTAAATTTTTTGATTGCCATCCTGCAACAAGATTCGTTCCGTTTGCATAGAATGTTTGTTGGTCTAAAAGTGCTTGCGATGCATAAGCATTAACGTTGTCATTTCCTGTATACCCCAAACTAGCTCTTAATTTCAAGTCAGAAATAACGTTGCTGTTTTTTAAAAATGACTCTTTGCTAATTTTCCAGCCTAAAGCTACAGATGGAAAACTTTCCCATTGATTTCCTTTTGATAATACAGATGAACCATCCCATCTGTTAGAGGCAGTTAATAAATATTTATCCTTGTAAGCATAATTTAAACGTACTGCATAAGATTTTAACTCATTTTTTACATAAGGTGTTTCTGGTGTTGGGGCAACAAAAGAATAAGTTGAAGGTGCTCCTGATGGAACATTGTAAATTCCTGATTCAAAAGGCTGGTTGCTTGAATATAAATATGAATTTTGATCTGTGTTGGCGTAAGTACTTTGTAATAATAACATGCTAAAATCATGTACTTCATTAAAAGTATGCTTTAGGTCTAGCTGATTGTCCCATGTATAATTGAAATTATTGTAATTTCTAATTGATGAAGAATTTCCTTTTACCAGAATTCCCTGATTTGTATTAGCAGTATTGGATATACCTGTAATAGAATTTACTATACCCGCAGCAAAAGTTGTTTTAAAGCTTAACCATTTTAACATTTGGTATTGAAAATAAACATTACCAACAGTTTGCCATGTTTTTTCTGTTTGTGAAGAATTTGCAATTTCCATTAATGGATTGACATTACTCGTTCTGTCTAAAACAAGTGTAGTATTACCTGGTTGCGTTATTTTACCAGGTTGTAATGTTAATTGTCCTACAATATCATTCCCGTTAGCATCAACGGCCCATGGAGATAAAAGCGTAGGCAGCCTAAATGCATCCTGCATTGCTAAATCACTACCTAATTGGCTCTCAATACGCGCTACAGTAACGTTTACACCTGTAGAAAATTTGTCATTTATTTTATGATTTAAACCTAATTTGAAAGAATATTTGTCCGTTGAATCATTATCAATAAGTCCTTCATCATTTTGTAAACCAAGTCCTATGTTATAACTTAAACCTGACTCTCCACGTCCCGAAATGTTTAAATAATTATTTTGGGTTGAACCAGGTTTAAGTATTGCATCAACCCAGTCATAACTAAAACCTTCATTGTATCTTTTAACTAATAAAGGACTATTACCAGTAGAAGCAGTCGCAAGTGCCTGAGGCGTTTGTGAAGTTGCTGGATAAGATAAAAATGCAGATTGATTAAATGCATACCATTCTTGTGAATTCATAAATTCTGGTAATCTCGCAGCGGTTTTAGTACCATATGATGTATTAAAACTAACGTTAATTCCTGCTTTTGCTGTTGTACCGCTTTTTGTTGTTACAATCACAACCCCGTTAGAAGCCCTTGAACCATATATTGCTGCAGAAGAAGCATCTTTTAATACATCCATTCTGGCAATGTCCTGCGGGTTTAAAAAGTCAATATTATCCAAAGGCACTCCATCAACAACAAACAAAGGAGTAGATCCTACAGCTGTTGAATTAGTACCACTAGTATCAGCTAGCAAAGAGTTGTTTCCTCTGATAACGATTTTGAATCCATCGCCTGCACGCCCGGAAGCAGAAGAAATTTGAACCCCTGCTGTACTTCCTTGTATAGCTTCTAATGGATTTGTTGTATTTCTCTCCGTTATAGTCGCCGCATTTATAGTACTTACTGTACCTGTAACATCTGATTTTTTTACAGTACCATAACCTACAACAACCACTTCATTAAGTGAATTTGATTGTTCTGCAAGGCTTACATTTATTTTGCTTTTTCCTGCAATACTAACTTCCTGCGTTTGAAAACCTAAATAACTAATAACCAGAGTGGCTTTATTATTAGTAACATTCATTTTAAAACTTCCTTCAAAATCTGTTGAAGTTCCGTTTTTAGTTCCTTTTTCCTGAATATTTACCCCTGGTAAGGATAATCCTGCTGCATCTGTTATTTTCCCTTCAATTACAGTCGATTGAGCGTTCATGGTATTAGTAACCAGGAAATTCAGGAAAAATAAAAATACAAGATTGCATTTTAAGTTTTTCTTTAAAATTTGTTTAATCTTCATAGTTTGGTTTATTGGTTAAAATTGTTAGTTCCTTAAAAGTTTTTACTTGATTCTACTTTTTTGTCATTGATATAAGTGTTAATAAAATTGATATTCTTTACATTTTTTAATAGATAAATCGAATCTACTTTTTTAATTACAACATTTTTTAATGTAATATTTTCCACCGGTGATTCTGCATAACCTTCTGCCCTGACACTATATTTTCCACCGTTTTTTACATTAATATTTTCGAGAGAGATATTTCTAATGACTGGTATAAAGTTTCCAGTCTGCGAGCCATATACGTTGTAAAACATGTTTAATTTTAAAACACATTCCTTTACTGTTCCCACTTCCAGATTTCGAACATAAATATCTTCGATAATCCCCCCTCTTCTGGAATTTGTTTTAATGCGGATTGCCCTGTCCAGATTTGGACTGTCCATTACACAGTTTTCTACAAAAACATTGTTTACACCAGCAGAAATTTCACTGCCAATTACAACTCCACCATGACCATCAATCATTTTACAGTTTTGAACAATAATATTTTTACTCGGTATTGCAACTCTTCTTCCATCTGCGTCTCTTCCTGCTTTGATCGCGATGCAATCATCTCCCGTATTAAAAGTGCAGTTTTTGATAATGATGTTTTGAGAATATTCAGGATCACAGCCGTCATTATTTGGCCCATGGCTGTTTACCGTTACGCCATCAATAATAATATTGCTTGATTTTAAAGGATGAAGAATCCAGAAAGGAGCGTTTATTACGGTAACATCTTTTACAAGAACCGTATTACATTCGAAGAATTCGATAAAATTTGGTCGTAAATAACGTCCTTCACCAAAAACTCTTTCAGCAACCGGAACATTTTTCTCAGCCATGTCTACTAAAACCTCGCGATTTGTAGGATCATTTTGTGACGGAATTCCTTTTTGCCAGCCATAACTTTTTCCACCTGACCAAATCCACCAATTTGTACTGTTAGCCTGACCGTTTAAAGTACCTTTTCCGGTTATGGCAACATTGGTTTTATTTTTTGCATATATAAGAGGAGAATAATTCATTAATTCTGTTCCTTCCCAGGAAGTATGAACTATTGGATAATCTTTTGGATCTGTACTAAAAAGAATTTCTGCCTGATCCTCTAAATGTAAATTCACATTGCTTTCTAAATGTATTGCTCCGGTTAAATACTTTCCATTTGGCACCATTACTTTTCCGCCGCCATTTTCAGTACAAGCTTTGATAGCTTTTGCAAAAGCAGCTGTATTTAAAGTCTTTCCATCTGCAATAGCACCAAAATCATTTATGTTATACGTTTTGTCCGAAAATTGAGTTTGAGGAATACTTTTTACAATTAAATCCATTTTTTTCCATGGATTTGCTTCCGAAAAAATCGAAACTTGCTTGCCACAGGCTAAAACCAATGTAATAATTACAATAAAAAAGGTAATCGATTTAAACGTTATAAGCTTATTTGTAGTCATTTACGCAGTAATTTATTATTCTATTCAATTAAAACACAATATTCATGTAATCGATTACACGAAAATAGAAAATTACAACGGATGCACCAAATTTATTTAGAAAAAAATTATATATTTAATTTTTATTACTAATTTTATTTACATATTGCGTAAAAAAAGACATAATTTATTATCACTGTAGAATAGAAAACGTTTTAGATATAAATTATGGTAATCGATAACAATTTATATTGGATTATCTAAAAAAAATGTATTTTTGTCTGTAAATTAATCAAAAAAGTATTTTTGAATGAGCGAAAAAATAACCATCTATGATATTGCAAAAAAGCTAAATATCACTGCAGCTACGGTTTCAAGAGCGTTAAACAATAACCCTAAGATAAAAGAGAGTACGCGCGAATTGGTTATAAAAACCGCAGCCTCAATGAACTATAAGCAGAACAAATTGGCGCTAGCTTTAAAAAGTGGCCGCAGCAATAACATTGGTGTAATTGTACCTCGTATAGATAGTAACTTTTTTGCTTCGGTAATTAGGGGCATTGAAGAAGAACTACATCCTCATGGTTATCAGGTAATTATATGTCAAACTCATGAAGATTCCAAAAGAGAAAACGAAAACCTTTATACCTTAATAGACGCTCAGGTTGATGGAATATTAATGTCTGTAACTGCGGTTACGACAGAAAATGATGGTGCTTTTCACAATGTATTAGAAAAAAATGTTCCGTTGATCTTTTTCGATAGAAGCAAGCATATTGACGGAGTAAGTTCTGTAACCATTAATGACTTTAAAGGCGGTTACATGGCGACCAAGCACCTTATTAATGAGGGCTGCAGATGTATTGCTCATTTATCTGGAGATCAGTCACTTGAAATTTTTAAAAACAGATTTTTAGGCTACAAACAAGCTTTATTGGATAACGGAATGATTTTTAAGGAAGAACTTGTTATTCCCGTAAAAAGTAGTGTTGATGCGGGAAAAGAAGCTGTTGATACTTTATTACAACTTCAAACCAGACCAGATGCTATATTTTCTTCGAGTGATTTTGCGGCTTTAGGAGCTATTCAGGAATTAAAAGAAAGAAATATCAGTATTCCAAAAGAGTTTTGTGTAGCAGGTTTCAGTAATGAACCTTTCACTAAATTCATGGAATTATCGATTACATCAGTAGATCAGTCGCCACTTGAAATGGGAAAAATGTCAGCACGTGTTTTCCTTGAACAAGTAGACAAAACGGAAACAATTAAAATCGAGAAAAAAGTTGTCCTTGCCCCAGAATTACACATCCGTAAATCTTCTTCGAGAACTAACTCGTGATTTTTTTCACCATATAAGTTATATAAGTTCATTTAATTTATATAACTATCGTTTAATAAAAAAAGCAGCTCATATAAGGGCTGCTTTTTTAGATTTAACCAAAGTCATCGCAATGTTTGTCTTTTCAAAGGAGAAATCACATCCAGAGAGCGAAGAACTGTATGTCGCCAATCTTTGTCGAGTTTCGTTTGTGATTTCTCCTCCGAAATGACATAAAATGAAAAAGCAGCCCTTTTATGAGCTGCCTTTTTAGTAAGTTCCTTATGTAATATGAACTTATATAACTTATATGGTGAAAAATTTCAACCTACAAAGAAACTCCTCTTTTCCAAGGAATAAAGTCATTTTGGTTTAAGATTGCAGCTTTGGTTTTTACAGTACCACTAGCCACATCAATAATAAATTCAAGCATTTCGTCTGCCATTTCATCAATTGATTTTTCACCTGTGATAATTCCACCCGTGTCAATATCAATAATATCTGACATCTTTTTAGCCAATTCAGTATTAGATGAAATTTTTACAACCGGTGCAATTGGATTTCCTGTTGGAGTTCCTAAACCTGTAGTAAACAACACCATATTTGCTCCCGAACCTACCATCGCAGTTGTACATTCAACGTCATTTCCTGGCGTACATAACAATGTAAAACCTGCTTCATTAATATATTCTCCATAATCGTAAACCCCTACAATTGGTGAAGTTCCTCCTTTTTTAGCAGCACCAGCCGATTTCATTGCATCTGTAATCAAACCGTCTTTAATGTTACCCGGAGATGGATTCATATCAAATCCTGAACCTGCATCTACAACTGTTTTTTCGTACCATTGCATTAAGTCTAAGAAACGTTTTCCGTCTTTATCATCTACGCAACGGTTAACTAATTCCTGTTCTACTCCACATAATTCAGGAAATTCAGAAAGAATAGTAGTTCCTCCTAAAGCCACTAAATGATCAGATAATACTCCTAAGGTTGGGTTAGCAGAAATACCAGAGAATCCATCAGAACCACCACACTCTAAACCAATTCTTAATTTAGACAAAGGAGCTGGCTCTCTTTTTATTTCGTTTGCTTTTTTGATGGCTTCAAAAGTATCTTTTACAACACTGCTCAACATCGCTTCAATAGTACCAATTTGCTGTTGATCGTAAATCAAAACCGGTTTTTTACTGTTCGGATTAATTGCATCTAAGGCATCTTTGAAGATTTGAATTTGAAGATTCTGACATCCTAAGCTCAAAACCGTAGCTCCGGCCACGTTGGGATTATTTACATATCCAGCCAATAACTTAGCCAAACTATGCGAATCCTGACGAATTCCGCCACATCCACCTTGGTGTGTGATGAATTTTACTTCGATATTATTGAATAAATTAGCATCGTTTGAAGCTGCTTCATTCCCTGCTCCACCTGTTTCTGTTTTTACCAAAGAACGCAATAACAATTGATAATCGTTTTCTTTTGGTTTCATCAATTCTTTCTCGAAGATATCTTTTAGGATTTCGATGTTTCTGTTTTCACAAAAAACCAACGGAAAAAACAACCAAACATTCTCAGTTCCTACCTGTCCGTCTTCACGGTGATAGCCCTGCCACGTTCTGTCTTTCCATTTGTCGATATTTGGCGAATTCCAGCCAATAGTTTCGGTTTTACCCGTTACTTTATCACTTTCATGTTTCACATTAGCTGTAGAAAGCAATCCGCCTTTTTCGATTCTGGCACTTGCTTTTCCCACTAAAACACCATACATAATAATTCTGTCTCCTACATTAAAAGGAACCATTGCAATTTTATGCTTCATTTTCACATCAGACTCGACAATAACATCTTGTCCTTCAAAGTTAATCACTTCTCCGGCTGTAAGATTCACTAATGCTACTGCAACATTATCTGAAGGGTTTACTTTTATTAATTTCTTTTGCATGATTGTTATTTTTTAAAGTTGCTAAGTCTCTAAGATGCTAAGCTGCTAAAATCTGTTCCAAAAACTTAGGAACTTAGTATCTTAGAATCTTAAAACTATTTCAATTAATATTGTTTGCTAAAATTAGCAAAACCTTTTTCTATTCCGTTTTCTTCAATTTCATTTAAGGCCACTACTAAAGCTTCTGACAAACCTTGTACTTTAGTTAAATCTTCTCCCCAGAATTCAGTGTTCGCTAGTACTTTAGCTACAACTAAATCTGCAGATCCTAATTGCCATGCGTTTTTAAATGCTTCAACTATCTCTGGAGAATCTTTTACAGGTAACGTTTCGTTATTCCAGGTTCCTTTGTAGAACTGAATCAAACTCGCTAATGAAAAAGTCAAATTAACCGGCAATTTTTTATTAGTATTATAATATCCTAATAAACTAGGTAAAACTCTTACCTTGAATTTTGAGATAGAATTTAATGCAATATCAGCCAATGCATGCTTGATAAATGGATTTTTAAATCGGTCCATTACCTCTTCTGAATAGGCCGTAATTTCATTTTTGTCCATATCAAGCGTTTCACTAATTTCACTAATCACGCCGTCTACAAATTTTCCGGTGAAATCTCCGTCAACAGTTTCCATTACTAATTTGTTACCGTACAAAAGCGAAAAAGGAACCATTGCCGTGTGTGCACCATTTAGAATACGAACTTTGATCATTTTAAAAGGACGTATATCATCAACGATTTTTACATTCAAATCCGTTTTATGAAAAGGCAATTTTGCTTTTAAATCCTCACCACCTTCAATAGCCCAAAGGAAAAAGGGTTCTGCGGCAACAATTAAATTGTCCTGATAATCTAATTTATTATTGTATTCTTCAATTTCAGCTCTTGGATATCCCGGAACAATTCTGTCAACCAAAGTACTGTGATACGTACAAGCATCTGATACCCAAGTTTTAAACGAATCCTCTAATTTCCATAAATCAACATATTGTAAAATATATTTTTTCAGCGTTTCTGAGTTATAATCAATCAATTCGCAAGGAATGATCGTTACAGCTTTAGAAGCATCTCCATTAAAATGTTTAAATCTTTCATATAGTAAAACAGTCAATTTTGCAGGAAATGAAACTGGCGGCTGCATATCCGGAGTATCGCTTTCAATGAATTCAATTCCGGCTTCAGTAGTATTTGAAACAATAAACTGAAGTTCTTCTTCCTTCGCTAAAGCTAAATAATCTGCAAATTCGGTATACGGATTTATTGCTTTTACAATATTAGTGATTAACTCAATATCTTGTATTTTTTCACCTTTTTTAATTCCGTTCATAAACAAAGTATAAAGACCATCCTGATCATTTATCATATTTACCATACCGTCTTTCAAAGGCTGAACCATTGCAATACCAGCATTAAAATCAACTTCTTTATTTAGTTTGTGAAAAGCGTAATCAACAAAAGCTCTTAAGAAATTCCCTTCTCCAAACTGGACAACCTTAATTGGATTTAATTTTTCTAATCCTGTATTTTTTCTGTTTAACTGTTTCATTTTAAATTCTTAAAGTGTTATAAATAACCACTAAATACCTTATTATTTTTATAGAAGTTTCTCTTTTAATTGTAAAAGAAACATTACACTTGTAAGAGTAAAATACAATTTGCTGTGAGGAGTGACAAGCTGTATTTAGCAAGCGTAATGCTCTATTACAAAACGTTAAAATCTAAAAAAAACTGCAATTCAAATAAGGAATCGGTATGATTACTCCTTATTTATTTTTAATATTTTGAATGATCTCAAGAACCTGACTCACTTTTGTTTTCAGTGCGTCATAATCATTTTTATCTAAGATATCTTTCGAAATTAATTGCGAACCTAATCCCACACAGGTTGCTCCTGCATTTAACCAGGAAGACAAACTCTCCACTGTTGGATAAACACCTCCGGTTGGCATAATATTCGTCCATGGGCATGGTCCTTTTATTGCTTTTATAAACTCCGGTCCGTAAATATCAGCTGGAAATAATTTTACAATTTCGCAACCTAATTCTTCAGCTCTTGCAATTTCAGAAAGCGTTCCGCAGCCTGGTGACCACAATACTTTACGGCGATTACAGGCAATTGCAATATCTTCTCTAAAAACAGGTGTTACAATAAAATTAGCACCTAAACTCATATACAAGGAAGCTGAAGCGGCATCAGTTACAGAACCAACTCCTAACATCATTCCAGGTAATTCTGCCAAAGCATATTTATTTAAAGCACCAAAAACTTCATGAGCAAAATCGCCTCTACTGGTAAATTCCATTAAACGGGAACCTCCATCATAACAGGCTTTTAAAACTTTCTTGCTTACTTCAATATCTGAATGAAAAAATAGCGGAACCATTCCGTTATCTTTCATTTGCTGCGCTACTTCAATTCTTGAATATTTTGCCATTTTTTTATTTTTTATCTTGATACTAATCCGGCAGAATCACCACCAAGCATGTTTTCAACTTCTTTTAATGTAACCAAATTGTAATCGCCGGCAATGGTATGTTTTAAGCAACAAGCTGCCACTGCAAAATCCAATGCTTTTTGATTATTATTTTGATATTGTAATAATCCATAAATCAATCCGCCCATAAAAGCGTCTCCACTTCCTACTCTGTCTACAACCGGAGTTACCTCTTTTACAGCAGCGTGGTAAATGGCTTTACCGTCAAATAAAACCCCGCCTATTCTTTGATGCGATGCACTTACAGAATAACGTAATGTTGTCGCAACGGTTTTCAAATTCGGAATCAAATCAAATAACTTCGTGTATAAAACAGGAAGCGATTTTTCATCCTGATAATTTGGGTTTACTTTCGGAATTCCCATCATGAAATATGCCGTATCTATATCTCCCAAAATAACATTACTGTATTGCAGCATTTCTGGCATAACATCGCTCGGCGCTTTGCCATATTGCCACAATTTTGATCTGTAATTTAAGTCGCATGAAATCTTGATTCCCATTTTGTGCGCCACTTTAATCGCTTCCAAACAAGCTTCTGCAGCACTTTGAGAAATTGCTGATGTAATTCCGCTCCAATGAAACCAATCAGCACCTTCCAGAACTTTTTCCCAGTCAATAAGACCTTTTTCAATAGTTGCCATTGAGCTGTGTGCACGGTCGTAAACAACGTTACTTCCTCTTGTTCCGGCACCTGTTTCCAGAAAATAGATTCCTAAACGTTCTCCTCCAAAAATTATATTTTTAGATTCTACATTCATTTTTCGCATTTCTTTCAGTGCAGATCCACCAATTTCATTCTCTGGCAATCTAGTTACAAACTCAGCGTCTAAACCATAATTTGCTAAAGAAACACAAACATTAAATTCTCCGCCTCCATAAGAAGCACCAAATGCTGTAGATTGTGAAAAACGCAGGTGTCGTTCTGTAGAAAGACGCAACATAATTTCACCGAATGCAACTATTTTACTCATATAGTTCTTGTTTTTTTGCCACAGATTAAAATGATTAAATGATTTTTTTACCATTAAAAAATCTTTATTCTATGCTCTTTATTCTATACTCTTTATTAAAATTTAAAATATTCTTTTGCGTTGTTATATGAAATATCAGCAACCAGTTTTCCAATCCATTCCATATCAGCAGGAAGTTCACCTCTTTGTATTTCATCTCCTAAAAGATTACATAAAATACGTCTGAAATATTCGTGTCTTGGGAAAGATAAGAAGCTTCTTGAATCTGTTAGCATTCCAACAAAACAGCTAATCAATCCCATGTTTGAAAGGGCATTTAATTGTTTTGTCATTCCGTCTTTCTGATCTAAAAACCACCATCCTGAACCAAACTGAACTTTTCCTCTTACACTTCCGTCGTTGAAATTTCCAATCATTGTAGCCATAACTTCGTTATCAGCCGGATTTAGATTGTAAATAATCGTTTTTGTCAATTTATCTTTGCTGTCAAGTGCATTTAAAAACGAAGACAGTTTTTGTGCCTGTGGATAATCTCCAATAGAATCCCAACCTGTATCAGGTCCTAAAATTCTGTGCATACGCGCATTATTGTTTCTTAAAGCACCTAAGTGAAATTGCTGTACCCAGCCAAATTCATGATAAGTTTCAGATAAAAATAATAAAATAGCACTTTGGAATTTCAAAGCTTCTTCTGGAGTTATCGCTTGGTTTTCTCTTTTCTTTTTGAAAATGGAGTTTATTTCGCTTTCTGTAAAGTTTTCAAAATAAATCTGATCTAAACCATGATCGCTTAATTTACAGCCATTTTGGTTAAAGAATTCGATTCTTTTTCTCAATGCAGTTTGTAAGTCTGCGTAAGTATTAATCGCAATTCCGGATACGTCCCCCAACGTATCCAGATATGCGTTATAGCCATCATTTGAAATAAGGATAGCTTTATCGGGTCTGAATGCCGTACTCATTTTTGTTCCAATTGGGTTTTTAGTCAGTTTCTGGTGAAACTCTAAAGTATCAATTGGGTCTTCGGTAGTACAAACCAATTCAGCGTTTACTTTTTTAAGCAGGTTTTGTGTGCTGTATGCCTGGGAATTTATTTTTTCTGAAGTTTCGATATAAATTTTCTCTGCTGATTTTTCATTCAGTAAATCATAAATATCAAAATAACGCGCCAATTCTAAATGTGTCCAGTGGTACAAAGGATTACGCATCGTGTACGGAACCGTTTTTCCCCAGTTTAAGAACTTATCTTTATCAGAACCATTTCCGGTTACAAACTGTTCGTTGATTCCTAAAGTACGCATTGCACGCCATTTGTAGTGATCTCCGTTGATCCAGACCTGCGTAATGTTGTCAAAGATTTTGTCTTCGGCAATAAACTGCGGATTTAAGTGATTGTGGTAATCTATAATTGGCTGATTTTTTGAGTAATTGTGATATAACTCTTCAGCATATTTATTTTCAAGTAAAAAATTATCGTTTATGAAAGTCTTAGCACTCATGTCTTTTTAATTATAATTGAGAATTATTCTTCGTTTGACGGTTTACCAATTGTGGCTAAAATTCCGCCATCAACAAATAAAATATGTCCGTTTACAAAATCACTTGCTTTTGAAGATAAGAATATCGCAGCTCCTGCTAAATCGCTTGGATCTCCCCATTTTGCAGCCGGAGTTCTGCTAATGATAAAATCGTTAAATGGATGTCCGTCAACTCTGATCGGTTTTGTTTGTTCAGTCGCAAAATAACCCGGTCCAATTCCGTTGATTTGAACATTGTATTTTGCCCACTCAGTTGCCATATTTTTAGTCAGCATCTTTAAACCGCCTTTTGCAGCAGCGTAAGCACCAACCGTATTACGACCCAATTCGCTCATCATCGAGCAAATGTTGATGATTTTTCCTTGTCTTCTTTCGATCATTCCTTTGGCAACATGCTTGGAAACGATAAAAGGCGAAACCAAATCAATATCAATTACTTCTTTAAAATCAGCAACTTCCATATCGATAAGCGGAATTCTTTTGATGATTCCAGCATTGTTTATCAAAATATCTATTGGTCCAACTTCACTTTCAATTTTAGCAACGGCAGTTTTAACTTCTTGTTCTTCGGTTACATTAAATTTATAACCAACCGCATTAATTCCTTCGCTTTTAAGTTCAGCAATAGCATCATCAATTTTTTGTTGAGATGAATTTCCGTTTACTACAATTGTAGCGCCGGCCTGTCCTAAACCTTTTGCCATTGCCATTCCCAGTCCGTGTGTACTTCCTGTAATAAGGGCAACTTTTCCTTTTATATCAAATAAGTTTGTCATATTCTTATCTTAAATCAGTGATTTTACAAACATCCATATCTCCGTAATCTAAATTTTCACCGGCCATTCCCCAAATAAAAGTATAATTTGAAGTTCCTGAACCTGAGTGAATTGACCAAGGCGGAGAAATTACTGCCTGATGATTGTTCATCCAGATATGTCTTGTTTCCTGAGGTTGTCCCATGAAATGACAAACCGCCTGATTTTCCGGAATATCCAAATAGAAATACACTTCCATTCTACGATCGTGTACGTGCGCCGGCATGGTATTCCAAACACTTCCCGGTCTTAATTCCGTCATTCCCATTTGTAACTGGCAGGTTGTTACAACACTACCGATAATCATTTGGTTTACAGTACGGTGATTTGCCGTTTCCATTGTTCCTAGCTGCAATTTATTGGCTTGTTCCAAACTTACTTTTACAGTTGGATATGTTGTGTGTGCCGGAGCAGAATTAATATAAAATTTAGCTGGATTTTTGCTGTCATCACTTTTAAAGATCACTTCTTTATTTCCGCTTCCAATGTATAATGCATCTTTAAAACCTAATTCATAAGATGTTCCGTCAACCAAAACAGAACCGCTTCCGCCAACATTGATAATTCCCATTTCTCTTCTTTCCAAAAAATATCCAGCTTTAAGCGGATCGATCGTTTCAAGAGTCAAATCTTTTACAGGAACTGCAGAACCTGCAATATAACGGTCGTAATGAGAGTACGTTAAAACAATTTCATTCTCCTGCATTAAATCATCAATTAAGAATTCATTTCTCAATTGTTGTGTATCATATTGTTTAACAGCTTCTGGGCTTGACGCGTATCTTGAACTATATTTTGTCATAATTTTTATTTTAATGTAATCGATTGCACAAAATTATATTTTTATCTTCAAATATCATAATACAAATGTAAAATTATTTGTGTTGATTTTACACTTCTACTTTCTTCATCCTCGGAACTAAAATATGCATGATCAGCCACGCCAATAAATAAGAGGCTCCGCAGATGCAGAACATAATAAAATATCCCGTTTCTATTTTTCCAAGTTTGGTATAATAAACAAACATATTTTTTTGAATCACTAAAGTTAATAAAATTCCTCCAAGTGCTCCGAACATTCCTCCAATTCCTGTTACTGAGGCAGTTGTCTTTTTAGGAAACATATCTGATACTGTAGTGAAGATATTAGCGCTCCAGGCCTGATGTGCAGAAACAGCCAAACCAATAACTAAAATAGCCAGCCAGATACTTATTGATCCCAGATATTGAGAAAACAAGACAGGCAATACTGCAAAGGCATAAAGCAGCATACTTGTTTTTCGTGCTTTATAAGCCGGCCAGCCTTTATTTATTAATTTTAATGGCAGCCATCCGCCTCCAATACTTCCGATACTTCCAATAACGTAAACTAAAGCGCACGGCCAGATAATTCCTGTTGCAGAAAGTTTGTATTCTTTCATTAAGAAATCGGGCAACCAGAATAAGTAAAACCACCATACCGGATCTGTCAATAATTTTCCGATGGCAAAAGCCCAGGTTTGGCGAAAACTTAGTAATTTAAACCATGATACCTTTTCTGTATCTTCGACCTCAGTTGTAATTACTTTATCTGAATTGATATATTCTAATTCGGTCTGAGATAAACGTTTTTGCTTTTCGGGAATTTCATAAAAAATAAACCACAATATCAACCAGACAAAACCCACAATTCCGGTTAAAATAAAAGCCCATTGCCAACCATAATTTTCTGCTACAAAAGGCACAGTCAACGGTACAATGATGGCTCCAATATTACTTCCGGAGTTAAAAATTCCAGTAGCTAAAGCTCTTTCTTTCTGTGGAAACCATTCTGCTGTAGCTTTAATCGCTGCAGGAAAATTTCCAGCTTCTGTGATTCCTAAAAATACACGAGCAATTAAAAATCCGCCTGTTCCAGTTGCTAATGCATGACCAATTGCGGCCAAACTCCATAAACCTGTTGCTATGGCGTAACCAATTTTGGTTCCTAATTTATCTATAATTCCACCCGCTACCAGCATTCCTAGAGCATAGGCAATTTTAAACGCTAATTCAATATTCGAGTAATCGATAACTTCCTGTTCCGGTGTCCAATGAAAAGCCTCAGCTAAAAAAGGTCGAAGGTAACTAATTACATTTCTGTCTAAATAATTTACGGTTGTAGCAAAAAACACTAAACTACATATTGTCCAGCGGTATTTTCCAATCGCCTGATTAGCTTCATTCATAGGTTTTGGTTGGTTAGGTTAGTTGGTTATTCTATAGCATATAATTTTAAAAGATTGTAATTTAAAGATTTTTAATAGGGCTGTATTTAGGAACTAATGTTTTCATTACGATCCAACCAATTAGGTAACAAACGGCACAGATAGAGAAAATGATAAAATATCCGGCTTCAATTCCTTTAAAGCCCATAAAAACCATTTCTGTTTCTTTTGCGTGATCAAATAAAAGTCCTGATCCTTTATTAATTAAAGTTGAACCTAAACCTCCTGCTAAGCCACCGATTCCGGTAATAGTTGCAATTGCTTTTTTAGGAAACATATCTCCAACAGTAGTAAAAATATTAGCCGACCATGATTGGTGTGCTGCTCCTGCGATACCAATGATAATAACCGGAATCCAGTAACTGATATATCCTAACGGCTGCGCAATTAATGCTAATAATGGAAAAAAGGCAAAAATCAACATCGCTCTCATTCTTCCTTCATACGGATTCATTCCTTTTTTCTCTACGAAATAAGTTGGCAGCCAGCCTCCAATAATCGAAAGCAACGTAATCATATAAAGCACAAACAAAGGCAAAGCAGCTTGTGTAGAATCCATTCCGTAAACAGAACTTAAATAAGCCGGTGTCCAGAATAAAAAGAACCACCAAACACCGTCTGTCATGAATTTACCAAAGGCAAAAGCCCAGGTTTGTTTGTATTTAAAACAATCTACAAAGGATACTTTTGTTGTAGTTTCAGGAATGTAACCTACAATTTTAGCATCAGCAATATCATCTTGTTGTATATATTCTAATTCTTCGGCGCTAACTCGTGGGTGTCTCTCTGGTTTATCGTACATAAAAACCCAAAATCCCATCCAGACAAAACCAAGTGCTCCAATAATAATAAAAGCCATTTCCCAACCAAATGATTTTGCTATAAACGGAATCGAAATTGGAGCAGCTAATGCACCAACAGTTGCACCGGCATTAAAAATACTGGTAGAAAACGCTCTGTCTTTTTTAGGAAAATATTCAGCAGTTGTTTTGATAGCGGCAGGAAAATTTCCGGCCTCACCAATTGCAAGAATAAAACGGGCAAAAATGAATAAGCTTACACTTACGTTGATGACCATTCCGGTATCGTTAACATTTTTAATGATTTCTTTAGCGCCTTCAAAACCTACAAACCAGTTTCCGGTTATGATTCCTGAAGTTGCAATTCCGCAAAATGCGTGGAGACACGCACCTATAGACCAAATCCCGATAGCCCAAAGAAATCCTTTTTTAGTATCTAACCAATCCACAAATCTTCCTGCAAACAAAAGAGAAACAGCATAAAAAATAGAGAATAGCGCTGTGATATTCCCGTAATCATTGTTTGTCCAGTGAAATTCAGGAGCTATAAAATCACTCCATGTTAAAGAAAGTACCTGTCTGTCAAGGTAATTGATAGTTGTTGCAAAAAATAATAGTGCACAAATACTCCAGCGATACTTTCCGGTGTTTTTTTTGATTTGATTCATAATAATGTAATGGTTAGGCTAGTAATGTTTATAAATTTAAAATTTTTAATCTCACAAATAGAGTTTTGGCTAAGTATTGATCCTGAACCATATAACTTCTCTTTGTGCAACAAAATTTCAAATAATGTAATCGATTGCACAAATATAGTTCTTAATCTTAATATTCCAAATAAATTATATAAAAAATTATTTTGATGGTATAAATAAACATTTCAGATAAAAAAAGTAACTCAAATTTACACATTAAATAATATATTTGTTAAAACTGTAGATGTGAAATTTATCCGATTTACGTGTCAAAATAGTACTAAAATCGGCACTTCAAAATCAATTTATAACGACTATTCTTATCGAAAGAGAAATAATACTTTTTAAGGATTCTTAAACACTTTTAATCAATAAAAAAATATAAATTTGAACTAACACCTTATAATAATATTAAAAACTCTATACATTGAAAAAATTAACAGCCTTTATCGTAAAAAACTCCTTTTTAAGCCTGATTTTTATTTTGGGGATAACCAATTTGTCACAAGCGCAAAATCAGGTTATTCCGCTTTGGAAAGTGATTCCACAAGAAATTAAAGCACCTGATTATAAGGAAAAAGAAGACATTAAAGATGGAAAAGTACAAAGTACAAGTCAGGTTTCTATCCCTACTTTAAGTGTTTTTTTACCAAAAGGAATCAAACAAAATCAAACGGCTGTGGTTATTTTTCCTGGCGGAGGATATACACATCTGGCAATTGATAAGGAAGGAACTAAAGTGGCTGAATGGTTTAACTCTCAGGGAATTGTCGCTTTTGTTTTAAAATACAGATTACCTAATAATTTAATTATGACGAATAAAACTGTTGGGCCATTGCAGGATGCGCAGGAAGCTATTCGAATTGTAAGACTAAATGCCGCAGTATGGAATATTGACCCCAATAAAATTGGTGTAATGGGATTTTCTGCCGGAGGACATTTGGCTTCGACTTTATCAACTCATTATGATGACAGAGTTTATGAAACCAGTTCAAAAATAAGTGCGCGTCCCGATTTTTCACTCCTGATTTATCCTGTAATTTCTATGGAAAATGATATTACTCACAAAGGATCTCAAATTAGTTTATTAGGAGAAAACGCTTCACAACAGGATATTGATTCATTTTCTAATGAAAAAAAGGTTACCGCACAAACTCCACCGGCTTTTTTAATACATGCTACGGATGATGGTGCTGTTTTGCCTGAAAATAGCATTAATTATTATTTGGCACTTAAAAAAAATGGAGTTACAGCCGAGTTACATTTATATGAAAAAGGAGGTCACGGTTTTGGTTTAGGCGTAAATGATACAAGCAAATTCTGGACAAAAGCTTGTGAAGAATGGCTTAAAAGTAATGGGTATAAGAATTAAATAATGTAAGTTTGATTTTACTACCGAAGTCGAATTCCTTGCGAAGGATGGATTAAAATCCATCCCTACAATATGATCCGTTCCTCTGGAACTCTTTATAAAATTCCGGACGAATGATTTATATTGTAGCTAGGGATTTTAATCCCTTGAAACATAAAGTAACGCCAATTTTTGTCATTTTGGGGTTGTTTTTTAAAACCTACATATGTCGCTAACTTCATTATAATCTGAATCAAACTTAAAAACGTCATTTTTAGGAACGAAGCATCTTCGCAAGAAACTCCGTAAAGTAAGTTACCAATCTTTGTCGAGCTACTCGTGGAGATCCCTCGTTTCTCGGGATGACAATGATTGTGATAAATACAAAAAGGCAAAACTCATAAAGTTTTGCCTTTTTTAATCAAAAAAAAAAGAAATTAAAAAACAATTGAATTATTATTTTAAGCAGTTAATTCTTTTTCTGCTCTATTTTTTAGTTTAGAAACCGGAATTTCTTTAGTAGTAACTTTAGGTTTTGCAGGTGATTTTTTACCGAATTTCTGTTTTCCCCACCAGATTATAAAACCCGTGATTGGTAAACTTGCTGAGATTAAACTGGCGAAAAAAGCTAAAAATTTTCCTGTAAGACCAAGTACGCTTCCAACGTGAATATCATAATTCATTCTGCGAATTTTATCCGGTATATTGGCCTCTACGTATTTTCCTGAAAAAGGTGTTTTTATAGATATTTCTTTTAAAGTTTGCTGATCAAAACTATAACGATCCATATTATAGAAGATATGTTTTTGTTTGTAAACAAAAGCTCCAATTACATCTGCAGGCTTATCCGGAACAGTTACTAAAATTCCGGCAGCCTGAGGATTTTGTTTGGAAAGATTTAATAACACTTTATCAACTGTCGTAATATTAAAAGCTTTCACAATCGTTGTATCAGATTTTGGAGATTCACGATTTTCTGTTAATGGTTTTCCTCCGGATGTTACCCAATACAAGGATTTACTCCACCAGCCAAAACTCCAGACTAAACCGGTTATCGAAATGAACAAAAGAAAAATCATGCTGTAAAAACCTAGTACATTATGTAAATCATAATTTAAGCGTTTAAAACTAGCCGAAAACTTGATTTTAAAACTTTTATCTCTTATGGATTTGATCCATTTTGTAGGCCACCACAAAACGATACCTGAAATCAATAAAAAAACAAAAATCAAAACAGCAACGCCTACAATTGGTCGACCAATATCGTATGGCAGCCACAAAGCACGATGCCCGTTCAGTATAAATCTAAAGAAATCAGGAGATTCACTTCTTGAAACAGATTTAACGTTTAATACCTCTCCTGTGTAAGGATTCATATAAACACTGGTAAAAATACCGCCTCTTCTTCTTTTTGATTTTTCTTCTTTACCTTTTTCCTTGTCTTTTCCTCTTACTTTGTTTTTTTCTTTACCTTTTTGGTTGTCGTTTTTAGCAACATCGTTTGGGTTTCTTCCCTTACCTTCTCCTTTTTTATGTTCTGCTTTTCCGTCTCTGCCTTTATCTTCTTTTTTCTCAGTAAAATAACCTACTATGGCGGCATCTTCCTTTCCTCCAAAAGTTACGCTTGTGGCATGTTTGCCTTTCATTGTTTCATCTGCAATTGTTACCAGTTGCGAGGGCAATAAAAAAGCTTGTTCTTGTGGTTTTACAAATCTCCAGTCTTCGATAAAATCCTTTATTTCATTTTCAAAAACATAAATACAACCTGTAAGGCTGACAATAACTACGATAATTCCAGACGCTAATCCGAGCCACAAATGCAGCCAGGCCATAACGCGTTTAAAAAGCGATTTTTTACTTTTTTTCTTATTTGGTTTTGAAGAAGAAAACATATTTTAATACGTATAATTAAGGTAAATAAAAAAAGCCGTAAACCTTTACACGAAAGGTTCACGGCTTTAAAAAAATTAATATTTTAATTTTTGAATAGCAGTAATTTGTCCACCTTCTACTTTCATACCTCTTGTAGCAACCGCAGTTGTACCGTTGATTGTATAGATCCAGTTTCCTTCAGGAGTATTGATACCAATAATGGCAGAGTTCCCATCTTCTGTAGTAATATTATAACGGCTTGTTGCAGATGTTAATGTTGCAGGCGCATTGGTTACCCATGTAAAAGTTTGGTTATAAACATCGGCTACAGCCAATTTAACAGCTCCATTATTTTTACCTGCATTTCCGTACATCAACAATAAAAATTTACCTTTTGAGATATAACTTGTAGAAGAAATTTTATATCCTCCTGATTTTTCCTCAACATTAAAGAAATAAGACTGATCAAACTCTGTAGTTCCTTTTTTGATTTTTACAATTGCCGATGGTTTTGTAGATACTAAAACGGCGTTACTAGTAGCAATTGCACCAGAGAAACCGTAAGCATCACCATTTTCATCCTGAAATAATCCGTTTGTAAAATAAGCTCCCAAATAACTTGTACGGTTATCTCTGATTACTTTTTCTAATTTAAGTTCAGGATAGTTGTAAACAGCAACCCATGTACTATCAGGATTTACAGTTCCAAAGTTATCCACTCCGTCTCCTTTAATACTCATGTATGGCATATAAACTTTATCTCCAACTTGTGTTGCCCATGTAAAGAAAGCTCTTTCTCCGTTTCTGGCAAGAACTTTTGTATCTTGCTGTGCTTCACCAGTAATAAGTGAATTTACGGCATCAATTTTATACATTGAAGCAATAGAAGCACCACTTCTTGGAACTTTAATTGTTAAAATATCCTTGTTTACAGCAGCGAAAACGTGTACAGTTTCTGCCTGAAAATCAGATTTCTTTACCAATTTTCCTTCAGTATTTAAATTGTAAGTCGTTACAGCTCCGGGATTTCCTTGTCCGTAAAGTAAACTAAAAAAGTTATTTTGAGCCGTGATGTAGTAACGGTAAGTTCCGTCTTGTTCTACTCCGTTTCCGATAGTTGTTATCGATCCTGTAGAAACATCATCTGCTGTCAATAAATAATCTGCAACTCCGGTAGCTCCGGTTGTAGCTGTAATAATATATTTAGTTTTTCCGGTATCGCTTCCACCACCTGTATCGTTTCCTGATTTATCATCACTGCTGCAAGAGAATGATGTAAAAGCTATTAATGCTGAGAATAAAGCTAAAGTGCTAAATTTTTTCATGTTATTATGGTTTTGAATTATTAAAATTATTATTTGGATTTAGAGAAAAAATATCTCAGTTTAATATTGAAAGCCCTGCTTGGTTTTTGCAATGAAAAATTGTCATAAAGTTTATTGTCCAATACATTTTTACATTCTAAAGCAATATTGTATTTTCCGTTTGCAAAAGTGTAAACCGCATTTAAGTCGTGATTAAACTGTTCCGGAATATCCAATTTATCATCGCTTCCCATACTTGGCCAGTACAAATAATAAGCGTGAACATATAGAAGATTATATCCAAGCGAAAGATTGTTTCCTTTTTTTAAAAAATCAGGGAAAATATAACTTGCATCTGCATTTCCAAACAAATAAGGCATATTCGGAATTCGGTCTTTATAAACCGGAGATACATAGTCCTGATTCGGTTCGTATTCCGTCATATTACGAATGTTTTGATATGTCGCATTAATACCAGCGGTAAATTTGCTTCGGTACGAATAACGAATTTCACCGTCGATTCCGTGATTGGTAACACGTCCCTGATTAACATTTGTAGTCATCGTTTGATTATTATTCAATGTTGGACGAATAAAATCAGTTGCATTACGATACAGCAAATTCATATCAAATGTTAAGGCATTTATCTTATTGAAACTAGTTTGATAAGCAAAACCAATATTAAAATTATCGCTTGTTTCAGGTCTTAAATCAAGGTTTCCTTCCAGATTATCATTGACATTTCCAAAAACTTCATCAGTGGTTGGTAAACGATAACTTTTTTCGAAAGAGCCTTTTACCTGCAAATTTTGTCTTATATAATAGCTCGAAGCACCACCAAAGCCATACGAAGAGGTTCTATCTTCATATTGTCGATAAGCTATATCTCCGGCGTTTCCACTTGGATTATAACTTCTTGAATAAGTTGTTTTTAGAGTGTATCCTTTTGCAAATACTGAAGTGCTCCATTTTTGATTGTAATCAAATTTATAGCCGGCTCCTACAACATTCTTCTGTATTTTTTTAGGCTGCTGATATACTAATGATTCCGGAACCAGCTCATCACTTTCTTTTCTGTCAGAATTATTAAAAGTATTATTCAGCGAGAAAGAATGTCTTTCACCAAGACTGTAGGTAATGTTTGTTGTGGCAATTGCATTATTATTTTTAAATATTCTTAAAGTTCGGCTTCGTTCTGCTCCGTTACCGGCGTATTCCTTATAATCTCCAAACCAATTGTATCTTCTAAAAACCGTATCAATATTTTGTTCCTTACCAAAATTATAATTACCCGTAACATTGACATTTAAGTTTTTGGTAAACAAATCTTTTACCTGGTATTTAAAAGTGGGCATTAATGTCGTTCCTCTTTCATGCATTTTTCCAAAAACACTTTTCATTCTGGCACCTGTCTGAATATCTGCTTTGTTTTCACCGGCAGTTAAACCAAACATTAACTTATCAGCATATTTCTTTCCGGTAATACCAACATTTACAATTATGGTTTCATTTTTATAATGGTCGTGAAATTTTCGAACACGCTGATTAGGAAAATAAGCGCCTGTATTTAAATCAGCTATATCAACATTTACCCAATAATTATTATCTGAGTAATTCTGGAAAGCATTAATTTCGGCAGTAAAACCACTTTTGGCAGTATATCCGGCATTTAAAGTTGAACGGTGCGTATTAAACGATCCAAAAGAATAAGAAGCATCAAGATATGTACGTGGTTTGCTATTGGTTACAATATTTACAGCACCTCCCAGAGCATCTCCTCCTAACCAAATTGGCACAACACCTTTGTAGACTTCTACCCTATCTGCAAGATTTATAGGAATATTATTCATTTGAAAAGAAGATCCAAAATTATCCATAGGCACTCCATCAATAAAAATCTTTACCTGATTTCCTGTAAAACCGTTAATAGAAAGTTCTGAACGGGATCCTACACCTCCGGATTCACGAACACGAACTCCCGAAACCCTGTCTAAAGCATGTGCCAAATCAAGCGTAGAATTATGGAGTTTTTTAGCATCAATAGCAGTAACATTATAAGCTTGTTTATTTACTTTTTCAACCTGTGAGCGACCTAGTACAGTAACACTCTCCAATTCGTTTAATTCGCTTTCTAACTGAACCTGAGCATTTACATCTTTGTCCAGAACTTCAATGTTTTTTTTAAAGTTGGAAAAACCAATTGCGGTAATTTTTAAAGTATATTTTCCCGGCTTAACATTCTTGAAAGTAAAGTTTCCATTTTCATCAGAAATCACGCTTAAGTCAGTTTTTTCTATAAAAATTGTCGCATACGGAATTGTCTGCCCAGAATTTTCTTTGACCTGTCCGGTGATCGAAACTCCTTGATTTTGCTGGGAAAATGATAAGAACGAAAAGAGAAAAATGATACTTGAGAATAAAAATTTGTGAGTTGTCATGTGTTTAATTAGACTAATTATAAATAACTTTGTCGCAAAAGTACTCTCAACTGCTCCAAAAAAGTTAGGGAAAAACGGATTATTATTTTGTAAAAACGGATTATATTTTGAAAATCAAATCGACATTATCAGCCTACGAAAAACCAATTTTAAAAATTGAAATAAAAGAACACTACGACCCAAAAAGTCATTTATCTGAAGAAAATATTCACATAGAAAACGGAGATTTAGAAAATATAAAAAGTACCATCTTAGCCACAGACGGAATGGTTTTAATTGATACTCAGATGTATTTTGAGAAGCCTCAAACAGAAGTATTTGAAATTAGCGACGAGTGTATCGTGATGGATTTTATAAATTGCAATAACATTGAAACCGATATTGAGCAGCTGGAAAATGAAAAATATCTTAAAGATAACACACACAATATTTTCTATACCACAAAATTTAAAGGCACTTTTAAAATTCCCGCCTTCGAACAAACGAATTACTTATGTATTATTTTGACAAAAGATTTTTATTATAATATTATAAATGAAGATTGGGAACTGCATAAAAAATTTTCAAAAAACATTCTTCTTAAAAAATCCACTTATTTAACTTCAAAATATAGTCCGTTTACTCCGGGCATTCAATGGATCATACACGAAATTAAAAGCTGTACCCGTCAGGGAGCTTTAAAGAAAATGTACATAGAAACCAAAATTAAAGAATTGCTAATTCATCAGCTTGAAGCCATTATTGAGCAGCCGATAGTTAGCGAAATTATAAATGAAGACGAATACGCTAAACTACAGGAAGCCAAGCAAATTATTGAAAAAGATTGCGCCCACGCTCCTACGCTAACAGAACTGTCCAGAATGATTTCGTTAAACGAATTCAAGCTAAAAAAAGGTTTTAAAGCTTGTTTTGGAACTACCGTAAAGAGTTATATTATCAAACTCAGAATGGAAAATGCAAAGGAATTATTTAAAAGTAAGGGCTTGACTGTAAGCGAAGTTGCCTATAAATGTGGTTATAAAGATGTTTCTCATTTTTCGGCCGCTTTTAAAAGTTTTTATGGCTTTTCTCCACAAAAAATAAAAATTAACTGGGATATTATCAACTTCTGGATTACCGGAATTCTTTTATTAGGTTAAATAAAAAAGGGTTTTCAAATTAGCTAACGTGTAGCCAATCTAAAAACCCTATAAAAATTAGACAGTATTGTATTTATTTTCAAAATGATACAACGACCACGATCAATGATTTGTCAAATTTTGTTTTAACTAAACTTGTTTTTTTCCAAAAAACCTGTAATATAAAAGCAAGAGATATGAAAAGTCAAAAACTCCCGCATCCTTACTTTCATGGCGCAAAACTACAAGCTACTTTTTAAAATAGCTTACGGCTTTCCACATTCTAACATTATTTAAAAAGAAAGTTACTAAGTCGCTAAGGTTCTAAAATGCTAAGATCTTCTTTCTTAATACTCTACATTTTTCATTCTTAAGAAATCAGCAATTAAAAATTTTAAGTTTTTTTTCTTGTCCTGGATTAAGTCATCAAGATCTCTTTCATTTATACATTTGTAAAACATTTTGTAGTTCTTAAAAAGTTGAAAGTTTCATTCCTAAAAAAAGCAATTAAAAACAAAAATTAGTTCTTGTCCCAGGTTAAGTTATCAACTTCTTTTTAACTGCTACATTTGTCAAATAAATTTAGTAGTTCTTAGAAAAATTGATGATCCTTAATTCTTAGAAAAAACAATTAAAAACAAAAAATTAGTTCTTGTCCTAGGTTAAGTTATCAACTTCTTTTTAACTGCTACATTTGTCAAATAAATTAGTAGTTCTTAGAAAAATTGATGATTCTTAATTCTTAAAAAAACAATTAAAATAAAAATTTAAGTTCTTGTTCTAGATTAAGTTATCACCTTCTTTTTAACCGCTACATTTGTCAAATAAATTAGTAGTTCTTAGAAAAATTGATAACCTTAATTCTTAAAAAAACAATTAAAATAAAAATTTAAGTTCTTGTTCTAGATTAAGTTATCACAATCTTTTTAACTGCTACATTTGTAAAATAAATTACTGAATCATGAAAATATTAGAATTTTTAATACTCGGAAAAAACGAAGAAATCTTACCAATTTTACTTCGACTTGTAAACGCAAATGAGAATTGGAATGGAGTAAGTTTCAACGATGAAGTAATTGCTCAAAAATATTTTCTAAACAACAAAATCGATATTGTTCTGTTGAGTTCCGGAATCGAAGATCATATCGAAAAAGAGTTTACTTCTTTTTGTTTAAAACATCAGCCAGAAGTAGAAGTAATTGAACATTTTGGTGGCGGAAGCGGCTTATTAAAATCCGAAATACAACACCGATTATATCTTAAAGGAAAAATTTAGGTACCAGAGATTTCCTTTTTAAAATTCACTAAAAGCTTTAAATATCGTATTCACGAATATCCAATGTTAAATTGACGATATATCGTTAAAATCTTTATTGCCTTTTTTGAAAAACCTTTTAAAATCAACGCTTTAAAAATAAGGCATTCCATTTGAATGCAAGACGTTGAAAATCAAATGCAAAATAATTTTAAAAAAACCATTTATCAACAACAAAATTTAATTATCATGAAAAAATTAATCTTAACAGCAGCTTTATTATTTGTAACTTTTATAGGTTTCGCACAAAAACCAAGTCCGGCATTACTAGATCCAACAAACCATACATTGGTACTTATTGATTATGAAAGCCAAATGGCATTTGCAGTAAGCAGCATTCCAATTGATCAGCTTAGAAACAATACAGCTTTAGTTGCAGGTGCTTCAAAAATCTTCAAAGTTCCAACAATTGTTACAACCGTGGCCGAAAAATCATTCAGCGGACCAGTTTTTAAAGAAATCGAAGAATTTTATCCACAAAAAACTTCAAACTACATCGATCGTACTTCAATGAATACTTGGGAAGATGTTCCTGCTCACAAAGCAATTACTGAAAAAGGTAAAAAGAAAATCGTTTTTGGAGGATTATGGACAAGTGTTTGTATCGTAGGACCAACATTATCAGCAATAAACGAAGGTTATGATGTATATGTTATTACAGATGCAAGTGGAGATGTTTCTAAAGAAGCTCACGAAATGGCTGTAACCCGTATGGTTCAGGCAGGTGCTCACCCAATAACTTCATTACAATATTTATTAGAATTACAACGTGACTGGGCACGTCAGGGAACTTATGTAGCCGTAACAGATCTTGTTAAAAAATACGGTGGTGCATACGGTGTAGGTGTACAATACGCTCACGAAATGCTAAAACACTAATTCTTTTTTAATTAAAAATTGAGAATTAAAAATTAAAATCTGCTAAATCTGCTAAATCTGCGTGAAAAAATTAAACACGTCAGAACAGAAAAACATAATCTATAAAGCATTTTTAATTTTTAATTCTCAATTTTTAATTTGATCTACACACAACCCAATAAAAACCATTGTTATGAAACTGAATATCAAAATACTAGCCTTTTTATTAATCATTTCGTTGCCTATTTTCGCTCAAGGCAAAAAAGCCACACTTATCGTTCATCATGCCGTTATTCATACTTTGGATGATAAAAACACAATTGTTGAAGCTATGGCTGTAGCCGATGGTAAAATTTTGAAAACAGGAAAAAACAGTGAAATCTTAAAATTGAAAGACAAAAAAACCACTGTAATCGATGCAAAAGGAAAAGTAATTATTCCCGGGATCTTTGATTCTCATATGCATATTATTCGTGGCGGAAGATTCTTTAATACCGAATTACGCTGGGATGGCGTTCGATCTTTAAAAAGAGCTTTGGCAATGCTGAAAGAGCAGGCACAAAGAACTCCAAAAGGACAATGGGTTCGTGTTGTTGGCGGGTGGAATGCTTATCAATTTGAAGAAAAAAGGCTACCAACTCTGGAAGAAATAAACGAGGCAACAGGTGATGTTCCTGCTTTTGTTCTTCATTTGTATGGACACGCTTATCTTAACAAAGCCGGATTAACAGCTTTAAAAATAGATGCAAATACACCAAACCCAAATGGTGGGCTTGTAGAAAAAGATGCCAGCGGAAACCCAACCGGATTATTGGTTGCCGAACCAAACGCGTTTATTTTATACTCGACACTTTCTAAACTTCCTGAACTGTCTCCGGAAGAAAAAATAAACTCAACAAAACAATTCATGACCGAAATGAACCGTCTTGGAGTAACGGCAATTATTGATGCAGGCGGTGGTTTTCAAAACTTCCCTGACGATTATGGCGTAACAAACGGATTATGCAAAGACAGTGATCTAACCATCAGAATGCCTTATTATTTATTTGCCCAAAAAGCAGGAAGCGAACTTAACGATTATACAAAATGGGTAAGCACAGTTGAAATTGGCGAAGGCTGTGACGATCACGATACAGATAAAGTAGAATATCACGCTCAGGGAGCCGGAGAAAACCTGGTAATGAGCGCCGGAGATTTTGAAAACTTTGACAAACCAAGACCGGAATTAAGCCCTGCAATGGAAGGTCAGCTAAAATCAGTTCTTTCTCTTTTGATTAAAAACAGATGGCCTTTTAGAATTCATGCTACTTATAATGAAAGCATTACACGTTTCTTAAACGTTATTGAAGAAATTGATAAAGAAACGCCGCTAAACGGACTTTTATGGTTTTTCGATCACGGAGAAACGGTTTCTATAGAGAATTTAAAACGTATTAAAGCTTTAAACGGAGGTTTGGCAATTCAGCACAGAATGGCTTATCAGGGAGAAAGTTTTATTAAAAGATATGGAAAAACGGCTGCTGCAAACACGGTTCCGCTAAAAAAGATTCTTGACATGGGAATCAAAGTTGGAATGGGGACCGATGGAACGCGTGTTGCCAGCTACAATCCATGGGTTGGTTTGTATTGGCTAACAACCGGAAAAACTCTTGGCGGAACAAAATATATGCTGGACGAAAATATTCAGGACAGAACTGCTGCCTTAAAACTTTTTACCTACGGAAGTGCACAATTAATTAATTTAGAAAAAGACCGCGGAATGCTTACAGCAAATAAACTGGCCGATTTCGCCATTCTTTCTGATGATTATTTCAACACGCCGGAAGAAAAAATATTAAACATAGAGTCAGAACTTACTGTTGTAAACGGAAAAGTGGTTTATGCAAATGATGCTTTTAGAACCTTTGCACAGCCAACTCCAAAAGCAATTCCGGATTGGAGTCCTGTAAACTACTTTGGTGGATATCAAAAAAACTAAATTATGAAGAATATATTCCGATTATTGTTGCTTTTGGGAATTATTTTTTCTGCAAATGCACAACAAAGAACAGTTTTTCAAAAGCTGCGATATGACGATGATTTGACTTATTTGAAGGATTCTACCAGAAATTGGTATGAAAAAATCAAATATATTCCACTCAGCCAAAACAGTAAATATTACGCCACTATTGGCGGCGAGGCAAGATTGCAATATACTTATACCATAAATGATAAATGGGGCGATGACTCTGACGAAGGCGACGGTTATGTACTTTCGCGTTATTTGCTTCATGCAGATGTTCATTTAGGAGCTTTCAGGACTTTTGTAGAATTACAAAGCAGTTTAGCCAACAGTAAAATGGATCCAAGTCCGGTTGATGAAAATGAACTGGACTTTCATCAGGCATTTCTGGACATTGATTTTATTAATAATGAAAACGAACGATTTACATTACGTTCTGGAAGGCAGGAAATGTCGTACGGTTCACAGCGTTTAATATCAGTTCGCGAAGGGCCAAACAGCCGTCTTGCTTTTGATGCTGTCAAATTATTTTACAGAAAAAACAATTGGCAAACAGACGCCTTTTATACACATCCTATCGCCAATAAACAGGGAACTTTTAATGATGAGTTTAATGAAAACGCGCAATTCTGGGGAAGTTATACTGTAATTCATAAAGTTCCTTTTATTCAGAATATTGATTTTTATTATTTGGGATTATGGAAAAAAAGAGCCGTTTTTGATGATGCTATTGGGGAAGAAAATCGTCAGTCTGTCGGAACAAGAATCTGGAAAAACAAAGAAAACTGGAAATATGATTTTGAAGGATTATACCAATTCGGAACCTTAAATCAAAAAACAATCTCCGCCTGGACGATTTCTTCTTTTGCGTGTTATACTTTTTCAGAAGTAAAATTCAGTCCCGAAATTGGCCTAAAAACAGAAATTATTTCAGGAGATAAAAGTTCAGACGATAATCATTTACAAACCTTTAATCCCTTATATCCAAGAGGTGCTTATTTTGGATTAGTTGCTTTAATTGGTCCATCCAATTTAATTGATATTCATCCTTCGATTGATTTTACTTTAACTGAAAAATTAGACCTTGGATTTGATTGTGATATTTTCTGGAGACAAACTATAAATGATGGTATATATGCACCAAATATGCAATTGTTGTATTCCGGAAAAGATACAACAGAACGTTTTATAGGCTCACAATTCATCTCTAATTTAGATTATAGTGCCAATGATTTTCTATCTTTCACATTAGAAAGCGGTTGGTTTAATGCAGGTTCATTCTTAAAAGAAGTTGGTACAGGAAAAGATTATTTTTATGCAGCTTTGACGTCGCAGTTTAAGTTCTAATTGTAAAGAATCGTAGATTCGATTTATTTTGTAGGGATGGATTTTAATCCGTCCCCACGCAAAGATTTTCTATGCAGCTTTGACGGCACAATTTAAATTCTAAATTTGTGTAAATCAAATCACAAATGGAAAAGAAATATTCGGTTGCCATTTATCCTTCTCAAGATGTAATTGATGCTGTCAAAACAATGAAGGATTATTTAAAAAGCAAAATAGATTGGTATAACAGCTGTAATTCAGTCGCACATATTACAATTTGCGAATTTGCTACTGATGAATCTCAAATCGAAAAATACAAACAAAAGCTTTTTAAGATTTGCGATACATTTAGTCCTTTTCAGGTAAATCTAGACCATTTTGGATCGTATGTAAATGGCGCATTTTTCATAGCTCCAAATGAACATTCTGCTAATCACCTAAAGCCAATCATGAAAAAAACTCAGGAAGCTTTAAAACCTTTAAAACTTAAAAAAAGTGACGATCCTCATATGTCTATTGGCAGAAAATTAATTCCCGAAAATCTTAAAATTGCTTCACAGCTTTTTACCACAATTAATCTTGATTTTTTATGCTGCCAAATTGTATTAAGAGAACTGGATCCTGTTAAAAAACAGTTTTTTGTTATTGATACTTTTAATTTTGGCAATAATCCATTGCCGGAATTAATTCAGGGAAGTTTGTTTTAGTTTTGCCACGAAGTCACTAAGGCACAAAGATTGGTCTTTGCGAGGACCGAAGCAATCTCACTCACTGAATCTACAAAGTGTACCTTATTAATGCGGTTGCTTCGTTCCTCGCAATGACATACTTTGGGGTTACGTAATGACAAAATAAACTTTGTGCCTTAGTTCCTTCGTGGCAAAAAACCATCCTGCAAATATTTTTCGTATATTTGAATTTTACAATTCACCCTTATGAAAACTCTGGATTCATTTTATCAGGATATTACCGAAGGCTCAACTGTTGAGCCAAGTTCTTTATTACCCAACGACATAAAAAAAGAAATCGGTCACTTTAATGTTTTCGACATCAAAGAACTTTTGGAAAGAATGCAGGGAAAATCGTTTATGCCTTATGACAGAAGGGCTTATTACAAAATAAGTTTGATTCGGGGCAAAAACAGATCTGAATATGCTGATAAAATAATCGAAATCGAAAAACAGGGATTATTATTTGCTACACCAAAAATTCCCTATAATTATGTGCCGCAGGATACCAATCAGGCTGGGCAATTTTGTGTTTTTACCAGTGAATTTCTTTCGAAAAACAAAAGCGGAATTGATCTTGATGAACTTCCCATTTTTGCTTCAGACGGATATCCTGTTTTTCAGCTTACAGATGAAGAAGTTTCAGAAGTTGAATTGATTTTCAATAAGATACAAAAGGAAATCAATTCTGATTATGTTTATAAATACGATCTAATTCGAAATTATGTTGCAGAATTAATTCACTTCGGACAAAAATTACAACCCATAACAGCGCTTTATTCTAAACATAATTCAGCAGCGAGAGTCTCCTCTTTATTTGCAGAATTATTGGAAAGACAATTCCCTATAGAATCTCCGCATCAGCGATTAGAACTCCGAACGGCCAAAGATTTTGCAGAAAGATTATCCGTTCATGTCAACCATCTAAACAAGGTTTTAAAAGAAAACACCGGAAAAACAACCACAGAATTAATCAGTAACCGATTAACAAACGAAGCCAAAATCCTTTTAAAACAAACGGATTGGAACATTTCTGAAATTGCTTATTCACTTGGTTTTGAAGAGTTGGCCCATTTTTCTAACTTCTTTAAAAAACAAACAACGATTACGCCTCTGGCTTTTCGCGCCTAATTTTAGATTGCAGAGTTTAGATTTTAGATTTATGTCGAATCTTTACTACAAAGCTTTTCCTCCTAAGCATACTGAATCCGTACAGTACGTAGTCTTCGACTTCGCTCAGGAAGACATAAAATAAAAAAAACTTTGCGATCTTTGCGTAAACCATTGCGTTCTTTGCGGTTAAACAAAAAATCCGTGATAATCCGTGTTTTCGCAAGGCGAATCCGCATCATCCGCGTTCAATTACACGCCTGTAAACTTTTGTCGATCCTTCTCCTTAAGCCTCGGGATACTTAGGAAGACATAAAGTTAGAATTGCCATTTCATGATTGGAATTTGGAATTTAATAAATTGAAATTTAATTTTCCTTCGATTTGAATTTCGCAAACATTGGTTTGATATTTACAACTCCCCACTTCTACTTCACTCCTACCTTTGTCTTATTAATTTAAAGATCAGAAAAAATGGAATTATCAAACAACAAAATTTTAATAACCGGTGGTGCAAGCGGTATCGGACTTGGACTTACACAAAGATTTATTGAAGAAAACAATACCGTAATTATTTGTGGACGAAGAGAATCAGTTTTAAATGAAGTAAAAGCAAAATTTCCTACCGTAATTACAAAAGTTTGTGATTTATCGAGCGAAAAAGAACGAATTGCACTTTATGAATGGATTTCTGAAAACCACAGCGATTTGAATGTTTTAGTAAATAATGCAGGTATTCAAAAATGGGTTTCAGTAGATGATGAAGGTTTTTACGAAAGTATGAAAACGGAACTTGCAACTAATATAGAAGCTCCATTACATTTAACTTCGCTTTTCATCAACTTAAAATCGCTTACAACAGTTATGAACGTAACTTCAGGATTGGCATTTTCACCATTTGCAAAAGTTCCGGTTTATTCAGCAACCAAAGCCTTTTTCCGTTCGTTTACGCTTTCACTTCGCCATATTTTAAAAGCAAAAAATATTGAAGTAATCGAAATTATTCCGCCAGCATTGAATACCGATTTGGGTGGAGTTGGTTTGCATGACGCACATCCTAGCGTGAGCGATTTTATTGTTTCAATTTTCGAGCAATTAAAGCAAGGTAGAAACGAATTGACTTTCGGTACAAGCGAAACGAGATTAAACGCAAGTGTACCGGAATTAAAAGCTTCGTTTGAGGCCTTACATTCGTAATTATAAGAGGAAAGATTCAAGAGGCAAGAAAAAAGATATGCTACAAATAGTAAAACATCTTGCATCTTTCTTCTTACATCTTTCTTCAAACAATCTAAAATCAACAATCTAAAATCTAAAATTCACACAAAATGGCAGTAAATACAAAAATCGCTTTAGTAACAGGCGGAAGCAGAGGTTTAGGAAAAAATATGGCAATTGCAATTGCCAAAAAAGGAATCAATGTAATCATTACATACAACAGCAAAAAAGAGGAAGCTGACGCAGTTGTAAAAGAAATCGAAAGTTTAGGTCAAAATGCTGCGGCACTTCAATTAAATGTTGCTGATTCAGGAACTTTTGATTCTTTCTTCGCAAATGTCTCAAGTACTTTAAAAAACATTTTTAAAACTGATAAATTTGATTTTCTTGTAAACAACGCCGGAATCGGAATTCATAATTCCTTCATTGGAACCACTGAAGCTGAATTTGATCAATTAACTAATATTCAGTTTAAAGGACCATTTTTCCTGACTCAAAAAGCACTTAACGTAATGAATGATGGCGGTGGAATTGTAAATATTTCAACTGGTTTGGCAAGATTTTCATTTCCTGGTTACGCGGCTTATGCTTCTATGAAAGGTGCAATCGAAACTTTAACAAAGTATCAGGCAAAAGAATTAGGAGCGAGAAAAATTAGAGCAAATGTTGTTGCTCCGGGCGCTATCGAAACTGATTTTGGTGGTGGAGTAGTTCGTGATAATGAACAAATGAACCAACAAATTGCTTCGGTTACTGCGTTAGGAAGAGTTGGTTTACCAGATGATATTGGCGGGGTTGTCGCTTTTTTATGTACTGAAGAGGCACGCTGGATCAATGCACAACGCATTGAAGTTTCCGGCGGAATGATGTTATAAAAATGATGTTAAAATTTAACTAAGTCCACGATCGGTTAAGCCCGGCGAGTTTCAAAACTTGTCGGGTTTGCTATTAAAAAATCAATTGATTTTTTACAGCATGTTTATTTCGATCCTTTTAATAAATTCACCGGTCTTATCGAAGATAATATTATACAGTTTTTTATCTTTTTTTGCTACTGCAACGTATGTTTCATTATTTTTATCATCAATCATATAAAAAATCTTTCCAACAGACTTGACTTTCCCCTTAGCCGAATAATTTTTCTTCAGGTAATTTTGAGATTTTAGAGGCAATTTGACAATTGTAATTTGTGTTTTTAAGGATTTAAAAACACCATTACTATCATAAAGCACAATTGCCTTACTTTTTTTGTCATCAGTAAACTCTCCCTCAAAATAAACATCATCACCTTTACCATACTCAATAGACCACACAACATTTTTTTTAGAATATTGACTTTCAAAAGATTTCGTTACATTTTCTGGCGGTACTATAATACCATTTTGTGCCATTAGAAAATTGCAATATAAAAAAGCCATGAATAGTAGAATCTTTTTCATTTAATAATAATTGTAGGTTATAAACTACAAATAAAGTGATTAAAACTGATATTTTCATAATGAAAAGGAAATAAGTTTTTACATTTTATCTATTGATTGATTTTCAGATATTCAGTTCCATCTATTCTTTATAAAACAAAACCCAACAGATTTTAAAAATCAGTTGGGTTTGTCTTTTCAATATAATTGAATTAGTAAGCAACCTTTTATTTACGTTAGTTTTACAACTGAACTTCTCCTTCTTTATTAAAAACAATATCATAAAATTGGATATTATTTTGTCCCTCGACTTTATATGTGGTATTATTTTGAGCGTCAATCACTAATAAAATTTGCTTCGCAGGCTTAGCCGGATATTCTTTTTTAAGATAGAGCTGTGCTTTAAAAGGCAATTGATCTATCTGAATCTGTGTTTTGTAAGCCTTAAAAACTCCTTTTCCATCATAAACGGCGTATGCTTTAGTTGTGCCTGTTTCGTTAAATTTTGCTTTAAATTTTATATCATCTTTCTGATCACCCTGTTCCATCGACCAAAGTGCTGCTTTGTTAGGGTATTGTTTCTCAAATGCCATTTTTACATTAGCAGGTGGTAAAACACCTTTTTTTTGCCCAATTACCAAACTACTAATTAAAAAAGCTGCGGCCAAGTAAAAATTCTTCATGTTTATAAATTGATTTTATTCTGGCAATAAAAATACAGATTTTTACAATATGAAGTATAAATCTTACAAAAATTAACTTTTCAGCTTTTTATAAATTATTAATCTTTTTGAATACTAACATCAAAACCACCATTTTTATCGAAGATAACATCATAAAATTGTGAATTCTTTTCGACGCCCACCTCATATCTCGTTTTATTTTTATCGTCAACCACAACTGCAATTTCATGAATGGCTTTTGCAGGATAATTTTTTTTCAGGTAAGTCTGTGCTTTCTGTGGCAGCTGACTGTAAGGAATTTGCAATTCGTAAGCTTTTAAATATCCTAAATTATCATAAACAGCAAGCGCTTTCGTATTTTTATCAGCATTAAACTTAGCTTCGTATCTAATTTCATCATTATCATCTCCAACATATTCTATTGACCAAACCGGCACTTTATTAGGATATTCTTTTTCAAAATTAAACCTTACTTTTTCAGGCGGAGTAATTTTTCCCGTGGGCATAATTCCATTTTGTGCCATCAAAAAACTGCTGCAAAAACATGCGAAAGCAAAAATTATGTTTTTCATGATTCCATTATTTTAATTAAACAACCTTTAAAATTAAGTAATAAAACTACTACTTTTAAATGAATTTAAAATGAAACCAGTAAAATTTTATTTTTTTAATCGATCAGATAATTCTCTTTTATATGTAATTCCAATCGGCAGTTTTTCTTTTCTAATAATTACAAAATCCTTCTCCGTTTCATCAATTTTATCGAGCGCCACAATATATGATTTATGAATACGTATGAAATTTTTCTCCGGAAGGCATTTTTCAAATTCACTTGTTGTGATTGATGCCAGGTATGTTCGTTTCGTTGTGTGCAATTTCACATAATTTCCAAAACTTTGTGCAAACAAAAGCTGATCTAATTCAATATCAACAAAATAACCATCTACTTTTACACTTACAGAATTCACGATTACTTCGTCTTCTTTTGCTTTTACATTTTCTGTTCCGAAGAAACGGTCAACGGCTTTTAAAAATCTTGGAAAATAAATGGGTTTCAAAAGATAATCGATCACGCCATAATCATAACTTTCTAGAGCAAATTCAGAATAAGCTGTTGTTAAAATAGTTTTAGGGTGTGTTGGGATAATCTTTAGCAATTCCATTCCTGAAATCTCCGGCATATTAATGTCCAAAAACATCAAATCGACTTTATTTTCACGAAGATAATCCATCGCTTCAATGCCGTTATAGCCCTGAAAAACCAATTCTAATTGCGGATTTTGCTTGATATAATTCGCCAGAACGTAATGCGCAGCCGGCTCATCATCAACAATTATACATTTTTTTGGCTCTTTCATTCTACAAACTTTTTCAGTTGCAATTTCAAATCTACTATATAGGTGTTTTTATCTTCCTGAATATTTAATTTATAGTCTTTTCCATAAAGTAAATTCAAACGTTCGATGGTATTCTTTAAGCCAATTTTAGTCGAAACTACCTCTGTTTTTTTATTCGGAATCGAATTTACAACATGTAAATGCAGCAAACCGTTTTCGACCGTAACAATAATTCTAACAAAACATTTTTCGATGGCGCAGGTTCCGTGTTTAAAAGCATTTTCTATAAAGGCGATTAATAACATTGGCGAAACTTTATAAGCGTTTTCGTTGTCGATTTTGCAATCGTATGTAATATCACAACGGTAACCTACTCTTTCTTTTTCAAGCTGTACATAACTGTTTATAAATTCGAGTTCATCTTCAAGAGATACACATTTTTTACTGTTGCTTTCAAGCTGATAACGCATTAATTGCGATACTTTCATGATCAGATCCGGTGTTCTTTCAGGAAATTCCAAACTAATACCGTAAAGCGTATTAAAGGTATTGAATAAAAAATGAGGATTCAATTGTCCTTTCAAAGAATTCAACTGCATTTCATTAAACAACAAAGCTTCATCGGTTTGTTTTCTGTGAATTCTGTAGAATTTAAACACAATAATCGGGCTTAAAATACAAACCAAAGTTCCCAATACACTTGCCAATTGGTACACATAACTTCGCTGATGCGAGTTTTGATACAAACGGCAATTACTAAACATTTCGAGCATCATAATTTCGTATAAAACGATGGAAAAAACGAAAACTCCAAATAATGTTAACAATATATAAGTTACCGGACGGCGGGTTTTAAATAAAATTGGTAATAAAAAAAATCGGTTAAACTGGGCATGCATATATAAGATGCAGTAAAAAAAAATGCCCATTAAAATGGAAGTAAAAGAACTAAATAACATCCAGTCATTTTTTAACGTGTAGATGGTAAATGAAAAGGCAACAACGGCAACTTCCTGCCACCATTTGTTATCCAATATGTTATCAAATTTCTTATTCATTTTTAATACTTAAATAGTTTACAAAGTACGGACAAATATTTAATTTCTTTTTCCAAAAAATGACGAATTGAATTTGTCATTTTTTAGTGCAGTACATCATTTAAGATGACATTTATCAGCGTAAGACAAATAATTTTGTTCTATAATTTGATACCACGAACTTTTATGTATTTCAAAAAAATTACCTTATTATTTTTCTTGATTTTTGCATCAATCGGTTACTCACAAACCTTATCTTTAAAAGATGCCATTAAAACTGGCCTTGAAAACTACGGTTCGATAAAAGCAAAAACCAACTACACAAGTGCTTCGCGAGAGACTCTCAAACAATCTAAACGCGATTACTTACCGAATTTAAACTTGTCTGCCCAGCAAGATTATGGAACTGTAAACGGACAAAACGGACCTTTGTATGGTTTTGGAGGTCTTGGCGTTGCTTCGTCAGGATTACCACTTCCGGAACAAAACTGGAACTCTGCTTTTGGAGCTTTGTATTTAGTCAACATGAACTGGGATTTTTTCACTTTTGGAAAAGCAAAAGAAAAAATCAATTTGGCAAAAGTTGATCTTAAAGCCAAAGAAAACGATTTGAAGCAGGAAATGTTTCAACAGGAAATTAAAATTTCTGCTGCATATTTAAATTTATTGGCAAGCCAACGATTACTGATTTCGCAGCAAAAGAATTTAGACCGTGCCGAAGTTTTTAAAAGAACAGCCGTAGTACGTGTTAAAAACGGATTATTGGCGGGAGTCGATTCTACATTGGCTACAGCCGAAGTTTCAAAAGCTAAAATCGCTTTAAATCTGGCGAAAAACTTCGTAAAAGAACAAAACAATAAACTGGTTGATTTGATGGGCGTTGCACCTCAGGATTTTGTTACCGATACTTTATTTGTAAGCAATATTCCAAAAGCACTTTTAGTACAAGAAAAAACTACTGATAGTCTTCATCCGTTATTGCAATTGTACAAAACGAGAATTGATTACAGCAATCAGCAGCTTAAATTATACAAACGATTTTATTACCCAACCATGACGGCTTTTGGTATTTTACAAACCAGAGCTTCAGGATTTGATTCGGCGTACGCAGCAGATCAAACGGCTTTTACAAGAAATTATTGGGATGGTGTAAATCCGGATCGTACGAATTATTTGGTAGGAATTGGAATTAGCTGGAACCTGACAACGCCTTTTAGAATGAGCAAACAAGTAAGCGCTCAGAAATATGTTTCGCAAGGTTTGCAGGAAGAATACAATCAGGCTGACAGGGAATTAAAATCGCAATTGAATTTTGCCGATGATAAAATAAAAATTACACTCGAGAATTATGCCGAAGCACCAATTCAGGTAAATGCAGCCCAGAAAGCGTACTTGCAAAAATCGACTTTATACAAAAACGGTTTGACAGATTTGACTGATTTAACGCAGATTATGTACACTTTAAACCGCGCCGAAATCGATCGTGACATCGTCAATAATAATGTATGGCAATCGTATTTGCTAAAAGTAGCCGCTACGGGCAATTTCGACTTATTTATAAATGAATTTTAATTAGAGCCTAATGAATTTAATACGTTTCGCACTCCGCAAACCCATCTCCATATTAGTATTGGTTGCGGGTCTATTTTTCTTCGGAATTGGTGCCATACAAGACATTAAGGTAGATATTCTGCCAAAAATGAACTTGCCGGTAATTTATATTGCGCATCCGTTTGGAGGTTATACGCCAGACCAGATGGAAGCTTATTTTGCTAAAACTTATGTCAACATTTTACCCTTTGCAAATGGTGTAAAATCAGTTGAAACCAAAAATATTCAGGGGTTAATGATCATGAAATTAACCTATTATGAAAACACAAATATGGCTCAGGCTGCAGCCGAATTAAGTTCGCTTTCGAACAGGATTCAGGCGGCATTTCCTCCGGGAACACAGCCTCCGTTTATCATTCGTTTTGATGCTTCGTCATTGCCAATTGGTCAATTGGTTTTGAGCAGTAAAATCAGATCAAATAATGAATTGCAGGATTTAGCCAACGTTTATGTTCGTGCTTCGTTTACTTCGATTCCGGGTTTACTTTCTCCGGCACCTTTCGGCGGAAGCCCAAGAACTATTGAGGTTAACGTAGATCCTGATTTGCTGCGTTCGCACAATATGACGCCGGATCAAATTGTTGAAGCGATTCGTATCAACAACAAAACGGCTCCTTCCGGAAACGTGAGAATGGGCGATATCAACTACATTACACCAACAAATAATACAATTAAAGAAGTTAAGGATTTTGAAAATATTCCATTGTTTAAAGGAAGCGTTCAAAACTTAAAATTAGGCGATGTTGCAACCGTAAAAGATGGTGCTGATATTACGGCGGGTTATGCTTTGGTAAACGGAAAACGTTCGGTTTACATTAGTATCGCAAAAGCCGGAGATGCTTCGACCTGGGATGTAGTTCAGAAATTAAAAGCAGAATTGCCAAAAATTCAAAGTACACTTCCTGAAGATGTACAATTATCATACGAATTTGACCAGTCGGTTTATGTAATCAACTCGGTTAAAAGTTTAATTACGGAGGGAATTATCGGTGCGGTTTTAACCGGATTAATGGTGTTGCTTTTCCTTGGTGACAGACGTGCGGCATTGATCGTAATTCTGACGATTCCAATTTCGATCATTTCGGGTGTTTTATTCCTAAAATTATTCGGGCAAACCATCAACTTAATGTCTTTAAGCGGATTGGCACTAGCGATTGGTATTTTGGTGGATGAAAGTACCGTAACGATCGAAAATATTCACCAGCATCTCGATATGGGAAAACCCAAGGCACTTGCCATTTGGGATGCCTGTCAGGAAATTGCATTGCCAAAATTATTGATTCTTCTTTGTATTTTGGCGGTATTTGCGCCGGCCTTTACTATGGTTGGTATTCCGGGAGCGTTGTTCTTGCCGTTGGCTTTGGCCATTGGATTTTCGATGGTTATTTCGTTTTTACTTTCTCAGACTTTTGTGCCTGTAATGGCAAACTGGTTAATGAAAGGTCACGCAAAACACGAACATGGTCCTGAAATTACAGATGATGAAGCAGAATTTAATGATTGCGGTTTAACGCCGGAATCTGAAAAAGATCTGATCACGCAGAAAAAAGCCTACGTTGAAAGGGACGATACTGATAATAACGGAAAAATTGGCGCTTTTGAGCGATTCAGAATCCGTTTTATGAGAACATTGGATCGATTGTTCCCTCATAAAAAAGCAACAAGTATAATTTATCTGGTTTGTGCCACACTACTTGCGGTAACTTTTATCACTTTTATTGGAAAGGATGTTTTCCCGAAAGTAAACTCAAGTCAGTTTCAGTTAAGAATGCGTGCTCCCGATGGAACCCGTTTGGAACGTACGGAAGAAAAAGCAATTATAGTTTTGAAAGAATTGCAAAAAATGGTGGGTAAAGAACATATCGGAATTTCATCTGTATATGTGGGTCAGCACCCGTCGCTGTTCTCGATTAACCCAATTTATTTGTTCATGGCAGGTTCGCATGAAGCTGTTTTCCAGGTGAGTTTAAAAGAATATCATGTGGATATGGATGACTTTAAAGACGACTTTAGAGCGAGAATTAAAAAAGTACTTCCGGATGTGAAACTTTCTTTTGAGCCAATCGAATTGACGGATAAAGTTTTGAGCCAAGGGTCTCCTACTCCAATTGAAGTTCGTATTGCCGGAAAAGACAAAAAACGAAATGAATTATACGCCAATCAAATTGTAGAAAAACTGAAAAAAATCTCTTATTTCAGAGACGTACAAATTGGTCAGCCAATTCATTATCCTGCAATGAATATTGATATTGACAGAACTCGTGCAGCCGAATTGGGCGTTGACATGAATGACATTTCACGTTCGCTTGTAGCATCAACCTCATCATCAAGATATACAGAAAAAAATACCTGGGTCGACGAAAGAGCCGGATTATCATACAATGTTCAGGTACAAGTGCCTTTGAACAAAATGAAAAGTAAAACAGATATTGGAGAAATTCCGGTATTAAAAAATTCGCTTCGTCCTGTTTTAAGTGACGTTGCCAAAATTACACCGGCTTATGTAAGTGGTGAAAATGACAATTTAGGGGCTATGCCATACATTACCGTTACAGCCAACATTAGCCAGACCGATTTAGGTACGGCAGTAAAAGATGTGGATGCAGCAATTAGTTCATTAGGGGAGTTACCTCGTGGTTTGTTCATAACTCCAATTGGATTAAGTAAAGTATTGAGCGAAACATTAAGCAGTTTACAGGTTGGATTATTGGTTGCCATTTTTGTAATCTTCTTAATGTTAGCCGCTAATTTTCAATCGTTCAAAGTTTCATTGGTTATTTTAACTACGGTTCCGGCGGTAGTTTTAGGAGCTTTATTAATGCTAACGATTACGGGATCAACGTTAAACTTACAATCGTATATGGGAATCATCATGTCGGTTGGGGTTTCAATTGCCAATGCCGTTTTACTGGTCACAAATGCAGAACAATTGCGCAAGAAAAATGGAAATGCCTTAGAATCCGCGCGAGAAGCTGCTGCATTGCGTCTTCGTCCGATTATCATGACTTCGGTTGCGATGATTGCGGGAATGCTGCCTATGGCGATTGGTCATGGCGAAGGAGGCGATCAGGTTTCACCTTTGGGTAGAGCCGTAATTGGCGGGTTATTATTTTCGACCTTTGCCGTATTATTAATCCTGCCGCTTATCTTTGCGTGGGCACAAGAAAAAACAACAACACAATCTGTTTCTTTAGATCCTGAAGACGAAGAAAGCATCCATTATATCTCATCATTAAAACCTAAAAATGAAAACTAAAATATTACAATACAGCGCGCTGTTTTTTGCAGCACTATTTTTCCTTAACAGTTGTAATTCTAAAAAAGAAGAAACTGTTACGGCAGAATTAGAACCTAAAACAGAAACGTTTCTTTTAGATAAAGAAAAACTTACAACCGAATTGCGTTTACCAGCCGAATTAACCGGTTTTCAACAAGTTGATTTATACGCAAAAGTAAGCAGTTTTGTAAAATTGCTAAAAGTAGATATTGGTACCAAAGTAAAAAAAGGACAGCTTTTAATTGTTTTGGAAGCGCCGGAAATCAGTTCTCAATTGGCTGCAGCCGAATCAAGACTGAAATCGATGGAAGCCATTTACACGACAAGCAAAAGCACCTACAACCGTTTGTACGAAACCAGTAAAGTCGAAGGAACAATTTCTAAAAATGATTTAGAAATGGCAAGCGGAAAGAAAAACTCTGATTACGCACAATATCAGGCAGCAATTGCAGCTCACAAAGAAGTTTCGATTATGAGAGGTTATCTTGAAATCCGCGCTCCGTTTGATGGTGTTGTAGCAGCAAGAAACGTGAATTTAGGAACGTTTGTTGGTCCAGCGGGAAAAGGTTCAGATTTGCCTTTATTGACGATTCAGCAACAGGATAAATTGCGTTTGGCAGTTTCTGTACCGGAGCTTTACACAGGATATTTACACGCTGGCGACGAAATGACTTTTAACGTAAAATCATTGCCTGAGAATTTTAAAGCTAAAATAACAAGAATGTCCGGCGCTTTAGATTTAAAACTACGTTCTGAGCGTGTTGAAATGGACGTTATCAATACTAAAAAAGATCTTTTACCGGGAATGGTAGCCGAAGTTTTGTTACCGCTTAACGCGAAAGACAGCACGTTTGTAATTCCAAAATCGGCTTTAGTGAGTTCTGCAGAAGGTTTGTATGTCATCAAAGTTTTGAACAAAAAAGCAACCAGAGTTGAAGTAAAAAAAGGAAGAGAAATCGACGATAAAATTGAAATTTTCGGTGATTTAGAACGTAAAGATAAACTGGTAAAAATTGCCAGCGAAGAAACTAAAGAAGGCGATACCATAAACGAATAACCTGCGTTAGCTTTCTATAGTAGATTACCAAAAACTGTACGCAATTATTTAATGCGGCATTTTAAATCAGGAATGGTTTAGAATGTAAATCACAATTTGCCTTGAGGGCAGCACTTTTATAAAAGTGCTGCCCTTTTTTTGTTTTGTTGTTTCGCAGAGATTCGCAAAGATAGCGCGGAGGTTCGTTGAGTTTTTTTTATGAACCTAAATTGTCATCCTGAACGAAGTCGAAGCTTATGAAAGCTAAATTTTAAAAAATCTCGCAAAGAAGCCAAGTCGCAAAGTTTTTTTTCTCAGTTTGTGTCATTTCGAGGAACGAGAAATCACACTAGAAGCTCGACAAAGATTGGCGATTTTGCATGCGAATGATGGATTAAAATCCATCCCTACAATATATTTTGTTCCTCTGGAACATCTCTGAAAAAATCTTAAATATGATTTACAAGTATACTTTGTCATCTGGAATACGAAATTGCTCGCTATGTGTTCTAAAAACATAAAATAAGAATTGCTCTTTATTTTATTTTAGCCTAATATTAGACCATATAAAAAGGTTAAAAAACATCTTATGAAAAAAATTATTTATTTACTATTTCTTGTATTACTTTCTTCTTGTAATGAAAATTCCAAAAATGAAAAATATGAAAAGAAATCAGTCGAAAATAAATTTTCATTATTAATTCCGGAAAGTCTTGGACTAACAAATAAATTAAATAGTATTGCATCAATACAATTCGAAAATACTAACCAGGATTTTTATATCATGGTATTAGATGAATCAAAAGATACTTTTACTAAAGCCGTTAATAACAAAATATACAATACAACTACAGATCTTGATGGTTACTATAAAGTTATTGTAAATCATTTTAAGGAAATAACATCAAAAGACTTCAAGGTATACAACATCCAAAAGAAAAAAATTAACCATTCAAATGCCATTGTATTTTCTATGTCGGGAATTAATGATGGTTATCCTGCTTTTTATCGATACGCAGTTATTGAAAGTAATAAGAGATATTATCAAATAATGTCATGGACTAATAACATCGCAAGAGCAGAAATATACTGATCGAATGAATAAAATTATTGATTCTTTCAAGATTGAAGAGAGCAGTCAATCACGTTTAGATAATTATAAAAAAGTTGAAGATGAAACTCGGGAAATTGGTGACTTATATAGGCCTGAAATGATTCAAACAGAAGAAATTAAAATGAAATCTGGAAAAAATACTATCAATGTACAGTAACAAATAGTGACTTATTAGATACCGATTTGCAAAACATAAAAATCCATTCAAGAAAAATAGTTAGCATTTATTACAAATTTTTAAGTAGAATAAATTCACCTTTAAATTATAACAAAATCATTGTAAAAATAGCACATCGAAATGGTAAGATCAATAATTTTGAGTATTCCGAAGAGAAAATGCAAAAAATCATAAAATAAAAACACATGAAAAAAGCAATAACTCTAATTGCAATCGCAATAATTATTTCTGGTTTTGTATTACGCGGAAAAATATCTGGTGAAAAGTTCGATTCTAAAAAATGGAAAACTGCTGATTTAACTTTAGAAGACAATGCTTCATTACGCTGGGATATGATGAATAGTTTGCGAAATAATTATGATTTAATTGGAATGTCAAAAAGTGAAATTATTACATTGTTAGGGAACGAAGGTGTTACAATAGGAAATACTTTTAGATATTATCTAGGTTACACTCATACAGGAATAAATACGGGTTCATTAATTGTAACATTTGATAATGGAATTGTTTCTGAAATAAGTGTTTGGCAAGGATAAAACTAGCAATCACAAAAAATGCAAGACCAAAATTGATCTTGCATTTTTTATAACTTGATAAATCTAAACATCTTTTTTTACACTGTCTGACGCTCGTGCTTTCCTTCTTTAATTTCTTCCACCATTTTTTTATTAAAAGCGGGCAAATCATTTGGGTTTCGGCTGGTCACTAATCCATTGTGTACGACTACTTCTGAGTCTTCCCACTGTGCTCCGGCATTTATCAAATCGTTTTTAACAGAGAAGAACGAAGTTACTTTTCGGCCTTCCAAAACATCAGCATCTACCAGAATTTGAGGACCATGACAAATAGCCGCTACTGGTTTTTTACTTTCAAAAAAGGAACGTACAAAATTTACTGCAGCTTCTTCTCTTCTCAATGAATCAGGGTTTAAAACTCCTCCCGGAAGAACCAAAGCATCATAATCTGCTTCATTTGCCTGATCTAATACTACATCAACATTATATTCGTTGCTCCAATTACCGTCTTTCCAGGCTTTAATAGTTCCTGATTTTAAACTGATGATATCTGCATTCCAGCCTTGCTCTTCCAGATAGGCTTTAGGCGATGATAATTCTGATTCTTCAAAACCGTTTGTTGCTAATATGGCTATCTTTTTCATAATTTTAAATGTTTAAAATGTTATTAAATTTTGATTTATTTAAAATTAGTGATTTCATAAAGCCAGTGAAAACAGACGATGTTAAAGCTTTCTTTAATAAAAGTTAATTAATTGAATTTCAGTTTTTTATTAAAAATTAAATTGAAATTATATAAAATTCATTTCAATTCAGTTTAGTATTTTATAGGATGAAAGCCAGAAATAATAATATGAATTAATTTAATTAACTTCGTCTTACTAAGTAATTGGTATAAATTCAACTGTTGGCGCGAGCATCATGATTCTGAACTCAACGAACACAATATCCATCAAATATGAACAAAACATCTGAACAATACATATCAGGACTTAAAAATGCCTATCTCGAATACAATGCTGATAAAGAATGGGAGCATTTTGAAAAAATTAAACACGGCGCAACAAAACAGGATATCGAAAAACTCAAAAAAACATATCCGGACATTCCTGATGCATTGATTAGTCTGCTTGAATATGTGGATGGAACCTATTGGAGAGAATATGCAGGAGAAAAAATTGCTTTCTATTTCCTTGGTTCTGATGTTGAAGAATACCCTTATTATCTATTATCATCTAAACAAATTTTAGAGAATAAAAACCAGGCATCCGAATATTATTCCGATTATATCGCAAGGGAATATGAAGAAGTTGATGTTGACGAAAAAATTACGGATAAATCCGAAACAATAAATTGGCTTCATTTTTCTGATTGTATGAATAACGGCGGTACTTCGCAATTATTCATTGATTTTAGCCCATCCGAAAAAGGAAAAATTGGTCAGGTCGTAAGATACTTACACGACCCGGACGAAATTACCGTAATAGCAGATAGCTTTGAGGAATATTTAAAAAAGTTGATGGATAAGGAATACGATTTTATTAATGAAGATGTGGTGGATTAAACTAAAAATATGCCACTGCATTATGTGTTTTGCGAAGTCTACCTACTTTGCAGTATTACAATGATCTATATTTAATTTTATCTAAGTTTTTTTTGCTTTATTTGCTTATAAAAATAAGTTACGAAATGGAAAGATTTCGTACAGCCTAGAACCAATAAAACTAAAATATTTCAATTAAAATTTATGGCTGATAATCTTGAGGATTGGGAGAAAAAGCAAAAAGATTATTTAAATGTAGCCATAATTTGTTTCATTATTGGAACCTACTTTTTTATGAAAGTAATAAGTGGAAGTTACATTATAAAACCGTCAGAGCTTGAAGTTTATGATAATTTAATAACGTCACAAGAACCTGAATTCAAAGAAACAAAAGGCAAACATGGGAGAAGATGGGTAGAGTTTAAATGTTTGGATAACTACAGTACTTTTGAGATTGCAAGTTTTGATTACAGATGTGCTAATAAAGATGAAATTCTAAGTGAAATAAAAGCGGGAGATACGATTTCTATTGCTATTTCAAAAGAAGATATAGAGGATTTTGATACGGAAACTTCCTGCGAAATTCATTCACTTATAAAAAACGACAAAGAATACCTCGACATTCAATGCAGAAACAGAGTAGATAATAAAGATGGAAAAATGGGTTTCTTGTTACTATTTGCATTATCAATTATGACAGCAATAGTATATTCTTTTTCTAAAAAGCCTAAATTTTTCGATGAAGTAAGTCCGGAAATTATAATTGGAATCGTAATGATAATACTTTTTTTTACTCTAAGAATAAATTAAAAAATCAAGTACAGCAAATTTCCTGCTTGTGAACTCAGCAAATAACAAAAACCAATCACAACGATACTATGTTAAAGAAACTTTTCAATTCTTACTATCGAAATTACTTTTTAACTCTATTTTCATTTAGTCAAAAGTCGTTTTCGCAATTTTTAAAAGCCAATAAATCCAAAAACTCTAATAAAATCGAAATGGAATTAGGAATTTTCAGAAACTTTTGGGACGAGCAGTCCAATCATCTGCCATTTTTAAGCTTTAGAAGTTATGCTGAAGAATCCGAAACGTTCAACTTAAAATCGAGTATCTCTAAGTTAGAATTTATTCTTGAAAATAATTCTGAAGAATCGATTAAAGAAGGTATTAAACTTTTACTTTTACATGAAGACTGGAGGTTACATTTGGTTGCTTCAATTGCTTTACTAAGTCTAAAACAAGTTACGCGGGAAAGCTTAATATCTTACTTTTGGCAAAGAGTTAGTAAAGGTTCATGGGTTAGTCCGCAAATTATGGTAACGCTATCCTATTCTGACGTTGATTTCATTGTAAAAGGTAAAAAAATATTGAGTGAGGATTTCCAAATAAATTATGTTGATTTGTCTGCCATAGATCATCACGTTTCCAGAGGTGGAACTCCAAAAAGCGTAGCCGGGAAAAAAGTACTTGCTTCTTTAGATTATCTCTTGAATGATGTTGTTAACGACACTTTTGATAATGACGCCGGCGGCTCAATATGCAAGGACTGGAAAGAGAATTTAGACGAATCAATACGACAAAATAAGTTCAAACCTGAACAGTTTTAGTTGTAAAATAAATTTCATAAGCCTTCGACTCCGCTCAGGGTGACAATAGAATTATCACGAAATTAAACTTTGTGAATCTCTGCGCATTTCTTAGTGCAACTTTGCGGAAGGCATCGTCATATCACCATTCAACTCCGCTCAGGATCACAATTAAGTTATGAGAAAACATACCTAAAACTTTGCGTCTTAGCGACTTTGTGGCATAATTCTAAAAAAACTTATCAAAAAATTTGCGAAACCAAATAGTTGCACATATATTTGCAACCGATTAGTTTCTTAATTACGATTTAAAAAATAAAAATTATGGCACTTATTAAGTCCCAGAAGCGCAAAGTTTTCTAATTTAGATTTTTTTGCAAGATTTTATTTGCAAATTTGCACGAATATTATAAAATACTTTTTAACCCAACTTGACGATATATTATTAACTATAAAAAAAAGAAAAAATGAAAAACGATTTATTATTTGATTTTACTGTAGATAAACCATCAAAAACAGTAGTGATAACAAGAGAATTTAATGCCGAATTGCCTTTAGTTTGGGATGCTTTTACAAAAGCAGAACTTCTGGATCAATGGGTGGCGCCAAAGCCATTTTCGGCAAGAACAAAACACATGAATTTTGAAGTGGGTGGACGACGTTTCTACGCGATGGTAAGTCCTGAAGGACAAGAACGCTGGTCGGTTCAGGAATATACTTCGATTACGCCAAAAACGAATTTTAAAATGTATAATGCTTTTTCAGACGAAAATGAAAACCGACAATTACCGGGTTCTGATTGGGATTATGTTTTTAGTGAACAAGACGGAGTTACAACGGTCAATATTACCATTTTCAACGAATCGTTGGAACGCATGGAGAAAATGATTGAAATGGGCTTCGTACAAGGCTTTAAAATGACTATTGATAACTTAGAAAAGGTGTTGGAAAGTTTATCGCAACGATAATTAACTTTTACATGTGTAAAATGTTTGTTTCACGCAGATTAGGCAGATTTAAGCAGATTTTTTTTGGTAAATTAGAATAAACATCTGCACAAATCTGCCTAAATCTTTTTAAAATCTGCGTGAAACAAAAACTTTGTACTGCGAATTATTTTTTTAAACCTTTGAAATAAATCTTATTTTTGATTAAGAATTATCTTCAATATGATTTCTATAAAAACATTTGATCAGGCTGCAGATTTACAAAATCCGAGACGTGTCTTGAAATACGTTCTTGTTTTTTGTACTTCGGGTTCTACCACTATTTCTGTTGATGAAAATGAATTTATATTAACCCAAAATGCTGTTATTACGATAACTTCCGGACAAATCCATTACTTCAAAGATATTCAAAATGCCGCAGGATTTGTTTTAGAATTTACCTATAATTTTTTCTGCAAAGATGATACTGATATGGAATTGATTTTCCACAACGGATTATTTTGTCATTTCGCCATGAATGAAATGATTCTGGTCGATAACAGTCAAATCATTCTTAAAGAATTAGAAGAAATCAGCAAAGAATTAACCGAAACGCCTTATCAATATCTTATTTCTATTCACAGCCGCATCGAATTGATCTTAATCGAAATTAACCGAACTAAAATCAATCGTGGCGACGAAATCTACAAACCCGATGCCTTGTTTCTTCATTTTTTGGAAACCGTTTTAAAAAACTTTGAAAAGAATCTTTCGGTAAACGAAATTGCTTCTCTAATTGGCACAACTGAAGCTAAACTAAACGAACTTTCAAAATTACACACCAACAAAACGGCTCAAAATGTAGTCTTCGGATTGATTATTTCTGAGGCAAAACGTTTGTTTAATTATGAAAAGTTATCGGTAAAAGAAGTTGCTTATGCTTTAGGATTTAATGATCCGTTTTACTTTTCGAACTTCTTCAAGAAACACACGAATATTTCTCCAAAATCGTATAAAGAAAAAGTTCCGCATTTATAATTACATGCTTTTTCTAAGATTCTCTATTCTTTCCCGCGGGCGGTTATTACATCTTTGTATCTCTAATTACGAATTAAAAGTATATGAAAAGATATCAGGATTTTGCAGTCTTACTTTTGCGAATAGCATTGGCAGCAGGGTTTATTTCTGCCGTTTCGAGTCGGTTGGGTTTATGGGGAAGTTATTCCTCTGGCTGGGAAAGTTTTTTGGCCTACGCCGAAAAAGTAAACTCATTTGCTCCCAAAAGTTGTATCCCTACAATCGCCATCATCACTACTATTGCCGAAACACTTTTGGCATTACTCTTATTAATGGGTTATAAAACCAGATTTGCCGCAATTGGCACATCAATTTTAACTTTATTATTTGCCTTTGCCATGGCGTATTCTTTTGGTTTAAAAGATCCCTTAGATTATTCGGTATTTGTGTTTTCTATGGCGGCTTTTCTTTTATCAACAGTAGATCAATATAAGTGGAGTTTAGATGAAATAATTTCGAAAAAACAACAAATTAAAATTCAATAAAAATGGAAAAACAAATCACAAAAACCAGCGAAATAAATTGGAAACCTTTAATTGAAGAAGGTGTAAAAACAGACGGAATTTCCGTAAAAGCTTTATGCTACGACGATATTGCCAAAAGACCTACAGCCTTTTTATCTAAATTTGAACCGGGAGCTTCATACCCAAATCACAGTCATCCTGCGGGAGAAGAAATCTTTGTTCTAGAAGGCGAAGTGCGCTCCGGAAAAGACAAACTAAAAAAAGGCGATTATTTGTACATGCCACCCGGAAGCACACATTCTGTGTTTTCTAAAACCGGATGTATATTATTGTTTAAAGTGCCGGAGGAAGTTGTTATTTTGAAGTAATTATCGATCGATTAGAATTTTTAAAGCCTTTGAAAATGTTTTTGAAGGCTTTTTTCTTTGATGAAAAACTCATTTTATGATTTCTATTAATATTGTTTTATTTAAATTTATAAAATAAAGCAATAAACAATGTTAAAAAGATTTTTAGACTTATTATATAAAAACAAACACTCAAAAACTTTTGCAAAACAAGAGTCACGTTTTGATGTTATTATAGCAGATAATCAATCTAATTATCTTGAAACAATATACAAAAAGCTATATGACAATGATGCAACATTAGAAGATCAAGAAATTTTAGATGCTTATTTCAACTTCTCTGACAAAATACAAACTAACACGTTTGCTGCAGCAGAACTTGAATTGGCAGTTATATCTGTTATTTGCCATTATAAACCACATTTGACAGAAACACTTCTAAGACGTGGTCTCCTGCTTATTGTTTATTCATTAGGAGAGGATATTGATTGGCTTACAGTTAAACAATTTATTGATAGAAGAATATTAGATATCAATGTTAAACCTTATGGTGGTTTACCTCCAATTATTGGGCAAAGCTGGTTGAAAAACATTTTACCAAATCAAAAAGTTTTGATACAAAAAGTTTTGTCCGATGTTATAGAAGAGAATCGAAAAGAACTTGAAAAAATCTAGCGATAAAATATTTAAGTATAAAAAAAGATCTTTTGATCGAGATTTTTTTATCTCTTACTTCAAATCCTTTTTAATAACCAAATACTCTAAATCTTTATAACATCTCACAAATCTTTCATTATTGGATACACTTTTTTAAATTTATTAAAAGCGCTTTCATAAACCTCTTTATAATTTGTATTTGGATAAAAAATCTTTCCGGTTTTGTGTTCGGTTATGACATTATTCCCTTGAGATTTCATACCAATCATAACAGCGCCCCATGCCGAACCTTCAATAGTTTGGGAAGTTTCTACGGTCATCTGAAAAATATCAGCGACCATTTGAAGCCAAAGTTCGCTTTTTCCAAATCCACCGCTCGCCATTACTTTGGTTAGTTTTCTTTTTTCGGGATCGGGAATTAAAATTTCGGTTATTTGAAATAATCCGAACAGAATACCTTCTAAAGTTGCTCTGACCAAATGTGCCTGAGTATGTGTAATCTGCATTCCTAAAAGAGATCCTTGTGCAGCGGCATCCCAAATTGGCGCTCTTTCGCCCAATAAATAAGGTACAAAAAGCAAACCATCTGATCCGGCCGGGATTTTTTCTGCTTCTGCAAAAAGAACTTCAAAAGACTGATTGGTTTTTAGCAACGTTTCCCTAAGCCATTGCAGAACAATAGCGCCATTATTTACCGCACCCAAAGTAAGATATTGGTTATCCATCAAATGGTAACATTGCGTTCGCATTTGTTCGTCAAGATAGGGCTGGTCAATTGGCAATCGTACAGCTCCGCTTGTACCAATGGTTAAGGCAATACAGCCTTTGTTCATGGCTCCTGTTCCTAAATTTGCCAAAGCGCCGTCCCCTCCACCAATTATATATAGAAAATCGTCTGAAATTCCTTTACATTGATGTGTAACCTCACAAACCGTTGATAATTGTTCGGGTTTCAGGTTTAAGAAATCTAATATTTCTTCATCCCATTTTAGAGTATGAATATTCAATAATCCTGTTCCGGATGCCATTGACGTATCGGTAAAATATTCATTGGTAAGATGATGCCATACATATTCTTTAATGCTAATGAATTTATAGGTTTTGGAAAAAATATCCGAATCAAATTCTTTAAACCATGCTATTTTTGTCATGGGCGAAAAAGGATGAATCGGTATTCCGGTTTTTTGATAAAAATGTTTCCCTTTTTCCGAATTTTTGAGTTTTTCTGCAATGGAATTTGCTCTGTTATCCGCCCATAAAATAGCATCGGTTAAAGGTTTTCCGGCTTCATCAATCGCAATAATACTTTGCATCGCTGAGCTAAAACTGATAAACTCCGGCTGAATTCCTATTGTAATTTCGGTAATGCAATCTTTAACCGTTTGCAAAATTTGTTCAGGATTTTGAACACTCCAATCCGGTTTTGGATGATACATTGGATAAGCTATTGCGACTTCTTTGATGACATTTCCCTGTTTGTCAAAACAAATGGCTTTTGTGGCTGTGGTTCCAATATCGATGCCTATATAAAATGATTCCATGTTTTTTATTTGATCCATAAATTGAGCACCAAAACGCCTATTAATCCCATTACACCAATAATAGTTTCCATCACTGTCCATGTTTTAAAAGTATCTGAAATACTGATACCAAAATATTCCTTAAACATCCAGAATCCGGTATCGTTAACGTGAGAACACATTAAACTTCCTGCGCCAATAGACAATACCATTAACTCCGGACTTACCCCAGAAGCCAATACTAAAGGCTGAACAATTCCCGCAGCAGTTAATCCTGCAACAGTTGCAGAACCTAAAGCAATACGAATAATTGTAGCAATCAGCCAGCCTAAAAATAAGGGAGAAAGTGATGATTTTTCGAAAAACGTACTTAAATCATTTCCCATTCCGCTGTCTATTAAAACTTGTTTAAAAGCACCTCCTGCAGCAATTATTAAAATAATCATGGTGGCAGAACTCATGGCACTACCCGATTTATCCATAATATCCTGCATTTTTCTTCCGCGAAAAATTCCTAAAGAAAATACGGCAAAAAGAACAGCAATCAACATTGAAGTGGTTGGATTTCCAATGAAAAGTAAAACAGAACGTATTGAACCTTCCGCTAAAATTAATTCACTAAAAGTTGCAGTTCCCATTAAAAAAACAGGAACTAATGCCGTTAAAATACTAATTTGAAAAGAAGGCATTTCGGCTTCTGCAAAAGTCTTGCTTTCGAATAACCCTTTTGGAGGAAACGCCTGGATTTTTTTGATGAATTCAGGAAAAACGATTCCGGCTACAAAAAGTGCTGGCAACGCTACGAGAAGTCCGTAAAGTAATGTTTTACCAATATTGGCTTTAAAAATTACTGCAATTGCTGTTGGACCGGGATGCGGCGGCAAAAAACCATGCGTTATTGAAAGTGCCGAAGCCATTGCTATTCCCAGATAAATAATGGGCTGTTTCGTGCTTTTAGCAACAGCAAAAACCATCGGAATTAAAATAATAAAACCGGCATTATAAAACATGGAAATTCCTACTGAAAAACCCGTAATAACCATTGCCCATTTAATATGCCTGATGCCAAAAGAATCAATCATTACAGAGCTTATTCGCTGCGCGGCACCACTGTCTGAAAGCAAATTACCCAGAATAACTCCAAATGCAATAATTAAAATTAAAGATCCGAGTGTACTTCCAATTCCGGACTGAATTGAATTAATTAAATCCGGAAAAGGCATTTGCTTTGCGATTCCCACAAAAAAAGCGGCAATAATTAAAGCGATAAAGGCATTAAGTTTAACTCCGGAAATAAGAAGCAATAATAAAAGAATACTGGCAATCAGAATCAGTAAAGACATGGATTTGAATGTGATAAATGATTAATAACTGTATTCGAAATAGCTAAATAACTTTTATTCGCTTTTTTCTACAGCGTGTCCGCCAAACTCATTTCGAAGTGCCGCTACCACTTTTCCGGAAAACGTATCCGACATTTGAGAACGATAACGCATCATGATGGAAAGGGCGATCACAGGAGTTGGAACACCTAAATCTAAAGCTGTTTCTAGAGTCCATTTTCCTTCGCCGGACGAATGCATAATTCCTTTTATTCCGTCTAGTCTTGCATCTTTAGAAAAAGCATTTTCAGTTAATTCCATCAGCCAGCTGCGTACCACAGAACCGTGATTGAACAATTTAGCTGTTTTTTGAAAATCGATATCAAATTCTGAATGTTCAAAAACCTCAAATCCTTCTGCAATAGACTGCATCATTCCGTATTCGATACCGTTATGAACCATTTTAGTAAAATGTCCGCTTCCCGCAGCTCCGGTATATAAAAATCCATTTTCAACAGAAATATCTTTGAAAACTTTTGCTACATAATCAAATACATCAGCGTCTCCGCCAATCATGGTGCAGGCTCCATTTAAAGCTCCTGATGTTCCGCCAGAAGTTCCACAGTCTAAAAAATCAATTCCATGTTCTTTTAGTTGTGCATAACGACGTTTTGAATCGTTGTAATTCGAATTTCCGCCATCAATAATAATATCATTTTTAGACAAATGAGGCAATAAAGAAGTGATAACAGCATCTACAATTTCGCCCGCAGGAACCATTAGCCAAATTACTCTTCTGTCTGTAAGCTTTTTGCAAAGTTCTTCAACAGAAAAAGCGGTTTCAATTCCTTCCTGACCAATTTTTGAAGCAAAGTCGGAGTTGACATCCTGTGCAACAACATCATAATTGTTTCTTTTTAAATTCAAGGCGAGATTAAATCCCATTTTTCCTAATCCTATTATTCCTACTTGCATGTGTGTTTTTTTATTATTTGATTCGTAAAAATATTACTTTTCGTGCTTTTAATTGTTTCAATTTTGAGTTAATATGTTAAATAAAATTGATTCCGAACTATTTCGTTGGTTGTTCTTATCTCAAATCTTTTTTGATTACGAGATATTTCAAATCGGTTTTACCAACATTACTAATGCCGTGCTCCATATTTGACGGACAATAGAAACTGGTATTTGGTCCGGCAGTTGTAGTTTTTCCGTCCAAATAAAATTGAGCTGTTCCTTCAAGAATATAAAAGAATTCTTCTTCAATGTGATGATGCGGTGCGTGTGTAGATTTTCCGGGTTCGACGATACTCATTTTGAGTGTGTTTTCCTGAGTAAAATTTTTATCGGCAAACCAATATTGGTATCCAACTTTGGTTTTTGTGGCTTTGTCTAAATCAAAATGATTGACGCAGTTTTCAATAGTATATTTTATCTCTGTTGGCGTTGTTTCTTTTTTTACCTCCTGAGATTGTATGGTTTGTGTTATTAAAGTTACTATTACAACTTTAATTGTGGTTGATAGTTTCATGGCTTTTTTATTGTAATAATACAAAAAAATGGTTTTAAGTAAAAAAGAAAAAGCAAGCTTTATCAGCCTGCTTTCTTCTTTCTTAAATTTTCTCCTTAAATTTTAATTGCAATTTTACCAATTGTACTTCCTGATTCCAATAGCTTGTGCGCTTCTTTAAAATTAGAAGCCGTTAAACCAGTCAAAGTAGTTTTTAAAGTAGATTGGATTGTACCGTTGTCTAATAAATCAGCTAATTTGTTTAAAATATGATGTTGCGCTATCATATCTTCGGTTTGAAACATAGAGCGTGTAAACATCAATTCCCAATGGAAACTGGCACTTTTACCTTTTAACTGACGAAGATTTACATTTTCAACAGGATCACTTATAGAACCAATATGTCCCTGAGGTTTTATCAACTCTACAAAGGCATTCCAATATTGATTGACATCAACAAAATCTAAAATAAAATCGACATGCTGAAAACCAGCTTTGCGAACTTCTTCAATCAAATTTTTATGATTTACTACAAAGTCGGCGCCTTGTTGTTTACACCATTCGATCGATTCAGGACGTGAAGCTGTAGCGATTACGGTTAATCCTGCTACTTTTTTGGCCAGTTGAATGGCAATTGAGCCTACTCCTCCTGCTCCGCCAATGATCAAAATGGTTTTGCCTTTGTCTTTTTCTGCGTCAATTCTAATTCTGTCAAATAATATTTCCCAGGCTGTCAAACCTGTTAATGGCATTGCGGCGGATTGTTCTATCGAAAGTGATTTTGGTTTCCTGCCTACAATGCGTTCGTCAACAAGTTGATATTCGGCATTACTGCCTGGTTTGGTAATATCTCCGGCATAATATACTTCGTCACCTACTTTAAATAAACTGACCTGATCGCCAATGGCTTCTACAGTCCCTACGGCATCCCAACCTATAATTTTTGGCGTTTCTAAAACGGTTTCTTTGGCACTATTCTGGCGTATTTTAAAATCGACCGGATTCACCGAAACTGCCTGAACTTTAATTAATAAATTATGTCCTTCAGGAGTTGGTTTTGGAGTTTCAAATGTTATAAAACTATCTTCTTTTTCTATTGATAATGAGGTTTTAAATCCTATTGCTTTCATCTTTTTAGGTTTTGATTTAAACTAATACTACAAAGGTATTCAGAAGGATGAAATTGATGTTTGTACAAATTGACTATGATTTTGTATATGTTTGGCATTTTTAAATATGTTGTTTTATTTATGTTGAAAAAACATTTTTTCATTCTTCATTTTTAACTGGACTAAAGTCCAGCCCTATAATATGAATCATTCCTCCGGAATTTTATGATCTATTTGATAATTTTTAAAAATGATTATTCGGAAAAGAGCCATCGGCTCGACCAATATTGTAGGGCTGGACTTTAGTCCGGTTTCATATAGGTAATCAATATGTTTCGTTTGTAAATTATTGAATTTCCATTTATTTTTCAATGGATTAAAATTCGTTGCTTTTAAATCCGTTTACAAAAAATTATAATGATTAACATGGAAATTAGACTTTTATCTTAACTTTGTTATCAACTTTAGTAAACAAATAATCATGCAGGCAATTAACATCACAGCGTATACGGAAGATGCTTCTCAAATTGAAGCTGTAAAAGCTTTTATGAAAGCACTAAAGATAAAATTTGAGATCGCAAATTTAAAACCTTACGAGCTATCTGCTGAACAACAGCAAATTTTAGACAGCCAAATTAACTTAGATAAAAATCTATATACAGATGCTGAGTCAATTTATACGGACTTAAAAAAGAAGCATGATTTATAAGATTATCGTTTCACCTATTGCATTAAAGAATATTGATGAAGCTGTTGAATATTATGTTTTAAAAGTAAGTAAAAAAGTTGCTTTAGATTTTTTGAACGATTATAAAAAGACTTATAAAGCTTTGCAAATAAATCCTTTTTATCAAGTGCATGATAATAATTATCACTTTTTTCCTTTTAAGAAATTTCCTTATATAGCTTTTTTTATTATTGATGAAACTTCAAAAACTGTATTTCTGAATGCCGTTTTTCATACCTCGCAAAATCCCAATAAATATCCTGTAAAATAAATAATCCGTATTAATAGGAATGGATTAATCTCATAAAAAACTAAACCTCTCTCCTAGCCCCGATAGAAGAGATATCCTTTTTTTGATTTTTTAGACCGGAAAAGATACAAGCGGATAGCGGAACAGGTCTCTTAAAAAACATAATTCGTCTGCTCCTAAAAAAGAATATCCCATGCCAGCGAGAGCTTGCACATGAAGAAATTAACACGATAACCATAAAAACATACTATATTAGCCTTCATTTTTTTCAAAAGCAACCGTTAAACCTTTTCACTATGAACCAACTCCAACTTAAAATAAAATCACATCTGCTATTTTTCATCGCTTTCACTTTTACAAATTTCATATACGCTCAGCTATCAGAAGGTAACAACCATAACTTAATTGCAAAAGGCGCGGTTCTCATAAAACTATCCGATCAATACAGTTTTACAGAAGGGCCTGCCGCAGACAAAAAAGGAAATATTTATTTTACCGATCAGCCAAATAACAGAATCATGAAATGGTCGGTTAATGGAGAACTTTCTGTTTTTATGGAAAATGCAGGAAGAGCTAACGGTTTGTATTTTGATCACGAAGGCAACCTTTTGGCTTGCGCCGATGAAAAAAATGAAATTTGGAAAATAGACCAAAACAAAAATACTACTGTGTTGGTAAATGACTTTGAAGGAAAAAGGCTTAATGGTCCCAATGACCTCTGGGTGGATCCTAAAGGTGGTATCTATTTTACAGATCCTTTTTATAAAAGAGATTACTGGAAACATACTTCCAAAGAAATAGAGAAAGAATGTGTTTACTATTTATCTCCGGATAAATCTAAAATTACTAACGTTGACGATGAGCTTATAAAACCCAATGGTATAATTGGAACTTCGGATGGAAAAACCTTATACGTAGCGGATATAGCAGCAAACAAAACGTACTCTTATATTATAGGCAGTGATGGTTCTTTAGGTAAAAAAACGCTTTTTACTGAATCAGGTTCAGATGGAATGACAAGAGACGAGTCCGGAAACATTTACTTAACCGGAAAAGGAGTTACTGTCTTTAATCCAAAGGGAGAAAAAATAGCCCATATTGATGTTCAGGAACCCTGGACAGCCAATGTTTGTTTTGGAGGAAAAAAATTTAAAACATTATTTATAACTGCTGGCAAAAGCGTTTATACGTTAGAAATGAACGTTCGGGGAATGAAATAATCAATGGATATTGTGCCAAATACCTTTGCTATTCTTTACACTTTTGGGAAACCAAACCTTATCAATAAACTGGACTAAAGTCCAGCCCTACAATATTTATCATTCCTTCAGAATTTTATTATCTGTGCAGATTTTTAAAAAAATCAAAAAAAAGAGCCTTCGGCTCTCCCAATTTTGTAGGGCTGGACTTTAGCCCAGTTTAATGGGACGAATATTTTTATAAAATGAGATTGGTTTGCTTCTAAAAATTCAGCAATTTTTATCGACTTTATTTATGTTTTTTGGTTTTGACGACGTTTTTAGAAAATAAGAGCTCTTAAAAACTTAAAAAAAAGAATTCAAATTTCGATAAAAACAAAAATATCTAATGATTAAAACCTTCATAAGGTCTTATTTTTCGGCATCTATATTACGATAAGAAAATATTATGACTATTTTATTTCATTATTAGAAAAACGGTGTTACATTTGCCTAACAGTGTTAAACAATTTAATACTTAAATAAAATGGCAAGTAAAGATCGAATTTTAAGACAAAAAGAAGAGACAAGAAGTAACATTCTTGAAGCTGCTTATGCTATCGTCAAAGAAGAAGGATGGCAGGGTCTTAGCATGCGAAAGATTGCTGATAAAATTGAATACACCGCTCCTATTATTTATGAATATTTCTCTAATAAAGAAGCTATTTTAAATGAATTGACCGGAAAAGGTTTTATAAAGCTAGCCAAGGAACTTCAAAATGCCAAAGCTAAATTTGAAAGACCAGAAGATCAAATCGAAGCGATGTGGATGGCATACTGGGATTTTGCCTTTACAGATACCGAGATGTATCAGGTAATGTTTGGTGTGCAAATGAACTGTTGTTCTCAGCAATGTTCGGCTGCTGAAGCCCCTTATAAATTGTTTACGGCAGTGATTGCTGAAATTATGAAAGACAGTAATCCGAGTCCGGAAGTTATTAAACAAAAATATTTTACTTTCTTTTCTGTTATTCACGGTTTGATCGCGATTAACATCATTAACAGAAGTGAAGTAATGGAAACTATCAACAATCAAATCCTGAAAGATGCGATTGGCGGAATCATAAAATCAATTCAATAAAAAAAATTTCATTTTAACTTAACAGTGATAAATGATTTAATGGGTAAATTTGCAAATCCTTTTTTTTACAATTTTACTTAACAACGTTAGAAAATTTAATTAACGTAATTTAAAGGCTTTTTTTAACCCTTTACTTAACACTGATAAATAATTTAATACCGATTTATGAAATATAATTCGAATGCATTATTATTTGAAATTTTACATCAATTTACTTAACAACGTTAGAAAATTTAATAGACATAAATATGAATTTCCAGAATACCACAAATAAAATTTTTAAAAACGAGAATGTCCAACAAATTAAAACCAATATTAAAATGAAAAATGTAATTATAACCAGCTTTATTCTTGCGCTTGTACTAAGTAGTTGTGCAGATAAACAACAGGCTCCAGCTCCTGCAGCACCGCTTTTGCCTGTTTTAGCTATCCAGAATTCAAATGCTGTTACTGATGCCGAATATCCTGCTTCGATACAAGGAACTGTTGATGTAGAAATTCGTCCTCAGGTAAGCGGAAACCTTGATCGCGTTTTGGTTGATGAAGGTGCTTATGTAAATAAAGGTCAGACTTTATTCAAAATAAACGAACGCCCGTTTCGTGAGCAGTTAAACAATGCTTTGGCTAGCCTTCACGCTTCTGAAGCTGCTTTGATCAACGCTCAGTTAGAAGTTGATAAATTAACTCCTCTTGTACAAAACAAAGTAGTTTCTGATTATCAGTTAAAAACGGCTAAAGCTTCTCAAAAAATTGCTGCTGCCAATATCGAACAAGCAAGAGCAATGGTAGAATCTGCAAAAATTAATTTAGGATATACAAATGTGACAGCCCCAGTGAGTGGTTATATTGGAAGATTACCTAAAAAACAAGGAAGTTTAGTTTCAGCATCTGATATTGAGCCTTTAACTAAATTATCTGATGTTCATGAAGTTTTTGTTTACTTCTCTTTGGGTGAAACTGATTTCATCAAATTCAAATCTCAATACGCAGGAAACACACTTGGTGATAAAATTAAAAAATTACCTCCTGTAACTTTGATTTTGGCTGATAATACTGATTATGGAAAATCGGGAAAAATTGATATGGTAGACGGTCAGTTTGATAAAACTACGGGTGCAATTACTTTAAGAGCAACTTTCCCTAATGCAAGCGGAACTTTACGTTCTGGAAATACAGGAAAAATTCGTTTAGGAATTAACCATGATGATGCAATCCTTGTTCCGCAATCAGCAACTATTGAAATGCAGGATAAAGTATTTGTTTTCACCTTAAACAAAGAAAATAAAGTAAACAAAATGCCTATCACAATTATTGGTAAAAGCGGTACAAACTATCTTATTAGCGATGGTGTAAAATCTGGTGACCAAATTGTTTTAAGCGGAATTGACAAACTTCAGGAAGATCAGGTTATCCAGCCTCAAAAAGCAACAGCAGTTGCGCAAATCATTACTAAAAAATAATTTTTACGAAAATGTTCAAAATATTTATACAAAGACCTGTACTGGCAACTGTTATCTCCATTTTATTGGTGATACTCGGTGTACTTGGACTTACAAAATTGCCTTTACAACAGTTTCCTGATATTGCACCGCCATCAGTTTTGGTAACGGCTGTTTATCCGGGAGCGAATGCAGAAACGGTTTTACGTTCTGTTGCACCATCTCTGGAAGAATCTATAAATGGTGTTGAAAACATGACGTACATGAGTTCTACTGCCAGTAATGATGGTACTCTTGCTATTACTGTTTTCTTTAAATTAGGTACAGATGCCGATCAGGCTGCCGTAAACGTGCAAAACAGAGTTGCTCAGGCAACCAGTCAATTGCCTGCAGAGGTTGTTCAGCAAGGTGTAATCACGGCAAAACAACAAAATAGTTTTATTATGGCGATTGGTATGTATACCGAAGATGAGTCAAAATACGATCAAACTTTTGTTGCCAATTATGCTCAAATTAATATTATTCCTGAAATTAAACGTATTCCGGGTGTAGGTTCTGCCAGTATTTTTGGTGGGGTTAAAGATTATTCGATGAGAGTTTGGTTAAATCCAACTCAAATGTCGACTTACAACGTGACGCCAAACGAAGTTATGGCAGCGATTCAGGACAAAAGTTTAGAGGCTGCTCCGGGTAAATTTGGAGAAAGAAGTAAAGAGGTTTTTGAATATGTAATTAAATACAAAGGAAAACTTACAAAACCAGAAGATTATCAAAATATTGCAATTCGTTCTAACGCTGATGGTTCTATTCTTCGTTTAAAAGATGTTGCCAGAGTTGAACTTGGTTCATATTCTTATAACAGTTTAACACGTTTAAATGGTAAAAAAGGAATTGTAATTGGAGTAATTCAGTTAGCGGGTTCTAACTCAAATGATATTCAGGTTGCGATAAATAAATTGATGATTAAAGCATCAAAAGATTTCCCAACAGGTATCAAACACAATATTTTCTATAGCACAAAAGTATCTTTAGATCAATCGATCGATCAGGTAAAACACACTTTATTAGAAGCTTTTATCCTGGTATTTATTGTGGTATTTATCTTCCTGCAAGATTTTAGATCAACATTAATCCCGGCTATTGCTGTACCTGTAGCAATTTTAGGAACGTTCTTCTTCATGCAATTATTCGGATTCTCGATCAACCTTTTAACGCTTTTCGCATTAATTCTGGCGATTGGTATTGTGGTCGATGATGCAATTGTGGTCGTCGAGGCCGTGCATGCGAAAATGGAGCATAAACACTTATCTCCAAAAGTAGCAACACATGAAGCAATGCACGAAATAACGGGTGCTATTATCTCGATTACGCTGGTAATGGCTGCTGTATTCCTGCCGGTTGGTTTTATGGAAGGCTCAACAGGAGTTTTCTATCGTCAGTTTGCTTTTACGATGGCAATTGCAATTGTAATTTCAGCCGTAAACGCTTTAACATTAAGCCCTGCCCTTGCCGCTTTATTCTTAAAAGATAATCATGCAGCAAATGAAGACGGAAGCGCTCCTTATGTAAAACAAGGCTTTAAACAAAAATTCTTTAACGGATTCAACAAAAGTTTTGATTCATTAACAAACCGTTATGTTGGCGGATTAAAATTCTTAATTCGTAACAAATGGGTTAGTTTAGGAGGTTTGGCTTTAATTACTTTCGCAACTGTGGTAATGGTTAAAACAACTCCTTCAGGATTTATTCCAACAGAAGATCAGGGATTTATCGCGATTGCTGTAAATACTCCTTCCGGAACATCTCTTGACGGAACTCAAAAAGTAATGACTGAAGCTGAAAACACTTTAAGAGGTCTTGATGCGTCACGATTTGTAACCGCGATTTCTGGTTTCAACTTATTGACAAACTCTACAAGTCCATCTTCTGCAGTTGTTTTCGTATTGCTTAAGCCAAATGAAGAACGTGGAAAAGTAAAAAATATCGATGAAATTATGAACGAAGTTCGTGGCAAACTGGGCGCGATTTCTGGCGGAAGTTTCTTCGTATTTAGTTTTCCAACCGTTCCCGGATTTAGTAACGTTGAAGCTTTAGATTTAGTTCTTCAGGATAAAACCGGAGGTAAACTGGATAAGTTTAGTGGAATTTCTCAAAACTTCATCGGAGAATTGATGAAACGTCCTGAAATTGCTGTAGCCTTTACTTCTTTCAAAGCCGATTATCCTCAATTGCAATTGGATATTAATGATGCAAAAGCAGATCAATTAGGTGTAAAAGTAAAAGACATTCTGCAAACTATGCAGGCGTATTTTGGTAGTGCACAAGCCTCTGACTTCAACCGATTTGGTAAATATTACCGAGTTGTAGTTCAAGCAGATATTGCAGACAGAGCAGATCCATCAGCGATTGATCGTGTGTTTGTAAAAAATAAAGATGGCGAAATGGTTCCGTTAAATACTTTGGTAAAACTAAGCCGTATTTATGGTTCTGAAACAGCATCAAGATATAATTTATTTAACTCAATTGGTATAAATGCAATTCCGAAACCAGGATTTAGTTCCGGAGATGCCATTAAAGCAATTGAAGAAGTGGCAGCACAACAATTGCCTGCAGGTTATGGATTTGAATTTTCTGGACAAACCCGTGAAGAAATTTCTTCAGGAGGTCAATCGGCAACAATTTTCCTATTGTGTTTGATATTCATTTATTTCCTACTTGCTGCACAGTATGAAAGTTACATTTTGCCTTTAGCAGTAATTCTTTCAATCCCTGCAGGTATTTTTGGAGTTTTCGTAGCCATCGGTTTAACTGGAATCGAAAACAACATTTATGTTCAGGTTGCACTTGTAATGCTTATTGGACTGCTCGCTAAAAATGCCATTTTGATTGTCGAATTTGCCGTGCAGAAACGAAAATCAGGTCAGGCATTAGTAAAAGCTTCCATAGACGCTGCAAAATTACGTTTACGTCCAATTATCATGACGTCGCTGGCTTTCGTAGTAGGATTAATTCCGATGATGAGCGCCACAGGACCTTCTGCTCAGGGTAACCACTCTATTAGTATTGGTGCCGCCGGAGGTATGGTTTCGGGAGTAATTCTTGGGTTGTTAATCATCCCGGTTTTATTTATCGTATTCCAACACTTACAAGAAAAGGTTTCCGGAAAACCGGTAGCCGTAATTCATAACGAAGAAGAAAAATAAGAATGGAAAATTATATAACGACAATCCTGGTGACCATTATTATTGGCATCGCGTATATATCGTACAAAATCGCTAAAGATCTGGATAACAGAAAAGATACTTGTACAGAAATTTAATGACAACATATAAAATGAAAAAGTATATAACCAAAATCGTGATGGTCGCCATTTTGATCACCACAATAATATCCTGTAAAGTTTCGAAGGATATTGAAACTCCAAAAGATGCATTTCCTGAAAATTTCAGGAATGCATCAACTTCAACAGATACAACGAGTATTGCCGATGTGGAGTGGAAAAATTTCTTTACAGAGAAAGATGTTATTCAATTGATCGATAGCGCTGTGGCAAGAAATAATGATTTACAAATTGCTACCAAAAATATCGAAATTGCACAATACAGATTCACACAATCAAAATGGGGAAATGTACCTCAGGTGAATTTATTTGTAAATGCAAGTACGAGCAATCCGTCTGACAATAGTTTTACAGGAATGAATTTGAATCAGGCTTTGGGTCAAAAACACATTGATGATTATTCTGCCGGAGCTTCACTTTCGTGGGAAGCTGATATTTGGGGAAAAATCCGCAATCAGAAAAAAGGCGCTTACGCAGGTTATCTTCAGTCTGAAGAAGTTAGAAAAGCATTGCAGACTAATATCGTAGCCAATGTTTCAAAAGGATATTACAATCTTTTGATGCTGGACGCACAATTAGAAATTGCAAAACAAAACGTAAAATTAAATGATAGTACAACTACCATCATTAAATTAAAATATGATGCAGGACAAGTAACATCATTAGCGATTCAACAATCTGAAGCTCAGAAATTAAACTCAGCGCAACTGATTCCGTTATTGGAACAAAACATTGCCATTCAGGAAAATGCTTTGAGCGTATTGACAGGATCTTTTCCAAATTCAAAAGAAAGAACTACCCGTTTGAGTTCAATTGAAGTTAAAAACAATAACGCAATCGGAATTCCTTCTAGTTTAGTAAGCAGAAGACCTGATGTAAAAAGTGCAGAATTGGCTTTAAAAGTTGCCAATGCTAATGTTGGAATCACAAAAGCTGATTTGTATCCTGCATTGAAAATTACGGCTCAAGGCGGAGTTAACTCATTCGAAACCAGCAGTTTGTTTAACATTCCTGCTTCATTGTTCGGAACTGTTGCCGGAGGTTTAACACAGCCTTTATTCAACAATAAAAAAGTAAGAACGCAATATAATATCGCTGTAGCGGAAAGAGAAAAAGCAGTTTTAACTTTCAGACAATCGGTTTTAGTTGCTGTAAGCGAAGTAGCTGATGCTTTGGTAAGAGTAGAAAAATTAGAGCAACAGGAAACTTTTCTGCAAGAACGCGTAAAAACGTTACAACAAGCTATTAAAAATTCGAATCTGTTATTCAAAAACGGAATGGCTGAATACCTTGAAGTACTTTCTGCACAGGCAAATTTACTTCAAAGCGAATTAGAATTAGCAGACATTAAAAGACAACAACTTTCTGCCAATACCGAGTTATATCGCGCTTTAGGCGGAGGCTGGAGATAATACCCGTTTTTAATTATTTATTTGAGATTACGCTGCGAGACTTTGGTTTTGCAGCGTTTTTTTTTGGTTTGCCACGAAGGCGCTAAGGCACAAAGTTTTTTTTGAATTGTGTTTAAAATGGCACGCGGATGACGCGGATTTGAATGGATTGTTGCGGATTTTTGTTTTTTGCTTTCTTAGTTTTATCACCATTTTTGTCACCCTGAGGAACGAAGGGTCACACAAAAAACTCCGCACAGAAATTCTTCAATCTTTGTCAATGCAGAAACTCGCCAATCTTTGTCGAGCTGCTAGTGTGGCCCTTCGTTCCTCAGGGTGACAAACTTTGTGGCTACTTTTCTAAAAACCTCTCGCAGATTCTGCAGATCCAGCAGATTTCTTTGTTCTTGCCTCTTTCCTCTATATTCTATTTTCTATATTCTATTCTCTTTCCTCTTTCTTCTTGCTTCTTGCTTCTATTCTCTCCTTTTTAAAATCTAAAATCCACACTCAAAAATCCAAAACCCAAACATCTGTCCCAAATGACCCTAAAATAGTCGCAAATACCTATTCATTATAAAAAATAACATTGGTAGATTTGTATTAAGTAATTAACTAATAACTATTTAAATATTAACCAATGAAAAAAGCAAAGATGATTTTCTGGATTACAACTATTATTATTTTCCTGTTTGAAGGTGTTATGCCGGCACTGACTTCTCAAAGTGAAATGGCAAAAGAAGGAATCAGGCATCTGGGATATCCTGAATACTTTGGGAATGCCTTAGTCGTTTTTAAAATTATCGGTGTATTGATATTAGTGATTCCGCAAGTTTCAAATCGTGTTAAGGAATGGGCTTATGCAGGTTTTGCTTTCGATTTTATATTTGCTTCCATAAGTCATTTTGCGGTTGATGGAGTTGATTTTCAATCTTTTTTCCCTTTAATCTTTTTAGCGATTTTGGCCGTCTCCTATATTTATCACCATAAAATAGAGCAATACAAAAACATCGCTTTATAAATTAATAACCGATGATAGAAGTTTTTAAAACAAATGTTCAGGAAATGGAGCAATCAAAAATGATTGTGGTGAAACTTCTTGAGCATTTTCCAAACAGCATCATCAATTTTGATCTCGAAGATTGTGATAAAATTTTACGGGTTCATGCTGCATCCATTTCAAATCACAGCATTATCGAACTTTTAAATTCTTACGGTTATCATTGCGAACCGCTTCCTTAAAGATATAAAATATTGATTTTCAGAAGTTTAATTTAAAATCGTAAATTTGGTTGTAGCAGTAATCTTAAATAACAGAAAAATGAACATACCAAAAAATCATCAGGTTGTAATGCCGTATTTAATTGTAAACGGAGCATTAAAATTTATAGAATTTACAAAAAACGTTTTTAATGCGACTGAATTACAAGCGCCATTATTGCGCGAAGACGGAACTGTTCAGCATGCTGAAATCACGATGCACACCAGTACCATTATGGTGACAGACGCAACCAAAGATTTTAAGGTGCAAAATGCCAACTTATTTGTATATGTACCCAATGCCGATGAAAGTTTTAAAAAAGCGATCGCTGAAGGTGCAACAGTTTTAATGGAATTAAGCGATCAAAATTATGGCAGAACTTGCGGTGTAACAGATCCCTTTGGAAACATCTGGTGGATCACATCAGTAGATAAATTGACCATTTAAATTTAAAAAAATGAAAACAATAGTGCAAAAAGATATTGTTGAGACATTCAAAAAATTAAACGGAATTCTTTCTGAATTTTCTGAAAGTGAATTAAATACGGTTCCGTACAAAGGAGGCTGGACTGCTGCACAAACAACACAGCATATTATTCTTGTCTGTTCCGGTTATCCTGAATTATTTGCCGGAAAAACCGAAAAAACTAACCGAAAACCGGATGAAAAAATTAAAGAGATCGAAAGCATCTTTTTAGACTTCAATACAAAAATGGATGCGCCCGATTTTGTAAAACCTGACATTAAGGACTACAGCAAAAATTCGTTAACTTTAGCTTTGCTAAATATAGAATCTGATTTGCTGACTGCTTCAGAAACTTGTGACTTAACGCTCACCTGTCTGGATTTTGAAGTTCCGGGATTTGGAAAATTCACCATTTTAGAATGGATTTATTTTGGTTTAATTCATGCCCAACGACATACAAAGCAATTACATGATATTTTTAGTTATGCTACGAAACTCTAAAATCATTATATGAAATCAAAAGCGGGAACAATATTTTTAGCAGCATTAATTGCCGGAACTCTTGATATTTTAGCTGCTATTTTTATCTACGCGATTCTGTTACAAAAAACTACTCCAATAAAAATTCTGCAATCTATTGCCAGCGGAATATTCAAAAAAGAGGCCTACAATAATCCACAAATGGCTTGGTACGGATTGGGTTTTCATTTTATAATTGCCCTGATTTTTGCCTGGTTTTATTTTATCGTTTATCCTTATGTATCCTTTTTAAAAAAGAGCGCTTTACTTTCCGGATTTCTTTATGGAATTTTTGTCTGGATTGTAATGAATCTAATTGTCCTTCCAATTGTATTTCCGGTTTTACCGGCTAAACACTTTGATTTTCCTTTAATACTTTCAATCGTAATTTTGATTATTTGTATTGGCTTTCCGATTGCTTTTATAGCGAGAAAGTTTTTTTCTACATACGACAAACCCGACAGGTTTTAAAAACCTTCGGGTTTAACTGCGTAATGCCCTGAAACCTGAAACTTGAAACAAAAACCCATAAAAAAAAGCGACACTCCCCAAAGTATCGCTTTTTTTCGTCTATATAATTAATCAGTTTATCACTAAACTTTTCTTCTTCCGCTTATTAATGAAAGTATAAATAATACGATAAATATGAAGAATAAAACTTTTGCGATACTAGCTGCTCCAGCGGCAATTCCACCGAAACCAAATATTCCGGCTACTATAGCTAGAATAATAAAAATGACTGTCCAACGTAACATATGATTTGTTTTTTTAGTTAATAAAAGTGACTTTTTGGGTCTGTTTGTTATTCAAATTTCTTTCTTAAATAAAAGCTTTATTAACTCTATCCGATAATTTATTAGCGCAATCAAATATCAAACACAATAAATTCGGAAATAGCGAAAAAGTATCAGAATTCCAATTTTAGTCTTATAGAATTCCCATGAAAATGCTTTTGAGTTAAATTTTTAGTCGATTGGATTAATCCCAGCCTTGCCTTCGATCTAATTTTAGATAATATTTAAAAATAATGTATGGAATTGGCTACAAAACATGGTGTTGTACTTGAAAAAACCGAAAGGTCTTTTGAAGAATTAGGAGTTTTAAATCCTGCCGTTTTTCAAGACGAAAATTCACTACACATGTTTTACAGAGCTGCAAAAAAAGGTAACTTTTCTACTATAGGATATTGTCGATTCGAAGGACCAATGACCTTGGCAGAAAGAAATGCTGAACCAATCTTTGTTCCCGAATACATTTATGAAATTCATGGAGTTGAAGATCCGAGGATTACAAAAATTGATGATTTGTATTACCTCACCTATGTTACTTATGACGGAATAAATGCGTGCGGAGCTTTAGCGGTTTCGAAAGATTTGAAAAAATTTAAAAAGAAAGGAATTATTACGCCGAAATTCATTTTGAATGAATTTACAAACCTGATTAGAAAACATTTAGAAAATCCAAGTATTGCGAGAATACTCGCTTTTAATGTCAAACGAAATTATCCTTTGACAGAAACTATTAAAGAAAATCTATTTGTGTGGGATAAAAACGTGGTTTTATTTCCCAAAAAAATAAATGGAAAATTTGTTGGATTACACCGCTTATTTCCATCTATGCAAATATTTAGTTTTGAAAAGAAAAAGGACCTGACAGAAGATTATTGGAAAGATTATTTAAAAAATCTGCCTGATTATCTCGTAATGGAGCCAAGATATGATCATGAAACAAGTCATATCGGTCCGGGTGCTCCTCCTATCGAAACCCCGGATGGCTGGTTGCTTATTTACCATTCATCCGAAAAAAGAGAAAAAGGATTAGTGTATCATGCCTGCGCTGCAATGCTGGATATAAATAATCCTCAGATAGTTTTATCAAGGTTAAAAATACCGCTGATAACACCATCAGAATACTATGAAAGACATGGTTATGTAAATTATGTAGTTTTTCCAACTGGAACAGCCATTTTTGACGACCTTCTTTATATATATTATGGTGCTGCCGATGACAAAATTGCGGTAGCCTCTGTGAACTTAAATGACTTATTAAACGAATTAAAAAGTAATCCCCATGAAAGCAATATCTAATAAATCAAAAATCGTTTTTTTATCAACATTTCCACCAACACAATGTGGAATTGCTACTTATACGCAGGATACAATAAAAGGTATTACCGATGTTTTTGGTAAATCTATAGCATGTGAAATTTGCGAATTGGTTAAGGAACCAAAAGAAAATCCAACACAGGCTTTTACTTTAAACACCAATAACAGAGAAGAATACTCAAAAGTTGCCGAAGAAATTAATGAGGACGAAAGCATCAAACTAGTTCATATTCAACATGAATTTGGATTGTTTGGTGGAAATTACGGCGACCATTTATTAGATTTCTTGAATGTGATCAAAAAACCGGTTACGTTTACGTTTCATACCGTACTTCCTAACCCGAACAACGAATTAAAAACATTTGTAAAATTACTTTTGAGTTATAGTAATTCTGTATTTGTGATGACCAAAAGATCGGAAGAAATTTTGATTAACGATTATAACATTCCACAAGATTTTATTACAAAAATATCTCACGGAACTCACGTTGTTGTTTATGAAGCACCGGAAACGGCAAAAGCAAAATTTGGAATTGAAGACAGAAAAGTGTTATCAACTTTTGGCCTTTTAGGCGAAGGAAAAAATATTGAAACAGGTTTAAGAGCTTTGCGCAAAATTGTTGAACACACGCCAAATGCACTTTACCTAATTATTGGCAGAACACATCCTAATCTAATAATTGATGGTGTAGACACCTATCGTGAAAAACTGGAAGCCATTGTTAATGAACTAGACTTGCACGATAATGTTCGTTTCATTAACCAATATCTTGAAACAGAAGAACTTTTAAGCTATTTGCAGGCTACAGATATTTATCTTTTTACATCCAAAGATCCAAATCAGGCAGTAAGCGGCACTTTTTCTTATGCAATGAGTTGTGCCTGCCCAATTGTGGCATCAAAGATTCCGCATACAAAAGAAGTCCTTACAGAAGATTCTGGAATTCTGGTTGATATTGGAAATGAAGATCAATTTGCAGAAGCTGCAATAAAATTACTTTCTGATGAAAATCTGAGAGAAGAAATGGGTAAAAACGCCTTTAGAAAAACCCGTGCCTGTTCTTGGGAAAATATAGCAATTGCGCACATCAATACATACAAAAAACTGATTGAAGATACAATAGAAATCAAATTTACATATCCGCCAATAGAATTAGCGCATGTTAAAAAAATGACAACAGAACTTGGAATTATCCAATTCAGCAAAATTTCTGTTCCGGATCTTTCGTCAGGTTATACTTTAGATGATAATGCGAGAGCTTTGGTAGCACTTTGTATGCACTACAAACTTACAGAAGACAAAGCCGATTTGCCATATATTTTAATTTATCTGGATTTTATCGAACGTTGCCAAAAACCAAAAGGCAATTTTATGAATTATGTTGACGAAAACAACCGCGAACATATTGAGCAAAATGCCGAAGTAAATCTGGAAGATTCTAACGCACGCGGAATCTGGGCATTAGGAACAGTTGTTTCTATTAGAAAAATTCTGCCTGAAGCAATTGCAAAAAAAGCTTCAAAATGTTTATTGAATTCTTTAAAATGGGCCGAAACTATACAATCGCCTCGTTCTATAGGTTTTGCAACAAAAGGTTTGTATTTATATCACAGCGCTATTCCTAATTTATATGTGGCGGCTATTATCAATAAGCTAAATGCTAAATTGTTGTATAATTATGAAGTTCACGCCACTAAAGACTGGAAATGGTTTGAAAATTATTTAACATACGGAAACGGAATTTTACCGGAGTCAATGCTGTATGCTTATTTAGTAACCAACAAACCAATTTATAAAAAAGTGGCTATGGAATCGCTTGATTTCTTAATCTCTAAAACTTATAATGGCGATAATTTCAAAGTAATTTCAAATAATGGCTGGTATCATAAAGACTCAGAGCCTGCAGAATACGGAGAACAGCCAATCGATGTTTCCTACATGATCCAGACTTTAAATTCGTTCTATAGTGCATTTAAAACTCCTGAATACAAACGTCTGATGAAAATTGCATTTAACTGGTTCTTAGGTAAAAATCATTTGAACCAAATTATGTATAACCCGGTTAGCGGCGGTGGATATGATGGTTTGGAAAAAGAGAATGTAAACCTAAATCAGGGTGCCGAATCGACAGTTTGCTATTTAACGGCAAGATTAATAATGGAAAACCTGAAATTATCTGAAAGTAAAGTTATTCCATTAATGAAAGCAAAAACCGGCATGGCCATTAATTCATAATATTTTAACTATACCAATAACTATATTTAAGTAACAGTGTTACCGTAAAATCCCTTTCTTAATGGAAGGGATTTTTTGTTTTTATACAGCAATAATAAGAATCAATTAAATAATCTAATTAATAAAGCGATTTCTATTTATCTATAAAATAAACATAATTTATTTTGCCTATCTACTAATAGGTAGTATATTTGCCGAAAATTATTTGTTATGACAACACGAGAAGTAATTATAGATAAAGCAGATCAATACATTAGAAACAAAGGCTATAATGCCTTCAGTTTTAAAGATATTTCTAATGATATAGGCATAAAAACGGCTTCAATTCATTATCATTTTCCGGCAAAATCAGATCTGGGCGTAGCAACAGTTAGAGAACATATTGCCAGAACAGAAGCTTTAAAAGAAAGAGTTGCCAATGAATCTCCATTAACAAAACTGGAATCATTTTTAGCTGTTCATAGTCAAATTCAATATGAAAATAAAGTATGTATTGTCGGATCACTGGCGACCGATTTAAATACACTGGATGACGCTATAAAAAAGGAATTAAAAGCATTTGCCCAATTGGTACTTAATTGGCTTACTGAAGTATTAACGGAAGGAAAAGAGCAAAAAATATTTGATTTTCAAATGTTGCCCAGAACAAAAGCATTAATGATCATAACCAATATGGTTGCCATTGTGCAGTTATCAAGACTTACAGACAAAAATGATTTTGAAATTGTAAAAGAAACAATATTAACAGAATTAAGACCTCATAAATAATGAAAAGAGTAGTAATAACAGGATTAGGAGCATTAACTCCAATTGGAAATAATGTGTCAGAATATTGGCATTCTTTAATTAACGGTGTAAGCGGTGCAGCTCCGATAACACGATTTGACACCACGCAATTCAAAACCAAATTTGCCTGCGAGGTTAAAAATTTTGATCCTAAAAATATTTTCGAAAAAAATGAAATCAGAAAATACGATCTGTTTACCCAATACGCATTGTACGTAACTGACGAAGCCATAAAAAATGCCAATATTGATTTTGATTCATTAAACAAAAACAGAATTGGTGTAATATGGGGTTCCGGTGATGGCGGTGTTTCTACTTTTGAAGAACAAATTGGAGAATATAAATTAGGAAACGGAATTCCGAGGTTTAGTCCGTATTTTATTCCAAAAAGAATTATCAACATTGCTTCGGGAGCTATTTCTATTAAATACGGATTGCGCGGAATTAATTATACAACGGCTTCTGCCTGTTCTGCCAGTAATACGGCAATTATTGATGCTTTTAATTATATCCGCTGGGGCAAAGCCGATATGGTAATTACCGGCGGTTCTGAAGCTTCGATTTCAGAATCTTCCATTGGTGGTTTTAATGCTTCAAAAGCATTGTCTACTTTAAATGAAGATTATGCCAAAGCTTCTCGTCCTTTTGATGCTACAAGAGACGGATTTGTTTTGGGTGAAGGTGCAGGCGCAGTCATATTAGAAAGCTACGAACACGCCATAAAAAGAAATGCCTTAATTCTCGCCGAAGTAGTAGGCGGAGGATTGGCCGGAGATGCGTATCATTTAACAGGAACACATCCTGACGGTGAAGGCGCGATTCTGGGAATGGAACTCGCTCTCGAAGAAGCTGGAATTTCTCCGGATAAAATCGATTATATTAATGCTCATGCCACTTCTACTCCAACAGGAGATTTAAGCGAACTTAAAGCCATGGAAAAGGTTTTTGGAATAAATCCAAACGCGAATATTAGTGCCACAAAATCAATGACAGGACATTTACTTGGAGGCGCAGGAGCAATTGAAGCAATTGCTTGTATAAAAGCAGTTCAGGAAAATATTGTACCGCCAACTATAAATACAAAGGCACAAAGCATAGAACATGGCTTTGCAGATAAGTTTAATTTAACTCTTGAGAAAGCACAATCCAGAATAGTTAATTATGCCATGAGTAATACATTCGGTTTTGGCGGACATATTGCCAGTTCTATTTTTAAAAAATTTAAAGATTGATGAGAATTCAGCAATAGAAATTATATCAAAATCCCTTCTCGAAAAAAGAAGGGATTTTTTGTTTTTAAGAGATTCTGGTAACTGATTTGAGAAAAATTTTACCGCATTGCACGCAAAGTTTTTTAACTATTAAGTTTTTTATAAAAAGAGAAAAGTTCGCAAAGCTAAATCAATACAAAGCTTTGCGAACTTTAAGTTTTCTAAACATAACACCAGAGAAAAATCTTTGCGTGCTTTACGGTAAAATAATTAGTTCGCATAAAATTTCCTAACAAAATCAAGTCCTGACCCAACGTAAATCTTTTTAAGTTATTGTTTTCAATGTAAATTATATAAACCTCGAAAAAAGTTATGTAATATTTTTCGTTAACAATTAGGATAACTTTAATATTAAATAATAAAGGAAATTAAAATATGTTAAAATATTGATTTTCAATCTAATCTCACCAACTAAAACAACTTATTTTGATACTCACTTTAAAAAATACATTCGAAGAAGTAGGAAATGCAACGTTGTTTGCAAAGCAGTTTTTTAAGGAAGTATTTATACCTCCTTACGAAACCAGACAATTTTTGAAACAATGCTATGTCATCGGATATAAATCATTGCCGCTTGTAGCCATAACTGGTTTTATTATGGGACTTGTACTTACCATGCAGTCACGACCAACTTTGGTAAAATTTGGTGCCGAATCCTGGTTGCCTGGTATGGTAGCGCTTTCGCTAATAAGAGAAATTGCACCTGTTATTACAGCCTTAATTTGTGCAGGGAAAATTTCGTCAGGAATTGGTGCCGAATTAGGTTCTATGAAAGTAACAGAGCAAATTGATGCTATGGAAGTTTCTGCTATTAATCCTTATAATTATTTGGTTGTAACGCGCATTTTAGCCTGTACTTTAATGGTTCCGATATTGGTATTTTTTGCAGATGCAATAGGAATTATGGGTGGTTTTGTTGGCGTTAATATTCATGGCGATGTCAATTTTCGCAGATACCTCACACAGATTATTCAGTCTCTGGAATTTCTGGATTTGATTCCGGCAACGATAAAGACTTTTTTCTTCGGATTTTTTATTGGAATGATTGGATGTTATAAAGGATTCAACGCCGCAAACGGAACCGAAAGTGTGGGTAGAGCCGCAAACTCTGCTGTTGTAACGGCGTCTTTGACCATTTTTATTATAGACATGATAGCCGTGCAAATAACCGATTTATTTTTTTAAGATGATCAAGGAAGAAAAACATATAGAAAAAGAATCGAAAGCTAAAGACAAAAAAACGATCATTGAAATCAAGGGTCTGCACAAAACCTTTGGCAAAAACAATAAAGTTTTGCAAGGTATAAATCTTACCGTAAACAAAGGTGAAGATTTGGTGATTTTGGGCCGTTCAGGATCCGGAAAATCGGTTACCATAAAATGCATTGTCGGTTTAATAGAACCGGATAAGGGCGAAATCAAGGTTTTTGACGAAAGTGTATTACATCTTAAAAAAAGTGAACTCAATGAAATCAGGGTCAGAATTGGATTTTTATTTCAAAGCGGTGCTTTATACGATTCAATGTCAGTTAGAGAAAATTTAGCTTTTACGTTAAGAAAACACAAAAGAGATTTAAGCGCTGAAGAAATTGAAAGTCAAGTTATTGAAGCACTGGACAGCGTAGGTTTAAGTGAAGCTATTGATAAAATGCCATCTGAATTATCCGGCGGAATGCAGAAGAGAATTGGCTTAGCCAGAACTCTAATCTTAAAACCTGAAATTATTTTATATGATGAACCAACAACAGGTTTGGATACGATAACATCAAGAGAAATCAGCGAATTGATCCTTGACATAAAACATAAGCGCAAAACAACTTCGATCATTATTACACACGATATGGCCTGTGCCAAACTTACTGCAGACCGAATTATGGTTTTAAAAGAGGGTGTAATTCATGCCGAAGGAACATACGAAGAATTAGAAAAAAGCGAAGACGAATGGGTACGCTCTTTTTTTCAATAAAAAAACAAAACAAAATAGAAATCATGGATAAGCAATCTGGATATACTTGGAAATTAGGAATGTTTGTAACAATTGGTTTGTTGCTTTTTATAATAGCAATTTACTTTATCGGGAAACAAAAAAACCTTTTTGGTTCTACATTCAACATCACTTCACAATTTAAAACCGTGAGCGGTTTAGAAGTTGGTAACAATGTTCGTTTTTCAGGAATAAATATCGGAACGGTCGAAGAAATCAGGTTAATAAACGATTCTTCGGTGGTGGTAAGTATGGTTATCAAAGATGAAGTTCGCGAATTTATTAAAACAGATGCCCGCGCCAGCATTGGATCTGACGGGTTAATGGGAGACAAAGTATTAACGATTTCTCCTGGTGTAAAATCGACTAAAGTAATCGAAAACGGCGGAGCTATCGCTTCTATTGACGGTATAGAAATGAACGACATCATGAAAAGCGTTAAAAAAAGCGTTGATAATGTAGGCGTAATTTCTGAAGAGCTGGCCATTTTTAGTCATAGTATGAATAACGGAAACGGAGCACTTGCAAGATTAGTTCGTGATGATAAAATGGCAAACAGCGTTTCAAATACTCTTTCAAATCTTGAATCAGGCACAAAAGGTTTCAGCGAAAATATGGAAGCTGCAAAAAGCAACTTTTTACTAAAAGGATACTTCAAGAAAAAAGAAAAAGAAAAAGAGAAAAAGAAAGAAGAACTGAAAGAGCAAAAAGAAGAGCAAAAAGAAAAGGCTGAAAAAGCACAAAAGGAAAAAGAAGAAAAAGCGAAAGAGCAAAAACAAAAAGAAGAAAAACAAAAAGAAGAAGACGCCAAAAAAGCAGAAGCTGAAAAAAAAGAAGCTGCTGACAAAGCCAAAAAGTAATTTAATACACGTCTATGAATTCGTCTTTCAAAAATATTGCCTTAAAAACACTCAAAGTAACAGGAATAACAATAGCATCTATTTTGCTGTTGTTATTTGTCATTCCGCTATTATTTCCCGGAAAGATCGCTTCTGAAGTAAAAAAAGTAGCCAACGACCGATTGGATACAAAAATGGAATTTTCGAAATCGAGACTTTCCTTTTTTACGCATTTTCCGTCGTTAACCGTTTCACTTGACGATTTATCGCTAACCGGCTCTGCGCCGTTTGGAAACGATACGTTGATAAAAGCAGAACAGGTTGCGTTTGGCATCAACTTAAAAAGGCTGATTTTTGACAATGAAGTAAAAATTAATAAATTATACGTTTCTAATGCCTTAATAAACGTAATGGTGAACCAAAAAGGACAAGCCAATTACAACATTTATAAAGCTCCGGAAGAAGACAAAAACAAAGCAGACGATCCCGAAGAAGGAACTGCGATTCGATTAGAACGCATTGATCTTGAAGATTGTCACGTAAAATACAACGATCGATCTGCGAAGGTTTTGATTGATGCCAAAGGTTTCAATTATGTCGGAAAAGGAAATTTAAGCGAAGATATTTTTGATTTAAATACTGATGCAAAAATTGACAATATTGATTTTTATTATGACCGAACTGCTTACCTGAGAAAGAAAGAATTACGTGCCAATTTAATTACCAGAATTAATACGCATGCGCTTTCGTTTATTCTTCAAAAAAATGAATTAAGAATCAATAAATTACCTTTAACTTTTACCGGTTTATTTACGATTTTAAGAGATGGTTATAAAATAAATATTAAAGCAGCTTCAAAAAATACAACTGTTAAAGATTTATTTTCTGTAATGCCGCCGGAATACTTAACCTGGCTGGATGAAACCGAAATTTCAGGAAAAAGTGATTTGCTTTTATCTTTTAGAGGAAATTATAATGTTTCAAAAAATCAAAAACCAGATTTGGCTTTCAATTTAAAAATAAATGAAGGCGCGATAAATTACCAAAATGCACCTGCTCCATTGACTGATTTTCAAATGGATCTTAATACCGTTTTACCTTCTCTTGATGTAGAAAAACTATTAATCAACTTAAGGACCTTAAAGTTTAAAGTTGGTGAAAAAGACTATTTTACTGCTTATCTGCATAGCAAAGGATTTAACGAAATGACTGTCGATGCAAGCGTAAAAGGCGCGCTCGATTTGGCAACAGTCGATGCTGCTTTGGGTTTGAGTACAATTGATTTGAAGGGAATTTTAAAAACCAATATTCAGGCGAAAGGTATTTTTAGTACTTCAAAAAAACTGTTTCCAAAAACCATTGGTGGAATTTCATTGCGAAACGGTTCTCTAAAAACAGACTCCTATCCTAACCCAATTAGTGATATTACTTTTATTGCCAACGTACTCAACAAAGCCGGAACATTTGAAGACTTAATTGTGGCTGTTTCTCCGGCATCGTTTGTTTTTGAAGGAAATCCGATGTATGTAAACGCAACGCTTTCTGACTTTAATGATTTGGCTTACAATGCCAAAATTAAAGGCGAACTAAATGTTGGACAAATCTACAAAGTATTTTCTCAAAAAGGTGTCGACATTACAGGCTGGGCAAAAGCCGATCTTTCTTTAAAAGGAAAACAAAGCTACGCCACAACCGGACAATACAACAAACTGGATAATCGGGGAACTATTATTCTGAAAAATATTAAAGCAACCTCTGAGCTTTTTCCTAAAGCATTTTATATTAAACAGGGAAATTTCCGTTTCCAGAACGAGAAAATGTGGTTCGAAAAATTTGATGCTTTTTATGGAAAATCAGATTTTGCAATCAATGGATATCTGCTAAATACAATCAATTATTTTCTGGAATCGCACGGAACTTTGAGTGGTAATTTCAACCTAAAATCAAAACTGATTAATGTTGATGAATTTATGGCGCTCGAAAAAGGCGAAAATACAGATCGAAATATTGAAGTACAATACGCCAAAGAAGATCATCCAAAAATGAGCGGTGTTGTTATTGTGCCAAAAAACCTAAATGTTGGTTTAAACGCAAACGTTAACAAAGTTGAATACAACGGACTTGTTTTAAACAAACTAACCGGAAAATTTGGTATTACAAAAGCAGGCTTTTATCTCGAAAACAGCAATTTTAACATCATCGATTGTATTTTGGGAATAAACGCTACTTATAAAGATGAATCGCCAACTGCGGCGCATTTTGATGCCCATTTTACGGCTAAAGATTTTAGCGTACAAAGAGCTTATAAAGAAATTCCGATGTTTCATGATATGGTTTCTGCTGCCGAAAAAGCACAGGGAATTATTAGCGTTGATTATAATATAAAAGGAGATCTGAACGGAAATATGGGACCAATTTACGAATCACTTGAAGGTGACGGAACTTTAAACCTTCGCGATGTAAAAGTAAAAGGATTGAAATTATTTGACGGAATAAGCTCCAAAACCGGGCAAGACGGCCTAAATAATCCGGATATGAAAGGTATTGAAATTAAATCATCGATAGATAATAATTTAATTCATATTGAGCCATTTACATTTAGCGTTGCCAGTTTTAAGCCTACTATAAAAGGTACTACAAGTTTTGACGGATTACTGGATTTACGAATGAGATTGGGGCTTCCGCCATTTGGTATTGTTGGATTTCCAATTGTAATTACAGGAACGCACGAAGATCCTAAAATTAAAATATTTAGCAAAACAGGTCAAAAAATTGACGACGCCATTTATGACGAGAAAAACAACAAAGTGATTAAGGAAGAAAAAGTTAGCAAGAAACGAAAAAGTTAGAATCAAATGGAAAAGAAAAAACAAAATAGCGCATTCGAAAAATTTGCTTCCCGTGTTTCAAAAGCTGCAGGAAGCACAACGGCTTTTTTAAGTGCTTTTTTAATTGTGGTAGCCTGGGCTGTTTCCGGCCCAATTTTCAATTATTCTGAAACCTGGCAATTGGTTATTAATACAGGAACAACAATTATCACTTTTTTAATGGTTTTTTTAATTCAAAAAGCACAGAATAAGGACTCACTTGCCATTCAGTTGAAATTAAACGAATTGGTTGCTTCAAATAAAAATTCAAGCAATAGTCTGGTCGATATTGAAAGTATGACCGAAGAAGAAATGATTATCATTCAAAAATATTATCACAGACTAAGTGAACTTGCTAAAAATGAAGTAAGCATCAAAGCTTCGCATTCTATTGATGAAGCCCATGACCAACACGCACGCAAGGATAAAAACAGAATAAAAACACATACCAAAACCAAATAAAAATGAAGTTACGCTCATCAGAAACTTACTGGCCATTAAAGCATGCAATGGATATAAGCTATCCGTCATTAGACTCAGATATTACTACTGAAATACTAATTATTGGCGGTGGAATTACCGGTGCATTAATGGCATATAAACTTATTAACGAAGGAAAAAAGGTAACCATTATTGACCGCCGTGATATGTGTAATGGAAGCACTGCTGCCAGTACCGCACTACTTCAATATGAAATTGATGTATCTCTTCATGATCTTATAAAACTACGAGGAGTCGATTGTGCTGTTGACAGCTATAGAAACGGAAAAAAAGCAATTTTTGATTTGCGAATAATATGCGATACCATAAAAAGTGAATGCGGATTTGAGTTTAAAAAAAGTATTTATTTTTGTTCTCTTAAAAAAGATCTTCCGTTTTTAAAAGCCGAATTCAAATGCCGAAAAGAGCATGGTTTTGATGTAACCTGGCTCGAAAGATGGGATCTTGAAAAAATAGGCTTAAATGCCATTGCTGCAATAGAATCGAAAACTGCCGCAGTAATGGATCCGTATAGAATGGCGCAGGATTTACTCGTTTATTGCGAAAAAAAGGGACTAAAAATTTACGATCGTACCAACGTTACTTCTACCCAAAATCAAAAGGGAAAACTCGTTGCATATACTGAAGATAAATGTACGATAACAGCAGATCATATTATAAATTGTACCGGTTACGAAAGTACTGAAACACTTACTGAAAAAGTGGTCGATTTAAAAAGTACCTATGTAATAGCATCCGAAAGCATTCCTGAATTACCAAAAGTATTTAAAAATGCTATTTTATGGGATACTTCTATACCTTATGTTTATTTTAGAGCAACGCCGGATAACCGAATTATTATGGGAGGTGGCGATGAAGATTTTAGAGATGCAAAGAAAAGAGACAAATTATTACCCAAAAAAGAAATTTATCTTTTAAAGAAATTCCAGAGAAAATTTCCAAAAGTCAAATTCAAAGTAGATTATTCCTGGGCAGGAACTTTTGGCGAAACCAAAGATGGCTTACCCTACTTTGGAAAACCGAATCCTGACAAAAACGAACATTATGTACTGGGCTTTGGCGGTAATGGAATTACCTTTAGCGTTATTGCAATGAACTCCATTCTTGATTCTATAAATAACAAACAAAATCAGGATTTGGAGTATTATAGATTTCATAGATAGTTCTGGAGAGGTTCAAAGGCACAGAGTTACAAAGGTTCAAAGTTTTTTTAACCAATGTTTACTGTAGAGACGTACAGCAGTGCGTCTTTGCATGGTGTTAGACGTACTGCTGTCTCTACGAAAATTCTGCCTTAAAAAATAACGTATTTTTAATCCCTGAACCTTTGCCACTCTGTATCTTTGAACCTTTGAACCTTTGAACCTTTGCCACTTTGAACCTTACTTAATAATAAGCTCCATCTGGATATTACAGCGTTTATAAGGCGTTGCCAAACCAGAAACTTTCTCAAAACCTAATTTATGATATAAGTTAATTGCCGGTTTAAGGATTGTATTACTTTCCAGATATAATTTTGATGCGCCAAGTTCTTTAGCACTTTTTACAATTGCTTCACCAAGCAGCCAGCCAATACTTTTTCCCTGCGCTTTTGGTGAAACAGCCATTTTTGCCATCTCAAAATCATAATTTTTGTCCTTCATTTTAATAAGGGCGCAAACACCAACAGGTTCATTTTGATATAAAGCAACTAAAATCTTTCCGCCTTTATCCAAAATATATTCTTTGGGATTATCCAATGCTTTATAATCTGCTTCTTCCATTTCAAAATACGTTGATATCCATTCCTCATTCAAAGCTTTAAAAGCTTCCTGATACTCTGGAGTATATTCTATAATCTGAACATCCAGGCTTTCACGCATTTTTTTCTGGTCGTTTACTCTTTTAAACAATGATTTTTGCTCCAGTAAAAATTCCCATTCTTCGAGTGCCGCCCATAAATTATGATTTGATTCAGCAATCAGAGATTCAACAGCAGCTTCAACATCAATACATTGTAACTTTATTTTTTTAGACAGGATTAATCCTTTTTCTGTCAAAGCCACAATATTTCTGCGTTTATCTGTGGTTTTTAAATTATCATTCACAAGTCCTGCGGTAATCATTTCCTGAACAATTTTACTTACTGAAGGTTGCGAATGCCCAATTTCATTAGCAATTTCAGTAATTGTAATTTCTCTTTCTTCTGTAAGTGTATAAAAAACCGGAAACCATTTTGGCATAAAATCCGCTCCGTATAATTCGTAAACTTTTGCAGCATCATCTGTAATTATTGCTGTCATTAAACGCAAACGGCTTCCTAAAGCCACTTTGCCCACTTTATTAAAAAAATCCATTTTATAATTGATTACATAATTAGTTATGCAAATATATGTTTTTTTTTAAAGATATTAAGGTTCTGAGGGGCTAAGATTCTAAGTTTTTTTTAAAGTAGCAAAGGTTCAGAGGATAAAATAGTTAAAATGCTTAAATCGCGCATAATAATAACGCAAAAATATCCAAAGATTGATGGTAGAGACGCACAGCAGTGCGTCTAACATTATATTGACAACAAACTGTGTTTCCAATCTTTACATAAACGCACTACTGTGCGCCTCTATGATTTGCGTTATGAGAAAAATTGTAAAAAAGATGGTGCAAAAAAAATTCATCTAAAAACAAAAAATTCTAAACTTCCAAAGTAAAAAAACCTTAGAAACTTAGAATCTCAGTATCTTAGAACCTCTAAAAATATCAAGCTGTAATAGCCAACGGATTCAAATTGAATTTATATTCTTTTGGGCTGCAATTGAATTTTTGTTTGAAGATTTTAGAGAAGTAGCTTCTGCTTGTAAAACCAATGCAATACACAATTTCAGAAATATTTAAGTCCGAAGTTCTAATTAAAATTTCGGCTTTTAAAACACGCATATGTGTAATATAATCATTAACTGTGCGATTGTGAATCATTTTAAAACCTTCTTGCAATTTATTTGGTGACAGACCCGATTTTTTGCTTAATGATTTAATTGTAAATGGTTCTTCAGGATTGGCTTTTATAGCTTCAGAAAGTTCTTTGATTTCTTCCATCTCTCTTAAAGTCAAACAGTTTGTATCTTTTGTAGCAGCAGCTAAATCATCTGTATGCTGTTGAATTTCCATGGCAAGAATAATTCTTAAAATACCTTCTTTCAACAAATTACGAACTATTCCGCTTTGAGTAACAGCATTTAACTGCTCTATTTTTTCGGCAATTCTTAAATTATATGAACCTATGTAAAAGAAATCTTCTACAGTATTTTTACCAAAAAAAGTTTCTCTCACATTCTCGTTCAAGGAATGAGTTTGATTAACAGTTACATGAGTTCCCACAATAATCAAAGTAAATTTTGTTTTTTTATCTTTTTCAAAAAACAAAACATGTTCCTGATCTTGTTTAGAAGAAAGAATTGCTGTCTGAAACGTTTTCAATTTTCTTTCTTCGCCCGTAATTCCAAAACTATGAGATAAATTACCTTTAGAACAATAAGCAAAATAAACCGGAGACGATTTTAAGTTTAAGATATTCATTCGAACATCAGCAGAAAAAGTCATATCAAACTGCACATACGAAATATCATCATTAAATGAAGCACCTGTAATAGATCCTTTTGCAAAACTATTATTGACTTCCAAAGTATATTCATCTAAATCGAAAGTTACTTTTCCCCCTACGTTTAAAGTTAACTCTTCAAAAATATTTTCGATTTTCTCGGTATTTATAGTTACTATTTTCATTTTGCGTGGATTTAAAAATTCTACATTCTATCTTTTATAGATCTTTTTTGAGAAACTTTTAAGAAACAGAAATATTTCTTTTAGACGTTGGATTTCCTTAAAAATCTATTGCCAAAGTTCGTTTAATCACATTCCGAAAATGTTATATAATTTTTGTAATTTGTTTTATAATTACCTGTAAATAAGTATTACAAAAAATGAAAAGTTTTTCTTTTGCTCCAATAACCTCTAATGATGCTACTATTTTAATTTTAGGCACAATGCCCGGCACTAAATCATTAGAGCTCAATCAATATTATGGTCATAAACAAAACAATTTCTGGAAATTTATGTTCACCATTTTAAAAGAAGATTTTTCAGAGGATTATGAAACCAAAAAGGCACTTTTGAAAAAAAATAAAATAGCACTTTGGGATGTTTTACAATTTTGCGAACGAGTGGGAAGTTTAGACAGTGCCATAAAAAATGAAATTGCCAATGATTTCGAAACTTTCTTAAAAAGTCATTCAAACATAACAACCATACTTTTTAACGGACAAAAAGCGGCGGCTTTCTTTAAAAAATATGTTCGTCTTCAAAAAGAATATCGCTTAATCACCTTACCCTCATCAAGTCCGGCCAATGCGAGTAAAACTTTCCAGTCAAAATTAGAAGAATGGAAAATTATTGAACCCTTAATTTAAAAATTCAATATTTGAATTCTATAATAAAATCGTTTTAAAATGTAACAAAAAACGACAGCTTCTAAGATAATTTTACCAAAGGTTTTAAGATATTTAAAATAATTAATCCCTTTAATTTATATGGACTCACTACTTATAAATTATTGCCAGGGAATTAGATTATAAAATATTGGTTGTTAGTTTATTTTAAATAAAAGCTATTCTTCATTGAATAGCTTTTATTACTTTTAAGCTAGTATTTAATGCAGAAGAAATCATGAAAATTCAAACATATTCAAACCATATTAGGTTTTATTCATGGCATCATTTTATTTATTATCCTGTTTTGATCGCGTTTTTGGCAGGAAGTATATATTTTGTCTGCAACACAAACGATAAATTAATCTGGACATTTATAAGTGTCTGCTTTATTTTTTTGTTCTGTCTTGCTTTTATGCTGCGTCAGCATTATGCAATTACCCTCCAAAACAGAATTGTTAGACTAGAGCTTCGCTATCGCTATTTTACACTTACCGGAAAAAGATTAGAAGAATTTGAATATAAATTAACCGACGATCAATTATTTGCCCTTCGTTTTGCGCCAGATAATGAACTGCTTGGTTTAATCGACGATGCCATCAAAAATAACCTCTCCGGCAACGCCATCAAAAAGGCAATTGTTCACTGGCGAGGCGATTATAATCGTGTTTAGCAAAACAAAAAAACAACTTCCATTAGTCTCTTTTAGAGGCTTTTTTTTTGAATTAAACAAATGCATTCAAAATACGATCAACTCTCAGTATGTTAACAATCTGGGCGTGCCACCATCCCGATAAGGGGGGCAAACTTACCTTTCGCATATTCGCCCCCTTATCAGGATGCTGTCGGGCTATCCACGCTACTTCGGTAGCTTGCTCCTATCCCTCACGCGACATTCAGTATTCACAAAAAAATATTTCAGCTTTTAAAACATTCTTACAAAACTAATTCACTAAAAAAAACATAAAAGTACCTTTATTTTTACAAAATAAAACATACAATACTGATAATCAAATAAATCTAAAAAATAATAAAATAAAAAAAGTAAGAAGAACGTTTTTTTTTGTTAACTTTAATTGCTAATTTTTGTCAATAAACCTAAAAAACAATCCTATGAAAAAATTATTTTCTTTGTTGGTTATTTCACTTTTTTGGTTTTCAGCTCAGGCACAAACCACAGCCGAAATTCCCGCCGAAACCACTTTACCTACTTTACAAAATAATAATGATTTAGAAGATCTTCAGGATTATGATGTCAACGAATTGCCCTGGCACGCCAGACGCTTTAAATTTACCGCAGGAGCATTTTTTCCTCTAAACAACACGCAGATACAGGTTGGAAGAAATAGTACCGATACAGGAACCGAGATAGACCTCGAAAACGATCTGGGATTTTCAAAATCGAGCGTCTCCTTTTTATCAACCTTTGAGTGGCGCATTTCAAGAAGATCAAGACTAGGTTTTGAGTATTTTAATTTAGACAGAACTTCATCAAAAACTTTAGAAAGAGACATTACTTTTGGAGATAACACTTATAACGTAAATGCCAGAGTGAGTGCTTATTTTAACGTTCAGATTGCAAGAATCGCGTATGGATATGCCTTTTTATCTAAACCAAAATACGAAGCGGGTTTATTAATAGGATCGCATGTTATGTTTGTCGATTTAGGTCTGCGCCTTGAAGGAGAAGGACAAAGCATTGAATATAGAGATAGTTTTAATTTTACCGCGCCATTGCCAGATGTTGGAGTCTGGGGAGAATTTGTTCTGGGAGAACGCTTTGGTCTTTATGTAAATGCTAATTACCTCGCCGTAAAAATCGACAATACCGACGGTAGAATTCTGAGTTATAATCTATCTCTATTATATAATGTACACAAAAACCTCAGTCTAACTGCCGGATACACAGGACTTAATTTTAAAATTAATACCGTCAGAGAGAGACTAAACGGATATTTAAAATGGGGTTACAATGGTCCTACTCTAACAGCAGCTTATACTTTTGGAAATCATGTTAAGCTTTATAAACATTAGTTTTTTAAAAAAGGTACTAAGGTGCTGAGGGACTAAGGTTATTCCTTAAAACTTGAAATGACAAAACTACTCACAAAACCAAAAAAACCGCGACAATCCGTGTTTTCGCTTGCGAATCCGCGTCATCCGCGTTTGTTATTACACTCCTATAAACTTTTGTCGATATAGCAAATGAGATTTGCTTCCTTCTTCTTAAAGACACAAGTTGCGCTAAAATAACTTACATCACTTATACGGTGAAAAAATAACAAACCCGATATCTTCCTAAAAGATATCGGGTTCATTGCTCAAACTTAACTCAAAATAAACTCAAACAATTATTTCTGTACCTGAGAAAATTTTATAGCTGTTCCTCCGCCAGCTGCGAGTTTAATATCTAACACTGTTTTGCTATTTACTTTTTGTTTTGAAATCGCCACCGGATAAGGATTTGTTTTATAATTCGCTCCTGCTCCATCGGCATAAATTTCGGCTTCGTATTCTTTTCCTGAATCTAAAAATGATAATGCTACTTTTAAATCTCTGGCCTCTTTATTTGTAATAGATCCTAAATACCAGTTTTTCTCGTCCCAGTCTTTGCGGACAATTGTGGTGTATTCACCAATTTTAGAATCTAAAACTTTTGTGTCTGACCAATTGCATGGAACTTCTTTTACAAACTGAAATTCCGGTTTTCCTTCGTAATTCTCAGGTAAATCTGAAGCCATTTGCAACGGACTAAAAACAATTACATACAAAGCCAATTGATTTGCCAAAGTCGTTTGCACACGCGCTGCCGAAGGCGTTTTATAATCAAAATTGAAATTACCCGGAGTATAATCAAACGGTCCTGAAAGCATTCTGGTAAAAGGCAAGGTCGTTAAATGTTCCGGCGTGTTTCCTCCATCTACAGACCAGGCGTTGTATTCCTGACCTCTTCCGCCTTCCTGCGACATAAAGTTTGGATACGTACGCTGCAAACCTGTTCCTTTTATAGGTTCGTGGTTGTCGATCATGATATGATATTTCGCCGCCGTTTCCATTACTTTTCTATAATGGCGCGCTCCGTATTGACTGTCATGCCATTCTTTTTTGTCCAGATATTTGTTTACATAACCCGTTTTTACGGTATTTACACCCATTTTTTGATACAATTTAAAAGCATCTTCCAGCTGACTTTCGTAGTTTTTTGTAGCTCCGGCTGTTTCATGATGACCAATTAAACGAACATTTTTCATGGCTGCATATTTGGTAATTTCCTCCAGATTAAAATCAGGATAGGGTTTTACGAAACTAAATGCAGATCCGTCGGCAGTCCAGTCGCCGTCCCAGCCTTCGTTCCAGCCTTCGACAAGAACGCCGTCGAAATTATTTTTCGCAGCAAAATCAATATATTCTTTGGTGTTTTTTGTGGTTGCACCGTGCTTTGGTCCTTGTCCCCAAGTGAATTTTTCCAAATGCATTCCCCACCAGATTCCAATATATTTTGAAGGCGTTATCCAGGAAAGATCTTCAATTTTTGAAGGATCATTTAAATTTAGCATGATCGTGGAAGTTGCTAAATCTCCCGGATTTTTACCCACAATAATCGTTCTCCAAGGTGTTGTAAAAGGCGTTTCGGCATATACTTTTACGCCATCTGCCCAAGGCACCAATTCACTTTTGTATTGCTTGTTATTTGTTTTTAATAATGTCATTGAAGCAAAATCGGTCAAATTGGCTTCGTGAATTGCTACAAATAATTTTTCTTTGGTTTCAAAAGTGGCCGGTGTGTTTATAGTATCTGTTTTACTAACAGGCGTTTTGCGATACGTACTTTCATAATAACTGTTTTCTCTGTGAACCGGAATCCACCAAACCTCATTTTCTGATTTAAACGTAAACTGAGTTGCTTCATCAGCGATTTTTACTTTGTTTAAATGGGGCTGTTTCGGGAAAAAATAGCGAAATCCTACGCCATCATCAAAAACCCTGAAAATAATATCCACCAAACGTTCTTCTCCTTTTGATTCTTTCAAATGAACAATCAATTCGGTGTGATGATCACGCACTTTTTTGAATTCTCCCCAAGGCTGCTCCCAGGTTTCATCAGACGTTTTTTCTTCGGTGGAAACCACTTCAAAACCTTCTGTCATTTTTTGGATTCCCTTAAATTCAAATCCCATCAAAGACGGCTCAATAACCGATTTTCCATTAGCTGAAAAGCTGTATTGCGGCTGACCCGAAACCGTTAATTCAAAAACCAATTGGGTAGTTTTTCCAGGCGAACTGATTGTGTATGTTTTTTTAGTACCAGCACTGCACGCGTAAATCAAAATCGACGCTAAAGCAATTAAACAGTATCTATATCTTCTATTTTTCATTATTTAATTGTATTAATTACAACTCTTTATTTAATTTCATTGATCAATTGTTTTGCTTTTGCGGGCTGCGCCGAAACAAAATAATTAAAAGCCTGATCTAATTTTTGCTGCACATCGGCATTGCTTTTCTTTTCGATTCTTAAATTGTACATTTTACTGATTTCAGGAAAAACCGATTCGGTACTTTTTACACCTGCAAAAGCTTTTACTTTTTCGATATACGTATAACCAAATTCTACTGTTGGTTCAAACATCGTTCCTTCACCAAAGTCATTCCATGTAATTAATTGCAGATAATTTAGGTTCGCATTTTTTGCCATCAAAAGTGTTTCATCAAGCGTAACACCATTGTTGTGTTCGATAGTCCATCCAATCGCTGCTCCGCCTCCGCCTTCAGCATAAAAATCTTTAAAACCGGGATAAGCACTTCCTATTGCCACATTCAGTTTTGGTTTTGTATTGGTATAAAAATTCGTCAGGTAAGAATTGTCTTTATACACCCACGCATATTCTCCCGAAGCATTTGTTCCAGCTTCAACAGACTGATCCCAAAGCGTAATAAAAGTAGGTTTTGTCGTTATGGTATTAAAAACATTCGTCCATTCTGCCGGTGTTTGCAATACGATTGGCCCGAAATTTAATAACAATGGTTTTCCGTTTACTTTGATGTAATTGGCATCATCAAAATAATTTTTCTCCATATAAGCCAAATCGGTTTTTGCGGCGGCTGTAATCGAAATTGCTTTTCCCGCATCGACAGCACTTTTTGTAACTCTGTCTTCGTAAACAATGGCATATTCTAAACCGACTTTATCAAGCATGGCAATTAATTGTTCTGTATTTTCTTTGACCATTCTGTAATCATAAACATTATAAGTGCCGTACCAATCGATTAAAACACCATCAATTCCGGAGTATTTCATTAGTAATAAATGGTTTTCGATCACATTTTTATCGCCTGAATGATAAGGCCCAATCAGCGGATAATAATACGATGCAATTTCTCTGCGGTTGTTTGTGCCTATCGTGTTCGGATTTTTGTTGGCCATTGTCCAGTGATATCCCCATTTTTTGTCGGCACTGCTTTCGTTGGTTTCAAACCACGGCATGTAGTGCACGTAAATTTTGGTGCTATTTGTTTTTTCAATCGCAACGGGCGCTACTATTTCTGGTTCTGCAGGTTTATCTGAACCTTTGTCATCGCTGCTGCAACCGGCGGCGATTAAAATATTCAAAATCCCAAAAAACAATAATGTGATATATCTTTTCATATTAATTTTATTTTATGATGGATTAGCTGTAATTATTTAAACACATAGAAACATAGCTTTTGAAACTTAAAAAAGGCGTTTCACTTGTTTTAATAAACATAGCTATGTGTGAGAAACTAGTTTCTTTTATTCTCTCTTTTTATTAATTTCTAAATATAAAATCTATGTTTCTATGTGTTCAAAAAACATCATCTTATTTGTTTTTTTGCCACTGATTATGAGATTAACTCAGATTTTTTAATCATTTTAATCTGCTAATCTGTGGCTGAAAAATTATTTCACGCAGATTTAAAAGATTTAAGCAGATTTTGCAGATGATTTTTATTTTTTTTAATCAAAATTAAATCTGCCTTAATCTGCAGAATCTGCGTGAAAAAATCTTTTTAATCTGTTAATCTGTGGCTAAAATTATTTTCACACAAACAAAATAAATCTGCTTTATCTGCAAAATCTGCGTGAAAAAAAATCATTTTAATCTTGTAATCTATGGCAGAAAAAACATAAAAGATGTCAGCCTTCCACGATTAACCAACATGGAAGACTGACATTCCAGAATCTAGTTTACAGGATATCCTGGATTCTGATTAAGGTTTTTATTTGTGGTCATTACACTACTCGGAATTGGAAAAATCGCTCTGTATTGTTCTGTCGCTCCTTTTTCCCACCATGAACCGAAGAATGTTCCAAAACGAATATTATCGGTTCTTCTTCTTCCTTCAAAAGTAAATTCACGAAGCAATTCCTGATCAACGTAAGCAAGATCAATTGTGGCTGGCAATTCTGTTCCGGCGCGTGTTGCGATTTGCTGTAGAAATGGTTTTGCCAAATCTGCAGATCCTAAACGAACGTAACATTCTGCCTGCATCATTAAAATTTCGGCATAACGAATTACGACAAGATCGTGATCACGTTCCCACATTTCACCCGCTTTCATTTCGTATTTTCCTAAACGAACTCCTTCATTTTCTTTAGCATCAGCAACACTTGTTACGGCTTCTGTGTAGGTTAAAGGTTCTCCGTTATCCATCATAATCACTTGACCGGTTGCTAAATTAATCTGATCTCCGGCAACCATACATTTTCTTCTTTTGTCTGTTGCTTCAAATGCAGAATAAACGCCTGGCTGTGCGCACATTCCGTTGGCACTCCAAGGATAATCTCCAATTGCCGAAAGCGTTAATTTATGTAGGTAATGACACGACATTGATGACATATAATTTCCAACAGTTCCCGCTTTCGAATCATACGGAATTGCAAAAATAATTTCAGGTGATTTTTCATTTTGTGTAGCAAAATTGGCAAAGAAATCTGGCGCTAATGTATAACCTGTCACTTTCTGGCACATGTCGATACAATCCTGCCAACGCGGCGTTCCTACGAATGCTTCTGAATTTAAATACAATCTCGCCAATAACGAATACGCCACATTTTTAGTAAATTTAGAATACACTACATTCGAAGTTAAATGCGGAAGTGCATCCAGTAATTCTTTCTCGACAAAATCATAAACCTGTTTTCTAGTCGAATTTGATGGCAAAGAAGTATCTTCAAAATTGACTACGATTGGCACATTTCCAAACATGTCAAGAAGATTGTAATAGTAATAGGCTCTCAACGCTTTTAATTCGGCATAAATTGGTGCTTTTGCAGCGTCTGTCAAAGACGATTTATCGATTTGATAAATGATTGAATTGATCTTTGCGATTCCGGTATAATTGTAACGCCACGCCGAAAGAATCATTCGGTTGTCTGGTTTCCAGGTATGTTTTTGTGCATCCTGATATTGTCCGCCATCGTACCAGTTGGTTCCTCTTGTTGGAATCGTAGCTTCGTCTGAAACAGTTTCATTTAAAAAGAAAACATATTCGCAAGTTGGGTAATTGTTCGAAATTCCGTCGGCAAATCCTCTTAACGAAGAATAAGCGCCACCAACCAATGCATCAATTTCTTTTGGCGTATTCCCAAAGTTTCCGTCTTCTACTTTATCGTACAAATCTTCGTTTAAGTCTGTACATGATATCGTAAAAAGCATACTCATCAATAGTGCTGCTGTTATTTTGATTTTCATTTTTTATATTTTTGAGTTAATCGCTTAATTATTAAACGTGAAATTTAATCCCACAGAAATTGTTGTTGGGCGAGGATAATTGTTATATCTGTCAATTCCAGGCGCTGCCAATCCGGTTAAATCCATTACTCCGGTTTGGTTGATTCCGTCCTGAGCATTTAAACCAATTTCAGGATCAACACCTTTGTATTTTGTAAACACGGCAAGATTTTCGCCCATTAAGTACATTCTCAATTTTGAACCTTTTAATTTCAATGGCAATGTATATCCAACAGAAACGGTTTGAAGTCTAAAAAAAGAAGCATCTTCGATCCAGTAACTTGAGTATTTTGGTGCCGAGGTAATACCTGTATTCAGGAAATCATCCGGAACATTAAAAGCCGGTAATCTGTTTGGGTCGTTTAACATCATGTTGGTTGCGTTTAATGCTTTTTGCCCAAACATTCCGTAACCAGAAATTCCAAGGTCAAAATTTCCATAAGTAAAATTCATCCCGATACCTAAAGTTAAATCCGGCTGAATATTGCCTAAATCTCTTTTGTCAGCATCTACTAAAACATCGTCCAGAACTTTATCTCCGGCAGCATTGTAGTAAAGCATTTTTCCATCGGCGCCAAGCCCTGCACTTTCAAATCCCCAGAAAGTTCCAACAGGATATCCTTCTGCAATTATTTGAGAATATTGTCCGGACATACCCGCTAATCCGTGTAAAGATCCGCTGTAAATAACATCTGTTTTATACGTTGGGTTGGATAGTTTTTCGATTTTTTGAACGTTGTGTCCTAAAGTCAAATTGGCATCCCAGGTAAATTTATCTCCTTTTACGATGTCTGCATTCAGTGTAAGTTCAACTCCTTTGTTTGACATTTCACCCACGTTTGCCAACATATTCCCTACTAAATAAGGAGGTTGCGGCACTTCATACGTATATAATAAATCTCTTGTGGTTTTAGAATACCATTCGAATGAACCTGTAATTCTGTTAAACAAACTAAAGTCTATACCCACGTTTACTTGTTCTGTAGACTCCCATTTTAAATCAGGATTTGGGTTTTGTTTTGGCGAATAAGCCAAACTCCACGTTCCTGTAACCGGATCGTAGTAACTGTCATTACCCACTCCTAAAATCGAAAGTGATTTGTATTCACCAATTCCGTCCTGATTACCGGTAATTCCCCAACCCACTCTTAATTTTAAATTGCCTAACCAATCTTTAGAAGAAGTCATAAAATCTTCGTTAGAAATTCTCCACGCCGCAGATGCAGATGGGAAAGTTCCCCATTTATTGTTTTCTCCAAAACGGCTTGAACCGTCACGTCTTACCGTTGCAGTCAATAAATATTTGCTGTCGTAACCGTAATTGGCACGCGCATAAAACGAAACTAAATTTGATTTTCCTTTGTACGAGTACACATCGCCCAAACGATAATTGTAACCCGCTCCAAGATTATTGTAACTAAAAGCATCGGTTACAAAACCGCTTCTTTGTGCGCCAAAACCATTGTAAACATTTTCAAGGTATGAATATCCGGCAAGTGCGCTAATATTATGTTTATCAATAACTTTAGTATAATTCACATACAATTCGCCTTGTGCATTGGTATATTCTGCATAGGTTTTTTGAGCATAACCGCCTTCTGTTCTTCCTTCCATAACGGCGTATGAAGGTTTGTATGTACTTCCCTGCATGGCATTATGTTCTAATGAAATATTGGCAACCGCCATGAAATCATTTAAAAATTTAACCTCAGTTTTAAAATAACCTAAAAGTCTGTGTCTTTCGTTATCAACAGTTCTGTTGGTTAAAATCTCAACCGGATTTTCGTAGATATTTCCGCCTACTGAAGAAAAATCTCCATTTGCATCATAAACCGGAATTGTTGGATTTAGGTTATACGCTCGCTCAAAAATTCTGTAATCAATTGGGTGCCATTTATCGATATTGGCAAATAATCCCATGTCAAATTTTACGGCTTTGTTTTCGCCAAGATATTGATATGCGTTTAAGTTTCCGCTAATTCTTTCTAAACCGCTTGTTTTAATAACACCTTCATTATTTAAGTACGAAAGTGAAGCTCTGAAACCGCTGTCTGTTTTACCCGAATTGATGCTTAAAGTATGCGATTGCGAAATAGCAACTTGCTCGATTTCTTTTTGCCAGTTGGTATTTCCGCCGTAATCAACAGCGTCAAGATTTCCCGTTTGACGAACCTGTGCTCTCCATTGGTTTGCCGATAAAAGATCTAAATTATCAGCCACATAACCTACGCTTGATAAACCGCTGTAAGTAACAGAAACGCCTTTTGTACCTGATTTCGTAGTGATTATAATAACTCCGTTTGCTCCTCTTGAACCATATATGGCTGTCGCCGAAGCATCTTTAAGAATGTCTACCGATTTAATATCTGAAGGCTGAACAACGTTGATATCAACGCCAGCAATTCCGTCAACTACAATAAGCGGACTGTTGCTTGCGGTTAATGAAGTTCCTCCGCGCAAGCGTAAAGTAGAACCCGCAGCTGGATCTCCGGAAGGACGAATAACATTCAATCCCGCCACTTTTCCCTGTAAAACCTGCTCTGTCGAAGAAATTGTTCCTTTTACCAAATCATCTGCACCAACGGTCGAAATGGCTCCGGTTAAATCTGATTTTTTCTGAGTTCCGTATCCCACAGAAACTACCTGAACTTCTGCCAGTTGATATCCGTCATTTTGCAAACGAACATCGATATTGGATGAGGCTGAAGTGATCTGAACTTTTTGTGTGGATGATCCGATGAAAGAAACTTCGATGGCACCTCCTACAGCTACATCCAGCGAAAATTTTCCATCAAAATCTGTTGTGGTTGCATTTTTTGTACCCACTTCAATTACCGAAGCTCCGGGCAAAACACTTCCCGTATTGTCATAAACGGTTCCTGATACTTTCTTTTTTCCCTGTGCCAATATTCCTGCCGAAAGGAAAAGCATGAAAATCATGAATACCACCGATTTAGTAGTCCACATTTGATGCAGGACTATTTTTTTATTTTTACTAGTCATTAGAATTGGTGTTTGGTTTGATAGTTATTTGTCTAAAGTTTTAAGCGGAATGGTTGTATCCGAAATTGTTTTGTCTTTATTGTCTTTGACCAAAACATGAATTTCACTTAAATTCGGAATTCCCTGAAGCTCTGAAACCAAATTGACAAATCCTTTTATTTCAGCAGTTCCGCCTGCAAACTCGCCCGCAATTACTTTGCTTCCGGCTGTAATCGTGTAAAGTAATTTGTTTACGCCCGGTTCATTGTTTTTTCTGTACATACCCAGAAAATCTTTTTGGCTAATTTGTAAAGGAAAAAATCCAAATACCGGCGGCGGTGGCGGCTCATATGCTCCAGCGTAAATGATCTGATCACCAGAATTAGTCGTCCAGTCTTTTGCTACAAACAGGAAAGAAATATTTTCCATAACAAAACCCGGTTCTGTATTATAATATTCCTGCGGAATCAAATCCATTCTGTAAAAACCATTTCCAAGATCTTTTAGTTTTGTTTTTTCAGATACATCCGGAAGCCAGGCCTGATATTCCTGTAAAACCGCCCAGTTATTTAAACCACTGTGAAAATGAACACTCGGAACTCCGGCAAAACCGTCTTTTAAGTTTGAATTAAATAAAATACTAACCGGTTTATCAATTGTTGGTTTTGCGGGATACGATCTGATTAACTCATTTGCAGTATAAAACGACGAAAAATCAGTGTAAGTTACATTGGCAACTTCACTTTGTTTAGATCCGTTTTTGTTTTTTAAACGAAACCAAAATCCATCACCTGCCGCGATTTCTGCCGGAGTTTTAGAGAAATAAACCGTTGGTGTTAAAGTAAAACTCCAGATTTTGTTTCCTTCATAATGTAATTTTGCAAAATCAGAAGAGTTTTCCCAATTGCCCGCATCCGGTTCAGATGGTGACCACATCCACATATACAGATCTTCGTTTTCGGTAAAAGTTGATCCCGACATGTCAAAATACCAGGTAACCTGCTCATCATATTTATAAACTACCGGAAACGATGATATTGGACCCACAGCTCCCGCAGCTTCCTGAGCCTGCATAAAATTCGGAGCCATCAAAAGGGCAAGTAAAATTGTATATAGAAATTTTTTCATATTACTTTTAGTTAATAGCATTTAATTTGAATACATAAGATACAAAGGCAATTCCGCCAGAAGAATGAACTAATTGAAGTTCCATTTCGTCGTTGTTTCCAGGAACTGAAGTCAGTCTGAGTTCGTCTGTTTTTTGTGTTTTTTGAGCGTCGCTGTACAAATAAATTCGAACCGGACCGCTTGCGTTAGTTGGTTGAAAATCGGAACTTAATCTCCAAAATCCTGTTTTGGCAAACAAGGGAGGAACGTCTCCCAGAACTTCATAACTTGTTGGGTTCATGCTTTCATCTACGTTAAATTTGATTTTAAAATCTTCGTAGTTAAAATACGTACTCAAGTTTTGTTCGCTTGGTTCGATGGCATTTGCCTTAGCAGATTCATCAACCATTTTCAAATTTGTTAATCCCCAATTTCCGTTTACTTTCTCATAAAGGGTAATCGGATCAACGTAGCTTCCGTCTTCTGTATTATCACAGCCAATAGCCATGAAACACATCAAAACAGCTAACCAATAAATACTTTTACATTTCATAAATTTGTGGTTTTGTTTCGTTAGTTTTTTTGTCTCTTTAAAGACATGACGAAACTAGATGTTAAATAAATCTAAAAAAAAACATCTGATAAAAATCAAGATATATTTTGGAATATTTACAACTTAAATATTTAATAATCAATGATTTAAAATATATTGATGATTTAAAAAATCAAGACGTTGTTTAGATCAAATTGCATGTTTCTTTAATGGTAATAATGACAATATCCAAATTTATACATGTATTTTTTTCACTATACATATATATAATTGCTTTTTATTGTATAATTGCAAATTATTAGACTACTTTTAACATTTAGGAGTGATTTGACTTTATAAATCACACATTTCTAAATACAAAAAGCTAATTTTTAAAGTTGCTCAATCATCAACTCTTTTAAAATTATTCTGAATTAAAACGAATTACCACTACAAATCAAAAACTAACTTTACCCCCCTAACCAAAACACCATGCGAATAATATTGATTCTGTATTTTTTTATTGCAGGTTTTGCTCTGGCTGCAAAAGAGAAAAATCCTGTATTGGAAGAATTGGATAAAGTGCTTCTGAAAAAAGAAGTGTACTTAAAAAAGAAATATCATAAAATTGCAGCCGTAAAAAAAGACGTTTCAAAATTTACTTTGAGCCAAAATAACGAGCAATTGTATAATTGCTACATGTCGTTGTTTGAAGAATACAAATCCTTTAAATACGATTCGGCTTATTATTATCTGGAAGAAGCAAAAATCAAAGCCATTGTTTTAAAAGATCCTAAGTTTTTGGCTAAAAGCCGAATTAAAGAAGGTTTCGTATTGCTTTCATCCGGATTGTTTAAAGAAGCAATTGATACTTTGAATGTTATCGACGACCAAAAACTCGACCAGAAAAATAAATTCGAATATTATTCCATAAAAGCCCGCGCTTATTATGATCTCGCCGATTATAATAAAGATCAGCGTTTTAATATTCATTATGTGCAGCAAGGAAATCATTTCCTAAAAAAAGCCTTAGAATTAATTGGAACCAACAGCAATGAATATTGGGCAGCAGAAAGTTTAAAACGCTTAAAACAACAAGATTGGCGTGGCGCCGAATTTGCCTTTAGTTACTGGATAAATAACTACAATCTTCCGCCGGATTACTACGGAATCGCAACTTCGAGTCTCGGTTATATTTATTCGGAAAGAGGATATACAAACAAAGCAATTTATTATCTCGCACTCGCCGCTATTGCCGATGTTAAAAATGCGACCAAAGAAACGACAGCGTTGCGAAATCTGGCCAACGAACTCTTTAAAATGGGCGAATTAGACAAGGCAAATGAGTACATTAATATTGCGATGGACGATGCAACTTTTTATAATGCAAGACATAGAAAAATTGAAATTTCGTCGATCTTGCCTATTATCGAAAAAGCACAATTAAACAATGTAAAAGATAAAAATGACAAACTGGAGAGAATTATTATTCTGTTAACGATTCTGACTTTTATTATTATTTTGTTTCTGGTTATCATTTTCAAACAATTAAAAGAAAAGAATAAAGCGAGAAAAATAATGGCTTCATCCTATGCGCAATTGCAGGAAATGAATGTGAGTTTAAGCGAAGCCAACGCAATTAAAGAAGAATATATTACATATTTTATTAAAGCGACTTCGGCGTTTATCAATAAAATTGATCATATCCAGAAAAGCACACTTCATAAAATTATCACCAAGAAAACAGATGAAGTTATCGCGAGTTTAAAACGTTATAATGTCAAAGAAGAACGGGAAAACCTATTCCATCAATTTGATGAAATCTTCCTGAAATTATTCCCCACTTTTGTAACCGATTTTAATAATTTGTTTCCAAATGATCATAAATGCATTGTAAAAAAAGGTGAACTTTTAAATACCGAATTAAGGATCTTTGCCTTGTACCGATTAGGGATTCAGGACAGCAGCCAAATGGCCGAATTTCTGGAACTTTCCGTAGCTACAATTTATACGTATAAAACGAGAATCAAAAGCAAATCAGATTTTAAGGATACTTTTGAAGAGAAGATTATGGCGATTAAGACGATTTAATTTTTTGCCCACGGATTGTACGGGTTGCAACAGATTGACACAGATTAGAAAAACACTTTAATCTATATCAAAAAAACTCCACGAATTCACGAGTTATTTATCATCAGATGAGAATAAAAATTCGTGAATTCGTGGCGAAAAAAAAAATATTCTCGAAGATTTTAAAAATAATTCGTGAATCGTGGCGATCTTTCTAACTTTTATTCATCCGGATTATACATTAAAAAATCTGTGACAATCCGTTTTATCCGCGTTATCCGTGGCCAATTTTTATTCTGTTTCCAATTGAAGAACTACATTTTGATAACGTTTGCTCAACGAAAACAACTGTTCTGCAAAAATCATAATTGCCAGTGGAACAAACAAAAATGCCGTTAAATCTTCTTCGTATAAAAAATAACTGCTTACTATAAAAATTCTCGCATATTCCAGGTAATAAATCCATCTGCGCTGTTCTAATAAAGCACCGCAATTGACTAACGTTATCAGAATAAAAGTCAACACAAAAATTTTATCAAAGAGATTTAAAAAGTCGAAATAATAAGTGAAAACCGTTAGAACCAAAGTACATATTCCCAATTGAATATAAAGGTAATTTCGAAATCTTAACCTTTGATGCGGATTGCTTTTATCCTGCAAAAAACGTTTTTCTAATATCGGTCGAATATCCTGATCCATATGCGCGGGACTACCAAAAACGGCTTTCCATCTGGCTTTAAAACCTTTGGAACGTTTCCATAATTCGTAAATTTCAAAATAATAATGAAAATGCTGCCAAAGAAAACTGTAGCTTTTCAGCGGATGCGTTAATCCGTATTTTGGTTTTTCTTCTTCTTCCTGGAAAGTTCCAAAAATACGGTCCCAAAAAGTAAACATATCGCCGTAATTTTTATCCAGGTATTTCTCGTCAGAGGCATGATGAACACCGTGAACTGATGGCGTTACAAAAACATATTCTAACCATTTTATTCTGCCAATAAGCTGTGTATGTGTAAAAAAGGAATAAGCGCCGTGAACAATCAGCATTGTGATTACCATTGTAGGATGAAAACCAACAAGTGGCAAAATACACCAAAAACCGGTTCGTACAACCGCCTGAAAAGTTGTGATTCTGGCTGCAGCAGTAAAATTAAATTCTTCGCTATGATGATGCACAATATGCGCCGCCCAGAAAAAATTGACTTCGTGACCTAATCTGTGGTACCAATACCAGACAAAATCGGTCGCAAGAATTAAGGCAAACCAAATAAAAATGTTACTCGGAATATCAAGAATTCGGTGATTATTATAGATAAAATAATAGAGCTGATAAAAACTTGCGGCCACAAAAAGATTGATTAATCTTTCGGCAATACCAATACTAATGTTCGAAACAGAGCTTTCATAATTGAAAATCTCAGGTCTTTTTTTACGCTGTGCCAGTTTGTATTCCAAAAACAAAAAAATGAAAAACGCAGGCATCGCAAACGCCAGAAAATTAATATGTTCCATTTTAAAAATTACTTTTTGATTTATTATAGAAGTAATAAAAATCGATTTATTTTAAAACACATAGAAACATAGCTTTTTGGAATCTAAAAAAGGCGTTTCACTTGCATTAACAAACATAGATAGCTATGTGTTAGAAACTAGTTTCTTTTTGATTTGTCTTTTTCAAAATCATAAAATCTATGTTTCTATGTGTTTAATTTTTATTAAGCTCAAAACATTTTAATTCTGTTTGAATTTTGGCGCTTCCAGTGCCACTTCTTTTACAGCTTGCGTATCGGCAACTTTTTGCAAAGCGATGACATAAGCCGCAATACGAGGCGTTACATTGTGTTTTGCTGCAATTCTGAAAACAGTTTCAAAACCTTTTTCCAAAATATCTTCGAGACGCGTATTGATTTGGTGAATTCTCCATGATTCTAAAAGTGAATTCTGAAGCCATTCAAAATAAGAAACCGTTACACCGCCGGCATTTGCCAAAATATCCGGAACAACCAAAACATTATTCTCGTGCAAAATCTGATCAGCATCTGATGAAACCGGACCGTTTGCGCCTTCTACAATGATTTTAGCTTTAATTTCGTTTGCGTTTTTCTGCGTAATAACATCTTCTTTTGCCGCCGGAATCAAAACATCAACTTCCAAAAGCAATAAATCTTCGTGTTTTATGGCAACTGAGTTTGGATATCCCTTGATGCTTTTATTATTGAGATTATAATATAAAATCAACTCTGGAATATTAAGTCCGTCGGGATTGTAAAATGCTTCAGAAACATCGCTCACCGCCACCACTTTCAATCCTTTTTGGTGTAAAAACAAAGCCGAATGCAATCCTACATTTCCAAAACCCTGAATAGCAACCGTTGATCTTGCAGGTCTTAATTTTAGTTTTTGAAGTGCCAAAAGTGTAATAATGCTTACGCCTCTTCCGGTTGCTTCTACCCTGCCCAAAGAACCTCCGGAATGCAAATGTTTTCCGGTTACAACAGCATGAATTGGTTTGCCGTGAAGCAATGAAAATTCATCCATTAACCAGCCCATTTCATCTGGACCGGTTCCCATATCCGGTGCAGGAACATCTTTTTCGGGACCAAAAATATCGGATAAAGCTTTTGTATACGCTCTGGTTATTTTTTCTAATTCTGTTTTAGAAAGTGTTCTCGGATCGCAAATAATACCGCCTTTTGCTCCTCCAAACGGAATTCCCGTTACGGCAGATTTCCAGGTCATCCAGGCTGCCAATGCTTTTACTTCGTCAAGATTTACGCCATTATCATAACGTATTCCGCCTTTTGATGGTCCCAAAGCCGTGTTGTGAATTACTCTGTAACCTTCAAAGTTTTGTACGTTTCCGTTATCCAAAACAATAGAAAAATTAACGACAATTTGTTTTTCAGGTCTTTGCAATTTTTGCCTGATTGATTCGTCAAGATTAAGAATATCTGCCGCGATATTAAAACGATCAATCATAGACTGAAAGGGATTCTGTTTAATTATTTCTGTGCTCATTTTTATATTTTTAATTGGGGTTATTTTTTTGATTAGAATTTTACCTGACTCTTTTTCAAGAGAATTGTTATTGTAAACAATTGTCTGGTATACAACACGGAATCTTGATAAGACAGCACTGCATTATTATGTTGGTATTTCTATTTGATCTCATTTTATTGATTTTTTAAATAGTTCTAAAAAAAAGCCTTTCATGGTGCATGAAAGGCTAAAAAAAAAATAACTAACAAGTTCCATTTTCTATTAACGCCATTTCATTACATAGTTCATCATGCAACACATCGTGAAGCTGCACATGACCTGAATGATATTTTGGCTATAGTTTCTCATTGTTGAAGCAAATTTATAAATATATTTTATAAATTCTATAGAATTAGTCGAGTTTATTTTAATTATTTTAAAACTTAACATAAAAGAACCTGTAAATTAACGTGTTAAGCTCCTGAAAATTTTACTTAAATTGAGAAAAAACAATTAAAATAATGGATATTAAAGCCAAAAAGATACCGATAAAGTTAATTTTGGATAGTTTTTCTTTGAAAAAAAGCAGACCAACAAGACTTCCTAAAATAATAACTCCCATATTCATTCCGGCAAAAACGGTGGAGGGATTTTCTGAAAATGCTTTATGCGCTTTTAGGTAAAACAGAATATTTCCAAAATTAAACAGTCCGACCAAACTTCCGAAAAGGATATTTTTAGCTTCTAATTTCATTTTTTTAATTGCAACATCATAAATAACGATAAGCAAAGAAACCGCCAATGAAATATCAAAAACAATAAATAAAGATGTGGTGTAAGGCAAATTGGTATAAAGTGCAATTTGTTTGAAAAGGATATCGATTAATCCGAAACCTATTAAAACCACAGCAGGATAAATCCATTTGTTTTCTTTGTTTGTTGATTGTTTTTTTAAAATGAACAACAGCGCTAAAAAACCAACTATGATTCCCAGAACTTTATATGTATTAAATTCTTCCTTAAAAATAAACCACGCAGCCAGTATTGGAATAAAAAGTGACAATCGCTGTGCGGCATCTGTTTTTACGATTCCCATATGCTTTATGGATGCGATCAAAAACAAGAAAACAACCGGCAACAGAATTCCTATTGCAATATAAATATTCCACGGCGCAGTGATGTGAATTTCAGAAATATCGGGACTATAAGTAAAGTAACACAATATGAGGGCAAACACATAATTGAAGGTTACAATCTGAATTGGATTTCCGTTATATTTACGAGTGATTTTAAAAATTACACCAACAGTTACGCTACAAAGAATACTTAAAATAAGAAACAACATACAATTACATTTTAACTACAAAAATAAGGTTTATCTCTTTTATACTTTCAAAAAAAACACGATTTAATCCTGCCATCTGGACGCTAATATAATAATAACACGAATTGCACGAATTGTCACGAATTAGTTTGTAAAATTAATTTCACAAACTAATTTGGTCTATAGAAATTTGTAAAAATTAGTGCAATTAGTCTTTAATATTTATGTTGCCATGAAAACATTTTAATCACTCTTTAACCAGCCAGTAATGCTCATTCTGGTATTTTGCGTAACCAAAACCTCATGAACCAATTCATTGCTTTTAAAGAAAACCGTTTTTCCCTGAGTTGGGGCAATTTTTTGATTGTTATTTTCCTGATGAATCATTAATTCCCCACCGTCTGCTTCCTTCCAATTACTATTTAAATAACTGATCATCGAATATTTTCGACTCGGATTATTTTTGAATTGATCTAAATGTTTCAGGTAAAAATCACCGGCTTCGTATAATGAATAATGAAATTCGTAACCGGTAATTCCGGCGTAACAGCTTTCGTTTAAGTATACTATGAAAGCATCTATTTTATCGAAAAATTCATTTTCGAAAACATTATTGTGCTTTTTATCAAGCCAATAAATGGAATCACTTCTGATGGCACCGTCGTAAGACAGTTTTTCAGAATTACCAATTCCCGCGGCCAGCAACAAACTTTTCTCATTTAAATCTAACAAGTTTTGTTTTAAATGATTTGCCAGTTCAGCACTTAAAAAATGCTCTGATATTCCTACTTTATTCTCAATATAACTCGAAATCAAATCTTCGAAACTATCTTCCATTTTGTTTTAGGGAAAGACTACAATTGCAGCCAACGGAGCAAGGTAGACTAATTAAAAGTGGTAATGGCTTTATTTTCAATAAATAAAAAAACTGTTTAGCATTACGTTGCGAAATCTTTGTCAAAGTTTAAAACTTTGACAAAGATAATCACGCATAAAAAACCCGACAGGTTTTAAAAACCTGTCGGGTATAAATTTTTAAGACATAACTTAATTTTATAATTAATAATTCACAATTTATAATTAAACTATAGTTTACTAATATAACTTCCGTACATATCTTTAAACTGATGTCCTTGTGCAAAACGGTCTTTGCTTAATTTTTTATATTCAACCAATCCCCATAAAATAAATTCTTTGAAGAAATAAATATCTTCTTTATCGAGTTCTGGCTGGTATTTTTTCACCAAAATATTTAACGGAGTTACTTCATCCAAAATTCCCTGATATTCAGCATCTGAACCATCGTCTAATAATTCGAAACCACTTTCGGCAAAAAACCATTCGATCAAATCAGAATATGGTGTTTTCTCTCCCGGTTTTTCGAGCTTTTCAATTTTTGGTAAAAGTGTCGGGAATAATGTTCGAATTGCAGAACCAATTAAACTCTGCGCCACGTAGGCTGCTCCCTCCTGCTCTCCTTCGTAAACCAATTCTACTTTTCCGGTAATGGCCGGAATAATTCCGATAAAATCAGACAAACGTAAATTTGTTTTATCAACTCCGGCTTTTAAAGCGCGGCGTTCTGCTGTACTTATTAAGTTTTCGAAAGCCGTAATACTCATTCTGGCACTTACACCGCTTTTATTGTCGATGTATTCGCTTTCACGGGCTTCAAAACTAATTTGCTCTAAAATATCACGCGCTAAACCTGGCACATAAACAATGTCGCTTTGATTTTGATCTAGTCTGGATTCCTGTTCTGTAATCGTTCTTGCAATGGCAACACTTTCAGGATAATGCGTTAGAATTTGAGAACCAATTCTATCTTTTAAAGGCGTTACAATACTTCCGCGATTGGTGTAATCTTCCGGATTTGCCGTGAAAATAAACTGCATATCAAGCGGCATTCTCAACTTAAAACCTCTAATTTGAATATCGCCTTCCTGCAAAATATTGAATAATGCTACCTGAATTCTGGCTTGTAAATCAGGTAATTCGTTGATTACAAAAATACAACGGTTCGCTCTCGGAATCATTCCGAAGTGAATTACGCGATCATCTGCATAAGATAATTTTAAATTCGCAGCTTTTATAGGGTCAACATCTCCAATTAAATCGGCTACGGTAACATCCGGCGTTGCCAGTTTTTCAAAGAAACGTTCACTTCTGTGCAGCCATGAAATTGGCGTTTCATCTCCTTTTTCTGCAATTAAATCTTTTGAAAATCGAGAAATTGGATTCAACGGATCGTCATTAATCTCAGAACCTGAAACAAACGGGATATATTCGTCTAACAATTCGACCATTTTGCGCGCCAAACGCGTTTTTGCCTGACCACGAAGTCCTAATAAATTGATATTATGACGAGATAAAATAGCACGCTCCAGTTCTGGAATTACAGTATTTTCAAAACCGTGAACACCTTCAAAAACAGGAGCCCCGGATTTTATCTTTTCACGCAGATTATTTCGCAATTCGTCTTTAATACTTATTGTTTTATATCCTGCGGCTTTTAATTGACCTAATGTTTTTATGTTTTCTATTTTCATTTTATTGAAATGTCTTTTTGTTATTTATTTGTTTTAATGACCAAAAGATTGTGTCATTACTTTGCGGGAGACGCACTGCTGTGCGCCTCTACGATATGCATTGTGTCAAACGTGACAATCATAAAATCTTAGCACCTTAGATTCTTAGCATCTTAGAACCTTAAAAATTAACGTACCCGTTTTTTCCTATTCGTTTCATAATCTTCAAAAATCATTTCTCCCAAACCTTTTAATCCGGTGTAAAATGCTTTTCCCTGATTGGCTTCTGTAAAATGATTCACAAAACGCTGTAAATACGGATCGTTTGCAATCATAAAAGTCGTAATCGGGATATGGAGTTTTCTGGCTTGTTGTGCCTGAGTATAACATTTGTCTACAATATATTCGTCGAGACCGTTACTATTCATATAATAAGAGCCATCGCGTTCGCGCACGCAGCTCGGTTTTCCATCAGTAATCATGAAAATTTGCTTGTTGGTATTTCGTTTTCTTCGCAAAATATCCATCGCCAATTGCAATCCTGCAACGGTATTCGTGTGATACGGACCAACTTGCAAATACGGTAAATCTTTTATGGGAATTGTCCACGCATCGTTTCCAAAAACCAAAATATCAAGCGTATCTTTTGGATAACGCGTTGTGATTAATTCAGCCAAAGCCATCGCTACTTTTTTGGCAGGCGTAATTCGGTCTTCACCGTACAAAATCATACTGTGACTGATGTCGATCATCAAAACCGTACTCATTTGGGCTTTGTATTGCGTTTCTTCTACAACCAAATCATTTTCGGTTAGCATGAAACTTTCAACACCATTATTGACTTGTGCATTTCTCAAACTTTCTGTCAGCGAAATGCGTTCTAAACCATCGCCAAAATTAAATTCGCGGAATTCTCCTGTGTGTTCATCACCGTTTCCGGCATGCTTTGTTTTGTGATTTCCCGTTCCGGAACGCTTTAAATTTCCGAAAATTTGATCTAAGGCTTGTTGTCGAATGGCGCGTTCTGTTTTAGCAGTGATTCCAAAACCGCCTGTTCCATCTTCCTTAACCTCGTCTTTTATGTAACCTTTCTTTTTTAAATCTTCGATAAAATCATCGATTGTGTAGTTTTCGTCGGTCAGTTTATATTCTTTATCCAACTCGCGAAGCCAGTCTATAGCTTCATCAAAATCGCCCGAAGTATGGGTGATTAGCTCTTTGAAAATGCCAAAAAGTTTTTCAAACGGAGACTGAAATGGGGCTTCGTACGTCTTAAAATAAAAACCTTTTTTAAATTCGTTTTTCATAATTCTAAAATTACACTATTTTAGAATTACGAAAAAGGAAACGTTTATTAATTTTTAGTTAAAATATTTGCAGAAAATGAACCTAAATTAAGCAGAAGTATACTAATTATTCAAACTTTCCGTCAAAGTAAAACCATGCATTATTTTCGAATTTAAAAGTCGAAAATTCATAATGCGTTTGAGGCTTATTATTTGCATCTAAAAAATAAGCTTTGAACTCAACGGTATTTTCAGAAAAACTCAAAATCTCTAATTTTTGCCATTTATTGCTCGTCGCCCATTTTAAAATTTCGGCTTTCGAATAATATTTTCTTTCAGAAATATAGGTCGATTCCAAAAGATAATCAGCATTATGAGTCGCATACGCCGAATATCTTGAACGCATTAATGATAAAGCTGTCGGCGCTTTTTGATTAGTTTCCAGATACAATCCGCAGCAATCTTTAAACAATAAACCTGTATCGCAAAAACATTTATTCTCCATCAACCTGTTCTTCGCCGTTAATTTTTACGTGCAACTGATTCAATAAAACCTGATAACGGCTGATTTCTCTCAAATCTTCATCTTCTTCGGCGTGATCCAGCATTTCATCTAAATCATCACTTACTTCAAGCAGTTTATTATTGGCTTCTCTCTCTTGTTTTGCAGCTATCAAATCAATAATTTCCTGCACTCTTACTTTTAAATCTTCGAATTTGCTCATGTTTTTTGTTTTTTTGTTTTTCAGGTTTCAAGTTTCATGTTTCAGGTTGTTTGGCGCAACTTGAAACTTGAAACTAAAAAAACTTGAAACTTATTTATTCTTGTGCTTTATCCTCGTTGAACTTTTTGATTATTTCTTTTAATTTTTCTTTACGTGCAATTTCAGCCTGTTTTACTTTATTTTGGGCTTTGTGCAATTTGTCGTTGTGTTTTTTGATATTCCTTTCGTTGTTGCGTCCCATTATATTTCTCTTTTAATTTCTTCTAAAGTTTTCTCGGTGTAAATCAATTCGGTTATAATTTGCTTTCTTAAGTCGGCAATATCATCATAATCAAAATGTTTAGCCCAAGAAGTTAATTGCTGCAAATTTCTGATTTGTTTGATGCGTTTTGTTGTTTCGAAGCTCGTTCTTAATATTGCTTTTTTATCATAATCCGGATTGTTTTTATGCTGATAGGTCACGGTATTTTTCTCAAAATCAGCATCAATATAATACAGTTTTTCTTCGGCATTATCAGGATGAAATTCGCTCCATGCCGCAAAACCTATTTTTGTTTTTGAAGCCGTTTCGGGTTCCATTGCAATTAAACGCCATTTGCTGTTGGCCAATCTTCCCCAATGATTTGAAACGCGATACATTCCTGCTTCGGTATAATAATAGGTACTTCCGGCTTTGCTTTCGAATTGTTTTTTTAATCCTTCAATTTCATCTGCAAGTACTTCATGAAAAACACAGAATGTATTTTTAAACGAATTAGGATGTGGCTTAAAGTTTTTTTGCATGTGCAAATATACTGAGATTGTTGCGAACTCCCTAAATCAAACAATAAATGATTAACTTTGCAGCTTCAAATTTAAATTTAAAAGTCATGTCTAAAGATTCACAAGAAAAAATGCCTCAAAAAGGAGTTTACACCGGTATCATCGAAAAAGATGAAAACAACAATTATTTTTGTGGTGAATATCTTTTAGATTACAAAATTGCTCATTCGAATTTTAATATTGGCGACTGGATTACCATTAAATCGGTTATCGAAAATCCAAGTGATATCAGTTATGATAAATATCCAAAGAAATCTAAAAACTTTGACAAGGCTAATCATAAGCCGGAAAATAAGTAAGAAGTTTTCAGTTTTGGTCGCAGTCCTCAGTTTTGAAAATGAGAATTTAACCGCATTGGTCGCAAGGATTTACGCGAGGTTCGCAAAGCTAAATCATTTAGATGCGCTTAACATTTAACGAATAACTCTTTACCGAATAACTTTTAACAAATAACTTTATGGAATATTTTTTCCTTCAAAAGTAAAAAGTTAAAAAAAAGTGTACCTTTGCAAAAAATTTGTCGTTTTGAAGTAAAAAACACTCATTTCAATCTAATAGACAATAAGTTACCTTTTATTTATGAAAAAAATAGTTGAATACCGCAAGTTACTAAACGTTGATAAAACTGCAGAGTTAAAAGATTTAAAAACCATTTATCGTAATGCGATGAAAGAATCTCATCCGGATAAATTTCAAGGTGATGATGCTGGTTTAAAAGCTGCAGAAGAAAAAAGTAAGGCTATTATTGAGGCTTACCACTTTTTGGTTAGTATTAATCCTGAGACAATTAAAGCAAATTTACCTGAGTATACTGAAACGATTTCAACTTGTTCAATTACCGATTATAAATTTGTTGACGGTCGTTTAATTATCGATTTTTCTAACGGAAGTGTTTACGAATACATTAGTGTTCCTAAAGCAACTTACGTGAAAATGGTAAACGCTGATTCTCCTGGAAGATTCGCAAAAAGACACATTTTAAACTCTTTTACCTGGAGAAAGAAAACGAATCAGGAATAGATTTATACCCAAATATTTATAAAAGCATTCTGACAACAGGATGCTTTTTTTATGCTTAAAAATCAGAAAATTGTATGTTTTATTTCCAAATAATAATATAATTAAAAGTTTTAAGTCAAATTTAGTCAGTAAACATACTGAAAACATGAGAATTAAGCATAAAAAAACTATAACAAAATTTTAGGTTACAAAATTCTTTAAGTTTTATATTTTTAGATACTTTTGTTGCACAAATCAATTAACTAATTAATTTTTTATAATGAAAAAAATACTTTTTTTACTTACCGCTTCTGTAGCGATAATTTCTTGCAGCAAAGTTAAAGACGGAGAATACCTAATTACAGGAACTGCAACTGGAATTGAAAACGGAAAAACGATCATTCTTCAAGGTCAGGACCCAACAACTAAAATGCCATTAGCTCTTGATACAGTAAAAGTAGAAAATGGAAAATTTGAAATTAAAGGAAAAGTAACTGAACCAGCATTTCATACTTTAATTCTTCAAGGTGCAAACGGGCCAATTCCTTTTATCTTAGAAACAGGAGAAATTAAAATTGCAATCGATAAAGACAGCATCCATAAATCTAAAATTTCTGGAACTTACAATAATGATGAGTACGTAAAATTCAACGAAGAGCTTACTAAAACTCAAAAAGCATTAGTTGATTTTCAAAAAAACAACACTCAAAAAATGCAGGCAGCTCAACAAGCTCAAGATACAGCAACTATCAATGGTTTGATGAAACAATACATGAAAATTCAAACTGAAGTTCAGGCAGATTCTAAAAAGAAATATTTAGCTTACGCTGAAGGTCACCCAAAATCTTATATTTCTGCATTGATTATTCAAGGTATGTTAGGAGATCCTTCTACAGACGTTAAAAAAGCAGAAGCTTTATACAACTCTTTAGATGAGTCTTTGAAAAATACAGCTCCTGGTAAAGAAATTAAAACAAAACTTGGTCAAGCAAAAATGCCTGCAGTTGGTGCAACAGCTCCTCCTGTTGGTGACGCTAAATGAAGATCAGATTTTTCTGCACCAAATCCTGAAGGGAAAGTAATTTCGCTTAAAGAAAGCTTAGGAAAAGTAACTATTGTTGACTTTTGGGCTTCATGGTGCGGACCATGCAGAAAAGAAAATCCAAATGTTGTAGCCATTTACAAAGAATTACATTCTAAAGGCTTAAATATTATTGGGGTTTCTTTAGATAAAGAAAAAAGCAAATGGACAGAAGCTATCGCAAAAGATGGTTTAACATGGACACACGTTTCAAACTTAAAATTTTGGGATGAACCAATTGCAGCTCAATACGGAGTTCAATCTATTCCGGCAACTTTTATCCTTGATGCGTCAGGAAAAGTGGTTGCTCAAGACTTAAGAGGTCCTGAATTGAAAGCAAAAATCGTAGAACTATTAGCAAAATAATCCTACTTTTTAAAAAAAACTTAAAAAATCTCCCTAGCGGAGATTTTTTTATTTTATTCAATTCCAATGAATTAAAAAATACTTTGAAAATAACTTAAAATTAAGTTCGTTTTTTGTTTGTAAACATGAAAAACGTTCCTATATTTGCAACCGCTTAGAACAACAAAGCGCATCAATGCTGAGATCGGGGAGATACTCAAGCGGCCAACGAGGGCAGACTGTAAATCTGCTGTGTGAACTTCGCAGGTTCGAATCCTGCTCTCCCCACCAAAAGGGTAAAAGAAGTAAAAAGGTCACTTTTTCAATCTTTTCAAAAACCCGCAAAAAACGTGGTAAAACCTGCAAATCCTAGGATTCGCAGGTTTTTTTGTTTTATACTGCTTTTCAAATTTTTTAAAACCGCTCAAAATCTTTATGGCAAAATCATTTAAAGCCGACATTTGAGTGGATACCTTTTTTGCCACGAAGAGCTAAGGCGAATTTTGTATTTTTTTTACCCAAGCTAAGTTTTGTGGCAGAATCGTGGCACATGCTATTTTAGAAAACTAGAAATCCTGTAAAATCACGCTCTAAGAAGTTTAGGTTCGAAACTTTTAGAAACAATTCCCTGAGTGCACCGATGTGTGCCCCTTTTTTAAGTGAGTTTGCGAATCTCTATAAATAAAAGGTATTAAAACATGGGTTCTGGGTGATACTGCTCCAAAATAAATGTAATATAAGTTTTCTGGAAAAATCGAGGCACATGGTGTTTTGAAAACTAAAAACACAGTAAAACCAAGGCCTTAAAAGTTTAGGTTCGAATATATTATATGCTCTTTTTTTTAGTTTTTTTCAACAGGTTCGAGTCATGTTCCCGCTAAAAGAAAAAGCTTCAGATTTCTATGAAGCTCTTTTATTTTATAAAATTCGTTCAGATTTTATATTAGCTAATTACAGTAATTCTTTTAATACTTTTTTACCATTTTCGTTATCTGGATTTAATTCAATGGATTTTTGATACATTTTGATTGCATCTTCCTTTTTACCACATTGAAGTAATGCCTCACCATAACTATCATATATATTTGAACTTTTTGGAAAAATTAATGCTGCTGAAGCAAATGTTTGCAAAGAATTGTCATTTTTTTGAAGCCTGAGAAATTGATAACCCAATCTGTTAAAATCTCTTTCTGTTGCGTCATAACTCGTTGGATTTTTCAAATATTCTTCAATTAACTGATTTGCTTTTTCTTTACTCCCGTTTTCAAGCAAATTACCATAGACTCTTGAAAGATTTTGCACAGGGATTATATAAGGCTTATTATTTATTAATTGTGAAATTGCATTGGATACAGCAAAAACAGGAGTTTCAATATTAGATAGAAGTATCACAGTTTGGTTTTTATCAATATTATGCATCAAAATGGAGGTAAGCCCAGTAATAGAGCCATCGTGAAAAACTATTTTTCCGTTACTTTCATCAGTATATATTTCCCAACCCAAACCATAGGCTATCTCTTTATCTTCAAAACGGTAAGAGGCAATTTCTATCATTAAGCTTTGCTGGTATTAAAGCTTCGTCTAATTCTTTTTTATTTAAAATCTTATAATTAAATAATGCTTTCTGGTACTTTTGCAAATCTAAAGCCGTACTTACAATACCTCCATTTCCATAAAAATTACTTTTTTCAGATATTAAAAAAGGTTCTTTTAGATTTGTAATATTAACTAAGCTCGTCGAATAAAAGTTTGGATAAGTGTACAATTCTACTTGCTTCGGTTCTTTAAGTTTCCTGTTCTTAGGCAGAAATGAATCGTGCATTTTAGCAGGACTGAAAATATTCTTTTCCAAATACTCTCTGAAACTAATTCCAGCTATTTTTTCTACTATTAATGCCGCAAGACAGAAATTAACATTATTATATTCCCACTTATCTCCGGGCGAAAACGAAAGAGGTGTTTTATTTTGAATTAATACCGGTATAATATCCTCATTAGAGATGATTTTTTCAGGCTGTTCTTTTATTATATTATCAAATAGATGATATTCTTGTCCCAATCCGGAAGTATTGCTTAGCAGATGTCTAATACTAATATTTGGATAAGGGAAATCCTGAAGGTATTTTTGGACTGTATCATCAAGCTTTAATTTTCCTTTTTGTTTAAGCTGAAGTATTGCTGTGGCCGTAAACGTTTTTGACACAGATGCAATTGGAAACTGAGATTTTTCAGTGATTTTCTCTTTCTTTTCCATGTTAGAAAACCCATAATAATTAGAAAAAATATTTTCCCCAGATTTAGAAATTAATACACTACCATTAAAAAGATTATTTTTATCAAGGGTTGAAAAGAAATCTTTGATCTCTTGTCCCGAGATAGTACTTGTGAAAAGTAAAGCCGTAAAATAAAGAAATAACTGTTTGATCATTTTGATTGATTGATTGATTGATTGATTGATTGATTGATTGATTGATTGATTGATTTTCAAACGAAAATAATGAAATATTATTACTCCACTTATTTTTTAAGATTTATATTATAGTTGTTTCAAAAAAAACTTTCCAAATCATTCAAAAAAATGTTTTGAAAAACAGTTCATTTTTTACTGACCTTAGTGGCATTATAGCAGTCTTTTAATATTTATTTAAGAGGCAAAAGCAAAAATCGCATAATAATCTGCGATAAAGTAGTTAGATATTTGAAGGCTTCCCGCTACAAGTTAAAAGACCTATCTTCAAAAAAGATAAGTCTTTTTTGAAGACCTTTTTGATAACAAACAAAGCTTTACTTTACAAAAACTACGTGATTTATAAATCCCGTTAAGTTGACCTGATGGGGTTCGAACCATTTTACCCTACTCTTACTTTAGTAATTATCTAGTAACTCTTTTACGATACATCCATAAAGAAGCTAAATCAATAACTTCATTTACGTATACAAATCTTATGAAAAATAGATTATATTAGCATTTGATTTAATTTAAAAAAAAATAATTACTTATGAAATTAATTGAATTAATAGGTACATTATTTAATCCTTGAAAACTGGAAAAGTTAATTAATGTGTTAGGATTAGATAGTGAGTCTGAAGCATTATTAGTCTATATGAAGGAGGATTTAGACATAACAGCTGAGATCCGAATTTTTGAAGTGGAGGAAACAGAAGATGAACTACTTTTTGAAAAAGATGGCATTAAATATATCCAACTATTCCCCATTGGACATATTCAAAACTTAATTGAGTTTGATTTAAACATGAAAAATAAAGGTTTTTCTGAAACACAAATTGCAGAAAGACTTTTAGAATATAGAAAACATGATGCTTAACGAATAATCATAATTGATAGTTAGAAAAATTTCTAAAAAAGCATCAATATGTAATGAAATTAATTTTCTTTAAATCATCTTCAAAACGGTTCGAGAATTGTCCAGTTATGGTAATAAATTTATAGCCTGCTAAATCTAGATTTTGCAGGCTTTATAGGTACTCCATCGATTCACAAACAAGAAAACCAATATCATTTCAAACACAACTTAAAGCCGCAGCTGTTGTTGTAGCATTTGGAGCAATTAGCGATATGAAAGAATCCATTTTAAATATAAAAACAACTTATCAGAATTTTATTTTCACCCAAAATCAGTTTTTTAGAAGTTTATATTTTTAATCATTATTATTATTTTAAATCATCGATATTTATATCATCTCAAAAACGTTATGGATCTAAACGCGTAACAGTAGAACTTCAAAGATCAGGATACCAATTATCATCTGAAACAGTGCGGATATACATGCGCGAATTAAATCTGCGCGTTTCAGTAAGAAAGTATAAAATCGGAACTTGAAAATTTTGCCTTTAGTTTATCTCCAATCATACTTTAAACTGGGACAATGATGCCATGTAAATTAGAAAATTATATAGACTACTAAAGGGAATTTCCAGCATTCGTAAAAGGCAGAAAAATGGTGTACCCGCCCCCCGCATTCCTAACTGATTTCGCAACAATAGTTCCCATATGTTTTTCAATTATACTTTTGCAGAAAGCCATTCCTATACTTATTTTATTAAACTGAACAGACTTTTGAATGTTCTGAAACATACGCGCCGAATCCGTTAAGAAACCCGCGCCGTTGTCCGTATAATTTATTTTTACAAATTTCTCGTACTGGTATTTATCTGAAGATTCCACATATATGTTCTTTTGGGTCTCTATAATTGAAATCTCAATTTTCAACTGCTCTTTGGCCGGATCCCTGTTTTCTAAAGAATTACGGATCAGTTCCTCAAAAAAATGAACCAAAAGCTGCTGGTCCCCATAAAAGGATGGACCGTTTTCTGCATAGGTAAAAATGACATTTTGGTCATTAGGGATATTTAAATTCGAAATAGCAGCAGCTATAATTTCAGGCAGCTTTAGCTCACTGTAATTTAATTTAATTTTTTCTAGTTCCTGAAATCTTTGCAGGGTCAGCAGCATTTCACGCATCTGGGTATTATAGCTTATTATTTTGAGCAGTTTCGCCGCGATATCTTTTTCTATATTATGTATGCCTGTGAGCAACGAATCACTCATAAATACCGCCTTTCGCAGGGGTTCCTGAAGATCATGCGTAATTAGCTTGAAAATTTCCTGCTGCTGCTCTTTTAAAGATTTCAATCTTCGAAACTGGGATTCCATCTCCTGCTGATGTTGCTGCAAAGCGGTTTTAACTGAGATAAGCTCCGCATTCTCGGCAAGGGCTTCTTGGGCTGCTTTTTTGGCTTCGATCAATTCTTTTTCAAAACGGTTCCGGTTTGAAATAATCATGCCCACGCAGTGAATTTCAACTTGCCCTTCCCTTTGTTGGAGTTCCACGTTTAGCAGTACAGGTATCGAATCAGCAGCACCTTTGAAAGAAAGAAATATTTCACGGGCAGACTTCTGCATTTTTATAATAGGGTAAAAATGGGTCTGCAAGAATATCCTGCTTCCCACTGTCAGCAGGTCTTCAAACTGGCTCCCTATAATATCCGATGAACCGATACCCAATTTAATACGCATTTCGTTATTCATTTTCATTAGCTTTCCATTATCTGAAAATGAAAATAAAAAACACGGCAGGGCGTCATATACCTGCTCCCAATGCGGATATGGATAATCTGAATTAATAGGTAGTCTGGTTTAGGAATTTCTGAATCAGTTCGATGGTTTCCTCCGGATGGCTCATATGAGGACAATGGCCAGTAGCTTTCATTTTCTCGAAAGTACTTCCTTTTATTTTACTGTGTATGTACAGTCCTACTTCTTCCGGGGCAATGGCATCATCAGAGCATTGCATTACCAGACAGGGAATGGTCAGATTGGAAAGATCATCCCTGTTGTCCGAAAAGAAAGTAACCTCGGCAAAACGCCTTGTTATGACAGGATCTGTTGAGCAGAAGCTTTCCCTGAGTTCTTCTGTGAGTTCGCTGTGTTCTTCGTTTTTCATTACCACAGGTGCCAGAAAGTTGGCCCAGCCAATAAAATTGTTGTCCATTACTTCGAGTAACCCCTCAAGATCTTCACGAGAAAAGCCGCCTGTATAATCAATATCATTTATATATCTTGCAGAGGGACCGATGAGTATCATGCAGGAAAAGATATCGGGATTCTCTACAGCAGCTAAAAGTCCAATCATCGAGCTCACACTGTGCCCCACAAAAATTATCTCCTCAAGTTCAAGTGCTGCACAGATTTCAAGCACGTCCTGTGCATAGCCGTGCAGATTCGAATAACGCTCAGCGATGTAAGCAGAATTATTCGATTTTCCACATCCCACATAGTCAAACAGCACAATTTTATAATCCTTTTCAAAAGCCGGGGTTACAAACCTCCACATATTTTGGTCGCAGCCAAACCCATGTGCAAATACCATAACCTGTTTGCCCTCCCCTAAAATTGTAACATTATTTCTCTGTAGAACATCCTCTATCATATCTATTTAATTTTTATAGCCTCTCTAAGCTCCAAATCTCTTCATGCATATTTATAAACGTAAACATTGCAGCTATATTGGTTCTTTTAAGATATTTCCATACGATGGTATAAAACAAATATACAATAATAAATAGGAATTATTTGAGAGCTTAAATTCGGGGTGAATCTGTTGTTCTACAAGACCAAAAAGTTGGCAAAGAAGTATTAGCTAAATATTGCAAAAAAATAAAAAAGTCGATTTTGTTAAATAGCACTTTAATATCAATAAAGTCAGTAATGCTAGTTTCAACTCCAAAAAAGTTTGTTTGATTTCAGCGAACAGCATAAAATTGACTTGGAAGCGTATATGAACAGACATTTTTCATACAACATTCCACTTGAAAAATTTGCAAAATTGACTGGAAGAAGCCTTTCAACTTTCAAACGGGACTTTGCGAAAGTCTACGACACGACACCCGAAAAATGGTTGCAGAAAAAGCGTCTGGAACAAGCATATTTTCTCATTACACAACAAAACAAACGACCAACAGACGTTTATCTTGAAGTCGGATTTGAAAACTTGTCACATTTTTCAACGGCTTTCAAAAAAGAATTTGGCGTAAATGCTTCAGGTGCGTAAAGATTGACCGAAAAAAGCCCACCCTGTAACACACGCTACAAGCAATTTGGGTATCAGGCTTAACTTAAATTTGGTCTTGTATCAGATAATTTGTGTTTATCCGAAGATTTGGCTTCCTTAATCCCAAACTGCTTGTAGCGCGAGAACGTTAGGTGTCAGCAATAAACAGTCTTAAAGTGGTGCTATTAGAGAATTAATCAAAGCTGAACGATGATTCGATGTCCCGTTAAGGATATAGAGTTTTTTTTATCTTTTGGTTTACGCAGTTTTTTGATGTTAAATATAAAATAATTCTAAAATGGACTTAATACATTTTCTTTAGCAAAAGCTAAAGCGAATTTCAAATAAATAAACCATCACGGAACTATCCGTAGAGATTTTTTATCTCCGACATAACAAAGGTACTTTGGGTACTCCCTATACTTTCAACTGATCCCAATTTATTAAACACAAAATCCTGATAATGCTTCATATCTTTGGCAGAAACTTTCATTAAAAAATCGTAATCACCGGAGATATTGTAACATTCTACAACTTCTTCTATTTTCATAATATCACTAACAAACTGATTGCCAATATTACGATCGTGTTGTTTAAGTTTGATATTACAGAAAACAATGAATCCCCTGTTTAATTTTTCTGCATCAAGCAGGGCAATATATTTTTTTATATAACCATTGTTTTCCAATCTTTTAATTCGCTCAAAAACAGGCGATGCAGAAAGATTTACCATCTTAGCAAGCTCTTTTACTGTATACTTAGAATTATCGTGAAGTATATTTAATAACTGAAGATCAATATCATCTATCTGCTCCATAGAATATTACTTTAAACAGGTTTATTTTATTTTTAAATCAGAATAAAATTCTTCAAATATAACGAAAAACAATACAAAAATCTTAGTTTGCACAAGTTAAAAACATAACATACTGCAGCGTTTATCTTCACAGTATAAAAATGCAAAAGGCATTGTTTTATAGCAGGGAGCGTTATCCTAGGAGCCTTTATCAAAAAAAGATAAAGGGCCACGTCATTAATAAAACTATACTTCTTTTCGTCGAGCCATACCCTGAGCAATGATGCTAGCGGCAATCAATTGCAAGGCATGGTAAAGCATGAGCGGCAGCAATACGATGCCAGTGATAGTACTGTGCTGAAAAAGTACTTTTGACATAACGGTGCCGTGTACCAATGACTTTTTAGATCCGCAGAATAAGGCAGTAATACGGTCTTCATCTGAAAAACCAAGCAGGCGGCTCAGTAGTCCGACACAAAAGAATACGGCAAAAAACAACGCCATCATCCCTGCAGCGAGTCCGGCAAGTTCAAGGAGTGTGAAGCCTTCAAAAAGATGTTCGGAAAATGACTTGCAAAACGACGTGTAAATAATCGTTAGAATAACTGCCTGATCGAAATATTTGAGCTGTTTCTTGTATTTTTCGGCAATGGCGCCTAAACGGGAATTGAGACTTATGCCAATGATGACAGGCAGCAAAACTTGAAGAATCAACTTTATGACGATTTGAGTGACATCAAAATCGCCTGTCGCAGAAGCAATAAACAACCCAACCCAAAGAGGCGTAACGACTACTCCAATCAAACTGGAAATGCTTGCATTGAAAATGGCTGCAGGAATGTTTCCCTTAGCAATGGAAACCATGACCACCGAAGATGAAACTGTGGACGGTAATGCTGCCAGAAAAAATACGCCCAGCCAAAGCAACTCGAAGCCGTTATTAACAAACAACGGGCGAAATGCCAAAACAATGAGCGGAAAAAATAAAAAGGTTGTCAACTGGACGACAATGTGCATTTTCCAATTGGAAAGTCCGGCTTTTAGTTTCTCAACACTTAGCCTTAAGCCATAAAACAAGAAAATCAACGAAACGCCTGCATTGGCAATCTCCTCCAGCGAAACAGGTTCTTTGACCATACCTGGCTTTGGCAAAAAATAAGCCATCAGAATCATGGTGGCTATCATTAACAGGAAACCGTCGAAACCTGCTTTTTTTAATACTTGTAATAATTTCTTCAATGTGTTTAAATATTATTCCTCCGTGGAGGCACGGAATTCATTATTAATTTATTGAGACTAAATCCCAAGTTCTTTACGTATAATTTCTGCTCCTGCGCTTAAAGCACTTAACTTGCCTCTGGCTACATCTCTAGATAACGGTGCCATACCGCAGTTTGTAGAAGGGTAAAGATTTTCGGCATCTACAAACTCATGAGCTTTACGCAGGGTAGCAGCTACTTCTTCTGCTGTTTCGATAGTGTTGGTTGCCACATCAATGGCACCGACCATTACTTTTTTACCGCGAACAAGTTCCATTAAATTTAAAGGCACATTGGAGTTGTGACATTCTAAAGACACCACATCAATTTTAGATTTTTGAATTTTCGGAAAAATTTCTTCATATTGTCTCCACTCTGAACCTAATGTCTTTTTCCAATCAGTATTCGACTGTATTCCATAACCATAACAAATATGAACCGCAGTTTGACAATGTAAACCTTCAATGGCTCTTTCTAATGCTGCCATTCCCCAATCGTTTACTTCATCAAAGAACACATTGAATGCAGGTTCATCAAACTGGATAATATCTACCCCTGCGTCTTGAAGTTCTCTTGCTTCTTCATTGAGTGCTTTCGCAAATTCCCACGCCAATCTTTCACGGCTTTTATAATGGTCGTCGTACAAGGTATCTACCATTGTAAGCGGGCCTGGCAATGCCCATTTTATAGGTTTATTAGTCTGTTTACGTAAAAATTTAGCATCTTCAACAAAAACTGCTTTTTGACGTGCAACCTCACCTACAACCACTGGAACACTCGCATCATAACGGTTACGGATTTTTACTGTTTTACGATTTTCAAAATCTACACCGCTTAAATGCTCGATAAAAGTCGTTACAAAATGCTGACGTGTCTGCTCGCCATCACAAATAATATCTAGATCTGCCAATTGCTGTTCCTGCAAAGAAATACGTAAAGCATCTTGTTTCCCTTCAAGTAGCTGATCGCCTTCTAATTTCCATGGTGACCAAAGTTTTTCGGGTGGTGCAAGCCAGGCAGGTTTGGGTAAACTTCCAACAATAGAGGTGGGTAATAATAATTTCTTCATAATAGTATAATTTTAATGCGTTGTAATCAATTAAAGGGTAAAATTAGCAGACCATTGTTCCAGGAGACTTTTGTAAGGCTTAATGAAATGCTTTTCTGCATATTTACCCTGTTCAATGGTCAATCGACTGCGCTCTTCGCGGTCATAAACCACGCGAGTCAGTGAATAATCTTCCTGTTTAAGATTAGGTTGAAAGATTTTCCCAGCCACTGAATTTGCATTGTAAATTTCAGGGCGATAAATCTTCTGGAAAGTCTCCATTGTGCTGATTGAGCTGATTAGTCCAAGATCAGTATAATCAGCAAGCAGATCTCCGGAATGATAAAAAGCCATCGGTGCCACACTATTCGGAGGCATGAAAAAACGAACTTTTAAGCCCATTTTAGAGAAATATTCATCAGTGATAGAATAATGATCCTGCAGATACTCAAAACCCAGAACCGGATGCTGAAACTCAGTACGAGTATAAGTTTTGTTGCTCGATACACTTAGACAAATGATCGGTGACATCTTAAAGTGCTCTTTATAAGTGGCTGAATTGACAAAACACTTATAAAGTTTTCCGTGCAAATCACCAAAATTTTCAGGAATACAAAAATTAGCTTTATTTTTATTGTGCTCGATCAATAAAATACTGAAATCATAATCACGAACATAAGACGAAAAATTATTTCCGGCAATACCTTCGATACGCTGGCTAGTCTTGTGGTCAAAAATATTCGTTTTTAAAACTTCAATCAACGGTAGATTGTCAATACCATTCTTATCATCAATACTCATCGTTACTGTGATGATTTCAAGTTCTACAAGGTAGCGATCAGCTTTTGGATTATCCAAATGAGCCAATGCATTGAATCGATTGTTAATCATATTTAATGCATTACGTAAGTTTTGTTGGCGATTACCTCCTCTGGCCAGGTTTGCAAAATTGGTTGTCAAACGCGTTTCACTTGAGGGGTGGTAGTTTTCATCTAAACAAGTGCTCTTTAGTGTGAATGCAAAATCATTTTGGATTGTATTCTGGGTGTTTACACTATTCTGCTTTTCGTTTATTCCCCTATCTTCTTGTATGTTTGCTTTCATCTGATAATGTTTGGTTTTTTTACCCTGCAAATTTGAATATAAAAGATTAAATATTTTTATTTGTACGAAAATTAAGTTAATTATTCTTTTAAAACGTGTTTTTAAAGATTATTACTCTACAAACAAATATAATAATGAATGAAAACAGATAAATATTCTTTAGTAACCTAAGATGATTGATTTGGAGTTTCCCAGAGCACTTCAAAAACTCGAAAAAGAAAACAATATCATTTATATTTGCCAAAATTTAAGATAGACATAGTAATGAATTTGATAGAAAATTTAAAATGGCGCTACGCCACCAAAGCTTACAATAACATTAAAGTAACAGAAGAGAAGATCGATCAGATCCTAGAGGCTATAAATCTTTCCGCATCTTCTTGTGGTCTGCAATCTTACCGTGTTTTTGTTGTAAGCAACCCGGAAATCCAAAAGAAATTAGGTGCTGACTCGTATAATGGACAGATTAACTCTTGCTCTCATTTGTTGGTTTTCGCTGCATTCACTGACATGTCTTCGACTTACATTGACGATTATATGGCAATGACAGAAAAGCAAAGAGGTCTTGACGCTGGTGCCTTATCAGGATTTCGAAATGGATTGCATTCCTATTTTAGCGCTATTAACGCAGAGCAAAAAGCACTTTGGGCTGTCAAACAGGCTTATATTGCATTAGGAACTGCACTTATTGCTGCGGCAGAATTGAAAGTGGACGCCACTCCTATCGAAGGATTTAGTGCCGCCACTATCGACGAGGTTTTGGGTTTGAAGGAGAAAGGTCTGCATTCAGCAGTTATCCTCGCTTTAGGATATCGTGATTCGGAAAAAGACTATATGGCAGCTACGAAAAAAGTTCGTTTACCTATAGATGAAATGATAACGAAAGTTTACTAATAGCTACTAAATTTATTATCGAGAAATTTATCAAATGTTATTACAACTTAATATATTTACAAAATTCATACGTTTTAACATTTAACCTTAACAAGACATACAAACTGCTTCTTAATAAAAAAGTAAAATAATTATCTTACAAATTAATTTGAAAATAAACCAATTTCTTTAAATCCTGTATAAAATGTTCATGAAATTGTGTCGTCGAGGTCACAACGACAAAAGCTTCAGAGAAATCTGGAGCTTTTTTGTTTATTTTAAATTTACAAAATAGCACCTGATTGAGATGCGGGTGGTACGTCTGAGACATTCGCACAGCATTTCGACTGAACTCTTCGAAGAACAGTGGGGTGTATTTTCTAAAAACCATGTAAAACATTTCTTTAAAAAAGCCGCAAAATATGCACCTTGCAGGCTTTTAAAATTTCAGAAGAATCTTGACGATTCGTAATTTGAAGTTTAATTCAATGAGTCCATTATAGGAACTAACTCAGTATCCTTTAATTGGAAAATTTCTTCGCCTTTTAGATTGATTAAATAATCTTTTCCGTCTTTTTGCGCGATTAAACAGCCATCATTTTTCAGATAACCAATTTCCTTGTATTTTGGTGCTAAGATGATTTCGCCTTTTTTGTCTATTAATCCAACAATTTCATCATTGTATTTACCCATAGAAGAAAATCCTCTCTTGTTGTAATAGGCTACGCCGTTTTTAAAAGGCCAGACATTTCCAGTAAATTTGAAATCGATGATAGTTTTGTTAGTAGGATCTACAAATCCCCAATAGCCATTTTTTAAAACAGCAATTAATCCTTCTGTGCATTCGTGAGCGCCATCATAAATAAGGGGAATTATAAATTCTCCATTTTGATTGATTAAGCCGAATTTTTTGTCTTTTTCAACAACTGCCAAACCTTCACTGAAATCTTCTACTTCGTAATATTCAGTTGGCAGAATTTCTTTTAAATCACTGTTTAGGTAGCCTTTTTTCTTGTTTTTTACCGTTTCATAAAACCCTTTGTAGTAATAAATGTTGGTGAAAGTAGGATCAACTACAAATTTTCCGCTTTGATCAATAATTCCGTATAATTTATCTACAATTGCAATGGCATAATTATTATGGAAACTATATGCGCCGTCAAATTTTGGTGCTATAATTTCTTTTTGCTGTCTGTCTAAAAATCCAGATTTACCGTCTTTCTCAAAAACGATCTTGTTTTCGCTGTAGCCAATTTCCTGAATGGCATCGCCTATACCAAATGTACTGTAATCGATAATTACTTTTCCATTTTTATCGATTAACCCAATCTTTTCATTTTTAGACGCAATAAATGTTCCGTCGTTCAATAATGTTATTGAATCGTAAATAATAGGAATAACCACTTTATTTTTAAGATTTATCCAGCCATATTTTTCGTTTAATTGTACTCTGACTAAATCATTCTTCATATGGTCAACATAGTCATATTTAAAAGGGACAATTACTTTGTTATTTTTGTCAATAACGCCGTATTTTCCGTTTAATTGAGCAGGAAAGTAGCCGTTTTCATCTTGACCAAAAGAGTCGTAAATTGCTGGAATTACGATTTGGCCTTTATAGTTTACTTTGCCAAACTTGCCTTCTCGTTCAAATTCGTAGTAGTTTGGAATTTTATATTTTTGCGAAAACATTGTAAACGTTGTCAACAGTAAGAGTATTTGTTTTTTCATTTAAAGTTTTTTTGGAATTGGGTAAAAGTTATTGTTTTATCTGAATAAAAATCAAAAGCTTAGTTATAAGGCTAAAAATCATTTCAAAAATAACATAAAAATTTAGGTTTTAAAAATGAAAGAATCGTATTCTAAAATTAAGATGCACATGCGATAATACTATTACATTACTAATTTCATCATTTAGTAAATGATAAAAATTTCATAGTCTCGAACGACTCGATTTTTAATAATTGTACCTTAAAAAAGAAAGATTCAATAACTGTGAGAAAGGCGTTTGAAAAGGAGTTTAGAAAGCTTCCTGACAACTTAAAACTGTCTTTGACCTATGACAACGGAACAGAGATGGCGCAACACAAAACCTTTACTAAAAACTCCAAAGTAAAAGTCTATTTTGCCCATCCCTATAGTCCGTGGGAAAGACCAACAAATGAGAATACAAATGGATTAATTAGAGACTATTTCCCCAAAGGAACTGACTTTAATTTAATATCAAAAAAGCAACTCAAAGAAGTACAAAATCAGCTTAATGAAAAACCTAGAAAAACCCTAGAATATGAATCACCACTAAATACAATTAGCCGATTATATATGAACCAAAATTTTATTTAATAATTAGCTAAATTCAAATCCCAAGTTATTGGAGTTATGCATTCTTCTAGAATTTATTTTACGATAACTTTTTTAGTAATACGTTTTGCATTCTCTTTTTCGATTACAATAAAATAGATCGCTGGAGAGAGATTACTACAATCCACTGCCAAAGTACAATTACCTATTGCAAATTTTTGAGAAGCTATGTCTTTAACCGCAGCCCCACTAGAATCAACTAATCGAACAGTTATATTTTGTTCTTTTTCATTATAAAACTCTAAATTCGTATTGCCATCAATAGTTGGGTTAGGAAATACGATTATTTCGGTTTCGTCCGATTCAATTTGCGTTACAAATCCTTTTGATGTTGCCATACGATTGGTAGCAGCTGCAAATGCAATATAACCATTACAATGCATCATCTGGCTGCTTCCGCCACCACCACAAGCGTTGTTTGAATAAAATGCTGTATTAACCGTTTGATTTTCGGCTTGTAAAACCGCACTATCCACTTGCAAATAATCTACTTCTACATCTCTATTTGCGATATCATTTACAACTTCTAGACGTACAGCACCTGTAGTTGTTGACGACGTGCTATAATTTGCAAAAGCCGTAGTGAGGTTGTATGTAGCAATTACATTTCCGTTGATTCGCAATTGTAATTGAGCACCAGTAGCAGTACCACGAGCTCTAGTTACAAAATTACGAGTTGCCACAGTAGTACCACAACCACCAAATGGAGCGGGTGCAGGACAACAAGAAAGCGATGGGCGACCGCCTAAATAAGATTTTAACCATGTCATTGCTGGGCGATCTACAAAATTTCCATAAAGTAATCCAGAATCAGTTCCGCCAGCACCAGAGGCACCATTACCATTAATCCAAGTATTGCCTTGAATATAACCCCACAATGTAATACCGGCTACTCTTGGATGTTCCCAGGCTACTGGAATTAGACTAGCGTAAACATCTCTTTGTTTGGTCTCGTTAGGATTAGCGGGTTGGTCAAACTCAGTAATATGAATTGGAACACCAGTTTTTGTCCAGATTTCATCGATACATGCTTTAAAATTTGCAGCAGTTAAATTTTCAATACCATGTGCCTGTAAACCTACACCATCAATCAGATTTTTTGTTCCATTTGTAAGGTTTGGAGCATTTTTTACAGCATTTACCATCGCAATATAAGGTGCACGGCAGTTGTTCCAGTTCATTTCTACATTGTATTCATTAATCAATAACGTAGTATTTGGAAAATTTTTTCTAGCCAATTGAAAACACCAAATTACCCAACCATATTGATTATTGATATCACCTGCGTTGGCTGGTTCTGCTCGATAACCTGCAGTAAGAGCAGCCTTATAATTAGCTGTCATTGGGGTATTTACTGGCTCATTTAATACATCAATCATTTTTAGACCGCCCAAAGGGTTGTAATGATCAGCTGTGGCTTTTATGAAGGCTTGTACCGAAGCTTGTATCGTTGCTATACTAGCACTTGCAACCCAACCTGGTGTTTGATTACCCCAAACTAAAGTATGAAACTTGAATAGTCCGCCACTGTTTTTAGCTTGATTGTAAGACACATCCGAACCAGACCAATTGTAAACTCCTTTTGTACCTTCAATCGAGCCCCATTTTGAAGCATTTTCACTAGTAGTCTGATTCCAAAATATATTGTAATTACTTGGAACACTGTTTTGAATAATATTTCCAAAATATTTTCCTTTACATTTTCCCAATTGAGCTTGCGCATTATTGCCCAATACTATAGCTACTATTACTAACAATACCCACTGAATTCTAATTGAAATTCTATTATTTTTCATAATTATGTCTTTTTATGTTTTTTATTAATATTATTTGTAATCTTTATTTCTTAAAAGTTTTGCATTAATCCTAAATCGTAAGGAATTTTGATATAACTACCAAAATTTCCATTTACCACACCTTGTATAAGGACTTCACAACGATCAATATTATTTATTTCCATTAATTGATTGTTTCCTGAACGCAATATCTCACCATGTGAAATCTGATCTGTCCAATGCTCACTCCGTTCTGTTAAATTTGCTTTTGTAGCCCATGTTTCTGAAACTTTAGTCCATGTTCCGTTAAGCGTAGTAGCCGACCAAAGCTCGAAGTACCTTGCAGCATCTTCGACCATCATATAAAATTTACCATCTGCTTTGTTCTTATATACATGAGGGGCTTCAAAAGTATTTGTTGCAGCAATTGTTGGCGCTTCCCAACCATTTGGAAAATTAGCGATCGTAGTTCTACGTCTTTTAATATTATTTGAACCATCTTGTGCAGAATAAAAACAATATACATGGCTATTATCAGCAATGCACCAAAAGTCGATACCATCATTAATCCCCATTGTTTTACCTGCTGCCCAACCTCCGTAATTGGATACACTCGTATTGGTAGAATATGTGGCACCTAAACCCGATTGATATATTAAATACCATTTTCCTTTTACAGGAAAGTTGAATACTTGCGGAGCACAAAAATATCCTCCACCATTTAACGAATTCATAAACCTACGAGGATCGGCTTTCATATTGAATAATGAGACTGTGTTTACATAACCCATCTTCCAATTGTTTCCATCTGTACCGGTATAAAACACATGCCATTTACCACCATCGTAAACAAGTGTTGGATCTTTTACGGCAACAGATTCAAAAGAACCCGCTGCACCTTGTTCAAAAATTTTGCCAGTAACACTCCATTTTGGACTTAAGATTACACTGATTTTTGCGTTTTTTTCAGTTTTACCGATAACCTCTGTTGATGAAATGACTTCATCAGGTTTAGTACAACTACATGCCATAATCACAAAGGAAGTTACAGCAAATTTTAATAAATTGTTTTTTTGATTTTTCATAATTATTTTTAGGAATTAACTTACCAAATATAACAAACAAAATACTTAAAACGTAAATAATTATGATAAAAATTAAACTATTCTTTTTTTAAATAATATTATTATGTAGTAATCATTAAAAAAATAACAAATTATTGAAATAAAAGTATTTGTAAATTATTTCGAAGCTAAGAGACAAAAATGAGTTCAAAGACATCAATACGTTTTAAATTACCAGAGGAGAAACCGATGTTATTGATGTTTGGAATGGCAGCTGGCAAATTGCAACCTACAATGAGAACTAAAGTATTTTCATGATTTTAATATATAAGTTAAAAAACATTACAGGATTCGAACCAGAAAACTCAACAAACATAAGGGTTTGTTAATCACTCTAAAATATCGAAGCTTTTGTCGAACTAGAAAAAAGCCTGTAAAATCAATGCTTTACAGGCTTTTTGTTTTTTCTTGTGAACTCCTTGGTACAAAATTCGAACCTTTTACTCGAAGATTTCCAGATTTTAAGCGAGTTAACAGAGGTTTGAAAATGAAAGAATTGGATTCCTTAAACTTATGAAATAAATATGACCTTAATAAAAACTATAGATTTATGCTCATATTTTTCTCAGCACTGCCGAGAGTTTTTATAATACCTTTGGAGGTTTACAATTTTTTAGGACGAGTATATAAGCGCAGCAAAAATGAATATCTTTGGGATATACCACTTAGATGATGATAACACCAAAATACAAACGAAACATTAATCGTATTTTACCATTTGGTTTAATATGGCTTGTATTTAGTTTAATTTATACTATCCTTGAGCGAGGGCTTTTAGGCAACCTACACCTTTATCCATCATCGGGTAATCAATATATTTTTAGTCGAAATATTATAGCAATTCCACTGTTGGCCACTATATTTGGAACGATAATAGGTATACTTGAGATCCTTTACTTTAATAAATGGTTCATTCTAATTAGCTTCACTAAAAAAATTCTATACAAATCTTCTATTTACCTGCTTATCATTATATTGCTTCTGATAATCATATTCCTGACAACCGCTAATGAAATTCCTGCGGCAATTTCCAGTAAGGACTTTTGGCTTTTAATGTGGGACTACTTTACTGACTATTCCTTTCTCGGAATCCTAACCTATATTGCGAGTATTATTGTTATGACTCAGTTTTACACCGAGGTAAGTGAAAGTATGGGGACAGGACTTCTCAGTAATTTTTTCCTCGGAAAATACAATAAACCTGTAGAAGAAGAGAGAATATTTATGTTCCTGGATATGAAATCATCTACGAGAATTGCAGAAAAGTTAGGACATGTAGTATATTTTCAGATGCTCCAACAGTATTTTTCAGATTTGAGCGGTCCTGTAATTGAGTATTCCGGTGAAATATATCAGTATGCCGGAGATGAAATGATTATATCGTGGAGACTGGAAAAAGGAATAAAAAACAATACTTGTATACGGTGCTTTTTTGCTATGAAAGAATCCTTAATGGACAAATCATATATTTATAAAGAAAAATATGGCTTAGCACCACAATTTAAAGCAGGACTGCATTGCGGAAAAGTTACAACTGGAGAAATAGGTGTTTTAAAAAAAGAAATTATATTTACTGGAGATGTACTTAACACAACAGCAAGAATTGAAGGGCTGTGTAACAAATATGATGTAAATATTCTGGTATCTGACTCACTTGCTGAGAAGCTTGACCTTACTCCTTACTACAAGGTAAAATCAGTAGGAAAAAATGCCTTAAGGGGTAAAGACTTACAATTTGAATTATTTACATTGAATCACATATAATCAAGAGAAAATAAGTCATCAGTAAGCGATACGAATATCGCAAGGTTGTCTCTAAAAGAACAAAAATAGTATTGCCTCAAGTTTTGTGGCAGAATCGTGGCACTTGGGTATTTATTAAAATGAAAAACCAGCAAAATAGGGTTCTAAGAAGCTTAGGTTCGAAACTTTATATTAGGCTATTTATTTTAATTTTTTTTCGTCGACAGGTTCGAGTCCTTTTTCAGCTACTATAATAAATATAAAGCCTGAAAAAAATAAAAATTTTTAATTGAATGGAAAACCTGCTGTAAGTACAATGGAAGTTCTTTCCCATCTATCTTTTTCAGAATTACGGTTATTTGACCAATCTTTTGTTTGAGCCTGTAACCCAATTATTGCTTCTATCGGAGCACCTTTTGCAGTAACAAAAAAACCAATTGCGGGATTCAGAGATGGTTTGTAATTTTCATCAAATGCATAAGTTAAGTGTAAATTAGAAAAAAACCTCTTACTTATTATATACTTCCCAAAATCAAAATTTATTCGAGCAAATAAATCATTTCTTTGTAATTTATCAGCTATATAAACTTGAGATGTTTCTGAAACAGTCCTTACCGAAGTACCATTCATTATCGTTTGAGAACTTGTAATAATTTCCATCTCGTCCAAAATATCAGTGTTGTCTTTTAATCCAAATGAAGCAGAGATTCCAGAAGTAAATTCTCCTAAATATTTAAAATGATTATATTTCACATTTTCAAAATTCCAACCATAGTTTACTCTAAACCCTAAATTGGTTTGGTCATAAATTTGATCATCAAAAACTTTGGAAGAATCAAATACATTATGCCTTGAATACAATGCTTCTAAACCTAAAAATTGATATATTAAATTAACATCTTTCTCTTCATCTTTCGATGGATAATCTGTTTTGTCAAATATTAAATTTGCACCTAATTTTCCACTGAATTGATACTCTCCTCCTTTAAATAAATTTGACGTCCCATCTTTTGCATTTGCGGATAAGGTAATTATCCAATAATTCTCATTTTTTTCGTTAGTAATTTTCTTTGGTCTAAAAGAAAAACCTAGAGACTCTTTTTCAGCATTTATTACTAATGTACTAGCTGTAAAAATCTGAAAAGAAGTTTCTCCTTCTCCATCTTGAATCACACTAAATTGAGCATTGGCTAAAAACGAAATCATAAAATGTACTACAATAAATAATATTTTCTTTTTCATAACTAATTTATATTTTTAACAGGTTTTTTTCTTACTGAAAGATTTCGTTTAGTATCTCCAGTTATCCCTTCCCATTTTAGAAAATCCTTTTCACCGTCTTGTGTAATTATTTTTAATTCAGCTTTCCATTCTGTCCCACTAACACCAAAAACCTTTAGTACATACTCGAAAGGATTCTCAACCATTAATTCAAAATCTTCATTTTCCCATTCTTTTCTTTCTGAATCAGCTTCTAAAATAATAGTAGAATTTTCTTCTTCTGGGTAAAAAAATACATTCGCAAGTCTTCCTTCAGACGTGAGCTTAAAGTGAAATTTTACTTTTTTCATAGTTAATTAATTTTAAAGTTATCTTTATAGTTTTGCTTTATGTTTTCTTATTGCATGTTTTTTTAATGAAAATATTTTAAATTTGATTTTACCACCCATTACTTTATAATTGGTTTTAAAACGAAATCCTATAAAGTAAATTCATCAATTCTTCACTTTCACAAAAATTAAATCCTAAGATTATTTTTTATAATAAAAGTGTAATTTTCGATTCACATCTTCTCCCTGCTCGACAGCTATTCTAATAGTATTTTTATATTTTATTTTATTTATAGCCTCACATATATCTCCAACGAAGAGTTCACCACGCTGTATTTTAACAATTTCTGAGAACCAGCGATCAGAATCAGAAACGGAATCTTCACTAATTTGAAGATTTTCAGTTTGTTTATACTCTATTTGAAAGTGTTTAATATTACTATGACTCTGCTCAGGAAATGAAATATTTCCAGTATAAAAAAGCCAATATTCATTTTTTATTGGTTCAACAAGAATAACCGTATCTGGATTATGAATAACCTTGTTTAAAAGAAATCCAATCTTAAGCGGATCTGTAGTGTATAGAGCTGCGCTATATTCACTCAGCGTATTTAAAGCAATTTGTCCCATAATATTTTAATTATTTTATTTAAAAAAATCTTGTGTATAGATTCTGTTTTATAATTTTCATTCTGTATTACTAATCAATACTTTTCTACTGCGCTATTTATTTGGACATGCACATCTTTGTACTGTACCGAAAAAAGAACAAATCTTAAAGGTTATAGGCTGGCTCACTGTAACAAAAAAACATCCAAATATTTTCCAATCACCAGGAGCTAAAGTAAAATCTATATGTTCAAAAACTTCTTTTCCCTCATAGAGCCAACTTTTTGTAACACAGCCTGTAATCGTTTTAGTATTGTGTATGTTAGTGAGTCTGTAATAACTATATCCATGAACTACGCATGAAAACTGATCGGCATAATAATTATCTGCTCTTAAGTAATTTACAGATCCGTCTGAAGAAGGCTCAGCATTAATTTGCAAAATCTGCAAACCCTGAGTTATCTCAGAATCAATTGTTGCACTCTTACTCATATGATAAGAAACGAACTTTTTTATAGGAGTTCCATTAATTTCGGTTAATTGATTACTCCATACTAATTGATATAATTTTTTTAAATCTTCAATATCACTGCTTTCTAACTTGCTTTTGTCGCCGTAATTCATAATTGAGAAAGGTGTATCTATTCCAAACAATTCGCTTTTCCATCTCGTTTCACTAATGTTAGCGAAAAAATGGCGCAATCCAAAAATATGCCCCATTTCATGCTGAATCGTTTCTATTTGTTCCTGATAGGATTGTTTAAACATGGTTGGATAAATGTAGAATATGTTTTGGCCTGCTCCGGGAAAGAATGCAGATGCCAATACACAACCTGACTTATCACAGTCCTCCATGTGCATATCTATTTCAAAGTCCCACCCGTCTTTGACTTCATGAAATTTAACAGGACATGCATCTTTCCAGCCGACTGTTGCTTGCACTAAAAAATCTCTTACACCATTTTTTGCAGCTTCAGGATTTTTAAAATAACTATCAAACGATTTACTGAATCGCCAGTTCAAACTTACATCTATATCCCAAAGAGGAATAAATCCACCTGTACCTACCCTAATTTTAGTCGGACTGATATTATCTGGCTCAGGATAACCTTTAGAATCTGTAACGCAAATTACCTTATTGTTGTAAACATGTCGATATTCTTCAGCTGGTAAAAATGTTGATGTATTTAAATCAAAAGCTGAATCTTTTGTGGTTGTTTTCTTTGTTTCCATTTTATTTTTGATTAATATTTTTTTAAACCTTTCAAAATAAATCCCTTAGATAAATCATCACAAAATCATATTATCAAGAAAATACAAACGCCTCCTAAAAACAATATTTTATCAGAAGTACTCAAAACTGTTAAAAGAAAATAGCAAATGGGTAAATATTTTTCATGGTTGGATATTCAGGGTTTATGTTATGTTAGATTAGACATCAATATGTGATATTCTTACTTATCCCTTATAGAAAAGAGGTATCAACAAAGTGTACAGAATCAATATCAATGAAGTAATTAACTCAATAGAAAAGCCAAGTACATCATTTGTATAAGGTGAAGCTGTTGCAAAAGCCCAAATTAAAAAACCAATTGTTGAAAACAGGATTTGGCCTTTTTTCGAAATTCCTAATACTTTCATCAAGTAAACAGGCGTAAGAATCATTAAAACAAGGATAATAATCCATAATAAATTTGACTGATCTGCATTTGGTTTATGCTTTGCAAAACCTATTATTAAACCTGATATTGTAACGTAAGCAGCAATAATTTCTGCCGGAATCAGCTTTATTAATCGGTCTTTAAAATCATTTGGGGCTACATTTTGCACTTGCAATTGTTGCACTGATTTAATTTCTCTAGACATAATTTTTAATGTTTAATTCTGCTTACTCTAAAAACCCTTTTCAGCTACCTGGCTGCATTATTTCTTTTATGCATTCCAAAAGTACCTCGGCCAATAATTTCGTGACTTGGGTAAATACCGAATGAAATGTAGTTTTTTAACTAATCACTTAGCATTTAATAATTTGTGTGTTATTTACAGGAAAATCGCTACTTTAGCTAAAAAAATGATTAATAGGGGTAAAATCTGACGAAATAGGGTTTTACCCAACTATGAAGGTGAGCATAATTGTAAAATTTGAAGAATAAATTATTAACCCTTAAATAACTTTAATCATGAAAAAATGTACCCTAATTTTAATGTTTATTTTAACCATTACAGCTTGTAAAAAAGAAAAAGAAGACAGCACAACCATAGCCACTGAAACTAGTAATACTCCATCTAATTGTATAACATTAGAAGGCTATTACAAATTATCAGATCTTACAGCAAGAAAAGAATGGTTACAAGAGCGTGGGGATAATGTTTGTAAAGATACACTAGAAAAAGCCGTCTTAAAGATTCATCAAGTAAAAGGTAAAGTCACTAATCAAAAAGGAAACTATTCTATAAGCTGGGGAAAACTTAAAGATATTATTAAAAATCACGGATATGATGCCTATCTTAAGGTGGTAGATGCTAAAGGTAATATGCAAAAAATTGATTCACTGATGATGGCACCAGAGTATGGATATGAAAATAGAGGTTTTTATTTTTCCACCGCTTTGATAAGAACTCTGGCAAAAAAATATGTTAAGGATGATAATACTGAATTCGAATTCAGTTTTGCAACTCTAACTGAAAAAAATAAGGGACCACAGTCTGTTGTTGTTATTCAGATAAAAGGAAACTCAGCCGAAGAAGTACCATTTTATGACTATTCAACAGATCCCACCGCAGCTCCCAATAATAATATACCATTGTAAATAACAATTTGAATATACTAGATATTATTAATCCGATAAAAGCATGCGTTGTAGTAACGCTGCTTTTTGCTATATGGAACTTGCGATGGAAAATTAAAATGCATCGTTATCTCCTCTACATTCTTTTCATAGTTTTTTTTACGGAATTGATAAATTCTATTTTAGTATATAATAACAGGCCTATTCGAATACCTTTTAATATCAGTATTATTTTTCATGATATTTTTTGGATGCTCGCGTTTAGAGAAAGCATAAATCGTAAAATAATATCCAATGTAATACTCTGTCTTTTTTCACTTTTTTCTGTTGTTAACTTTATAATTATAGAAATAGCAGACGAATACAATTATTACACCTTCGTTTTGGGCGCTCTGTTATATGTCTCACTTTTTATTTATGAAAGTTATAAGCAGTTAAAAGAAGAAAATTTAATATATTTTTTATCTAATAATTATCTGCTTTTGTTTGCACCAGTGTATTTCTTTTTCGGCATGGGTTTATTATTGGGATTCAAACCGTTAGGAGTTACAAAAATGCTTTTATTTGGTCAGGTTACACTATATGTTTTCATTGTTAATATAGTTTGTATTGCCTATTATTCTTTAATTAATATCTACATCTACAGAGAAAATAATAACTAGCTAATGAATCAAGTCGTCATAGGAATAATAATCGCCTTCATTTTTATTGGTTTAATACTGTTTTTTTGTGTTATTCTCATCGGTCTTTATTTTAATAAAATTAAAAAATACACAGAACTTCTGCATGAGAAGGATCTCAATTTTCAAAAAGCTATTACTCAAACTGTAATCGAAACTCAGGAACAGGTACTGAATAATATTTCTCACGACCTTCATGATGATGCTGGACAGCAATTGACATACATCAATTTTCAAATTGAAAATATAAAGTTGGATTCTCCCGAACTGGTAGAAACATTAGAACCTGTATCACAATCACTTGGCAATTTATCAAAATCCATACGAAGCATCAGCCATGCCTTGAATAGCCAATTGTTAGTACAGCAAGATTTGATAAAAGCTATAGCAACGGAAATAAAGCGGTTGAAAAAAAACAGTAAAGTTGACATTTCATACTCTTTTGAAGAGATCGAAGTAAAAAGATTTGATGATAATGAAAAGATAATTATTTATCGCATTTTTCAAGAATGCATCAATAATGTTTTTAAACACGCCAAAGCTTCTAAATTGTGTATTTTTATAACGACCAGCCCCGACTTCAGAATGATGATTTCAGATAACGGTAAAGGATTTGATTCCATCGACAAAATAGACAAATTATCTTTAGGATTGATCAACATGGCAAACCGAGCGGATAGTATAGCTTATAATTTAGCTGTAGAAAGTCAGGTCGGCTTAGGTACTGAAATTACCCTTTCTGAAAAAAAACGAATTTAAGGTATGGAACAGACTACTATTTGTATTATCGACGATCATGCTATTGTAAGACAAGGTCTAAAAGAGTTGCTGCATAAAATAGGTAACTACAAAGTAATTTATGAATTTGATAATGGTGATGATTTCTTGCAGGCCTTACCGCTAGAACCTTCTCCACATATTTATATCCTAGATTATTCCATGCCTCATATGAATGGCATTGAAGTATTAAAATTACTTGAAGAAAAAGTGGAAGAGTATAAAATATTACTGTTGACACAACATCTTGACGAGCAAATAATTGATGCTTCTTATCATCATGGTGCAAGAGGTTTTTTACATAAAAATTGTACAGCCCATGATTTGAAATTTGCCATTGATAACATAATTAAAATAGGATATAATAACGTTTCTGAAATTCTTAAACGGGTGCGGAATTATGATAATAACGGTGAGAAGAAAAGGGATATTGTTTTAACTCAAAGAGAATTAGATTTCCTTAGATTGGTTTGCGACGAGAGAGAATTAACCTATGAACAGATGGCAGAAATTATGAATTTGTCAATAAAATCCATTGAAACGTACAGGGCAGCTTTATTTGAGAAGTACAATATCAAATCAAAAGTAGGACTTGTATTATTTTCTTTTAAACACCAGTTGACTGAACCTTTTTTGTAATCTAGAAAACGTTGATTGGAATAAGCTCCGCGCAATTCTAAAAGGAAAAAGTAAACTACTATCTATAAATTTTCTGAAGTGCACTGAATCAACATTTTTTTATAGTTTGCTACGGCCTTTGTAAAAGCTTTAAACCATAGATTCAAGACCTATAAGCTCTACAAATAATTGAAAATTTAGTATACAGAGTTTTGTGGCAGAATCGTGGCACAGACATGTTTTAAAAAATAGAAACCTAGCAAAATAAGGTGCTAACAAGTTTAGGTTCGAAAATTTTAGAACGTGGCTTTTTAGTTTTTTATCAGGAGTGTTGGAATCCTGCTCCCGCTACTATAAAAAATAAAAAACCTCATAATCATATCCTGCTCCCTTTTGTTTATATTTTAAATTGTAATAATGGCGGCCTCGTCCAATTAGAGCCCCGATAGCAGCGAAATCCTTTTATGCCGTGGTTCGGCACAAAACATCAAAAATGTTCTAGTAATTACTAGTCTTAGATTTGTGGCAAAATCGTAGCACATTGGCATTTGGAAAAATGAAAAATTAGTAAAATCAAGGTTTGGAGAGTTTAGGTTCAAAACTGTATAGCCAATTCTTTTTTTTAGAAAATCTTCTTTTTATAATTGTTTACAAATCCACGTATTTTAAAATTGTATTATGATAGATAGTTTTAATAAATAAAATACTATTTTTGAGTGCTTTTATTAATTAAAATTTTTTGTTATTAGCTATACTTTTCAATCTATGAAAAACATTAGGTAAGTTATTCATATTTTTTATTCAACTTCTTTGCTTAATAGATAACAAATATGATTCGATTAGCCATTTTTAAATTCTCTTTAAAGCAATTCATTAAAATTAATTATTCAAATAAAAATAACCTTAGTTATTCGTCTTTTAAAAACTTCAACCAATGAGAATAGTTTCTATTATTTTAATTTTCTTAGCAAATGTTAATTTAGTTTGTGGACAATCTATAGTAAATAATTTTAACAAAAAGTTGGATTCTATTTATTTAGCCAATCCTGAAACTATCGGAATTATGGTTCACATTGAATATCCAAATAAAAAAATTTCTTGGAGTGGAGCAATTGGATATTCTAATAAAGAAGAAAAAATTAAACTTAAAATTAATCAACCTGTACTAATTGCAAGTAACACCAAAACATTTGTTGCAGCTGCGATACTCAGACTTGTAGAGAAAAAGCAGTTAATAATCAACGGTAGTATAAATAATTATTTATCTGAAAGAACTAAAAGACTATTAAAAAACAATGGATATAATATCTCCTCAATACAAATTTCGCATTTGCTATCGCATACTAGTGGCATAAATAATTTTGCTGATTCACCAGAATTCAAAGATAAGATGCATGTAAATCCCATGTATAAGTGGACAAGACAGGAACAAATTGAATTAGCTATATTAAAAATGAATAAATTGGGTGATACTGGTGAAAAATATAATTACTCTGATACGAACTATCTTTTATTAACGGAAATTATTGAAGAGACAACTAATTCGAAATATTATACAGCAATAAGAAAATTAATAAATTTTAAAAATAAAAAATTAAATCAAACCTGGTTTGACTCGCTCGAAGAAACTCCAAAAGACACCTATTTATTATCGCATCAGTACGCTGAAAAGTTAGGACTTGACAGCTACAAAGTAGATAAATCATTTGATTTGTATGGTGGTGGTGGTCTTGCATCTACATCAAAAGATTTGGCCTTATTTTATTATGAATTATTCAACAATAAAATATTTAATAACCCTCAAACGATAAATAATTTGTTAACCAAGATCGAGACACAAGAGAAATCTGATATTGATTATAGATTTGGAATTTGGCAATCTGCTTTAAATGGAAAAACAGTTTATGGGCATGGTGGTTTTTGGGGTACTGTGGCATATTATGTTCCAGAACTAAATTTGGCTATTTCAGTTATAGTTTTAGAAAAAGATAAAAGTAGTTTGAGAAAAGAAATTGCAGAATCAATGATCAGGGAATTTGCTTCAGTAAATTAAACATGAAATAAACTTACAAGATATGATATGCCCCTTGTAAGTTCACTGCATTATTTATTTTAAGCTCCATTTTATTATTCTTAAATCTTAGAGAAAATTTCATTGATCCGATTCTTTTTTAGAGATAAATGAATCCAAAAAAACGTAATTAAATTCTAATTCTCTTAAATTCGTTGTGTTTTATGAATATTGAAAAATTTATTTACTTTTTTCTAAGCCAACTGCCGTATATTTTTACGTCTTTTTTATACTTTAAAGATTTTTTTCCAACATAGATAAACCCAAATAAAAGATAAAAAAAATAAATTAGATGTAACTTTTCCTGTAAATCCAGTTACAAATCTAAAATCAATACATGCAAGGTTTAATATAAAAGCCCCCAAAAATATAGGTAAAAATTTATAATCAACAAAGAAAACACAACAATTATATAAAACTGAATATCAACAACTTTAGAATTATATTTAATTAATAAACATAAGGACAAAACAGTAAAAAGTGCGCACAACTTAAAAACAAAAAAAAGGCATATATATCTAGAAGGAACTCCAAACGCTAAAATATAAAAATTCACTTCAGACGTCTGAAAAATAACATAAAATAAAAAAGACATTCCAAGTAATCCTGACAATCCTGCAAGTAATAAAACCCAATGTAATATTTGTAAATTAATCTGTTTCTTTTTAAAAATAAGGTGAAAAATAAAACTACCTAAAATAAAAAAAGCAATAAGTAAAGGGCTGAAAAATATCCAATCAAAATTATTTAAATCATTTGCTAAATTATAAATACCCTTTTTTGAAAAAATATTAGTTTGGAATTTCACTTTTTCCTTTTCGAATTTTAAAACACTATTATTTTTGGAGTTATTAAGAAAATTGTATAAAATCTTATTTCCGGTTTCGGAAAAACTAGGAGCGTGACCAAAAGAATTTGCAGAAATTACTCTGCTTTTATTATAATTACTCGCCGTTTCGTCTGCAAATGCAGGAGAAGTTATTGGATCAAACTCACCCGAAAATATTATGGTATTATATTTATTATTTTTTAAATAATTGAAGGATTTATTCTTTGTTTTTGATATACGATTCCAAGCTTTGCAAACATCAAAATCAGATTTATAAAAAGATAGTCCTCCATTAAGATCAGGATTTAATTTTGCATTTTTATTGAAATTCACAATATTACTATTGGCTAATGCTTCATTGCATGAAAAGCAATAATAAGTTCCATAATCCAGAGACAAAGCAACGGAAAACACACCCGCTAAAGCACTTAATACATCTTGATTTCTTTCATGAAATTGATAAATTAAAAGAGGTAAAACTTCAATCATTTTCTTTTGATAAAGAGATTGATGAATTGCTATTTTAAAATCCTCTGAATTATACGTAAACTGACCCGATTTGAGATTTTTTTTATCAACTTTAACGGTAATTGGTTTCTTTTCTAACTCTTTTATAACTGAAAAATAAACTTTTGCCAAATCTGGAAATTCTCTATTACATTCCGGATTATTTTTACACTCTAAAAATAATTTATTTAAACTGCTTAAATAGTTTGAAGTATTTTTTTCATAGTATTCAGAAATATTAGGTATAGAAGAGTCTAAAATTAGGGACTTTATATCATCTGGAAAATTCTTAGCATACTCCTGCGCTAAAAATGTGCCGTATGATACACTATATACATTCCACTTATTAATTTTAAGCACATTTTTAAGACCATTTAAATCTTTTGAAACCGAAAAACTATTATAAGAATTAATATCTATCCCTCTATCAATTAAATCTTGCTGGCAGTCTATCGCCAGATTAACTTTGTCCTTTTCATCTTTTGCTGGATTTTGGTTTTTAGAGAGAATTTCAAAAAATTTATTTCCCAAATCAGGACACAATGACGGTTCCGAAAAACCGGTACCTCTTAAATCAATCAAAATTATATCACTCGTTTTTCTTAAAGGATGTCCTAACCATCTCCAAAGACCGCTTATCGTACTTCCGCCCGGGCCTCCTTGTAAAAATATTACCGGATTATTAGTTGTTGTCGAAAGGGAATGAAGAACCGTAACGGCCAATTTTATTTTTTTACCATTTGGATTGTCATAATTTTCAGGAACTGATAAATTGTACCAATCTATATTTTCATTTTTTAGTTCTTTCCAATAGGGAAAAAAGGTTTGTACTTTTTCTAATTTTGCTACAGACTGTGAGTATGTACAAATAGAGAATAGTATAAAAATTATAGCATTTTTTATTCGCATTTTTTTATTATTATATTTTATAATTATATTTTTATCAGATAACAAATAACTTTGTTATAGCAATGATCTAGAATCGTAAACAACTTCTTGAATTTTTATAGTTTTAAAATCTACCGAATCTGCCTTTATTGCAAGACTACAGCAGTAACCATCTGCAATTTTAATTTCTGATGTAAAAAAACAATGAGCATTTAAAATGGTCTTATTGTCTATAATTTCAAATGATTTTAAAGGCGTACTTAATCCTTTTCCTTCTGCTTTTAAAACGGCTTCTTTTTCTGTCCAATATTTATAAAAATTCAATACACTGTTACCCGAATTCGCAACACTAAACCACTCATAATCTGTCATTTGATTTTTAAAATCATGAGGATTAATAACTTTAATGATTTCAATGTCAATCCCTATTTCAAATTTTTTATTGAGAGCACATATAACAATATCTTTAGAATGAGAAATATTAAAATGAAATCCATTTAAGAAATAAGGCTTGCCATATTCTGAATATTTTAATACCGGCAGATTAATTTTTTCATTACTTAAAAGTGATAAACCTTCCTGCAACAGTAATCTACCCAATAATGACAACTGTATATCCTGCCATCTTCTAAACTTTAATAATTTATCCCGATAAACCGGTTCTAAACGATTTAAATATTTATCCAATAAAAAAGAATGATTTTCTTCTGAAATTTTAGCATAAAGAATCAGCATTCTGGCAAAATTTCTAATATACCATCGTAAATTAGCTGCTTTACTTTATGTGTTATTAAAAAATCTAATCGGGCAATAAAGTCCTGAACATTTTTTGATCCGGTATTTTTGGTAAATTCTTCTATTGCGCTTGGCGGCTGAGACTGGCAAAATTTTTTTATCTCTATTAGGGCCTGATTAATGGTATTGACCTGATCAAAACGATGCAATACAAGTCCATCGATTTTTAATGGATATTCAGCTGCCTTATTTTCATACGAGCTCAAAATCAAATATTCATAATAATATGGCATTTGATAGAAATTTTCAACAGAATCAAAATTATCCCGAATTGACCAATCCCATTTAGACTTGAGTATTTTTATAGTATCTGATACACGAATCTGCTGCTTAAATATCCATTCATCCGGTTTATTCAATAATTTAATTACTTCCATATTATGAAAAAAAGTAGTTAAATAAATCTCCAGATTGGTACGTTTATCCATCAGATAAAACTGCTTAATTCCATTTTCAAGATAGTATACATCATTTAGTAAGCCAAAAGCCAAAGTATTTTTTTTCTTTTCTAACTCATTTTTAATAAAATTTTCAAAATATAGCATCGCATTTCCCTCTGTTTTCTTTAAAGTTGCAAAAAAACTGTCTAAAACTTTAGGTGCAATATTTTCTAACAAGGAAATAGTTCGTCTATAATTTTGTTTCAATACAGATTTTCTTACACATAAGGAATGTAAAAATGTTTTACGATTATTTATTTTAGTTATTGGCCCTTTTGGATTAATAACACTGTTTGCCTTTTCTTTAGAAATTGATTTTAATAAAAAATAATACATTCCTAAATTTCCAAAAAACAGCCCTCCTTCTAAACTTTGTAAATAATTTTCCTGCATTAAAAAATTTGTAATTTCAGCCAATGCCTCTTTATTCTCTTCAGGATTTAATAGTAAGCAAAGACCAATTCCAGAAATACCGTCATAAATACGTCTTGTAAATTTAGAAAAGTTTAAATCCAGAATTCCCAGATCTTTATTTGTAACATCTATTGCTAATGCAATACCCATTTTGCCACTGGACCAGTCCATTTTCGGCATTGCTGAAAACAGTTCCTTGTCATTTTCCTTGTACTGCTTTTTATATAAATTCAGTTTTTTTTCGTTTATTATATCTGCTTCATAATCCAACCAGCCATTTTTATCTATATCCCAACCCGATTGAATGTATTGATCTGCACTGGAAATAAGGTACTGCAGTTCTGAATTAGAAAAGCTAAAATTTAATTTTTTTAATACATATAAAATTCCGGCTGCTCCAAAGCCAAAACCGCAGGAATTTTTTAAATTAACTTCTTCTGCTGCTTTCCATGAAATTCCTTCTTCTGTCAAAAAAGCATTTTGGGCTAATTTAAAGGTAAATTTTTCTATTAGATTTAATACGTTTTCGTCTGGTTTTAAAGAATAAAGTTCCATTAAAATAAGTAATGTGCCAGCTCGTCCGTTATACAAATAATCTGATGTATAGCCAGATTCAAAATATTCATCACCACAAGGCTGGATCAAAGTGATACACTCCTCCAAGAGACTTTTTACTTTTGTGACATCATAAAGCTGCATTAAAAAATAAACAAACCCACCTCTTCCGATATAAAACGAATAGTTTAAGGTTTCGTTTTTTTTACAATATTCAATCAGATCTTTTGTAAGATGTTGAATTTTTTCTAAAATCGTTATATTATTAGTGTATTTATAAGACTCTAATAAAAACAATAAATAGCCCGTCATACCAACATCAATGCTTTCGATATTAGAAGAGCATAACTGATCATTAGATACTGTTTTTTTATTTTCCAAACAAAGACTGATTAACTCTTCAAAACTTAAATTATCAATTTGTTCTATATATTTTGCGGTCTTCAAGAATACTGCGTTATCGCTATAGTTATTCATTTTTAAGATTATATTTGGTTGGTTCTTATCAGGTTTAAAATTTTATAATAATATTCCGGGTAATCTGTCAGGAGTCTATAAGCAAGTAAATCACCAATGTATTTGATCTTCTTGTATACGCCGACGGTGTGTATATAAGTTGTTTTATTGGGCAATCCAGTAAATTCTGCCAAACCATCAAAAGCGTGATTTACATTGTTTAAATAATAGCTTACTTCTTTGTTGCTTTTTTCGCTTAATGCATGATATAGAAATTGCTCAAAAACAGTATTAAACATTCCAATATTCACTTTATCAAGATTAGCCCTATTGTTATCGACAAACTTAAAGGCCTCTTTTGTATAATGCTTAAAAAAATCAACGTCTGTACCACCCAATATTCCTGCATTTACAGCGATAATTTCTCCATTAAGTTTTTTTGATTCATATAATACTTCAGGTACATAATCAAATTCTTTCTCTATGTTTTTAAACAGGTCGTCATAATAATTAAACCCCTTTTCGATATTTTGGGCAATTAAAGGACTTTTTTCAAATTTATCGGTAAACTTACAATATATAAAAATGTCCCCATCTGCATGAATAAATGGCTCGTCTTGTATACTGTAAGCGTGAATTTTACCTAAAGCCCACAAATCAGGATGATAATCATTTAGCTCATCCAATACCACCCGAACACTGGTATAGGGCAATTCTAATTTATTTATCAAGAAATCATATCCGGCTGCATCCGTTACTAATTCTACATTTTCGTAATATTTTTTGAATTGCAGACAGCTTAATGCCCAACTCATATAATTGTACTTTTTGTCTAGCCAGCCTCCTTTATTTCTGTCTGAAATATTTATGTTTTCCTTTTTTAAACTAGGTTTAGACCAATAACTTTGAACTATTTTCATTTTTATCTTTTATCTTATTCTTCCTTCAATATCTTCTGAACCAGCTTCTTTTTTTCTTGAATTTGAGCTATTACCCCCAAAAATATAACTGTAGGTAAGTCTTATTGTAAGGGGCGAATAATTATACTGTGTATTAAAGTAATAACTAAACCTTTGATCATCTACAATATCCCAATCTTTGTAAGTTCCTAATAAATTATTCATTGATAAAGCCAGTTTATTTTTATCATTAATTTTTTTACTCATACCCATATTTACGTTTCCAAATTCTTTATTTCTTGAAAAACCATACAATTGAGAAGTATGATAAAATCCAGATATTTCCAGCGCATACTTTTTAGGAAATTCAAAACTAAAAGTTGAATTCAGCTCAATATAACTCTTGTCAAAAGCTATATTTTTATCAAAATTTTGGGTTTTAAAATTTTGTCTTACCCCCATTACATTATTCTGGATATTCCACCAAGTTGTCACTTTTATTGGGAAAGAAAATAAAAGCGTATAGGTATCCTTGTATTTCATATTAATAGAAGAAAAAAACAAGGTATTATCTGTGAAATTTACTTGAGGCTGAAAACGAGAAATTCCATTATCTTCATGTGTGTACTGAAAAGAAAACAAGCATTTAGAATACAAATAATCTATTTTGTAACCGTCAGCAATAGATTGGTTCAATGCTTCATTTCCTGTAAAAGAAGTTGAAGGATCGATAAAAACATAATAAGGTGCAAAATCATTATACGCCGGTCTGGAAACTCGTCTGTTGTAAGATAACTGCAGGGTATTTTTATCATTAAATTTATGCGAAAGATAAATACTAGGAAAAAAATCTCCCGAATTTCTTTTGATACTTCCCTTTAAACTATTTGATTTCAAATCAAAATATTCATATCGAAGTCCCGTCTGCAATTGTGTTTTCTCGTTAAAATTTATATTATAATTTCCATAAGCAGCATAAATATCTTCTGTCAATGTAAATATCTGTGTCAAATTTTTATCTGCAAAATAATCTTTAAACACCTCTATATCACTATCATAATTTGAATTTGAACTTTTTAATCCAATTTCTATTTTTGACTTTTCAGTTAATTTATTACTATAATCAATAGTAGAAACATAAGCATTAACAGGTGCATCTTTATTTCCCTGAATGTTTTCTGTGTAAAGAAAATTATTGCTGCCATCCAGATAGTTGTTACTATTATTTATTGTGTTTGTGTTATAATAGTATAAATAAGTAAAATCAATATTTAGCTCCTCTTTCTCTGAGAGCGTTTTGTTAAAATAAAAATTCGTAGTTAAATTACTCCAATTATTTTTTTCCTGATTCGTAACTTTTGTAAAAGATGTATTTCCAGCATTATCAATATTCTGCACATTAGTGGCAGCAGTAAGATGAAATATGTCTATCATTCCTGAAACAAAACCACCAATTTTTGTTGATTTATTAATATCATAATCCACTCCTAGTTTTGTAGAAAAGTAATCAGTGAGCGGGTCACGCTCTGTCAGGACCTTATTTTTGTATATATCTCCATTATTATCAATAATTCTGTCTATAGTATAACTTTGATCATTATGATTTCTATAATAAGCAATACTGGAATATAAATTAAAACTTTCTTTTCTATAATTAAGGTTTCCTGTTGTCCCTAGTCTTTCTCTGCCTCCCCATCCTCCAATTAAAGAAGCTGAACCATTCAATCCGTCGTTTTTACCTTTTACAGCAACAATATTTATAATACCGCCTGTACTGCTGGCATCATATTTAGCATTTGGGTTTGCAATTAATTCTATCTTTTGGACGTTTTGAGCAGGCATTCCGTCCAGCATTTGCATTAAAGCATCTATTGGTAATCGTGAAATTTTACCATCTAACATGACTAATATTTCACTTTTTCCATTTAATGAAATTGTAAATTTTTCCATATTAACGTTTACGCCCGGCGAACGAGATAATATTTCTAAAGCTGTACTTCCTGCAAAACTTAAGTTCTCTTGTACATTCACAATAATTTTATCCAATTGAGGTTCAAACAATGGCTTTTTAGAAGTTATTAAAACCTCATTGAGCTTGTTGACAGAATTATGAATTGTAATTAAACCCAAATCAATATTGCTGTCATTTAGCACAATTGTTTTGTATTGAGTTTTTTTATCAACAGCAGTATAAGATAGTAAGCAGTTGCCAGACAATAATCCATTGATTATAAAATCACCTGTATCATTAGAAACTGCACTACTTATTTGTGTCGAATCTTTAGAAGTCAATAACTGAACGACAACATTATTTTGCGGTTCTTTTTCCTGATTTATAAATTTCCCTTTAATTGCGGTTTGCCCAAAAGACAAAATAGAAAATAGACAAAATATTATTATTGCATTAAATCTCATATTATTAAAAATTAAATTCTATAGTATTTTTTATGGTTTCATTTTTTACTTTCAGAAAACTATATTCTCTCAAAGTTTTATTTGGGTTGTATAAAATTTGTTCAATTAGAAAAACGTAATTTTCCCAAATATTTTTTATTAAATCTTCTGGATATAAATCTGTTCTAAAATCAATTTCGCAGATTAATTCTTGAGGGCATTCATTGAAATTAAAAACAAGGGGAACTCTGGATTTTATTTTTGTGTATGGAATTGGTTTTAAAGTTCCTGCTCCGAAATTCAATTTTTCATCCATGCTAAACTCAGAATTCTGGTAAACAAATAAAATATCAAACAATTTATTAAGGTTGAAACCAACAGGCAGATTTTGATGACTATATACTTCCAGTAAATTGTTTTTAACAACATCTAAGACTTCCGAAAAACTATTCTCATCATTAATTTTTGTTAAAATGGGTAAAGATTTCGTAAACATTCCAATTTCATTTTCCAAATTCTTATGATCGCGACCACTTAGAACTGTACCAACACAAATTTCATTTTGTTTCGAAAATTTATACAGGAAAACATTTAACGCTGTAAAGAAGATATTGAATAAAGTTGTATTGTTTTCTGCTACAAACTTTCTTAAATCAACAAATACTGTCGTTTTTAATTTGACTTTCAGCTTTTGGCTAATAAAATTTGATAGACTATTATTTAATTGAAAATTAAAAATTAACTCCTTTTTTGAAAAATTTTGAAATGTATTATTCCAATAAACCTCATCTTCTATTTTCGTATTCTTAGCATTAATAAATAACCATTCTGAATAATCTGCAAATTGAAAAACAGTGGAGTTGTCAGTTCTATCTTCCTCTAAATAAAAAGTTCTTACTTCCTTTATAAAATTCTTAAGAGAAATCCCATCAAATAATATATGATGCGTCAAGAAAAAAAGTATCTTTTTATTATCTACTGTAAAAACAGCAGTTTTTATAAGGATATCTTTTTCTAAATTAAACTCGTGTTTTAAGAAATCAAAAATAATATCATCAAGATTGGTTTCACTTTTAATCGTAAGCTTTTCAATTTCAAAATTCACAGTTTTTTCTCCGTTTATTTTTTGATAAGGAAGTCCTTCAAATTCAATAAAGTTCGTGCGTAGAATTTCATATTTGCCCACTAAAAATCTAAATGTATTTTGCAGTTTTTCTATGTCTATAAAACCTTCTACTTCAAAAGATGCAAACATATTATATGCTGAACTCGTTTCTTTATTTTGTGAAGCGATCCATATAGCCAGTTGATCAGGTGTCAAATTATAATAATCCTTTACAGGATGGGGTATAATTTCTGGAATGATTTTATTATTTTTACGATTAACAAAATTAGATAATGATTCAACTGTATTGTTTTCAAAAATATCCCTAATTAAAATTTCACACAAAAAAGACTCACTTATTTTCGTTGCTGCTTTTACAGCTAATAACGAATGTCCGCCTAAAGAAAAGAAGTTCTCATCTGTTCCAATTTCTCTATTTAATTTTAGAACTTCTTGCCAAATATCAAGTATTTTCTCTTCTGTTCTTGTCTTAGCTTTTTTCAATACTTTATTTCCCGGATTAAAATCATCCATTGTTAATAAATACAGCGCTTTTCTGTCTATCTTTTTATTGGGCGTTAAAGGATACTTTTCTACTTCAATAAATCTTGCGGGAATCATGTATTCAGGTAAAGATTTTCGCAGGTAATTGCTTATTCCATCAGCATCATAACCTGATTTTAATTTCGGAACAAAAGAAATCAGAATAGATTCCTGTCCTTCTTGTTTCTTAACCAGAACAATCGAATTGTCAATTTGTAAATACGAGTTTATGCCATTTTCTATTTCTGCCAATTCAATGCGATACCCTCTTACTTTGACTTGATTGTCATTTCTTCCCACAAAAACAATCTCGCCGTCTTCATTCCATTTTCCTAAATCACCGGTCTCATAAATTTTCTGTCCGGCACAAAAAGGATTTTCAATAAATTTTTCCTGTGTTAATGCATCATTTTTGTAATAACCTTTCGCTAAGCCGTGGCCACCAATAAATATTCTGCCTATAATTCCGACAGGAAGAATATTTAAGTCCTGATCCAAAATGTAAAACTGTGTATTGTTTATAGGTTGCCCAATGTTAGAAAAATCTTTGGCTTTCAAAATTCGTTTTGCGCCAGACCAAATAGTAGTTTCAGTAGGGCCATACATATTCCAAACTTCACAAGCATTGTCAATTAATTTTTGTGTTAATGCTTCACTCAATAAATCTCCACCACAGAGAATTTTTAGATTTGAATTTCCTTTCCAATTTGAATTTAACAGTGCTTCAAAAAAACTGGGGGTTGCCTGAATAATTGTTGGCTGTATTCTTTTCATCTCATCGATAATGCTGCTGGGTTCCATTAATATTTCTGATTTCGCAATGTAAACTGTTCCACCAGAAATTAAAGGCGCAAAAAACTCTAAAATAGATATATCAAAGGAATAGGTCGTTACCGCATATAAAACATCATCGGCCGTAATTTTAGGCTTAACAGTCATGCTTAATAAAAAGTTGACCAGTGACTGATGACCAATTTCAACTCCTTTTGGTTTACCTGTGGATCCAGATGTATAAATAATATATGCCGACGAATTAAATTTTGAATTATTTACAGGAAGTCCTTTATAATCTAAAGGCTCTTTAAGTATATTAAACTCTATTGCTTCTTTAGAAACATTCAGATTATCCTTGTCAACTATTATAAACTTTGTTTTACTATTTTTAATAATATAATCTATCCGGTCCTGTGGAAAACCAGCATCAATTGGAATATAGCAATTCCCTGATTTTAAAATACCCAAAAGCAATACAATAAGATCTGCAGAGCGGGACATTATCACACTAATCGGGGTATTACCATTTCCTGTTTTTTTTGTAATATTATAGGCAATTACATTTGATATTTCTAAAACTTCTATATAAGAATAGGTGATTTCGCCATCGTTTACCGCAACAGCGTATGGAGTTTTTTGGGCCTGTTGTTCAAATAAATCTATTACTGTAAGATCTTTGCAATAGTCAGAATGGGTCGCATTAAATGTATTTAATAATAACTTTTTTTCAGTTTTTGTGAGGTACTCAAGATCACTTATTTTCTTTTTAGGATCAGCTAGCATATTTTTTAAGAGAGTAGAAAAATGGGCTGTAAAATCTTTAATGGAACTTTCTGTAAAATAATTAAGGTTATAATCAAAATCAATTTTTACATCTTCTGTATCATTAAATTCTCGGATATAAATTGCCAAAGCTACTCTTTCACTGCCATGAGTGAGTGGTATAACTGTAGTGGTTGTACCTGCAAAATGCTCTGCATAATGATGTTTTTCATAAGAAAGCGTTATATTAAAAAGGCGTTCTTTTTCTGTAAAAAGATTTAATTCTTTAATCAATTGCCCAAGTGGGAATCGTTGATGTCGATAATCCTGCCTAAGCTGATCCTTAATCGAAAAAATTAAATTTTCAATAGTGCCATCAAAACCAAAAGGTATTCTTAAAAGATTAATTCCCATAAAAAGCCCAACTGTTTTCTTAAATTTAGCATTAGACCTATTCAGTACAGGCAGACCAATTGCAAATTCTGAATTTTGGTGTTTTTTGCTTAAATAAGAAAAAAGCGAAGCCAGCATCACATGAAATGGACTGCATCTTAAGCTAGCAGAAAATGCTATAACGTTATTATATTCTTTTCTTTTTAATATTAATTCTCTTCTGCTACTTTTATTTTGCTTGTTGTTTAAATCAATTTTTTCAAATAAACCCTGGGGTATAGAGTCAAATTTTTGTTTCCAATATTCCTTGCTTGTTTTATACTCCTGAGAAGTTTTATAAACATCATCGTCCTTGACAAAATCGGTATACGAAAAAGTATGGTCTGAGTTTATTTGTCCTTTTTCTAAAATCTGATTATAATTTTTTACCAAAGATTGAAACATCAATGAAGTGCCCCATCCATCTGTTATAATGTGGTGATAAACTGAAAATAAATAATACAAATCAGAGCTTATTTTTATCAAGATAAAACGATGAAGCAGATTGCCTTTTACAATATCAAAGGGTTTCTGAAATTCCGAAACTACAAATGCGTCTGCCTGTTGTTCTGCATTTGCTTCTCCAGAAAAATCTACAAATCCCAAAATAGAATTGTATTCTTCCAGGATCTCCATCTCAACATTTTCTCCATCTGTTTTAACGACACTTCTATACGCATCATTGCTGCGAATTAATTCATTGTAGGCTTTATGAAAAACAGCTGTATCTATACTGCCCTGTATTACTATTTTAGCGCCAATGTTATAAATAGGGTCGTTTGGATAAAGTAACTGTTCAAAATAAATATCCTCCTGGGGTAGTGTTAAATTCATAATATATTCAAAGGTGTGTTGTCTTTTACAGCTATATCTTTAATGATTTGACCACTGTCAAACTTTATAATTCTGTCAGCGTAATTAAAGTATTTATCATCGTGAGTTACAGCAATTATAGTTTTACCTTGTTTTTTCATTTTTGGAATTATTGTTTCGTAGAAATATTTTCGAAAATGAGGGTCCTGATCTGCAGCCCATTCATCCAGCACCAAAATTGGCCTGTCTTCTAATAGAGAAAAAATAAGAGACATTCTTTTGCTTTGACCTTTAGAGAATTTTCTTCGTACCGATTCATCCTCATCATTTGTGATTATCGATTCCATTTCCATCATTTTTAGTAAATCCAGGTATTCTTTATTCCCCTTTAAAATATAATCATCGTAATTTTTTGAGAATATATAGTTGTCAGTATATATTACTGAAAACAATTTTTTATAATTAGCGTGGGCATTATGAATTTTTTTACCATTTAACAAAATTTCTCCGCTTAATGGTTTATACAAACCTGTCAGAATATTAATGAAAGTACTTTTACCACTGCCATTTCCTCCAACGATAAATACAACTTCTCCTTTGTCTACTTGAAAATTTATATCTTTAACTGTAAATGATTCCTGAATTTCGTCTTGAGCGTTATAACTGAAATAAATATTATTAAAGCTTAATTCATCATATTTCAATTCCTGGTGATTCTCAACTTTCTCTTCATCAGATGGATCATTAAAGTCTTTAAAAAATGTGTTAATTCTTTTATTTGATACTACTGCCCTTGTAATAAAATTTTGCATTGAAATTAAACTGTTTATGGGGCCATTTAAAAATAATAATGCAATTATGTAACTTATTATCTCTTTTTCATTTAAAGTTTTATAATAGCTAAGAAAAAACAAAACAAATCCTATTAGAATGTAAATCCCATATTGGCTAACCAGATTTATAATCAGATATTTATTCGTTAAGCTTATATCTGTATTTTTGGCAGCTTCCCGATTCGTTATTAAGTATTTGCTAAAAAAATTATTGCTTCTGCTGCTGCTTATTTTTAGCTCCTTAAAACCTTTGATTGAATCGTCTATAAATTTGTAATATTCTTCATTTAATACTCTTAACGATTCATATTTTTTAGATAGTTTTTTATTCAAAAAATAATACAAACCAACTAACAGAACTATAAAAATTATCAGCAAGACAGTGGTTTTTGCAGAAATAGAAAACAAGTAGCCCAAACAAACAAACAGGGTTAATAATGCATTTACTGACGTGGTTAAAACAGTTGGTAAGAAAACGAAAACTCGCAAGTCTTCCAAAATTGAATAAAATCTTTCTGCTCCATGTTGTTCAAATTTTGAGAGAGAAGTATTATGAAGTATTTTTAAAATTTTCACTTCATTATCATATACCATTGAATAATTAAAAAATACCAGTTTAGTCTGAAATAAAATATTTAACAGGTAGGAATACAGTATAAAACAGAAAAAAACTGGAATAAGATAAACAGGAAGATTATCCAGGTCTCCAGTCAAAAAAACATTAATAATATATAGTAAACCAATACTTAAAAAAGTATTAGGAATAGAAAATAGTACTAATGCAAAATATTTTTTATAATCGATTTTTAACATTTTTAGTAAATTGATTGCTAAATAATTCTATTAAATAATTTATATGATTGAAGATGAAAAAATGATTTCCCTGTAAATTTGTTATTGTGACTTCTTGATTACTTTCTTTTTTCCATGCTGTAATTTCCCTGTGGCTGATATCTTCTTCAGACCCAAACAAAACATCTATCGGGATATTCAGCTGTTGCGCTTTTATATACTTATAATTTTCAATGGCAGTAAAATCTGCTTTTAAAATAGGTTCGTAAAAATTGATCAACTCTTGATTTTTCTTCAATTCTTCCGGCATTCCGCCCATTTTTAAAACTTCCCCCCAAAAAGAATTCCCAGATAAATGAGAGATTTTGTTTTTTCTGTCAATACTTGGCGCCTGCATACCGCTCACAATTAACCTTAGAGGCGCTTTTAATCCCAATTCTTGTATTTTTAGACATATCAGATATCCTATTAATGCTCCCATACTGTGTCCATAAACAATGTAATCTGTACTTTCATTAATTTCTACAATGACTTTTGGAAACAAATTTTCTACGAGCAATTCTGTATTCCTGATCAAATCTTCTTGTATTCTCATACCTCTACCCGGGTATTCTATTACAACAAAATCGGGAAGTTTATTAGCGAATTGATGGTAAGAAAATTTGCTCCCACCAGCAAATGAAAAACTTATTATTTTCATACTTATGTCCAGTAAACAACTTTATTATCAGCACAAAATCCCATAAATCTGCCTAGAGTAATTCTTTCATTACCTTGAATTTCTTTTACTGCGTGAATTAAATTGGCATTTATAAAATAAAGATCTCCGGGATTAATCTTAATAGAAATACAGTCTGTATCTTCTAATAATTCCAGTGGATAAGGATAACCAGAGTTCTCTACCCCTAATTTTATTTTCGTTTCTAAATCAGGATCGGCATCCCAGATTAATAATTCACCACCTTTACTATTTGAAATACATAAGTTGCAGGCAATAACTTTTTTTACATTGCCAATTTCATAACTGTCTAATTTCGCAAAGTTTAATTGAGACAAATCTTCATGAGGCAAAAGGGCTAATCCTTTATCATTTGAGTTTATCCATTGTCTTATCGTAAATTGATTGACATATTGATCGTTAAATGAGGATGGAGCAAAATCGACTCCATATTTATAAAGTTCGTCTTTTAAGCTTTTTTCAAGTAAAAAATCGTCTTTTAAACTATGATCATTGATAGAATCAATGATCTGCATTATTTGATCTTTTGTTCTAGAACATTCATTAAAATACTCTGGTGTAGATTTTGTAAACTGTGTGGCTCCTATTTGATTTACAGGTACAAAATCATTGGCACGATTACCGCCATTAGTCTCATTGATTATTTTAGTATATTCTTCTTTTAGAGATATACATTCCCCAAATTTTAGATAATCTCTAATTATATAAGCACAGTTTTTAGATTCTTTCTGGTTGAGTAACTCATATATTGTTTCAAAATTAATTTCTTGATGATCTTCTACTAATCTAATTTTTTCCATGTTTAAATTGTATTTTTTAAAATTATTTTAACTTCTTCCAAGTATGTTTTTCTTGTATTTTCATCGACCTTGTTTATATTGCTAAAAATCTTTAGTATACCTCTTTTACCTGTAAAGAAGTAGATGAAATCATTTAAGATAACATCATAAGCCGAATCTATTTTTTTCTGTTTCTGTTCTGCTTCACTTAACCCTGCAGAAACAAAAGATATTATCTGTTTATCATATAGATTGGTTAGGTTTTTTAATAAATAACCATACATAAAAACCCGATCAAAATATCCTTTTATCATCGCTGGCATCTGCATCCACCAGATTGGATAAATAAAAATAATGATGTCTGCCCATACAATATTTTCAATTTCCTTTAGAATATCTTTGTCTAAGGTTTCTTTTGTTTTATGACGGAAATTGGCACAATCATTATATTCGTTGAAACTTAAAATTGGATCAAAATTTATATCATATAAGTTATAAGACAGGACTTCATCATTAGCACCAATAACTTCTTTAATTGACGAATCTATTCCTTGCGAAAAACTATTAGGATTAGGATTACAACTGATTATTAACCAATTCATATTTAATATTTTAAATTATTCATATTTCAATGCTACGGCCCCAAAAAAAATATCTCCCGTTGTTAACAAAAAAAGCTTGTCGCCTTTCCTTAAATCTAACATCATCGTTTTTAAGGATATTAAACAGGTGGAAGAAAAAGTATGGGCGTAGTTGCGCAAATTTTTTGAAAATGTTTTTTCTTTAGTAAAACCACATATTCTGCTATAATTATTAATTATAGAACTGTTATAACTGCCACATAAAAAATGGTCAAAATCTTCAGAAGAAAAATTCAAATTATTCATAAGTTTCCGGCTTACATTTTCTATGCCCAGTGTACACACCTCTATATATTTGACAAAATTTTTTTCTGCTGAAATGGAATACGCAGAATGATCTACAAATTCCTCAATATCTAGAATTTCAAAACTTTTTTCTGGTTTAGTTTTGCTTATAATACAGCTGGAAGAGGCATCACTTGAGATATAATTGGAAAAGTGAACTCTTTTTTCTCCCTGATTGACTTTGTCAGAAAGAACCAGTAAAATGGAATTAATTTCAGATTCGGTTTTTAAAACATTTGATGCCAATCTAAGGGCCATAGACAAGTTAGAACATCTTGATATAAAGCTTCCAATAGGATATACCTGCGGCAATCCTAAATCGCACATCAATTTGCTGAATCCATCTTTTATATTCTCATGATTATCAAGCGAACAGCTGACATAGATTACTAAATCTATAGTAGACGCATATTCATTTATGCTTTTTTCGGCACAAGAATATGCTAATTCAAATTCAGATAAATCACTTTTTGAAAATTCCTGAAGTCCTAAAGTTTTCAATGTTTTTAGTTGGTCCTCCGATTCAATTTCTTCAATCGAATCTATACTTTCAAGGTTTCCTAAACTAAAATTTATATTACTAATAAACATTATATTTTGTTTTATTTTTCATAAATATCTCGTTAAAAAATACGTAAGACTGCAAGACATTGCTCATAATTAATTACTATCCTAGATTGCATTATCCTGTTAAGGAGCTTTTTATTACGGCTTCTCAAGAATTCATATCAATCTTAACAGTAATTGTTTGTTTAACCTGGCTTTTGATTTTTTATAAAGGAATTCATAATTTTATGTAGTATATATCTGCTTCTTATATCCTGCTCATAAGTTTCGTCTGTGTTTTTTTCGACGTTACTAAACTTTTTCCAAAAATATTTATGATCATTATCGGCAGACCAGTCTTTGTATATTTCCTCCCATGACATTTTAAATTTCTCATTCCAATGTGCACACATAGAATCCTCTCTTATAGGTTCATCTGCATTTTGATATCTGAAATCTAACGATAAACGAATCTTGTTTTTTGTATTGTTTGCTTTTCCTGCATGTATAGTCCAACTGCTAAAGAATACAACATCACCTAACTCAAACAAATTGCTGGATGCCCATTCTGTATCATCGTCCAACTGCCAGCCTTTTCTTTCATCATTGTCAACGGCTTTATATTCCATTAAATGTGAGCAAGGCACTACATCCAGACCTCCAAGTAAAGAATCAATAGTACATAGAGGAATCCAAGCTGTCCAAAAATTTTTACTTCCTCCAGTCCATGTATAATCTCTATGAGGTGGTGTCGCAAATTTGTTTTCTGATGGAGAATATGCCCTAAAAACTTTTCTGCAATGAGGCAAAACAGGAGCTTCTAAAATTGAATTGACAATTTTTAAAATATTAGAATCAAATGCAATTTTGGTTAATTCTTCAGACTTTATAATTTCTTTATAAAAAAGTTCCCAATCTTCTTTGTGAGATTCTCCAACAAAAACACCTTCTTTGACAATTGCATCCTCGATTGGATAATTATCATCCAGCCAATTAAATGCAGCCATTTTTTTTACAACAAATCGTTTAAAAGCAAGTAAACTTTCTGGGTCTACAAAATTTTTAAAATATAAATATCCATACTTTTCTGCCAGTTTTTTAAGTTCTGCAGGATCATCAATATATTTATCAAAACTAATAAGCTCAGCCATACAATATTTTTTTGTTATTTATTATTTTAATTTTTCTACAATTACAGCTCCCCAATAATAATCTCCTGTTCCTAATAAAAATATTTTGTCATTTTCTTTTATTTTGCAGCTTCCCTCTAAACTTCCCAGAGATATTAACTGATCTGATGAAAAAGCGTGTCCTGATGAAATATTATCCAAATAAATTTGATCAAAATCAAATCCTGACAGCAATGCATAATTTTTCTGTACAATTAAATTGTAGTTTCCTGTAATGAAATATTTAAAATCAAGCTTAGTTAAACTATTCCTATCCAGGATAGTTTTGCTTATTTTTTTTATTTCTCCCATAAGAATTTTCATTTGATTAATATAATCAACCTTTTCTTTGTCATATAATGTCTGATCGGTTGAAAGTGCTATATCCAATACCCTGTAACCTTCCTCTCCTTTCATGCTAACCATAAAACTGACAACACCATCACTTAAAACACTTGAATTAGAACTCATTATTTGTGGTGTTTTTGATGAACACCTCACCCAGTCAAAAGAAACAATCAAAACATGCTCAATTTTTTCTCCAATCAATATGCTTTTTGCAATTTGCAATGCAGAAGAATAATTATTACATCTTGATAAAAATATTCCCAATGGGATTGCATTTTTTAAATCCAGATCAACTAATAATTTCGAGAACAAATGTTTTCTTTTTGAATAATCATCAAAACTTGAGGTAATAAAAATCACTTTCTTAATTTGGTTTTTATCCTTGTCTTTGATTGTTTTTTTTACACACTCATAGATTATCTCATATTCTGTTTTTTCCAACCGGGAAAAATTTGTTATTCCGTTTCTTTTAAAAAAAAGTAGATCTTCTGTACGATACTTTAATTCTTTCAACTCTTCAATTTCGTAGTTCTGACCCAATTCGAATGCTATTTTACTTATAACCATAACTTAGTACATGAACTTTTTTTAACAAATTTCTTTTATTAGTTTGTTCTTATCTAATTTCCCGCTTAATGTTAAAGGCAGGTATTCGATAATAATAAAATTGACAGGAATCATGTAAATTGGTATATTATTTTTAAGATATTCTCTTAATTTTTGTATATCAAATTCCTCTTCCGTATCCTTTAATAATATATACGCAGCGAGCATTGTATTGTTAAAATTTTCATATGGCAGAATTACGGCCTGTTTTATATTATCATATTTTAATAAAAAAGATTCAATTTCTCCTAACTCTATTCTATGCCCTTTAATCTTAACCTGATCATCAATTCTTCCGTGATAAGAAACAAAACCATCTTTATTTTTAGTCCCTAAATCGCCTGTTTTATAGATCCTTCTGTTATTTTTATCGATTATAAATTTTTGAATAGAATCTTCATCCAAATTGAGATATCCCCTGGTGACACACTCACCTGATATATATATTTCACCAATTTCATTGTAAGGAAGCTCGTTTAGGTCATCATCTAAAATGTGAACTATAGTGGGTGTTATTTCCTTGCCAATAAAAATTTCACCTTCGTAATCTCTATCAATCTCAAATACTGTCGCATACGTTGTAGTTTCTGTAGGCCCGTAACAATTATAAATAATCTTTGGATTGAGATATTTATAAACTTTTTGTACTAAATCTAAATCTAATTTTTCTCCTGCAAAATTGAATTGATTCAAATTTGGCATTACAATATTGTTTTCAAAAAAGGCCTGAAATGCGGTAATACTTTTAAATGCTGAGGGAACAGTACTCAATAAAGTAACCTGATTTAAGATGTTGTCGTTAAAAATATCTATTGGCTTATTTAATACTATTAATTTAGAACCGGAGATAAGAGGTGCAAATATTTCAAAAATAGACAAATCAAAAATTACGGGCGCCAGAGACACCACTACATCTTTTTCATCCAGGTTATAAGTTCTCTTTGACCAATTTAAAAAATGAAAAGCGTTTTTATGTTCAACCATTACTCCTTTTGGAGTTCCTGTCGAACCCGAAGTATAAATGATATAGGCCAAATTATTGGATTCATTTATAATTTCCGGATTAGAAAAGCTGAAATCTTCAAATTCAAAATCATCCAAAATAATTACATTCTCTTCCGTCCATAATTTACTACTTGCTTTTGAGGTAATAATAAACTTTGGATCTGCATCTTTATAGATATATTTTAATCGATTGGCAGGGTATTTTGCATCAACAGGCACATATGCAGCTCCAGATTTCAAAGCGCCTAAAATGGCAACTATTAAATCTATAGAACGTTCCAGATTAATTATAATCCTGTCTTCACTTTTAATTCCTTTCTTTCTTAAATAATCTGCGATTCTATTTGCTTTTTTATTTAAATCATTATACGTAATCTCCTCTGTCTGATGCTGTATGGCAATTTTATTTTCTGAAAGCAAAACTTGTTTTTCAAAAAGGACTTGAATTAATTCCATTAAGTTTTATTACTTTTAAAATTATTGAATGTGGTAAAGCTCACCGCTTATCATTTGATTATTACGCAGATATTTTAAAAGTTTTGAAGCCACTTTTGTATGAAATTCTTTTCTGCTGTCGCTTTGAATTAAATCTGTTCGAAAATCATACGGATCAGTAACATCACCATCTATGTAAATGTTGATATTGTAAAAATCATTAAAGAAATTTAAAATATACTTTTTTAAATATTCCTGGATTTCAATGATTTTTGTCTCATTCAATGTCAGGGATAATTCCTGCCAAATACTTTTGCACAATTTTCTACCCATTCCGATATGTCTGGATTCGTCTAAATGATGCCTGTGGTTAATGTCTCTTATTATCTTAGGCAATCTCATATCTTTTGCCATAAAAACATTATAATAATCCCCAATTTCTTCTGCTATCAGGGTCTGTATAAATACAATAAACCTATCAATCTCATAATTTTCAAAACTGTTGAAAGCAATGTTGTTGTATTGAAAAATTTTCTCTGAATATAAGGTGCAGAACTTTGAAAAAAAGTAAATGTGTTTATTCTCTTCTCCTAAAAAATGAATAAAATATTCTGATTCTTCTTTAAAATATTTTGAATTAAGATATTTTAGCATATCCATTTTTATATTCTTTTCGCCGTTAATGCTCATGCTAAAAAAATTGGTAATCTCCTGTTTTGTCAATTTATGCAAGGATTCGTCGCTCAGTTGGTCAAAATAAGGAGTGTTGTAAAAACTTAACAATTCTGGACTCATCCATAAGCAATTATCATCAATTTTTTCTAACCAATCAAAATATGAGATTGGATCGTAAACGTCTTCTACAGATAATTTAATTAATTTCTGAAAATAATCTTCCCTTTCTTTTTCTGTTTTTATCATTTTTAAACTTCAAATTTTAATTTTCCTTTCCCAAAAATAAATTCATTCAACCCACATACTTCTGCCAGTCTTTTTCCATTTTTAAGTTCGTTCTTTAATGCTTTTTCTTTTTCGTCTACTACTTGAAGACCATACATTAATGCGTTTAAAAATCTATTTTTCACAATTAATAATCCATCTGCATCTCCAAAAATCCAGTCATTTGGTTCAATCAAATAATTATCCACAATTATATTTTGAGGTACTTGCTCAACTTTACTTAAAGCAGTTTTTGCAGAAAGAAAATTTACATGTTTTGTAAAAGTTGGCATTCCCATCTTAATAATTTCACTTATATCTCTTATCGCTCCATTAACTACAAGACCACCTGATTTAGCATTGATTAAATCGGTTACGAAAATATCGCCTGCAAGAGCTTCAGAATTTGCATTAATATTGTTTAAAAACATGATATAACCTTCCGGTATCTTATCCAGAGCCTGCAGACATGGCAGCATATCATTGTCTGTATTAACAGGAAACAATGGGCCACATATTTTCTTTGTATTGTCTATTGGAGCAATACCTTTGATCTGGAAACATCCTAATTTTTCGTCAACTGAATTATAAGCATCACTAAGTTGTGCACATCCTGAAGTTTCAAAAAAAGTAGCAATTTTTTTTATAAATTTTGTATCAATAATTTCCATTAGTAGTTGTTTTTAATAAAATATTCATAAATACCAGACAATGACTCTATAGACTTAGAATTCAACCTTTCTACTTCTAATCTTTTATTAGACGTTTTTTCTATGAACATTATTAATTCTACCACAGAAAAAGAATCTAAAATCCCTTCCTGGATTAAATTAGTATTCTCCTCTATCTGAATGTCTTTAATTTCTGGATTACGTTCTTTTAAAAACTTTGTTAATTCAGAATAAAATAAATCTCTTTCCATATTACAGTTATTTTTTAAGTTTATTAATGATGTTTAATATTGTATCTAATGCTTTTACTAATGATTCTTCAGGTATTGTAAGAGGTGGTGCAATTCTAATTCGATCTCCATTTACACCTCCGGTAAAAATCAACACATTTTCGGTAAAAGAGTCAAAAACAATGTCTTTTGCCTTATATTGTGTTACACCAAATGATAATGTAGATTCTAATACATGTACGTCTTTTATAAAACTAAATTCTTCAAGCTTACTCTTAAAAGCATTTAATATCGTTTTAATCTTACTGCAGTATTCTGCTATTGGATTACTGTCAATATAATCTGCTACCGACATCATTGCATAACAACCTAAAGAAGAAGTTTGAAATGTGTGCGATAAATAAATATCATTTACCAGTTTTTCTTTAAGCTCTTTACGATAAATAACTGCTGAATAAGGATATATCCCGTTGGTTAAGGATTTGCTGAATAAAAAGATATCCGGATTAAAATTATTTGACGCTGAAATACTAAGTACGCCATGTCTAAAATAACCACATTGGATTTCATCGGCAATTATTACAACTCCAAATGACCTCGCATAATCTATTACTTTAATAATCCATGCTGTATCTAAAGGTAAATAGCCATTTGCACCCTGTATTGGTTCAAATATAAAAGATGAAACTTCATCCCATTTAATATCTAAATATTCGTCAGAATGTGGCTTAAGATTAATAAATTGATTTTCTAAACTTTGCCCTAAATAACTGTTTTGGATAGCCATATTTTTCTGTGCAACTGTCGCAGTTAAGGAATCCAGTCCTAATCCGTGAAAAGCTCCGTCAAGATGCACGACCTTACCATTTCTTTCATGCTGTGCAATAGATAAAGCGGTTGATACTGCAAAACTTCCTCCTACCTGAAACAATACTTCATAATTCGTAATGTTTAGCTTTTTTAAAATCCATTCACTAAATTCAAAAGCTTCTTTAGGATAAAATGCAGCACATATATCAGATTTGAAATCCTTCAGAAAATGATTTATTTTTTCATTGTTATGTCCAAAATTACAAGCCCCATAAGCCGAAATCAGATCAATACATTTTTTTTTCTCTCCTGCACTGTTTGACAACATCACAATTTCATTTTTTGCCTCATAAACAACATAATTTGAATCATAAATGTTTCGTTCATCAAGCATACTTAGTTTATTCATATCTGTATTTTTTCTAATAGTTTATTTTTTTCTTTGTTTTTTCAATACGGAATTACCCTTTTATTTAGCTGCATGCTAAAATCTTTATTCAATCGAATCAATATTGATAATCAGGTCATTTAAAATATTGTCGACCAAAACTTCTGTAAAAACACCCGATTGATAGTAAAATACGATCTCCGTTCCTAATCTGTTTTGGTTAACCTGCAGATCTAATAAAACATTGGGCCTTTGTATCGTAGAGAACACCATACTGTTGTGTTCAAAATTAAATTGATTATCATTTTTAAAGTCTGTATTAATTGAGATTAAAAAAGGAATTAAATTAAACTTCTTAACTTCATTTCTGATGTTAATATCATTAACCACCTCTACTCCACTGTAGTAACAGTTCTCAATCTTTGACCAAAAGTCTCTCTGGGTTTTTCTTATTTTGTCAAATAAATCTTCCTCTGTTCCAAAGTCAAATTCTAGTAAAATAAGGTCTGAAAAATTACCTGCAATATTATTTTTTATTTTGTAAAACTTTCTTTTGTCAAAAAGCATGGGCAAATAAAATCTTTTTGTACCTAAACAATCACTCAATGATTTTGCATAAACAGTATAAATTAAAGATGGTATTGAAACATTATTTTTTCTGCCAATAGCAATTAAACTGTGCAATGTATCCGGTGAAAGTATTTTTGACTTTCTTAATATTTTATCGCCGGTGGATGTACTATTTTCAAAATTTGGAATTTTAGGGAAATTTGAAAGTGAATTTAATTTTTCGTCCCAAAAAAATTTTGATTTACTGTATAATGGGGATTTTTTAAGATCATCAAAATTGAAAACACTACTTACATCCAAATTATTTTTACAATCGGGCGTAATAGCATCGCAGTTATAAAAATAAATTAAATCATTATAGATTTGCTTTTGTGTCTCAATATCAGATATTAATATTGAAAAAATCAGACCTAATTTTGGATTTTCATAATCAGATATATTAATGTCAAACAAATAACCCTGCTTGAAATTTTTTCCCTCTTTTAAAAACAAATTAATTTTATCCTCTATCCTTAAATTAGTAAAATCAAATAAATTGAGGCCAAATTCTTCCATATCATCTTGCACTGTTAACGTTTCACAACTATCAACTGCCGCTCTTAATATAGGATGCTTCGCAATAATTTTATTTATTGCATACTGTAATTTACTAATATCAAAAGAAAATTCATACTCAAAATAAGCATACGCATTCAATCTTGTACAAGAATTATCATTCCCTAAAAGATAACTTTTTTGAAGATCACTTAAATAAATTTTCATGCTTTTTCGTATATTGGTAAATTACCTTTGTTACTTTTCTAATGAACACCATTGTCATCAATTTATCACGCATCCAAAATATCAGACTAAAAATCCAATTTTATTTTGTTTTTTTTATTGCTACCATTTTGACCTAAATAATGTTAACCCCTCTAACTTCATTTAATTTCATAGTCATTGAAATTGCTTCATCATCAATCCACTTATCATACTCTGAAATTGCTTTTAAACGAAGATCATCTTCTAAATAACCTTCTTGAACCATTTGTGATGAACCAGCAACCTGAGACCAGACTCCTACTTTCGATTTAAATTTTTCATTCTCACGAGTATAATTCTCATTAGCAGTAATGATTGATATGTTTCCAAAACCTGCTTTTTCCAGATATACACTTAAATCTTCAGCAATTCGATTGTTCATTCCCGAGTCACTTCTCCATTTTAAAAAAGTATTATAAAAAATCTGCATGCTTTCGGGCGGACTTGGATTCCATTCAATTTCCTCATGATTATAATCTAATATTGAGACAATACCTCCAGGATTTAACAATTGTTTCATCTTTTTTAATGCATCTATAGGATTATCCAGCCACTGTAATACTCTGGCAGAAACTATAAGATCAAATTTTTTTTCTGGATCGTAAGTAAATAAATCGACATGAAGCAATTCTAAATTCTTTACATCGCCATAATTTTTTTTACCAGATTCAATAAATCCCAGTGTATTATCAATTCCTGTCACAGAACCTTCTTTTCCAATATATTCTGCAATGTCTCTTGTTATTGATCCAGTTCCGCAACCTACATCTAAAATCCTCATTCCTTTTTTTAGAACAGGTAGCAATGTTGAATAATCATTTTTTAAGCTTCTGTTATCAAATATCTTTGTCGCTTCCTGACCGTCTCTATTAATATATTTTCCCACTGCTTTTATATTAGTTTATTTGAAATTATTTCCGAAATGTTCTTAATTGTTAAATCATCAATTATTTCAGAAACATCTATACTGATATCGAATTCCTGAGATAATTCTATTACTAATCCCATTAAATCCAGAGAGCTCCCACCTAATTCAAAGAAATTATCGTTAAGTCCAATAATTTTATTAGGTAATAATTTTTTTAATTTTTCGTAAACTTTATTTTGAATTTCGTCCGTGCTTATTTTTTCCATTTTGATCTGTTTTCTTATTTTATTAATATTTACTTTGTAATTGTTATTATCAAATTTTTCAATCAGAAAATATTTTATCTGATCAATAATTGTCTGAATTGTTTCTTTTTTAAATAAACTTGAATCGTAGAGAACCTTACAAATATCATCTCCAATAAATTCAAAAATCATATCTGCTTTAGATTGACTTTTAGAAAAATAATTTCCCGCAATTTTGTTTTCCTTAAATACCGCATTAGGGTTCTGTACAATTACCATGATGTCAAAAAAAGGATTTTGGCTTCCATTCTTTATTGGTTTTAATTCTTCTACAACCAAATCGAATGGGTATTCTTTATGATCAAAATAATTTATGATTTCACTTTTACATTCATTGTAGAAATCATCAAATAAAAAATCTTGATTTATTTCAAATTTTAAGGCTAAAGTATTAGCAAAAAAACCAATTTGGTTAATTAGATCAGGATGATCCCGATTAGCATCTAATGTTCCAATTACAATAGAATCTCTATTTTGCTGATGACATAGAATCCAGCTTATAACTGTGGTGTAGAACATAAAAAACGTACTATTGTTTTCCAGAATATAATTTGAAACTTTCTCTAACAGATTTTTTTCAATTTTAAATTCTAATGTTTCACCTTCATTTGAGCGTTTATATGTTCTTTTAAAGTCAGTACTTAATGGTATTTGATTAAATCCTTTATATTTTTGTACCCAAAAGTTCTTTTGTTTTTCTGCGTTTTCACTTTTAAGGAATTGAATTTGCCACTCACTAAAATCTTTATATTGAATTTTTAGTTTTTTAATATCGGCAAATTTTCCAGTTCTTTTTTTAACATCAATTAATTCATTTAGTTCATTTATTAAAATTGTATATGACCATCCATCAATTAGAATATGATGAATGTTAAAAAAACAAATCGTTTTATCCTGTTCCTTAAGTAATTTAATTCTAATTAAAGGTGCTTTACTGAGATCAAAAACTGTGAACAAATCTTTTTTGATTAATTCATCAAATAATTCCTTTGATTCTGTCACTTTAATTATAGTATTAAAGTTTAAATCCTCATGAGATATGATTTGTTGCTTAGGATAATTTTTAACAGTTAAAAACTGAGTTCTAAATATTTCGTATTTATCAAGAAGAAGTTTTAAGGAATCAATAACATCTTCTGCAACAGCGTCTATTGTCAGTACAAAAGGGGAATTATAAGACAACGAAACTTGTGCACTTTGCGAAAGAAGCCAGATTCTCTTTTGTGCGTATGAAAGATCATAATAACTTTTTTCAGTCGAATTTGTTATTGAGAAGATTTCTTTATTGCTTTTTGATATAAAATTTGACAATCTACTGATCGTTGCATTTTCATAAAATTCTCTGAATGATATACCTGAGTTTAATTCTTTTTTTATTTTATTAATAATATTTATAATAGATAAACTATTTCCTCCTAATTCAAAAAAATTATCCTCAATACCTATTTTATTAATTCCTAAGACTTCTTCCCAAATGCCGATTAACTGTTTTTCAAGATCTGATCTTGATTCTACATATAGGTTACTTAATTTATTTTGAACATCAATTTTTGATAATGACTTTCTATCGATTTTACCGTTTGGAGTTAGTGGCAATTCACTTAACTGAACGATATAAGCAGGAACCATATAATTAGGTAAAGCATTTGAAAGAAATATTGATAATTTCTGCTGCTCAATTATTTCTTCGCAAACAATGTAAAGTACAAGTCTTTTCTCGTTTGTCTCTAATTTTAAATCTACGCAAGCTTGTTTTATCAAAGAAGAATATTCATATACTTTTCTTTCGATTTCATCTAATTCTATCCTAAAACCTCTAATTTTTACTTGCGAATCTTTTCTTCCTAAATATTCAATATTTCCATCCGGAAGCCATTTTCCGATGTCTCCGGTATCATACATTACAGTCTCTAAAGCCGTAACATCACCTGATATAAATTTTTCTTCTGTTAACTGTGTATTATTAAAATATCCATTTGAAAGATTATCTCCTGCAACAAAGATTTTTCCGGCTATACCAATGGGTTGCTTTATTTTTCTATCATTTAAAATATGTACACTTGTGTTTTTTATAGGTCTGCCAATAGAAATATTTCCTTTTATAGCTTCTTTTATCTCATAAACAGTTGAAAAAGTCGTATTTTCCGTAGGTCCGTACCCATTGAACAATCTTAAATCCGGGTATTTATTTCTTAATAAATTAATATGCTTTGCAGATAAAATGTCCCCACCTGAAATAAACTGTCGCAATCCTTTAAAAATTTCAATATCAACATCGACAATCTGAGAAAACCAAGAAGCGGTAAACCATAATGAATTAACATTATTATCCAAAAGAATATTTTTCAACTTTTGGTAATCAAATAAGTTATCATTATTTGCCACAATTATTGTTCCGCCACTAAACAATACGCCCCAAAATTCCATATTTGTGGTATCAAAAGAAATAGATACTGTCGATAATAGGATGGTACTTTCATCGAGAGGAAAATAATCATTGGTAGTAATAAAATTCACTAGATTTCTATGGCTGATCATAACTCCTTTTGGCTGTCCTGTTGAGCCTGAAGTAAACATTACATGAAATAACTGTTCAGGAGTTATTACCACCCTGTAGGGGTCAGATGAGCAGCTGTTCTGGGAAGATAAAAAATCTTCAATAGTACTATTATCTACTACAAATCTGCAGTTCGAAAGTTTTAATAAATATTCCTGCCTTTCAACAGGATAATTAAGATCAATTGGAACATAGGCCGCACCAGTTTTAGTAATTCCTAATAAAATAACAATAATTAAAGCCGATTTTTCAAGGTTAACACCAATTAAATCTTCCTGATTAATTTCTATTCTTGTTAGAAGATAATTTGCAAATTTATTTGACAATAAACTCAATTCAGAGTAAGTAAAGCTGTAGTTTTCATCCTTAACAGCTAATTTACCGGGTGTTTTCTCCACTCTTTCATTAAACAAATCAATAAAACTTTTATCTAACGGATACGAACATTCGGTACTATTAAAAGAAGTAAATTCCAATTCTTCCTGATGCGTAATAATACTAAAATTGATGAGTGGATAATCTGGATTATTTATTGCGGAAATTAATAAATTTTGAAAATGAAAAATCAATCTCTCAATATGTTTTTTATCAAATAAAGCAGTATTATATTCTACTTCCAATGCAAGTGAATCTTCTTCAATAAATCTAAAAATCAAATCATATTGAGAAGCTGTTTTCTCTTTAATTTTTAGATCCTTAAATTGAATTTCGCTATCGCTGAATGTAAATAAATCCGTATGGTTATGAAGCACAACCATAACATTAAAGAAAGGTTGCTGCCCGTAATCAAGTTCTCTAGACCAACTTTCAAATGGATAAAAACTATTTTCCTGAGCTTCTATAAAATTATGATTTACAGCAGCTGTTAGTTTATTTAATGTGGTTGCATCTGAAAAATCAGATTTTATTAAAAGAGTGTTTATAAAACATCCTATAACATCTTCAAATTCTTTTCTGCTTCTATTTGCTGTAGGTGTAGCTATAACAATAGTTTCTTCACTGGTGTACCTATATACTAAAGCCTTAATACCACATAATAAAATGGTGAATAAAGTAGTCTTATTTGTGATAGAAAAGGCATCTAATTTATTATTAAATTCTTCTGAAAAACAAAAATTAAAAATATTGCCTTCCTCATTAATATCTATTCTATCTTTTAAAACAGGTAGGGTTATAGAGTAATTTTGGTCTTTAAATTTTTCAAGCCAATAGTTCTTTTGCTTTTTTACACTGTCTTTCTCAAGCTCAAGATTTTGCCATGAAACATAATCTTTAAATTGAAATTTAGAATCTGGATTTATTTGTGCCAGATTACCATTTTTTAAACCTAAATATAATTCAGCAATTTTTTGCTTTAATAAAAGTACAGACCACCCATCATTAATTAAGTGATGAACCGTTACAATTATAACATGTTTTTTAGAATCATATTTTAAAATTGAAATTCTTAGTAAAAAGTCCTTCGATAAATCAAAACTTGTTAAATATTCTTTAGAAACAATTTCGTCCAGTGTATGTTCTGCATCATATATCTTAATATCGAAGTTCTCTGTTAAATTAGATATAAACTGTCTTACTCCGCCTTCTGCATCGAGGTGAAAATTAGTTCTAAAAACCTCATTCTCTTGAATTAATTTATTAAATGCATTTTTTAATATATCTAAATCTAAATCTCCCACAACTTCTGTTGCTGCTACAAAATTATATAGATTTTTATCTGGTTCAATTTGTTCATGTGCCCAAATGGCATGCTGCATAGGGGTTATAGAATAACTTTCAGACGTAGATACTTTGAAGATCGTTTCATGTTTATGATTTTCAATTAAAGCTGCTATTTGTCTGACTGTTGGATTGTAAAAAAAAGAATCGTAACTTATTGTTTTATTTAGTTCGTTGTTTATTCTATTTATTACCTTAACTATTTTTAAGCTGTGCCCGCCTAATTCAAAAAAATCATCCGTAACCCCAAAATTGTTTATCCCTAAGACATCTTTCCAAATATCAATAATATTTTTCTCTATCTCATTTTCAGGTTTCTGATATTCTCCATTAACTAAATCATCAATACTTACATCCGGTAAAGCTTTCCTGTCTATTTTTCCATTTGGTGTAAATGGCATAATATCTAGATTTACATACAGACTTGGGACCATGTAGTCTGGCAATTTTGATTTTAAAAAATTTCGTAATTCTGATTTGACTACTTCCTTTTTAGAAACAAAATAAGCAGCCAAAACCTTCTCTTCGTTTAAATATTTAGTTTCTACAATAACTTGATTCAGATCTTCTGAATATTGTGATATGACATTCTCTATCTCACCAAGTTCTATTCTGTACCCTCTAATTTTAACCTGGTGGTCATTTCGTCCTAAAAAAATAATATTCCCATCTGGCAACCAACTGGCTAAATCTCCTGTATTATATATTGTATCTTCAGCATTGAAAGGGTTTAGAATAAATTTTTCATTCGTAAGTTCTCTTTTATTAAGATAGCCCCTTGCTACTCCCGCCCCCGAGATAAACAATTTTCCGGTTACACCTGCGGGCACCGGTTTTAAATTATTATCTAATATATAGATACTGGTATTGCTAATTGGAAACCCAATTGGAGGATTTGAAACTAAATAACTATCTGCAACTATCAGTGTTGTTACAACGTGTGTTTCTGCAGGTCCGTAATGATTATGAAGTTTTACTTCTGAAGCTCTAAATTTATTTATGGCATCATTGCTTAAAATTAATTGCTCTCCCGCAACAATAATATTTTTAATTATATTAAATTTTAATAATAAGGTAAAATCCCCTACATCCATTAATAATTTAAAATAGGATGTTGGTAAAAAGACAGTGTCAATATTATGATCTTTAATAAAAAAAGATAATGCTTCTGGATCTGTTTTTATAGTTTCTGAAATGGGATATAAAATTGCCCCTGATGTTAAAGTTGAAAAGATTTCCTGAAAAGAAACATCAAAACTAATACTAGTAAACTGCAAAACTTTTCTAACATTTTCATCGAGAAATTGATTGTTATGAAAAACAATCAAATTCAGCATACTTTTATGTTCCATCATAATACCTTTTGGAATTCCGGTGGATCCAGAAGTATAAATGATATAAACTAAATTATTCTCTTTTATATCTATATTAAGATTTGAAATTGAAAAATTCTGTTGAACTTCTTCAAAATTTTTCAATATCGAATTGTCAATTACAACTTTACAATTACTATCTTTTTCTATATAAGCTATTCGTTCTGCAGGATAATTTGGATCAATCGGAACATAAGCGGCACCAGATTTTAAAATACCAAGAATTGCTATAATAGTCCGTTCGCTTTTCTCCATTTTAAGGCCAACTAAATCATCTGCCTTAATATTATAATTCAATTTTATATACCTCGCAAGCTGATTTGCTTTTTCATTAAGTTCCTTATAAGTCAATTCACTCCCTTCAAATATAACTGCCAAGTTGTCTGGGCTTTTACTGACTTGATTTTCAAATAAAGATACAATACTACCTAAATGCGAATAATTCTGTTCTGTATTATTATTTTCTATTAATAATTTAATCTTTTCTTCCTCGGTTAAATATTCAATCTGTGCGATAGCAATCTCAGGGTCAAAAATCGATTCTTTAAGAAAATTCTCCAAATGATAGAATATCCCATCTATTAAATGAAAATCATAGAGATCTGTATTATATTCAATTGTTAATTCTAATAGTTCACCATCAACGAAATTAAGGTTAAGATCAAGTTTTGAAGTTTTGGCATTAAAGCGGTATTGGCTTACCTCAAAATCTACCAGATCTTCTGTTTTAAAATTATTTAAATTTTCTTGATTTTGCAGTACCACCAAAACGTCAAATAATACAGAACGGCTGTTATCCCTTTTCAAATCTAATTTTTCAACAAGAAGATCAAACGGATAATTTTGATGTTCATAAGCCTCCAGCAAAGTTTCTTTCTCCTTTTTTAACAAGTCAGAAAAAGTTATTTCATCATTTACATTTGTTCTTATTGGGAGCGTGTTTACAAACAATCCTAACTGATTTTCCAATTCAGGATGTTCTCTTCCAGCAATTGGTGTACCAATTATGATATCACTCTGTCCTGTATATCGATATAATAAAGCATTAATTCCTGCCATTAATACCATAAACAATGTTGCGTCCTGTTTTCTTGAAAAATCTTTTAAACTTTCAAAAAAATCTTTTGAAAAAGTACGTGTAACAGCATTTCCATTATATGTCTGAAGTAATGGACGAGATTTAAAATTTGGAAGATTCAATATTGGTATTTCGCCTTCAAACTTTTTCAACCAATATTCTTCAGACTTCTTATTTTTTTCAAGTTGTACTTCTTCTTGCAGCCAAATAGTATAATCTTTGTATTGGAGAGATTCTTCTAAAGGAATTTTATATCCTTTCAATAAATCATTATAAATTTTTATGATTTTAGACATTAGAATTTGCAAAGACCATCCATCTCCAATAATATGATGAATTAATAAGAAAAAAACATAATGCTTATCGCTTTGTTTGATTAATGACGCTCTTATAAGTGGTGCTTTTTCTAAGTCAAAAGGAACATTATTTTTTTCTTCTAAATAGAATTTGGTTTTATCCTCCGGATTAGAATCTAAGGAAAAGTCTCTTTCTTCAATCTTAAATAATACATTATCTGAAGGAAAAATATGTTGGTGAATTTCTCCCTCTTGATTAGAAATAAAAAAAGTCCTTAAAATTTCATATTTTTTTATTAACAATTCAAAAGATTCTTCAAGTATTTTTACATCAATAATACCCTCCAATTTTATAGCAGATGGCATGCTGTAAGCTAAGGAAGAACCTTCAAGCTGGCTTAATATCCATAAGCGGCTCTGTGCGGCGGTTAAAGGATATGATACTGCTGAAGTTGCTGTACAAATTTTTCGATATTGAATGTCTTGCAGGTTAACAATAAGGAACTCAATAGTTGGGTTTGCAAAAAAAGTTTTAAAAGTTATAGTTTTTCCTAATTGCTTATTAATCTTATTAATAACTTGAGAAACAATTAAACTATTTCCCCCCAATTCAAAAAAATTATCTTTTATGCCAATATTTTCAATTCCTAAAACATCCTGCCATATTGAAACTAATACTTTCTCTGTTTCATTTGTTGGTGCTAAATATTCATTTTTGATACTATTGAAATTTGTAACTAAATTTAGCAGTACTTTTCGATCAATTTTCCCATTAGGAGTTAATGGTAATTCATCTAAAAAGATATAAAAAGCCGGTACCATATAATTAGGAAGTTTCGACTCAACAAAATTTCGTAATTCAGATATATCTACATTTATTGAAGAAACCAAATAAGCAATCAGTACCTTATTTTTATTATTCTCTTTTAAAACTACCGCTGTTTGTTTGAGATCTGTTGAAAACTGTAATATCGCACTTTCGATTTCACCAACCTCAACTCTATATCCCCTAATTTTTATTTGATCATCATCGCGGCCCAGAAAATCGATAGTGCCATTGTCTGACCAATAGCCCAAATCTCCTGTATCATACATTTTGTCATTTTTCCTGAAAGGATTTATAATAAACTTTTCGTCTGTTAATTCTGGTTTATTCAAATATCCTCTGGCGATACCAACACCTGAAACATATATTTTACCTTCAACCCCAATTGGTTGGGGCTGCAATAATTCATTTAATATATATACTTCAGTATTCGATATAGGTTTTCCTATAGAAATGCCTGAATTGTTCAGATCACTTTCCGTTACCTTATAAATAGAAACGCAAACCGTACATTCTGTAGGACCATATGCATTATAATAATCAATTCCAGATTTTACAATAGATAAAGCTCGATCATAATTAGGTGATTCTCCAGCCGTTATTATACATCTCAATCGAGAAATATCTTTCTCTGACAACATATCTAAATAACTTGGAGGAAATGTAGCAATTGTTACTCTAGTTTCCTTTAAAAAAGATACAAATTGATCTTTATCTTTTATGGTTTCCTGGCTAGGGATACATAGTGTAGCACCACTAAACATACACATCAATATTTCAGAGATTGATGCATCAAACGAAAAAGATGCAAACCAGACTACTCTGTCATTTTCTTTAACGTTAAAAGATCTAATCTGATCGCAAGCCATATTAATTACACCTGAATTTTCAACCATTACACCCTTTGGGTTTCCTGTAGATCCTGATGTATAAATTATGTAAGCTAAATCAGATGATTTGGTCTTTATAACACTAACATATTCTTCGATTGTATCAAAATTTATTAGTCTAATATCTATTTTATTACTAATATCTATTTTATTACTAATATCGAATTCGTTTATGTCTATGTTGTGGAGTAATAATTTTAATGAACTGTCTTTTATTAAATAATCAATTCTTTGCGAAGGATAATTACTGTCAATAGGCAGAAAAACACCTCCTAATTTTAATATTGCAAATATTGAAATTAAAGCATCTTCTGACTTCGGTATTAATACACCAACTATATCGCCCACATTGATATTGTGGTGAGAAAAAATATATTGAGCAAGTTTATTTATTCTTTTATTTAGTTCATGAAAAGTTAACGTAGAATGTTGGCTAATAATAGCGACATTATTTGGGGTTTTTTCAACTTGTTCTTCGAACAATTCTAAGATTGTCTTGTCAACCGGATACTGAAAATGTGTTTTATTAAACTCAACTAGCAACTGATTCTTTTGTTTTTCAGACACTAACGGATATTCTAACAAAACTAATTCTAAATTATATTCTAAATTACCAAAGAACTTAATAAAATGATCAATGAGGTAATATACTATTGTTTGCTTTATAAAACCATCTAAATAAGAAATCTGAAATTCTATATTTTGTCCTTCATTTATCTTTACATCCAATAATAAACCGGTACACTTTAAATTTGAAACTAAATTAAAGTTTATGCCATAATGTGATAAGAAACTAAAATCATTAAGCTTTCCATTTTCATTCAATAAATCATTTGCATAATTTGCATATCTAAATGTTTCCGAAATTTCATACTTAACTTTTGATAAATGTTCTTTAAATGTTGCTTTTAAATCTACCGGTAATGCTAATAAAATATCGGTTTGCTTATCTTCGAAATTAGAAACAACGTATCCATCAAACTCCTTTATCATTTTTTTTATCAAAAAAGAGAAAACAGAGTTAATTACTACATATTGAAGAAATAAATCGTTCCTTGTTAGTTTATTGAAATAAAGCAAACTGCTGGAATTAATATAAAAAATAGAAGTCTTATTCACCTGTTCTCCTTCATTGACAATTGTGTCTCTACCTTCTATTTTTCTTTTCCAATATTTTGAAACTAAATTAAAATCCTCAAACTTTATATTATCCATGCATATAAATTCTTACATTAATGGTTGCGAATTTAAATGATTATAAATTCAAATAATTACGGTTTTCCTCATTTACAAAGAAGGTATTTTAAATATTTTCATATAAAAAAACATAAAAAGCTAAACATCAAACAATTAAACATTTTAACCTCTTTGATTTTTAAAATTATCAAACATTTTCTTATATTTTTGTGATACTAAAATTTAAAAATTCAACATTTTAACAAACTTATAAAAGCACTACTGTAATTTTTGAAACAATAATAGTGGATTAGATACCTTTTTTGCCATCAAAAGCCAAGGCGAATTTTACAGTTTTTTACCAATCTAAGCTTTATGGCAGAATCGTGGCACATTGTATTTGGAATGCATACCTTTTTTGCCACAAAAACTTACGGCCGTTGCTAAAATATTTTAGCAATTGAAGTTTCGTGGCAGAATCGTGGCACACTAATATTGTAAAAATAGAAAACGAGTTATGAAAGCGGATCCAACAGTTAGGTTCGAATCTGCAGCTATCTTGAACATTTCTTTGACTCAATATATTTAAAAAAAACGATTTTTTTACTGTGAAACGTTATAAAAACAATTTATCATCCAATCAATTTTAAAATTAAATCCTTATTTTACAACAGAAGAATGACAGCAAAAACAATCAAATCAACAAGCTGAATTTTAAAAAGTTACATGCTAAAATTAGCATTTTAAATTTTGTGGCAACATCGTGGCAATACAGTTTAAAAAAAAAAGAAACGCAGGAAATAGGCGGGTTTAAAGCTTAAGGTTCGAATCCTGCTCTCCCCACTAAAAAGTGGTAAAACCTGCAAATCCTAGGATTAGCAGGTTTTTTGCTTTTAAGGCAGTTTCTAAACGATATACATTGTGTTTAGCGGCAGAATCGTGGCACATCATAAATTCTAAATTAAAAACCAATAAAGGAAGCAGAATCGTGGCACATTTGGGTTGGAGTGGATACCTTTTCTGCTACCAAAATTCAAGACCGTCAAGCTGGTATCATCTAACGTGTAAACTTTATTATTTCATGGCATATTCGTGGCGTACGAGCATTTTGAAAAATGTAAGTTCAATGTTGATAAGGACTGCCTAATTTGGTTCAAATCTGGACTCCCCGTCCACCACTTCTATGTCTGTTCAGAAAATCACCTATTATTTAGGTTTTAGCATTCGCAATCTTTTCACCGTTTTTTAAAACCGGATATCTTCGGCGCCTTTGGAGTTCAGATAATCCTTTAATTGTTAATCTTTACAGAGATTTACTACCTACCTAAGCTGTTGATTAAGATTTTATCACCTCAATTGTTTTTGGAAATTCCCACAGACCATTAACCTGTTGGCAGTACGATTTATTATTGTAATATAGTTTGTACTTATTTTTAATGAAAGGATATTCATTAAAAATAAAAACGCCTAAAGTTATATTGTTTATTAGGTATTTTGCGGTGGTTAAAATATAATCACCGCGAAAATGCGGTTTAAATTTAAAAAATCACCGCACATTTTGTAAATGCGGTAAATAATGTACCCATTTTTCATTCTAAAGATTTAGTGAATTGGACACACCTTGGAGGCGTATTAAATAAAGTTTTAGAATTTAATCCGCACAATACAGGTATAAGCCAGGGCGTTTATGCACCGGGAAAACGTCAACAGATATTTCTTTAAGGGACATCAAAGATCTAATAGAAAAGGACATTTTAATACAAATCAAAAACTCAAATTCAGCATTTTTAACAACACTAACTTTAAGCTATCTTGATGGTACAGAACCTTTAATTCCTATACTGATCCAAAAATACATTTAAAGCCTTTGAAGGTTCTTCATCATTTCTGTAAATTAACACTGTGGTCATCGTGGCAAGTTCTTTAGTTACAGGAAAAGTTTTTATATTTCTGTTGCTGTAATAATGCTCTACCACTTCTGCAGGAAGTATACTAATACCAAGACCTGCCTCCACAAAATTAATAATACCTTCTATCGAATTGAGTACGGTACTTTTATAGCGGAGGATTCCTTTTGAACCGAGCCAGGTTTCAAGTCGCGCCCTAAAAAAACACCCTTGCTCAAAAACTACTATTTTTAAAAGTTCTTGTTTTAATACTACTGAAAGCTTATCGACCTCACCACCTGCAATTATTACAAGTTGTTCATCACAAACAATAAGCTGCTGTAAACCCGGAATATTTATGGGTGCTGCAACAAAAGCAGCATCAAGTTTATAACTGACTACATTACTTATCAATGCTGATAACATTGAAGAATAAAATTCAAGCTCTACATTGGGATAAAGTTCTGCAAAACCTTTGATGATTTCTGGCACTTTAAGAGCCATAGTAGTCTCAATACACCCTATGCGTATTGTCCCTCCTATTTTATCTGCACTCTGTATATCACTTTTTGCATCATCCAATAATCGCCGTATTTTTTTTGCATATTGCAAAAGTGTTTCTCCTGCTTCAGTTAGAACCACTTTTCTGGATACTCTTCTAAACAGTTCGGCTCCAAATTCATCTTCAAGATTTTTTATGCGCGCCGTCACGTTTGATTGTACCGTAAAGGTTGCTTCTGCAGCTTTTGTAAAACTTCCAAGTGTTGCTGCGGCTTCAAATATTTTGAGGTCATTACTATTCATAGTATCACTTTTAGTGATTGATTAGATCATTATAAATCGTTTTCAGGTATCAAATATAGACTGTATTTTTGTCTTAAACAATTGAAAACATGAAAAACACAATTAAATTCTTAACTCTAATTCTAGCTATAATTATGCTACAACAAACAGCTGTAAATGCACAAGTTAAAAACTCTTTAACTTCAAAAGAGAACACTAACATTCAGACCACTCATTACAATACCACGGAAGTCAACGGACTAAAGATATTCTATCGTGAAGCAGGATCTAAAGATGCTCCAACTGTATTATTACTGCATGGTTACCCTACATCATCTCATATGTTTAGAAATCTTATTCCTATTTTAAGCAAAAAATATCATGTAATAGCTCCGGACCTGCCTGGTTTTGGCTATTCAGATGCACCGGACCATCTTAGTTTTCAATATACTTTTGATAATCTTGCCAACACTATGCAGGGATTTATAGATAAACTTGGTTTAAAACGTTTTGCCATTTATGTATTCGATTATGGCGCGCCAACCGGATACAGACTTGTTCTTGCTAATCCTGAAAAAATAACTGGCATCATATCACAAAACGGCAATGCCTACGAAGAAGGATTAAGCAATGGTTGGAATCCTATTCAGAAATACTGGAAAGATCCTTCGCCAGCTAACAGAGATGCGCTCAAGGATTTTGTTTCTAAAGAATCAACCTGGTATCAGTATCACGAAGGTGCTTCGGATGCTGCTCTTATCGCACCTGAAACATACACATTGGATCAGCATTTTCTGGATCGCCCGGGAAACATCGAGATACAGCTTGACCTGCTAAAAGATTACAAAACCAATGTTGCCTTATATCCCAAATTTCAAGCTTATTTTAGAGATAAAAAACCTATGATGTTAGCTGTTTGGGGCAGTCAGGATCCTTATTTTCTTCCCGCAGGAGCAGAAGCATACAAACATGACAATACAAATGCTACTGTAAAGTTCTATAAAACGGGTCATTTTGCCCTGGAAACTCATTATAAAGAAATCGGAACCGATATATTGTTGTTTCTTGCCAAACTTCCTAAATAATTTGGTTATAATATTATTTAAAATAGCGGTTATAAAAGACCGCTATTTATTTTGATGTTTACTATAACATATCATTCTTAGTTTTAGTTTTTTAAGATGATTTTTCAAAGTCAAATTTTTCCTTAATATGATTTGTGCCACAACGTTTTACGGAATACAGTTTCTCATTAATCAGATATCCGTAGTTTTTTAATCTGTCTGCATTTTTTTTTAGCTTCTTATAATTTTAAAGTTTCCAAAGCAGGGCTTAGAGTTCTATTAGTTCTTTTCCAAAATTAAAACTCATATCACTAGCTCTGAAACACTACCGCAATTATTTACTAGACAAATTGTTAATTTTAAAAGAGCTGTCCGGCAAGACAGCTCTTTTTAGTCTACAAATTCTATAACTAATTCAAATTTAAAGAAACATAAGATTTTCTTTTAGAGACTACTAAAATCAAAGTGAAGAATTGCCGTTCTTATAGTGAAAAATGCTATTTTGCAGCATTCTGATCTGTTTTAGGCTGCATTACGACTTCCACTTTATCGGCGTTTGGCAATACTTCAGCTGCGTATTTTTTAATATCTTTTACCGAAATAGATTTTATCAGTTTCTCGTATTCGTTACTACTTATAAATTTATCATTGGTTTTTAACTGATCAACGATCGTGTTCATCCAATAAGAATTTGACTTAACATTCTGCTGATTGCTTTTTATCAAATCTTCTTTTATGTCTGATAAATCTTTATCCGAAACGTCATTTTTTGTAATAATGTCCAGTTCGTCATATACAATTTGAAGCAGTTTGCTGTCTTTTTCAGGATTACAGTCAAAGCTTACGCGAAGTGAAAAAACCGGAGATGGATTTTTAGACAATGAACTCTGCGTTTGTACACCATAACTTCCACCCTCGTCTTCTCTAATTTTATCTAAATAACGTTTGTCCAATAACTGAGAAAGCATATATGCCATAATTTGGTTTTTCTCTGAAAATGCTGCATTTCTATTTTCCAGATGTACATAAATACTCGTTTTAGGAACACTCATTTCTCTGATCAGTTTTTCTTTTACAAACCCTTTTGCAGTTCCAATTTTATGATCGACAAATTTTTCCTGAATGCGATTCCCTACTACATTTCCTAAGTATTTATTGATCACTTCAAGATCTTTTTCAGCAATATTTCCAACGAAAACAAAAGTAAAATCAGAAGCATTTGAAATACGCTGTTTGTATATTTTAGAAGCGTCATCAAACTTTATTTCTCCAAGGTTTTCTTTGCTTAAAAGAAAAGTTCTTTTGCTGTGATTAGTGTCTAACAAAGCAATTGTATCACCAAAAATTTTGCTGTTATCTTCATTTACATTTTCAAGTGCATTGCCATAATAATCGATGATTCGTTTGTATGCCGTTGTTTCAAATCTTGGGTTTTTAAAGTATAAATAAGTCAGTTCTAAAAGTGTTTCCAGATCTTTTTTAACGGCGCTTCCGCTGAAACCTTCGTAATGTTCACCAATAAACGGACTCACTTTAACTGTTTTTCCTGAAAGCTGTTTTTGTAAATCGGTCACCTTAAAATCTGCCAAACCAGAGTTTTTGGCTAAAACCGTCGCAATCTGTGAAGATGCTAAATCTTTTTCAGGCAATAAGGAAATTCCACCCGGACTAAAAGCTGAAAAAAGAATCTGATCCTGCGCCAATGTTGTTGGGTAAATAATTACTTTGGCACCGTTTTCCAAAAGATATCCTTTTGCTTCTTTGATTCCTTTAATTTCAAATTTTTTCGAAATTGGCTTAACCGTAAGCTTATCTGTTAACAAAGCGGTATTTGCAACTGTTTCGGTGTAAGGTTCTAACTTTTGCTCTTTTATCTTTTTAATTGCTGTTGTGTAATCTGTTTCTGCAGGATACGCAACATTTTCTTTTTCTGGTCCAGAAACCGTTAAAACCTGATTTTTTTCTGTTGGAAGCGCACGAAACACTTTATTGATTTCATTTACGTCTACTTTAGCCAAAGTCGTTTTTACAAAATCTACTTCTTCTTCTAAACTCATTACAGGCGAAGCTTCTAAAAAATAATTCTGCAATTGCGAAGCCCATGTTTCATTACTGATCTTATCTTTATTTTTTAACTGATTTTCATAACCAGTGCGCATATTTTCTTTTACGCGATCCAATTCTTCTTTTGTAAAACCATTTTGAATGGCTCGCTCATATTCTGTATAAGCCTGTTGGAAAGCTTCTAATAATCTTCCGTTTTTAGGATTTACAGTTAAAGTAAAGAAAGAAGTTAAGCGGGTTAAACCAGAATAGCTCAAACCTGCTCCCAACAAAGCTGTTTCATTATTTACGGTATATTCTTTAAGACGATTATTCATCATTTGCAAAGCCAGTTGTTCTGCAATACTATTTTCAAATGCTGCAAGATCCTGGACAAGCGGTTTGTCCTTTTTAAAATTTAATGAAATAGATGTTTTCTGCGCTTCCTTATCTACAGCAAGTTTGTACAACAATTTATCATTGCCTGGAATAGTCTCATAAGTTCGCTCTGCAGCATTGGAAGGCATGGGAATTGAACCCATTATTTTCTTCACCTTCTCTTCTATTTTTGCAGGATCAATATCTCCTACAATAATTACAGCCTGATGGTTTGGCAGATACCATTTTTTATAATAGTCTCTCAGTTGTTTGTATTTGAAATGTTCGATAAGATCCATATCGCCTAAAACATCCCGTTTTGCATACTTTGAACCATTGTAAATAATAGGTTCCAACTGCGAACCAATTCTTAAATCGGCATTTCTTCTTGTGCGCCATTCTTCGTGAATTACACCTCTTTCGGCATCGATCTCTGCATCTTTTAAAGACAAAAACCCAGACCAATCGTGCAAAACATACAAACACGAATCTAATAATACCTGGTTTTTAACCGGTACATTGCTTAAATTATAAACCGTTTCGTCATGTGCAGTATAAGCATTAATGTCACGCCCAAAAGTAACACCATGTTTCGCCAGCATATTGATGATGCCTTTTCCTTTAAAATGTTCCGTTCCGTTAAAAGCCATATGTTCCAGAAAATGCGCTAATCCGTTTTGATTGTCATCTTCTAAAATGGCACCCACATTCTGAACAAAATAAAAATCGGCTCTGTCTTTGGGCCATTCGTTATGCAGAATAAAATATTGCATTCCGTTGTTTAAAGTCGCATGTACCACATCTTTCCGCAGTGGAATTGTAGTTTTAAATTGCGCTGAAACCTGAGTTAAACCCAATATTATAAAATGCGCCAGAAATAGTTTTGCTTTCATTTGTTTGATATGAATTGTTCTTTTTGATTGATTTATTCTTGAATTGTAATTTGAAAATGGTATAGGAAATTCCTGCTGTCAATTTGAAGATTCTTGTTGAAACCTTCAAATAATAGTTTTTTTAACACATAGAAACATAGCTTATAGATACTTAACAAAAGGCGTTTCACTTACATTAATACACATAGCTATGTGTGAGAAACTGGTTTCTTTTTATATACTTTTTATTCATTTCTAAATATAAATCTATGTTTCTATGTGTTTAAAATTATGCGTAATTAAAACTTTCCCAAAATTGAACACTTAGGCAAAGTTGAAACTGCTGAATAGTAAATAATAGTTAAAATTGTTCAGTGATTTATATTACATCCAGTCTGGTTTTGCTGTACCTTTTAGGTAATAATCAAAATACTGCTGCATTTTGTTGGTCCAGTCTTTTTTGTTTGCTGCATCGTCTAAGGTGTGTCCTTCTTTTTTGTAGTTCACCAATAAAGCATTTTTTCCTAAACGGCGAAGTGCAAAAAATAAAGATTGACCTTCCTGATAAGGCACCGCACGGTCATTTTCATTATGGAAAATAAGCACTGAGGTTTTTATATTCTTAGCAGAAAAAATCGGGGAGTTTTTAATATAACCATCCAGATTATCGTATAAAGAGCTTCCCATTCGGTATTGATCAGCTTCGTATTTGAACATAGTTGAAATCCCGTTTGATCGCATAACAGGATAATTGGCCGTAAAATTACTTACTCCGGAACCTACAATTGCACAGCTGAAAATATCTGATTTTGTCAATAAAAATGATGTTTCGTAACCGCCAAAACTATGTCCCTGAATACCAATTTTTCCTTTTTCGGTAATACCTTCTGCAATTAAATATTCGACACCACTGATTACGTCGTTATAAACACTGTTTCCAGGATCTCCGTAGGTGTAATGTACGTCTGGCTGAAAAACAATATAGCCCTGACTCACTAAAGTTGGAATATTGATGTTTGATGTACTAACTTCAGGAGCTTGATAGACATTAAAATCTTCCGTATGTTTTTCGTAAAAATGAACTATAACCGGATATGTTTTTTTACTGTCGTAATGGTCCGGAAGGTAAAGATTACCCTGATTTTCTTTTCCGCTGAAGCTTTTCCAGGTCAATACTTTTGAAGTTCCCCAAGCATAATCTTTTTGCTGCGGATTGATATCGGTAATTTTTTGCTGAGACCCAAAACTAGCCGTTGCCCACCATAAATCGGGAAAAATAGTATAACTTTCTTTTGTAAAAAGTACGCTGGAATTATCTCCTGAAACAGTTTCAACTTTTACATTATAATCAGGATTTGCAAATACCTTTGCTATAGAATTATTATTGGCTAATTTGTAAACACCCTTGGATTTATGTACGATATCAAAGCCTATTAAAGTAATTGACTTTCTATTGTCCAAATCACCAATAAAACCATTTTCGTTATAACGGAGTTTTATATTGTTTTTTCTTCCATATCCCTGAGTTATCGAATAAGCCTTTTTTTGATTCGTAAGATCTATTGCCCATAAATCAAACTCATCATAGAGAACAACTGTATTTCCGTTGTTTAACCAGCCTGCGATTCCGAAAGCTGTATTAGCAGATTTCATATCTACATTATCATCAGAAACTGGATAAGGAATTTGCGAACTTATGTTTTTAAACTGCTTGGAAGCACTGTCAAAAACAGTCCAGACTTTTTGTTGTTCACCATAAAAAACAGCAAAACTTCCCTGCGGATTCCAAGATGGACTGCCAAAAACTCCCGTAAGCACTTTTGTAGATTTTCCAGTCGAAGCATCAATCCAATAAATATCATTGCGTTCGTTAAAAGTCCAGTCCACTTCTATTGTGTATGGTTTTTTATCAATTGCAAAAACTCCTTTGAAATTATCCGATTCTGGGGTAATTACCTGATCAAATTCGCCAATTGAAGCTACTTTTACGACTTTGTTGTTTTTGATGTCATAAAGAAATTTGGCTTCGCTTGGAAGTGTTTTTGAATTTCGCAGCATTTCTTGCCTGCGTTCCATACTTCCCTGATTGGATCGCCAGATTTCGATATTTGATCTGGCAATCTGAGTATTTTCCGGACGCTTATTAGAATTCACTACCAATGCAATGAAATTAGTGTCTTCATTTAATCCGTAAGCTGTTTTTGAAATTGAAAAGTCAGGATCGTTTAACACAACATCATCATAATTGAACACTGGTTTTGTTGAATTAGTAACAAGATTAAAGTAATATACCAAATTGAAATCGTTGCTGTTACTACCTTTTAGCGTAAAAGTACCGCCGTCTTGTTTTTCATTTAATTGAAAATCACCAAAATCAGCTGCTTTTCCGCTGTAAACAGTTTCTTGTTTACCGCCCGGGATTCCGTGTTTTAAATAGGCTTTGTCCTTTTCAATTTGTATATATACAATCGCTTGGTTCTTTAAAAAACGAGACGATTTTACGTTATTTACAGAAGCGCTGTCGTTACTTTCTAAATTGTAAAAAACCAAACGCTGTAGAAAAAAATCTCCTTTAACAGCTTCCGGGCGTGAATAATACAAGAAATCTGTTCCGTCAAGAGCATTGGTATAATGCTTGCTTTTCCAAAGTTTTTTTACACCTGTTTTTAGATTTTGCAAAAGTGTGCTGTCATTTTTGCTGTACTGAATCCAGTCTTTTTTTCCAATGAACTTTAAATCACTGATATCATTCAGTACCAAACGTTTTCCTTTTGGAGCTTCCTGAATAATAGTTTGTTTTGTATTTTCCTTTTCTTCATCTTGAAAAACGGTGCCGTAAGAAATCCATTTACCATTGTATGACAAGGATTTACTGTTAATTCTCTGCCATGATTGATAAGCCGATTCGTCGACCGTTTTTTTCTGTGCTGATAAACTATGTACACTCAATGCGAGTGTACATAGTAAAAGTATATTTTTCATATTTTTTTGATTTTCAAAAAGAAATTACTCTTTCTTTAAAGCATTAATCACTTCTGTAAGTTCATCAACAAGCTGACCTGGATTTCCTGAATATCCTTCAGATGTAAAACGAATCTGCCCGTTTTTGATCACCACTTTTCTTGGAATACCGCTTGATTTAAAGATCGCTGCATATTTAGAAAACGATTCGTTATTCGTTCCGCCGCCTTTTTTCACTAAATCAAAATAAGTATCCAATTTTAATCCTTTTTCTTTTAAGTAAGCCAATGCTTCTTTTTTGTATCCTTCTTTGGTTTCCTGTGTACTGATAAAATAAATTTCAACTTGTTTGTCTTCTTTGAAGTTGTTTACCAATTGCTGCATCGCTGGAAATGCTTTTTTACAAGGTCCACACCAAGTTGCCCAAAAATCAATTACAATAATTTTTCCACTGTCCAAAACCAACTGTTTTGCTTTTCCGTCTGCTGTCTGCACTTTAATCGCCGGTGCGGGAACGGGATTCATTAAAGCAATTTTTTCTTCAGACTTGTTTTCTTTTTTCAATTGCTCTAAATAAGCAGGAAAATCAGCTTCTTTTTTTCCTTCTTTTAAATACGCTTCTTTTAATTTAGCAGTTAACGCTTCTGATAAAGTATTGTTTTTTGCTGCATTTTTTAAAACTTCGATAGTCGGTTTGTTTAAGGCTTCTAAGGCTCTTACATGAATGTCGTTTATACTTGCTTTTTCGTAACGTTTTGCAAATGGAAGCAATTCAAAAGTTTCTAAAACTTCTTTGTATTTTTTCAGCATATCGTACATACGAATCTGAATCACTAATTGATCGTTAAGCCTGTCTTTCGCATTTTCATTTGCCTGATTTGGAGACCAGTAAATTCCTTGCATGTATGATAAGTCATTTACTTTTTGCTGCATCAGTTTAATCATTGGCACAGCCATTGTTTCTATAATGGCAGGATCAACCACTTTTAAATACAAAGCTTTAGAAATATTCTGGTGATAAGCATCATTTAGATTAGCAAAATTCATGGTTGGAATTAAAGCTAAAATACTTTTGTAATCTTTGGTTTCAAAATAATATCCAAATTGCGTTTTTACAATATTATCATAGAAGTACTTTTGAGAATCAGGCACATCAGAAGTGTATGGAAAATCAGCTAAAAATTGTGTTATAACTTTGTTTTTCTCTTCTGCATCTGCAATTGGCATAATTTTTTGATACGCTTTAAAACGCATAAAAGCACCTTTTGGAAACTGTTTTTCAATTACAGTTTCAAGAGAATCTGCTTTTGGTTTGTCTTTAAGGTCAAATAAATATAAATTGTGAACTTTTAGAAAAACTTCTTCGGGCTGACCGTTCATTTTTCTTGTGAAATCTCCTAAAAAATGATGCCCTAATGCATCAAATTTTTCTGGTTTTTGAACCTTTAGTACTCGAATGTAAGTATCAATAAATTTTGGAAAATTGTTACCGTGATCTGCTACTTCTTTTTTTAGCCAATATTCCGTAGCATCTCCGTCTATTGTAAAGTCTTTAAAATAACCGCCAAATTCAGAATTGAAATCTTTGTTTCTAAAAGTTGCCCAGGCTAGATCTGATCCGGGCATTTTTACTTTTGGCTCTTTAAAAACAACCAAAAGATAACCAGTGTCTTGTCCCGTATCTGTAACTAAACCGTTATCTGTATTTCCATAAAATTTGAAAGCCATAAAGCCGCAATTTTTTGGAACAGTGTACTCTATATTCCAGACAGCGCCGTTTTTCTTCATTTTAAGATCTTCGATTTCCCATTTGTAATCATTAAAAACGTAGGCATAACCATTGATTTCTTTGATGTTTTCCAAAGGTCCGCCTTTTGCATCATAAGTCATTTTTAAAGTCATTCCCGGAATGGGAACATCTACCATTCCTTGTAATCTGGACTTAACTTCCTGAGCGGAAATCTGTATGGTAAGGGCGCAGAACGCCAATACCAATAATTTGATATTTATTATTTTTTTTAACATTGTTGCTATTTTTATTGGCCCAGTTCTGGGTTAAAATCGATATAATTTTGATGAATTGGGAATACATATCCTGCGCTGTTAGGCAACAGAATAAAAGTTTCGTTTTTGAAAACCCTTGTATATGTTTTTTGTAAATTTGGATCTAAGTTTAAACGACGCTGATCAAACCAGCGAAACCCTCTTCCAATGAATTCTTTTTGTCTTTCTGTCAAAACAAGATTTAAAGCTTCGGCATTGGTAGTTGCGCTTACCTCGTAAACAGAACCTGCTTTGTATCGTTTAGCTCTTAAAATATTTAAATAATCAACGGCTTTTTGCGGCTGCCCTAGTCTCGCATAACATTCTGCTGCAGTTAAATACATTTCAGGAACAGAAACTCCAATGTTGATTCCGTTTGTAGGGCTATAAGTAGCAATTCCAAAAGCTCTTCCTGTATGTGATGGATTAAAAATATTACCAAGTATTGTATAATAATCGTAACGTAAATCATCACTGCTGAAACTGTTTAATAAATCTTGTGCCAATGGCGCGCCATTATACCCACTCAGCAATGTTTTAGAAAAAATGATTTCAGGATTGCTATTTAATACAGGATAGCTGTAAGCGGTGGCAAAAGTGTTTAAATCAATTAATTCATTTTGCATGCTTAATGCTTTTTCTGCATTGTCCAGACTCAACTGATACTGGCCCATATACAAATACGTTCTGGATAAAATGCCATAAACCGCTTTCTTTGATGGAAGAACGTTAAAATCTGGCGTGTCAACAAGATCGTTTGCCAGGGCACTTTGCAAATCAGAAAGAATTTGTTTGTAAATAACATCAACAGAACTTCTTTCTAATGAAGTGAATAATTCTGGTGTAAGTAAAAGCGGTACTGATTTTTCAGCGTTTGAAGAAGCGGGATCAAATTGCGGCCCATAAATATTTACAAGCTGTAAATAAGCAAAAGCTCTATGAACAAAGGCTTCAGCATAAATTTGTTTTTTCTCTGCTTCGGTTCCTTTTTCACTCTTCATTACACCTTTAATAATGGCATTATTATAATAAATAGTCTGGTATAAATTAATCCAATCCGAGTCTCCCTGAGATTCATCAAAAATTCTGGAATTCCATGTATAACAGTTTGCCCAGATGGTTGACACACGGGCTTGAAAAGCTGTCGGGTATTCTACATCGGCATCTGCCAGAAGGTACATTCCGCCAGAAGGACTGTATGTATTGTAAGCATTTGCCAGTGCTCTGTAATCAGAGGTATATTTTAAAATTCTATTGTTACCTACAGGTTCAACTTCAACATAATCTCTGCAGGAATTAAGCAGCAATAATGGTAGAATAATATATAGTGTGATTTTTAAAAATTTCATAATAAGTTCTTTTTTGGTTAAAAGCTGCAATTAAATTGTAATGTATAAGTACGCTGTGGTGCCAGCGTATTGTAATTATTATTAGAAAGATATTGCGGATCTAGTCCCCTATCGTTTCTTACCCATAATAACCCCAGATTTCTTGCTGCAAAATTGAAACTTAATGATTTGAAAAAGGTTTTTTCTAACCATTCATTTGGTACTGTATAACCTAATGAAACCTGCTGTAAACGAATATTATCTGCAGATAAAACGTTAATATCAGCATTTTGAAAACGATTTAAGCTATTGTAATTGATGTTTGCCAATCCGGGAACATTTGTAAACTCTTCGTCTCCCGGCTGTCTCCAGCGATCTGCAATAATTTTATCTTTTGCCACTGCACCATATTGTGCACCATTGTAAGTAGGATAATTTTGCATTTGCTGATCTCGGAATACTGCTCCCATAAAATAGGTGATCTGCACTCCTAAGCTGAAATTTTCAAAAGAGAAATCGTTCATAAATCCACCAAAATAAGGGGCAACAGTAGTTCCCATATATTTTAGGTCGTCTTTGGTTACGGTATTAATTCCTTTAGAAGAATCAATTATACTGCCATCTTTAGCATAAATTGTAGATTGCCCGTTTGCATCTAACCCGGCCCATCTGTAAGCATACAAATAACTTACGTTCATTCCAACAATTGGAGAGCTTCCAAAGAACTGATTTGCAGCTACAGCCTTAAATCTGGAATCGGTAACTTCATTATTCGTATATGCAATATTAAAAGTACTATTCCACTTAAATTTTCCGTTAAAAATTGTACCGCTTAATCCTAAATCTACACCATTTCCATCAAGAGTTCCTGCATTGTATTTTAAATATGTCCAACCATAAGTTGGATTAAAAGGAAGACTTGTTATAATGTCGTCTGTTTTTTTATAGTAAACATCAACATTACCGCGAAGTCTGTTATCAAAAAATCCGTAATCTAAGCCAACATTAAAAGTCGCAGTAGTTTCCCATTTGATAAAAGGATTTTCTGGCAGTGATATAGTTGCAGTAGGCAATTGCGTATTAAAATCTATACCTCCTAAACCAATAATAGCGTTGTTACTTCCGTAACCTCCGGCGGGTGCACTTCCGGCTACACCGTAAGTTACACGAGTAGATAAGTTACTTAACCAGCTTACATCTTTTAAAAAATTTTCTTTATTAATGTCCCATTTAGCTCCAACCGACCATAATGGCAATGCTCTGTTTTTTCTGGAAGCTCCAAGCAGATTATAATCGTCGAAACGAATACTTCCTGACAAATGATATCTGTTTTTAAAATCATAAGAACCAAGTGCGTAGTAAGACAAATAACGGTCCCTGTATTTACTGATACTATTGTCAAAATTTCCAATGTAGGTCTGCCAATCATAAACTGTAGTATAATATTGGGTTGGATTTACAGAAACGTTTGAATTGGTATCGGTATCATAACCATATCTAGTTTGCGAACTGCCTTCTCTGCGTTCTTCTCTAACTTCGGCGCCAGCCAAAAAGTTTACATTATTATTTTCGTTAAACGATTTGTTAATGTTCATTTGAAAACGCATACTCTGCGATTCATTTTTTTGATTTGAATCGCTTAAATTAGCACCAACAGGAATTCCATGAACCAATTTGCCGTTTGAAACAGAAGTTGCTTCGTTAATCATGTTTCTAACATAATAACTTTCTAATTCGTTAAGCGTTCTGGTTTTGTTAGAGATAGAGGTATACATTCCCGAAGCTTCAACGTTTAGCCAAGGCGTAATTGTTGCTACTAATCTTGTATTTAATCTTAGATTTTCACCATTTGTTTTAACATTCGAATAATCCAGCTCATTTATATAATTATATGTCCATGGAAGATAGCCCTTTGCATCAAAATCTTGTATAACTTCTGGTCTGAATTTAATGTAATAATCAAGACCATTTCCAGTTTCATCGGTCAGCATATCATACGGTTTTAATGCAGAAGTAGACACATTTGAAAGTGCTTCGTTTGCAGTAACATTGGTTTGATATTTTGAGGATACATAATTAATTCCGGTTTCAAATCGTAAAAAATTCTTTAATTTGAATGAATTGTTTAATGTTACATTCATCGATTTAGAGTTATTTGCCTTCATGGCCGCATCGTCTGTATTGTAGCCTAATCCTAAGTAATAAGTACTTTTATCATTTCCTCCTGAAACAGAAAAATCGTATTGTTTGGTAAGTGAATTTTGCAGCAGATATTTATTAATCTGACCTAAATTACCTCTTTGAGATAATGAATTCAGCATTTTATCTCTTTCTGCAACAGATATTTGTCCTCTTTTTTCTTTAAACATGATTTCCTGAGCCGCACTAGGATTAGCTGCCTGCCAGTTAGATATATTATCCACAACAAATCCGCCATTTACAAGATCTTTTTCATAATCTACGTATTGCGCCGTATTCATGACTCTCAATTTAGATAAATCTATTTTTTCTCCAAACGTAGTTGCTGTATTGAAACTAACAGTGGGCTCAACAGATTTTCTACCCTTTTTGGTTGTTACCACAATTACTCCGTTTGCCGCTCTTGAACCCCAGATAGAAGCTGCAGCCGCGTCTTTAAGAACAGTGATGGTTTCGATATCATCAGGATTTAAAAAACTCAATATAGATGCTCCGGGAACTCCTCTTCTGCTGAAAGCAAAATCATCTAAAGACTGTGGAAAACCATCAATAACAACAAGCGGTTTAGAGTTGCTGCTGTAACTGGTTGTTCCCCTAACACTTATATTACCGGTTCTTGGATCCACCATAACTCCCGCAATTTTTCCTTCTAAGCGGGAATTAATATCTACTGTAGGAACTTTAGCAATTTCTTTTGCGCTCATCACTTCAATTGCTCCTGTTACTCTTTCTCTTGGAATGTCTGTATAACCATTAGAAGCGACTACCTGTACACCAGATAATTCTGTTACATCAAGCGTTAAAACTACTTTTATAAATTTTTGATTATTTATACCTACTGTTTTTGGTTTGTAGCCTAAATATTCAAAACGTATTGAATCTGTAGCCATTGCGGTAACTCTAAATTCTCCTTTTTCACGAGAAATATCCCAAGCTTGTTGTCCTACCAATATTACATTTACGCCAACTAATGGATTTCCGTCTTTATCCGTAACAATACCTTTAATTTCGTATGGATCTTGTTGAACTTTTTTATTTTTCTTTATAACAATTTGCTTGTCAATAATAGTATAGGTTAACCCTGTATTATACAAAGCCGCATCTAAAATTTCAGGAACGGTAGCATATTGATCAATACTTACTTTTTTAACAGAAGACAATAAATCATCATTGTAAAAAAATACGTAATCGCTTTTTTGCTGAATCGTTATAAAAAGTGTTTGCAAAGAAGCTCCCTGAACCTTTACTGAGATTTCATTTTGTGCCTTGGCAACGTTGGCGTAGATACTGGTTAATCCTAAATACAGAACTAAAATGAATACTCTCATAAATAAAATAAAAGTAAGGTTGATGATTTTTTTAGGCAATAGAGAGCCTATATCATGATTTTTATTCATAATTTTGTTTTAGTTTATAGCTAATTGCATTTGCAATTAAAATTTTACATAAGCCAAGAGATGTTCGAGCATCTTTTGGCTTTTTTTGGTCTGGTTAGATTATTTTATTCTCAGGTTTTGTCTTATATCATAGGCATTCGCAATTTATAGTCATTAATTACTTAGTTAATAGTTATTTGTCTGGTTTCAGCATTATAAACGAACTCAAAACCTGTTGTGGCTTCTAATGTTTTGACCACTTTATCTAAATCATCATTAAGTTTGAAAGCCCCGGAATAGGTTTCGGTCTGGCTTACTTTTTTATTCATCACAAAATCAACATTATAATAGCGTGTTAGTTTGTCTAATACCAATGGAAGTTTTTCCTGCGAAAATTCATAATATCCTTTTCTCCATGAAAATAAGGGCTCCACATTTTGAACAGTGGTTTTAATTGTTTGCTGTTTTTTATCTAAGTCCGCAATCATTCCCGGTTTAAGAATACTTTGAAGTGTATCATTATTAAAAAATCCTTTTTTAGCATAAACCACCTGCACTTTCCCTCTTAATAATGCAGTTGAGACTTTTGCATCTTTGGCATAACAGCTTACATTAAACAATGTTCCTAATACACGTACGCTATAATTGTTCGCTGCTTTTACAAAAAATGGTTTTGCTGCATTATGCGCCACATCAAAAATCCCTTCTCCTTCCAGAAATACCTCTCTTGTATCTTTATCAAAAGAAGTAGGATAAATCAATTTGGAACCAGAATTCAGCCACACCAAAGTTCCGTCGGCCAGACTAAGCTGCACTCTTTTCCCGTAAGGAACCAAAACTGTATTGTATTGGGTTTCGAGAGATTTTGTTTGCTTTATCTGCTTATTATTGACACTAATTTTATTTCCCGATGCATCATAAGCAATCGTTGAGCTGTCACCAACTGTTACAGATTCCTGATTGGATAATACCAGTTTGATTTCATCACTTTTTTCAAAAGCAGTTCGATCAGTTTTATTGCTGTTTGCAAATTGTTCAATCGAACTTATTTCATTTCGCTCTTGTTTAGGTACAACTGTAATAAGTCCAAGACCTATAAAAATTACTGCAGCAACACTCCACGAAAGTATACGAAGTTTTTTTCTTCTGGTTTGCTGTTTTTCAAACGCAATGCTCTCCGCAATTCTCTCTTTTAAATCGGCTTTATCTTTTTTTGGTAAAATTTTGAAATTTGGGTACAAAATATTTTTCTTTTAGATTCTCTATATTGCTATAAGAATCAAAAGGTGAAAACATAGACAAAAAAAATAATGTTTTTTTAAAGTTTTTTTAAAGTTTAGCTCGAATCTCTTTTAAAGACCTGTAAATCAATGTTCTGCAGGATTCTAAGCTAATTTCTAAAGTAGAGGAAATTTCCTCATAAGATAAATCTTCACTAAATCTAAGGTGAAGAGCGTAACGCTGTTTTTTGGTAAGAGAAGATAAAGCCACTGCTAAACTGGCATTCCTATTGAACGCAACTTCGCTAAAGATCAATTCATCTTCTGCCGAATCTGTTCTGTAGGCATCTTCTGAAACAATATCCAGACGCAAGGTTTTGGATTGCGATTTTAGTTTTTTGAAAATATCGTTTTGAAGTATTTTGAAAAGATAGGATTTAACCACTACATCTGTTGCAATTGTAGTGCGGTAACGATGAAGATCTACAAAAATATCATGTATGGCATCCTGCACTAAAGCTTCGTCATTAGTGTATTGCATTCCAAATGTAAAAAGTGCATTTATATACCGATCATATAATTGATGATAAGCCTGAACATCTCCCTTTTTTATTTGGTGCCATAAATCAATATCTCTTTTTTCATTCTCCATTGAGATTTTCCTGCCTTTAAGGGTTCTTTTCAGCACAAAACTAAAGAATTTAAAAAATTATCAATAGAAATTTCATTTTTATTTCAACCTTTGCAACTTTTTCCGAAATAAGAAAAAATAATACTACATTTTAACACTCTAACCCATAATCTGAGAATTTATAATTTTACTTATTTTAGTTCTTTTAAGATCTATTAAAACAAAAAAGACGAGCATTGCTGCTCATCTTTAAATTATTTTGCTAATATTTATTATAGAATAGGTTATTCAATTAATATCTTTTTGGTTGTTGTAGTCGAATTTTGAGAAATCGTAGCCAAATATAAACCTCTGGCAAGTTTGGTTCTAATAACCTGATTCGTATTAGATTTTAAATTTTTTGTTTCATATAATAACTTACCTTCTGTTGAGTATATAGTTAGAGAATAATTTTCGTCTGATTGTGAAGTGAAATAAATATTAAAATCTCCGCCCTTTGATGGATTAGGATATACTTTGACATCACTATCTGTTTCAACATTATTTACTAAAATATTTTTCTCATCTATACTTTTTGAAGTATTTCCTATTTTATTGAACTTAAATAATTGACATGAAGTTCCGTAATATTCCCAAAGTTGAAGATTTGCCGTGCCATCCATATTACAATTAGAAATGTCCCAGCCTTTTGATGTATTTATGGCTGATTTTATACTATAATAACCATTACCAACATCGGTTACTAACCATTTTTGAGCATCATTGCTATAATTATCCCAAAGTCTTATCGCTTTTCCATTTGTTGGATCTGCGCTGTCAAGGTCTATTACACGTCCTGTAGAACTTGCATTTGATTTAAAACGCCAATAGCCGTTTCCAGCATCAATAGCAATCCATTGTTGTGCTGTTCCCCCTACTCTGTCCCAAGGATGGATTACAGCACCATTTGTATTAGTCCCATATTTAAGATCTATTACTTTATTTGAATTCGTTTTAAATTCAATTTCATAAACACCATTGTTTACCAGTGAAGTATTAGTACAGTTTTGCGATGGTATATTATTATTTGCATATACAGAGAACCACTGCTTAGTTGGTGCAGCACAAGACTCCCAATCGTTGTTGAAAGCAGTTGTAACATTATATGGATCTGCTTTGGTTATCAACCCTTCCGGTGCAAGTAAATTCCAACTACAATTTCCGGCAGCATCAATTCTGCCTTTTAGATTAAGACCAAAACCACTTGTTGTACCTGTACCCCATGTTTCGTCACCACTAGGCGACCAATCCGTTTCTGTTATCATGATAGGCGCTACGTTTGCAATCGGTTGCACGTTAGCGTTCCAGGCATTATTAAAACTAGTGGCATTTTCTGCATTAGCTCCCCAATATCCAGGATAAACATGAACAGCATAACCTATATTACCTCCTGTTATCAAATGGTTTGGATATCCTTGGTAATGAGATTGATATCCCGTTCCCGGTATCCAACAAACATTATTTGCACCATTACCCTTAATTATATTTACTAAATCCTGAAAGTAATTATGTAAAGCGGCAAAATGCTCATCACCCGTTGCACCCCAATTTCCATTTGTTCCAAGTATTTCTACAGGTTCATTGGCTATTTCAAACATAACGTTATCTACATTCTTTAAATTTGGATGGTTCGACAGATATTTCCATACAGTTCTTAAATAATTATGGTAATTGTCTCCATAAGCAATTCGTTTAGGACATACGCCAGGAGGACGAAGGACAACATAAAGCCCTCTGCTTCTGGCATGGTTAATTAAAGGGATTATAACTTGATTTACATAAGTTACTAATCTATTGTAATCAAAACATGCGATATCATTTTCTCCCGCAGAACAACCGGGTTTATTGGTCCAGTAAGGATCAATATGAAGTCTTATATAGTTTAATTTCCATCCGTTATTTGTGTCTGTGAGTGCATCCATAACTGCATTATTATAATTTAAACAACCCTGAACATTGTAGTTATCCCAACGACATTGATTATAAGAGCAACCATTAAACCAGGGACTTGGTGTTATGGCAACACCATGCAGTAAAACGTTTTTTCCGCAAGGATCCTTTAAATTTTTGCCTTCAATATGCAAAGGGGGCAATGGCATTCCGGGCCATGCAAATAATTGTATTAAGGGAATAAACACTAAAAATAGTAAAAGTAATTTTTGAAATCTTTTCATAATTTAAATGGTTTAGTTAATAAAATATACTACTCAATTTGAGTAAGTTTTTTACTGCTAATTTAACAATAAACATTTTAAAAACAACCGATTGTGTAATTATTTGTTTTTTGGATTTTTTTCTTACTAATCTTTCGCATTTTCTTAATTCATCCAGGGTGGATTTGATACCTTTTTTGCTACAAAAAGTTAAAGCTACCATTTTCAGTTTTTTTATTGTGAAATTTATTTACAATTGATTTGCAAGGTGAATTATAACATTCATTTTAAACAAGTTAAAGACTAAACTAAATCAGGATCTTTCAAAGTATTATCTGTGTTACAAATCTAGCCCATGATTAGCCCAACATTGCAGATTTCTGCTTACTTGCAAACCCATTTTGTTGAATAACGGTTCTGATTAAGGTAAGTTTGATTTTTTTTGACGAAACTGTATAAAAAAACCGTCAGCAATTGAATACTGACGGTTTCTCTTAGTAAATGAATTACAAAATTTAGAAACTAAAACTTAATCTCGCGAAAACAAAGCGTCCGTTTTGACCAAATTGAGATACATTTCTGGAATATACAAATTGATTTTGATTGGATAAGTCGATCGCAGTTGCGGCCGGGGCATACGTGACATTTCCACCAGCATCAACACCAGTAGCTCTTCTTGCCGTTTGTGGCCCCAAATTTTCATCCGGGTAAATGTCAAGAATATTATTGGCACCAATTACGACTTTGGTAATAGCGGAAATTTTAAAACCAACAGAAAAATCAGTAATAATTTTACCTCCCCAAACAGGATGCTCGTTTTCTACGGCTTTGCCATTTACAATAGTCGCGCCTACAAAACCATCACCATTTACATCCGCGACATTTGGATCTGTAACTTCTCCAAAATAAACATTTCTCAAAAAGAAATCTAATTTTTTATAAGTAAGATTGTTGGTCAGGTTTACTTTTACTCTTGGTATCGCTTCTTCCAAATAAATTCTGGATGATTCAGAAAAATAAGTATTTACCTGACCTGCAGCTTCAAGGACTGGTGAGGCATGAATTTGACCTACCTGACGGGTCTTTGAAAAAGTTCCTGATAAATCATTTTTCAGAGTCATATTTTCATTTAAGTTAAGCTTGTTGGTAATCACAACATCAATTCCTTTTGATTCTGTATCGATGGCATTGGCAAAGAAAGTTGCCGCATTCGCACCCGCCTGATCATATAACGGCTGCGTAACCGCTGTTGGAGTAAATTGGTCTGTAAGTACAACTCTGTCGTCTATTTTTATGTAATAAGCATCGGCAGTTATGGTAATATTCGCAGAAGGAATTTTAGCCGTAAATCCGGCGCTGTAACTTGTAGATTCTTCCTGTTTTAGTTTAGGAATCCCTAGAAGTTCGGCAATTTTAGAATCATTACTGAAAGTTCCTACTTCAAAAGGAACACCTCCTGTAAATTGCGTAGCTGTTGATTCGTAATAAATTTGGTGTAAAGACGGCGCTCTAAATCCAGTTGAAAAAGCACCACGTAAATTGATATTGTCTGTTAATTTATAACGAGTTGCTATTTTATAATTGGTTGTATTTCCAAAATCAGAATAATTTTCAAAACGAACAGCACCATTCAATAACCACTTATCTGTAATATCCCATTCTAAATCTGTGTAAAAAGCATAACTGTTTCTGTTTTCTTCTTTTGCATTTTCTGCTCTGTATCCCGGAAAAACCTGAGCCCCTCCAGGCCTTGCAGCGCCAAAGAAGTCAGTAACCCGAATATTGGCTGGAGTTGTTCCTGTAACGACATTTCCGTTTATATCATATTGACTGTAAGAATCAGGAACTCCGGCATTAATTCCGTATGTTTCATAACGGTATTCAGCTCCAAAAGCAACGTTTAGTGTGCCGAATTTTTTACTCATATCAAAATTAGTAGTGTTTTGGGCAAAACGCAAACCTCCAGCATCAAATTCACCGGGAGAGCCCTCTCTTAAGGTTGCATTTACGGTGTTTTCTATATTATAATCAAAGGCGTTTCGTCCATACGTATTACTCAAATCAAAATTCCAATCTTTGAAAATGGTTCCTCTTAGCCCTGCCGCAGCAGAAAGATCATTTATTGTCGAATGAATTTCAGGTAAAAAACCATCTAAATACAAGCCTGTGTACGATCTGGATTGATTAGGTCTTCTGTAAAAGCCGGCAGATTCACCTTCTCTGTAACTGGTTCCTCCAAAAACATAAACTTCCAATTTGTCATTTATAGGATAAGCAGCATTCAAAAAGAACTGAACACTTTCAAACGAAGACTGACCGATTCTCATATTAAAATTCTTTCTTTCAAGATTTCTATACGCCAATTCCCCATCGGTGGCATCAAAGTTTAAAGCGGTTTGCAATTGCGGAATAGTGGTCGCATTGCTGATCGCAGTTTGCTGTGCCCCTGTAAAGTAGCTTACTTGCGGCGCATATTCTTTTATTGTATTGATTATTTGAGTAGAATTGGGTGTGTTAGAAATATTCCCAAAAAGAGAATTGATATTAATTCCGTCTTCAGAAGCTCTTTGTTCAATAGCGTTATAAGCATTGTAAATTGTACCTGTTGCATCATTAGCCCTGCTTGTTGCATCTCGTAATTGTAAGCTTCCTGTTAAATTGATAAAGCTTTTTTCTTTACCTAAGTTTGTACCATAGTTTAGATCCAATTGATAATGGTTACCGTCATTACCGCCTCTGTGATCGTTCGCATTTCTCGAAAAATTACTTCCTGAAAAGAGATTGATATCGAGTTTTTTAGTGTCTTTTTTTATATTAAGATTGATCACGCCCGCAATCGCATCTGATCCATATTGAGCAGAAGCTCCATCTCTTAAAACTTCAATTTTTTCAAGGGCAAAAGACGGAATAGCATTCAGATCTGTCCCCACAGATCCTCTTCCCGGCGTCCCGTTAATGTTTACCAATGATGAGGTATGTCTTCTTTTTCCATTTAATAAAACCAATACCTGATCAGGACCTAAACCTCTTAATTGCGCAGGGTCAAGATGGTCAGTTCCATCAGCTACAGTTTGGGTATTGGAAGTGAACGAAGGTGCCACCATATTCAAGATCTGATTTAGATTGGTTTGTGCGCCTTGCGTAGCAATATCCTTCATTGCAATTACATCTATAGGAACGGCTGATTCTGTTACGGTTCTGGTAGGATTACGCGAGCCAATAACAACTACGTCCTGCAGCGTTTCACCACTTCCTCCCGATAATGTAATATTTACAACAGCTCCGGTGACAGTTATGGTTTTCGTTTCTAAGCCGACATACGAAAATTGCAGAACATCACCAATTTTGGCTTCAATAACATAATTTCCGTCAATATCGGTTACGGCTCCTTTTTTGGTACCAACTACCAAAACACTAACACCAGGTAAGGAAGCTCCAGTCTCGTCGGTGACTTTTCCTTTTACAAGATCAATTTCTTTGTTTTTAAAAGTTGAATTTTTGTTTTTTTTGCTGTCTGAATTCTCAGCAGCATTTACACTAACATCAGTCAAAATAACAATTACAATAAATAAAGGAAAGGTTGCTTTTTTGAGTCGAAGGAACATTCTGTTTGTCAATAAATCGTTTTTCATAATTTTTATATTTGTTACTTATTTAATCTTGAATGGAAAGCAAAAAAGGTGTATAAGGTGTTTTGGAAAACTTCATAATTATAAAAAATGAGGATTATAATTAATTTTGAAATCTATTTTAAACAAAAATCAAGAACGACCTAAAATAGTTTTGCTTTTTCCAATATTTTAGGTTTTTTTTAGCAATTGTTTGTACGTTATTTATGTTATTGTAGTAAAACTACAATAATATAAACACATTTTCGAATTATAAAAGTATGATAAAATTCTTAATTTTTGTTAAAAAACTACCTTATTTTCAATAATTTAAAAATTAATCCAAAGCAGTTTTCAGCAATCGATCAAAATCTTCTTTTATCAACTTTTTAAGCATAGCTGCTACATGCCTTTTTTTCAGAACGGTGATTCACACACCATATAAAAGTCAGTTCCAATGAGTCAAAAGAATTTTATAAAAGAAGTTTTTAAAATTTTAAGTGCTTTAAGTTTGTGGCAAAATCGTGGCGCATTGGTTTTGGATTGGATACCTTTTTTACCGCAAAAGTTAAGGCGGTTTTTAAAGATAGTGAACATCATAAGTTTTATGGCAAAATCGTGGCACATGTGATTTGGAAGAATGAAAAACCGCCTAAATAAAGGCCTAAGAAGTTTAAGTCCAAAACTTTAGATAAAGTGTTTATTTTAATTCTTTTTCACAAAAAGGTTCGAGTCCTTTTTCCGCTACTAAGACAAAGCTTCAGAGAAATCTGGAGCTTTTTTGTTTGAACACGAATCTTCGGGGAGCAAGGTTTAATCATTACTCACATTGTCAGTTTTTTTTATTTTATTTTTCAATCATTCAGAAACGTCAATACATAATCTCTTATTTCTTCACGTTGCTTATCAGTTGCATTATCGCACATGTCGCCGTGAATAGTGTTAGGCAGCTTTATGATGGTTATTCCATATTTTTTCTGTTCTGCTTCTGTAGGTAAAACACCAGGATCGGCAGGTTGGTCACTTGAACGCAATGAATATACTTTTGGGTTAGTTGTTCTCGGTAAAGCCATACGCCTATTATCAAACGTAATAATTTTGTAAACAATGCCTGAATATTTTTGAGGGAATAATGCGGTCATATCTCCACCAATTGAGTGCCCTATGAGTGTGATATGTTTAAAGTCTATTTCAGGATTTGATTTTTTTAATTCGTTTATTACAAACAAAATATTGTCTGCTCCTCGTTCCCAAAATGGTCGCCTTACAATTTGCGGAATTCCCTTTTCAGGAATTAAACTATCAGTAGGACGTTCGTGTTGAATACTTACGACAAAGTAGCCTTTTGATGCCATAAAGTTGGCGAGGTCTGAATAGTTCAAATAGGGCGTGCCTTCGTTTTGATTATAACCATGACTAATGAGTGCAATTTGCGGATGCTTAGTTTGTGGCTTATAAATCGCAATTGGAATTTCCCTGTTTCTTGATTGATCGAATAAAGTCAACGTGTCCAAAGCAACGCTGAATACCGATTCTTTTTCAACTGATTTTGTAAGTGTTGAGTAACTTGTCAGAAGTGTTAATGCCAAAACGCAAATTATTCTATTCATTTTATTATCTTTTGGGGTACGTTTTTTAACATGACCGCTAGCTTGTATATCTGTCTGACTATATCAGACTTAAATTGCGATACTATGTCTGACAAATGTCAGTATTTATTTGTTTTCAAAAATAGGATTTTTATTTCATAAACAACCAAGCGGACTTTTATTTATTGAATACTTTTCGTACTAACATTAATGTAAATTTCGGTGCTCTTGCTAATTTGATAAATTGGCGGGAACTCGACTCTAACTAAGCGTGATATTAAATTCCAATAGCAAAATTATACATCACTTAAATCTTTAAATCTTCCAACAAAGAGCTCGAATTCAGTACCATCAGGACCTATATTTATTACTATTTTTATTGACGTTATGGTATTTAAACCAAAAATTTAATATTGCTTAATATTTATTTTATTTAAATCATCCACGAAATGGTTCGAGAATTGTCCTGTTAGGGCTACTAGAATAAATAAAAATCCTGCTAAATCTAGATTTAGCAGGATTTTTTATAGTTTAATAAATTTTGTTTCAGTTTTTTGAATTTAAAAAATCTGAGTTTTCAACGGAATTTGCTTCGAGTATCGTTTAGGTTAATTTATTTTAGAAACTAAATTTTCACTCATCCACTCTTTAATTGTTGTCGGTGTTGTAGTTGCATCTGTTCTCAATTCTGTATTATACAAGCCCTTACCAATTGCTGTCAACATATCAGTCAAAGAGTATGCAAATGCTTTGGATGCATGATGTTGTTCCAAAAGTGTTTTTACATAGTCCTTGTTTGAAACTTGTTGAAAACGAATGGGTTTTCTTATTAATTCACTCAGTTGAACTGCAATTTCGTTATAGCTTATGTCTGCTGGACCGTGAACCGCAAATCCTTCAACACCTGTCCAAGTTTTATCACTTAGAAAGTCTACTGCTTTTGATGCAATGTCTTTTACTGCGACTTGTGGCATTTTGTAATTTCCGTCAATTGGCAAAAAGAACATTCCCATTTTTTTTAGATTTTCAATTTGATACAAAAGGCTTTCAAAAAATACAGGACAACGCAATGCTCTTACTGATGCACCTGATTGGTTAATTATGTCTTCGCCTTTGTGGAGCGCTGTTATAATACCTGCTTGCAAATTACTTTCTTTGCCACCACTTGACAAATAAACAACTCTTTTTGTACCTGAATTTTTAATTGCGTTTGAAGCTACTTTTGCAAAGTTTTCATAGTACGCATCTACGTCTTCTTGTGTGTTGCTCTGGGGCACACAAAAATAGAGCGTCTCGCAACCTTGCAAAGCTTTTGTAAATTCATATTCATTCAGCAAAGAGCCTGTAGCAACTTCTACTTTTTCTAAAATGTCAGCTGATATTTTTTGAGGGTCTCTAACAAAAACTCTAACCTGTTGTCCTTGCTCTACTAATTGTTGCAGAATCATTGAACCTGTATTGCCTGTTGGTGTTGTTAATAAAATCATAATTGAACTTTTATTGTTTAATGAAGCACAAAGATGATAAGAGCATTTTCCCTAAACATTGTCCTAGGTTCACATTTTTAGATCTTTGATTTTAATCTGCTTAATGTTTGAGGTGTAAGCCCTAAATAAGATGCAACCATTTTGTTTGATAGTCTTGTCAGCCATTTTGTTTGATTTGTCAACACCCAACGAACTTTTTCTATTGCTTCTAAACCTTGAAAACAATAAATACGTTCCTGGGATTTAATAAAAGCTAATTCTAAAATTTGTCTATAAACAAAAGCAAATTGCGGAACTGTTTCAACTAAATGAAAGTAGTCGTCTCGGTTTATGATTAACAATTCCGAAGGTTCGATAGTCTGCATAAATTCAAATGCAGTTTTTTGATTGATTAGACTTGACAAAGCAGTTCCAAAAGCATTTTCAAAATGAAAATATCTTGTTCCTTCTTCCCCTTCTTTATTAACGTTAAAAAGCCGTATACATCCTTTATTTACAAAATAGTAATGTTTGCAAATTTCGCCTTCTTTTAACAGGAATTCGTTTCGTTTAGTCTTTTTAAATTTGAAATATGAGGAAATATAAGAAAGTGTCTTATCGTCAATTTCAGTTCTTGCTTTAAAATAGTTTTCTAATTGTCTATACACTTTAATTTTTTAGAGTTTCTTTAAAATGGCAGGTAACGTTATGCTAGTCCATTGGGTTTGGTACTAAATTAAGTTCATTTTTCGGATTTGCCAAATCATTTGTAATAGCTATTGTGAGGTACTTTATTATATTATCTTTAATTACATTAAAAAGAGAATTAATACATAAAAACAGGCTCTTAAATCAAAACAAATGAAAGCACAAATACTCGAATTTATAGAAAACTGGTATAATAAAAAAAGATTCATTCTACTTTGAACTTTATAACCATAGAAGAATTTGGTAAAATTAATAAATTATAAAAATTATTTCACTTCATGTAAGAGCCATAAAAATATGGATATTATTTTAGTTGGTAATACTACAGCTATCTTGAACATTTCTATTGACTCAATATATACTGATTAAGAATTTAAAAAAAGTCACTTTTTCAATCTTTTCAAAAAAACTTAAAAAACGTGCTAAAACCTGAAAACCCCAGGATTCGCACGTATTTTCTTTTATACTGCTTTTCAATTTTTTTAAAGCCGCTCAAAATTTCTATAGCAGAATCTCTTACTATCCAGAACCTTCTTCTTTATACCTGCGCAAAGTTAAATCTGATCAAAAAAAAACGCCTTGCATGAAATACAAGACGGCTGTCCATAAAAACATAATCTTCCATTTATGCTTCTATCTGTTTTATAAAGTTGTAAGTACTTTAAAGAGCTTACTTTTTGTTCTTTTTTACCATGGTGATATAGTATCCGTAGACAATAGCAATAACTATTAGAATTAAATCCGAATTAGCGTTAAGGGCAGAATTAATCATATTATTAACTTCTGTTACCAAATTAAACAGGCAAATCGCCGAAACCTTTTCAGCAATATAGAAAAGTGTTACCTAACTTTGTAAAAATACGGTAGTTTGGCATTATATAGCTGTTATCCTGGATATAAAATATAACTTATAGTAATAATTAACGCTACTGTTTTTAAATCACTTAATCTTAAAACTGGGTCTTTATAAATATTTCAAACAATTACGGCACTGCGGTTTTGCGGTCTTTTTCATCATCAACAAATTATTAAAAAACTGTCCAAAGTCAATATTAAAGACATTTATATTTGTCCTTATATTTTATTAGTTCTTTATCTGTTACAGCAAGCAGTTTCTCCAGAAGTGCAATTTTATCCCTGTACAGTGTCTCTATTTTAGAAAGATCGCATTGCTCAAGAGGTGCTTTAATCTTTATAAAATCGCTCTCAATATACAGACTGCTTTCAAACTTTATAATGCTAATAAGATCCATTTCAAAAATAGAGACAATCTTTTCTAATTTGTCACAACTGAGTGGACTGTTGCCTTTTTCAATTCTACTGTAGCTCGTCTGGGTAATGTTAAGCATTAAGGCCATATATTCCTGAGTGTAATCCTTAAGTTCCCTGATTCTTTTTATATTTTCGTTTAGATTGCCCTGCATTTGAATTTGGATTTATAAGTAGTATTAGAAATTACCGTAATCAATTATCGCTAAAATCTCTCTTCCACTTTTTTACCATTGTAATTAATAATCTTTGTCATTCCACTTGGCATTACAATAGTAAATTTTCTGCTGGTTAGCATTCCGGTATATTGTCCTTTTCTATTTGAAATCGTTACTGTTTTTGATGCCTCATTCCATAAAAATTCAATTTCAGAATAAAATCCTTTCTCATAATTGTAATTATCAAACTCATCCTCATAAAGCACAAAAGAACAATCCTTGCCCGGATATACTTTTATCTCCAGGTTATCCCACTTTTTCTGGGTTACAAATTGTACTTTGGGACCAAATGGAATAATTGCTCCTTCCCTTACATAAAGGGGCAGCATATCAATGGTTGTTGTTCTTACAATTTCCTGACCTCCCTCAATTTTTTCATTGGTCCAGAAGTCATACCAATATGTACCAGCAGGCAGATACACATTTTTTGACTTTTCTGCTGTAAAGTCTACAGTTGTTTTTTCTGTATTTTTTTTATCTCCTTGCTGATCCCAGCCCGTTGATTCATTAACTTTTACTATTTTCTCCGGAGTGTATTGTGCCTGGACAACGGGAGCTACCAGGATTGACCTGCCAAACATAAACTGATCTTTAATATCCCATCCTTTTTTATCAGTTGGAAAATCCATAAATAATGCGCGCATAAAACTGGATTTCCTGCTTGTAACTTCCCATGATGTGGAATAAATATAAGGAAGAAGCGCATAACGAAGATTGATAAATTTCTCTATTGCATCATAGATTGGTTCGCCTTTTACACCAAAATTATAAATCTCCCTTGGAACATCGGTACCATGAGAACGCATCATTGCATTAAAAGTGCCAAATTGAATCCAACGCACGTACAATTCCTGATAAAGCGGATTTTTGGCTCCTGATTTTTCATTCCATTCTTGTTTATAGGTTCCTGCAAAAAAACCTCCTATATCTGAATTCCAATGCGGTATGCCTGTAAGTGTAAAATTTAATCCGGCCGGAATTTGATTACGAAGGGTTTCCCAGCTCGAACCTGTATCACCAGACCATGTATTGGCGCCGTAGCGCTGTTGTCCTGCAAAAGCAGATCTGGTTAAAATAAATACACGCTTGTCTGATGTAGTTTTACGCTGATGGTCGTAAACCCCACCCACTGTCATTAAAGGATATGCATTTCGCACTTTTCTAAAAGATCCCAGATATGTTTTTGTATCATAATCTGCTGGTTTTGGTTCGAAATGATCTGGCTCTGTAGAATCCATCCACCAGCCGTCAATTCCATGAGAAAATAACCCCTTATTGGCATATTTCCAATAAATATCTCTCGCCTGAGGATTGTAAGGATCATATACTCTAACTCCTGAAGGATAATCTGCATTTGGAGGCCATATTTCTGAACCGGATTCCGGCCAGGTTTTAATATTAAATAACATTCCTTTTTGATCCATTTCCTTATAAGGTTTTGTCTGCGGACCAAAGGAAGACCAAATCGAAATAATCATATGGCCATTAAGATTATGAACCTCGTCAACCATTTTTTTTGGATCTGAAAATTCAGGATTCAAAAACTCCATTGCATTCCATAAATAATTGTTGCCCCAATATTGCCAGTCCTGTATTATTCCGTCAAGGGGTACTGATAGTTCACGATACTTTTTAACGACTTCTACCAATTCATTCTGGCTTTTATACCGCTCTTTACTCTGCCAGTAGCCATAGGTCCACAGAGGAAACATCGGTACTTTTCCGGTCAATTCCCGCATTTTGCCGATTACCCCATCTGCATTACCTCCATACATAAAATAATAATCAACAGCATCGCCCACAATCGATTTAAAAGAAGTTTCAATGGCATCATCTTTAAATTCTGTTGGAGAATAGTTATCCCAATAAAGTCCATAGCCTTTTATTGATTGAAAAAAAGTAACGGCATCATCCACATTGCCCTGCTCGAGATGATATTTTTGATTTCTTTGGTTTAATTCTCCGCTTTGATGTTGGCCTAAACCATAAATGGGTTCCTCTTTATCTAAGATAAAAGACTGTGTGACTGTAAAGGTATTTACTCCTGCATCATCAAAAGTTTCAAATTTGGTCCCTTGAGGTTTTTCTTTTAGTAATTCATTTTCAGAGGATGCAAATGCTACATTTCCCGAATCAGTATTTATACTAACAGTTAACTGATCTGATTTTAAAAAGATAATATTGCCAAGAGTTTTGACACTAAAAGCAGTTTTGGCAGGCTTTAAAACTACCGAGAGACTTTCTTTTGAAAAATTTTTCATCTCTGGAAATTTAATAACCCTGACAATAGCAGGACTATAAAACTGTACTTCTATGTTATTGCCATTGGCGATAGTCTTGATTCCCTGAGTGGTTTTTTCGAATTTCTGCCCATTACTATGAAAGCAAAAAAACAGCAAAGTGCATAAGGAGTAAATAATTTTCATTTCAATTGAGTTAAATGGTTTAGTGCAATAAAAATAACTTTTGTCATTTTTAAAGTCTGTAAACCATGTTGAAATAATTATAACTAATGTTGAAATTAGATTCTATTTACCACAAGACACAAAAAATCAGCGTATTAAAAAATTGATTTATTGTTTTGAAACATTTTTACTCTCTGCTTTGGCTTGGTGTTTTACCAAAAGCTTCATGAAAGCATTTGGTAAAATAAGAAACACTATTAAAACCTGCCTGATCAGACACATCTGCAATTGTCAGTTTCTTATCCAATAATAATTCGGCTGCTTTTTTTAATCGAATAGTACGAATAAAATTAGTGGGAGAATGATCTGTAAGTGCTATAAGTTTTCGATATAAACCTGTACGATCCATATTCATATCCTCACTGAATTTTTCTACTGTGTAATCAGAATTCGACAAGTTATCTATGACGCATTGAAAAGCACGTTTTAAAAACTCCTGATCAATTGGATTATCTGTTAATGTGTCAATTTGAACTTCTTTTTTATTAATGAAAGTTTTTCGCCTCGTATCGTTTATCTCCAATAGTTTATCAATTCGAAGCACTAGCAAATTAATATCAAAGGGCTTTACCATATAAGCATCGACTCCTGCCTTATAACCTTCAAATCGTGCTTCATCAGAGGCTCTTCCCGTAAGCATGATAATGGGAATGTGACTTACGGCAATCGTATTTCGAATCGCCTGGCTTAATTCCGGACCATCCATTTGTGGCATCATCATATCTGTAACAATAAGATCGGGAACATGCGTGATTGCTTTCTTTAAACCTTCTTCTCCATTATGGGCTGTGATCACATTGTAATAATTTTTCAATTCATCCAGCAAATAGCCTCTAAAAATAATATGATCCTCGACAATAAGTATATTTTTTCTTGTTGCTGCTTCCCCTTCAAAAGACGTCAATTCCGTTTTTTTAAGCACTGATAATAGTACCTTAAAACAAGTTCCCTGCTCTGGATCGCTTGTTACGGTGACCCATCCGCCATGCATTGCTGCATAATATTTCACCATGTACAAGCCTATACCGCTGCCTGTTGCTATTTCATTTTGATTGTCTGCCTGATAAAAACGATTAAAAATATTATCTATTTCTGTCGTAGGAATTCCAATTCCTGAATCTTCAACCGAAATTATCAGAACTTTATCCAAATTGTCAATTATGGCTGAGAATTTAACGGTACCTCCTGAGCCTGTAAATTTAAAAGCATTAGAAAGCAGGTTAATTATTATTCTGGTAATTTTTTGCCTGTCCAGATACAAATCATCGTTTTGCGGGTCTATATCCCAGGTAAAGTCAATTTCTTTTTCCTTTGCTATCGCTACATAAGCTTTACACAATTCAGTCATGAATGAAAGATTATCATAAAAATTGCAATGTAATATTTCTTCGCCCGTATCGATCTTTTTAAAATCAAGCAACTGATTGACAGTATCCAATAAAAGATCGCTATTGGTGCTAATTTGCTGCAGTTCTCTTTTTATTTTCTCATCTGCCACTTTTGCAAGCAGTGATTTTAAAGGTGTTATTATAAGTGTAAGCGGCGTACGCAATTCATGACTCATATTGGTTATAAAATCTGACTTTGCTCTTTCTATAGCATAATCTTGTTGTCTTTTGCGAATTAAAGTATTACGTTTAATAAGAACTTTTGAAATTAAAGCAATCCCGATACACAATATTATCAAATAAAGTACTTTGGCAAGAGTAGTATTCCATATAGGAGGCTCGATGATAATTAAAAGATTTTTTACTCTGCCAGGCCAGTGTAAACCGTCAGAACTGGCTTGCACCTTAAAAGTATAGTGACCGGGAGAAATATTGGTATAGCCAGCTTCACCTATTCCGGATGTAGAATTCTCACTGCGCCAATGCTTATCAACATGCTCCAATTTATACCTGAAATAAGTGTGTGATGGATTGACATAATTGAGTCCTGAAAATCCAATGCTAAAAAAGTTTTGATCATATCTCAACCTTAAGGTATCGGTTGATGCTACCGCATTATTTAATATGATTTCTTTGTTTATTTTTTGCCCCGTAGTCACATTCTTGCCAAACAATTTGAAATTAATGAGTATTGGATTAAGAACAAATTGATTGTCTCTCGTATCATTTCTTTTTAGATTGTTCATACCGTCTATTCCCCCAATAAATAATCCGTTCTTTGCGGAAATAAACGCAGCACGATCTATAAATGGATATTCCAGGACTCCTGTAAATTTATCATAATTTACGATTCTAAAATTAAGTCCGCTTGTTGTTCTTTTTTTAATGATATGACTTATACCACGTGAAGTCGTAACCCAAAACGAGCGATCTATATCTTCCACTATTGCCTTAATGCTATTGTTTACTAAACCTTTATCCGTATTTATTTCATATAACTTTTTATTTTTATTGTCCCAAATTGTCAGGCCATTATAAGTCCCCAGCCATAAATCCTGATCAGAGTCAGATAAAAGGCTGCTGTATTTATGGTTCTTTTGTCCGAACATCGGCATTCTTTTATGCCCTTTTGATAAAGGCATTATAATTTTATCACTTTTGATATTCATTATAAAAGGACCATTGGAAGAAATGCCAATCAATTGTTGATTCCACTGCGTGATTTTAAGTACATCAGCGGGAGAATTAATCAAATAGGACAGACCAAAAGACTGCAAAGACTTATTCCACTTGAAGATTCCAGTATCAGTGCAAACATATATTTCGCCTTGACTGGTTTGATATACGCAACTTGTAGATTGTTTTGTATATTGTTTTATAATGCCATCCAGCCCAAATACATATAGTCCTTTATTGGTCGAAATCCATATTTGACCTTTAGAATCTTTTAGCAGAGAATGGCATCTCAATTTAGAGAGCAAAATCTTAAATGATTTAGTTTGATCAAGAGGAAGTTCCGCTATATAGAGCTCTTCATTTGTACCGATGAGTAATTTCCCATCACTACTTTCTTCAAAACCATTTACCTGGAATTCGTCATTGTCTTTTAAGTTGAAATTGCTTTTTTGATAGTATTTAAAACGAGAACGATCCGGATGGTAATAATAAATCCCCTTATTTAATGTCCCTATCCAAAGCCCTCCCTGATAATCAAACAAAAGAGTACTTACTTCGGTTTTTATTTTGTTCTTTCCTGCCAGATTTAACTCCGGATAAAAATTCCCTGTGATACTGCCAGATTTAAAGTACCAAAGCCCTTTGCTGCAGCTCATGAAAAAGTCCCCCGTCTTATTTGCTGCAAAGGTGTTAAGCCAATATGTATCGGCTTGTAATAACACTTTTGAGTGCCTGCTCTGAGTATCATATCGAATCAATTGCCCTTTTCCGATACCAGACCTTACAAGGTATAGATATTTACCAACCGCCGTGGTGTGGTTCCAATCATTAAACTCATCCAGGGTACCTTTGACAACAGATAGTTTATAAATTTCTTTTGATGTGAAGCGATCAAAACAACGGATTAATCCCGACTTATAAATTAAATATACCTTTTGCTGATGAACAACAAGATCGTAAAGTTGTTCATCAGGGTTTCCTTTTATAAAAATTCTGTTTAAAAAGCAGACTACCTTTTTTGAATTCTGTTCGTAACAAAGAAGTGCACCCAAATCATCTACTACCCATATATCTTTTTTTTCATCAACAAATAAATCATGCGGTGTGCCCTTAAATCCTAAAAAACGCAGCGTTTTAATAGGATCAGATTCACTCTTTTCTTTAGAGACATTAATCAGGCTGATCTTCCCTTTATGCTTAAACCAAATGCGATTGTTCTCAAAATAACTGTGATGGAATCCTCTATATGATATCAGAGCAGCAGAGTTATCATCATCAATTTCTATTGTCTTAAAATCTGCTCCATCGTATAAGTTGAACATTCCCTCAGTAAAAACACCTATTCTGCCATCCTGCAATTCAATAAAATGCCTAATTTTCTCTTCATTGAGCTGGTGTTTGTTTTCAATTGGAGAGAATAAAAAGTCCTGTGCAAAAACTTTGCTGTTAAAAGAAAAAAAGATGGCGCAGAAAAAAAAGTACGCATGAACGGAGAATCTGAAAATGCCGTTTTCTTTTTTCAGGCCCTGCCACAAAAATTTAAATAATAATTTTTCCATTTATTTGAAGTTCGTGTCTATTAAGAAAAGTATTATGGAGTTGTAAATATACTCTCTAATCTTAATAATTATATTACACATCAGATGAACATCGATATTTTATACTTGAATAATTATACTCTAAATAATATTGAATAAGAAGAATTCATTCTCTAAATTTACAATCCTATATAAACCAACTCTCCTACAACATGAACAAAGTATTTTCAGAAAATAAAACCTTGCTTTTAGGCATAGAAAAATCTGAAAATAATTCATTTTTAGATATACCTGTACAATTTAGCGAGTATACTGTTTTACTAATAAGCAAAGGAGAAGGAATTTATCAGGCTGATTTTGCCTCTTTTGCATTTAAGGCTCCTGCGATACTGTTTTCAACACCTCAACAATCCATATCCATTAAGGAAATTACACCATTAACCTACACCGCATTACAATTTCACGGCGACTTTTATTGTATTGAATACCATAGAAAAGAGGTTGCATGCAATGGTTTATTGTTTAATAATATTTATGTTGAGCCTTCTATAAAATTAACTAATGAGCAGCATCAATTATATTGTCAGTTAGTCGACCAGATTATTGATGAGATTAAACAGCAAACTCCTTCAGAAATTGTCCTACGAGCTTATCTTCAACTTATACTTGCTAAATCCAGCAGTCTGAAAATAACCGATGAAAAACAAAATTTTCAAAAAGATGAAAAAATGGACCAGTTTAAAATACTGCTCGAAGAAAATTTCTTAACGCTGCATAAAGCAAGTGATTATGCCTCCTTACTATCCATAACAGCAAATAATTTAACGAAACAATGCAGCAAGCGTTTCAATAAAACGCCTACTCAAATGATTCAGGAAAGATTAATTTTGGAAGCAAAAAAACAGCTTCATCTCACCCGATTAAGTATCAAGGAAATTGCTTATGCCTTAAAATTTCAGGATGAATATTATTTTAGCCGCGTATTTAAAAAAATGACCAAAGTCTCTCCGCAAACCTTCAGGAAAACAACCGGTATCTCTATTGTGGCAGATTTGTCTAAGTAATAGCATTTTTTATCCATTTCTTACTTCTTATCCAGAAGATAATTTTGCATTGTTAATGATGACAAAAAATTAAAAAACAAAGCAATGAAAAATTCTCTTTTAAACATAATAACAAATCTTGATACGCTTGGGAAAAATGCAGTACGTGCTGGTATCGTAATTGTTTTTTTATGGATTGGCGGACTTAAATTTTTTACTTATGAAGCTGATGGTATAGTGCCTTTTGTGGCAAACAGTCCTTTTATGTCCTTTTTTTATGATAATCCATCTGAGTATAAAAAATACAGCAATAAGGAAGGTGAATTAATTGCTAAAAATCACCAATGGAATATTCAAAACAATACTTATGGTTTTGCAAATGGTTTAGGAATTTTACTAATTGGTATTGCATTTTTGGTAGCTATTCATAAATGGGCTCCTTTGGCGAGTATGATAGGAAGTATGCTGGTATTTATCCTCACCATTGGTACACTTTCATTTTTAGTGACAACACCCGAAAGTTGGGTGCCACATTTGACAGATCATCAATATGGATTTCCTTATTTATCCGGACGTGGACGATTGGTTCTTAAGGATGTTGTTATTCTTGGAGCATCCCTGATTACAATGAGCCAGTCAGCAACACTTTATCTCCAAAGAAAAAAATAATTAATATTAAGAACCTAAGAAAGCCGTGAAATTATTATAATCTCAGGGCTTTTTTAGGGTTTTATTATCCATGCAGAAAACTTAAAAGTAATAGTTTGCTTCTATTAATAATTTAGAATTACAATTACTGCTGAGATAATTCAGCTTCGGTATGCAATAGACAAGTCCAATTGTTATTTTCTTTTATCCAGGTAGAAGTGCAGGCACATTTCGCAGGTGCTTTTTGTTCCTCATCCGTTATTCCCAATTCTATCAAGTACGCTATTACAGCGGTATTTTCAGCAACTAATTGTGTTTTGATATCTGAAAAATTCAATACTTTTATTTTATCACCATCTCCTGAATCAAACATCTTTTTAAAATTGGCCTCATCTACACTATGCACTCCATTTTTGCCGGCTATTATACAAGGAAAACGAGTAAGTTTTTTTACCGTTTCATAGTCATGATCTTCCATTCCCTGCCAATATTTTTTTTCCAGTTCAATAATTTGCGTTTCCATAATCCTCTTTTTATTAATTAAACAGTTATACAAAGTTCAAATTAATATTAAAAGGCAGGAACATTTTTAACATAGATTTAATTAAGGAATGAAAGAAAGTAAGCCGTTTCTTCTTAGTGGTCTTCTCTTGCTTTTCATAAGAAACAATATGAGGAGCAGAACGATATGATTATTTAAATTTCTACAACAGCAACAAAATCTAAATAATAAATTTTATCTTTCCTAAATTTGTTCCCGTAACTGTAATGTTTTAATTTCTAACTTCTAACAAAAATGGATTTTCAGAATAGTGAATTTTCAAAAATAGAATCATTAAAATCAAAAAAAATAACTTTTATAGCAAAGGCTATAGGAGTATTTCTTTTTGTGAGTACAATTTTAGGAATAATTAATTTAGAGATAATCATTATTGAATCTGGAAAATTATCTGCTGAATTTAAAATTTCTTCTGTAATACTATCTGTAGTACTTCTTTCTTTTTTGGTATATTTCGTATTAAAGGATATAATTATTACCCGAAATAACAAAATTACCAAAGTAATAGTGGATCAAAATGGTTTACATCATTATAAAAATGAAACAATTATTGAATCCCTAACTTTTGAGTCTTTATACCCAAATCCCGACCTAAAAAATTATGATGTAGTTTTATCAGAGGGTGAAGATGTAGCTAATGATATTTGTGTATATTATTTGGATAGCTCTACGAATACAATAATTTATAAAGCTATTATATTTAAAACTCCATTTTCAATACGCAATGGAAAAGAATTAAAAAGACATTTCATAAAGGGTATTTTAAAGTTCCGATCTGATTTGGAAGTTTCACCAAAAGTTTTAGATTTATTACATTTAAAAAAATTATAAAATGCGTTTGCCCGCATTTCCAGAATTCAAAAAGCCGTTTCTATATAAAGAAACGGCTTTTTAAAAACTAAAAATCTATATTATTTTATTCCATCAATTCCACTATGTGTTGGCGTTACCTGTTTGATACTTCCGTCAGGATTAAACTCTAGTTTATCGATACAAACTTCACGGTGAAAACCACCGGCATCACCCATTTTTATTCCGGTTGGATAAGAAAAACGGTGATACGTAATATACCATTCATCTTTGTTCGGAATTTGTAAAACCGAATTATGACCCGTAGCATAAATTCCCTGATCCGGAATTCCCTGAATTACAATATTATTTGCCGGAATTTCAATTGGCCCTAAAGGTGATTTTGACGTTCCGTATCTAACTTTATAATTTGGACTTCTGGTATCATCTTCACTCCATAAAAAATAATAGGTTCCTTCTCTGAAAATGATATAAGTTCCTTCTCTGAAAGTTTTATCAACCTGAATTAATTTTGTACTTCCTTCTTTAATCGAAAGCATATCAGCATTTAATTCGGCTACAGCCATATAACCATTACCCCAATACAAATAACTTTTTCCTGTTTTCGGATCTCTAAATACATCCGGATCAATTTCCTGACCGCCCTTTACTCCATCTGGTCTTGTGCCTACAAGTGCTTTTCCACTATCAGTAAAAGGTCCGTTTGGATTATCTGATGATGCTACACCAATTTTTTGAGCAGCTGTGAAATAATAAAAATATTTGTATTTTCCCTTGATCTTTTTCTCAACAATGCAAGGCGCCCAGGCATTTCTGTTGGCCCAGGCCACATCTTTTCTAAGATCTACAATAATTCCTTCGTCTTTCCAGTCCGTCAAATTATCTGAAGAGAAAGTCTTGAAATAATTTCCTGACCATCCATCAAAACCATCGCTTGTTGGATAGATATAGTATTTTTTTGTTTTGTTTGAATATAAGATTTCCGGATCAGCGTAATAACCCTCTAAAACCGGGTTATTATTTATTTTTGGAAATTTATCCGGCATTCCCCATTTTGCAATCAGTTTCTTCAATTCAGAACGTGTGATAGGCAAAATAGTTCCGTGGCGGGGATTAAAATCCATCGAAATATCATTATCAATAACAGTGAAATTTTCTAAATCTTTACTTTTTGTAAACTGATATCTTCCTTTCGTGTAAACATCATACATTAAGATATAATCCTCCGAATTGTTTATCTTGAAAACGCTGGAACCTTCAACACCATCCTTTGTTTGTTGCAGATAATTGTCATTTTCTGTCCAATTTCCAGAAGTCAGATCCGTTGTTGTGGCTACTTTAATTCCTGCTTTTTCTGTTTCTGTTTTATAAAAAAGATGATAAATTCCGTCTTTCTCAATAATGTCACCGTCTATACAAGCGCTCTCCGATTTTGGAACAAATAATAATTTTGGAGTACTTTCTAAACCCGTAAAGTCTTTGTTTGCATAAGCGTAATAAATTTTATCCGGACCTCCTGCATATTGCAAACTAAAATAAATTAAATACTTTCCTGCTTTTGCATCGTAGATTGTCTGCGGTGCCCAAACTCTTTTTAAATTTTCATTTCCCGGAAAAGCAGTTTGGATATTTACAATACTGCTTTTCCAATTTACAAGATCGGTGCTTTTTAACAAGACCATTGCACGATTGCTGTCCCAGCCTTTTGAAGAGGTCATATCTGTCAAAACCATATAAAAAGTTTTGCCATCGTCTCCGCGTAAAATATGCGGATCCCGAACACCACCAGTCGAACTGATTACTTTGCTGTCTATAACTGGTTTGTTATTATTTAAATGATAATAATGATAACCATCTGCGCTAATGGCATATCGAACAGCCTCTTCTTCAACCTTATTTCCGGTGAAGTAAACAAATAAATAAGCCGTTAAATCCTTCTCTGCAATTACGGGCGGAGTTCCTTTTGTATTGTTGTTTTGTGCTTGTGAAAAAGTAAAGACCAATAAAAATAATACAATACTAAAATGTGTTTTCTTCATTATTTTTTTTCTTTTAATTGATACAAAACCGAACTGTGAGGTTTTAATTCTGCTGAAATTGCTGTTGAAGCAACTTTTAATTTCTCACCCGTCCACATATTCAAAGCTTCTATATTTCCTGAAATTCCTAAATCAGAAAAATTTACCGAAATAGTTTCTGAAGCTTTATCGGAGATATTAAACAAAGCCAGATAAATACTTCCGTCTTTAGGATTTTTTGAAGTCACCGCAATTTTTCCGTCTTTTTGGAAAAGCTGTTTTACATCGGTACTTTCATTGTGCATTTTCACCACTTCTTTATTCGTTAATAAGGATAATGTAAATGCATCATTACTTGGTAAATCTCCACCAAAAAACAATGGCGATTTAAAAATATTGAAGAAAGTAATTAAGGTATATTGTTCGTCTTTTGTTAAGCGTGTCATTCTGTCTTCGCCACGTTCTCCCCTAACCGAAATGCGTCCTAACGGAATCATATCGCAGTCTGGCCATGTTCCCGGTGCAATATGCGGATACCATTGTTCGCTTACCTTCATTAAATGTGTAATATGAGGCCAGGTGTCCCAGACATCATCAACCATACGCCACATATTGGCATGTTCTTTTACGTGAGAAGCTGCAGTTATAGGCGTTTCACCAGGAGAAGTACTCAATACGATTTTGCGTCCGCATTTGTCGATCGCATTTCTAATCAGGTTGATTTCGCCTTCGTGATACGGTCTTGACAAATCATCAATTTTGATAAAATCAACCCCCCAACTGGCATACAGTTCAAATATAGAATCATAATATTCCTGTGCTCCCGGCTTGTCTGCAACAATTGTATAATTGTCTTTTAGCCACTCGCACTGCAAGGCTGTAGTATAAATTTGATCTGCTGTTATTCCTTTTGCGCCTTTAATTGGCATTTTGTCTTCCACAGCTTTTTTAGGGATTCCGCGCATAATATGGATTCCGAATTTTAATCCCTTTTTATGAATATAATCTGCTAAAGGCTTAAATCCTTGTCCGTCTTTTGCTGATGGAAAACGATTTACGGCTGGCAAATATCTTCCATATTGATCGATTACATATCGTGGATCTGTTTGGTTGTATCCTCCTGCTTTATCATTTTCAACAAACCATCTAATGTCGACAACGATATATTCCCAACCGAATTTTTTCAGGTTTTTTGCCATATAATCGGCATTGGCTTTTACTTCGTGTTCTTCTACAGTCGGACCATAACAATCCCAGCTATTCCAGCCCATCGGCGGCGTTTGTGCCCATTGTTTGAATTCATTCTTTTTAAAAACTTTCGTCTGGGCATTAGAAGAAAACGATACGAAAACCAACCCCAAAATCAACGGAACTATATTTTTTATTTTCATCATGGTCTTAATAAGTGTTAATAGTACACTTCGAATATACTAAACTTTTCGTCATTAAATACAATTAACCTGTCTGCTAACCAAAACGCTGACAGGTTAATTGGCAATTTAAAAACGAACTAATATTTTGTGTGAATTAGCTCCGCTGGAACTAGCTTTCTTTGATAGACCTAACAGGTTGTTAAAACCTGTCAGGTCTCTTTGACGACGTATTTTGTTTTTTTTAGCCACAGATTAAATGATTAAAATGATTTTATATGTATTTCTAATCTTACTTCTTGCTTCTTACTTCTTGCTTCTTACTTCTTACTTCTTACTTCACATTCACATTCACATTAACTTCAACCGGTTTTAACCATTGACTTGTAAACGTAACTTTTATCGGCTGAGATGATTCTCCCGTTGCCTGTACATAAGCCGCAATATGGCCGTGATATACTCTTTGAATATTATCTGTATAATCTGTCATGTCGCTATTGTTTCCTGCTTCAAGTCCTAATAAAGTTCCCGGACCTGTAATTGTGCACGTAACTTCATTATCTGAAAGCATTACCGGAAGACCGTTTTGATCTTTTAGCTGCACCATAATTTTAGCCACACCTTTGTCTTTTGCAATGGTAATATTGGTATCAGCAATCGTTAATTCAACAGGTTGTTGTGTTGAAGTAATGGCATATCTGCTCACTTCCTTGTCGTCTTTGTTTAAACCAATTGCTTCTAATTTACCGGCAGCAAACGGAATATCCCAATAAATAATTCCTGTTTTTTCATCATAAGCTTTTGCTTCGCCAACTACTTTTCCGTTTAACTCTAAACGAGCTTTTGCAGCGTTTGTATAACACACAACGCGAATTTTTTCACCTTGAGTGTAATTCCAGATTGCCCACGCATCTTTCGAAATATCTTTTTCATTTTTTAAAGGATAAGTTCCGATGTAAGTCATTGGTTTATCAGACCATAAAGATTGACGGAAATACCCTCTCGGCTTGATAATTCCGGCAAAATCAACCAAACCGGAATAAAAACCTCTTGATGGCCATCTTCCTGATTCTCCTAAATAATCAATACCTGTCCAAAGGAATTGTCCAAAAATATGTTTGTTGTTTTTTACGGCCAGCCAAGGCTCCATATCGTGAACATTCTCGCTTCCGAAAATAACCCTGTTTGGATATTTCTCATGATCCGATTTATATTTGCTTTCTGTATAATTATATCCTGTAATATCTAACGCTCCAGGATATTCTGTTTCGTTAGACATTGCAACACCGGCCAAACCAGCCGTTGTCGGGCGGGATTTGTCGTATTTTTTTACGGCTGCAACCAGACGTTTTGCAATTACTCCAAGGCGCATGGCATCTGGTGCATCCTTTTTATAACCTCCGTAAGCCGCTTGTCCAAAACCGTCTTTTCCTTTGTCTAAAACGGGGTGCGAATAAGGATCATTTGGATAATCTACCTCGTTACCAATACTCCAGGCAAAAACCGAAAGATGGTTTCTGTCACGACGTACAAAATCTTCCAGATCTTTTTCTCCATAATCTGCAAAAATGTCAAACGAACCCTCGAATCCAGGTGTTCCGTAATTCCATCCCTCTAACCACTTGCGTTTTGGAAATTCCCATTCATCATACGCTTCGTTCAATACTAATAATCCTAATTCATCACATAATTCGTAAAAAACCGGTGCTTGTGGATTATGACTTGTACGAATGGCATTTACGCCAATTTCTTTTAATGTTTTCAATCTGGTTTCCCAAACTTCGCGAGGTACTGCAGAACCTAAAACTCCGGCATCATGATGCAAACAAACACCTTTCATCTTCATCCAGGTTCCATTTAAGGCAAAACCATTATTTGGATCGAAAGTGAACGTTCTAAAACCTGTTTTGGTAACCGTTTGGTCTATTTGTTTTCCATCTTTCAGGACGGTTGTTTTAAGCTGATATAAATTTGGATTATTGATGTCCCATAATTGCGGATTTGTGACATTTAATTTAGCTGCTATTTTACCGCTTTGATTGGCCGCAACCTCAACTTTATTAGACGCTTTTGCAACAGATTTTCCCTCTTTTGAAATCAATTCGTTCACCACAGTTAAAGTTGATTTTGCAGAAGATCCATTCTCAACCTCAACCTCAACATTTAAGGTTCCTTTTCCTTTTGTCACTTCAGGATATGCATAAACACCCCATTGTGCAATATGAACCGGATTTGCGTAAACTACCCAGACATTTCTATAAATTCCAGAACCTGTATACCATCTGGAATCAGCACTTTGACTGTGATCTACACGAACAGAAATTGTATTTTCTCCTCCGTATTTTACGAACTGAGTGGCATCATAAGCAAAAGAAATATATCCGTTTGGACGTTTTCCCAGCGAATGTCCGTTAATAAAAACTTCGCTTCTGTTGTAAACTCCTTCAAAATACAAATACACTTTTTCTCCAGCTTTGCTCTGCGGAATATTAATTGATTTTCTATACCAGGCAATACCGCCCGGCAAATAACCTGTACAGCTCGCCAGCGTTGGACTTAACTGTCCTTTTACGCTCCAGTCGTGAGGTACATTTACCGACTGCCATTTGCTGTCGTCAAAAGTGGTGTTTTTTGCATCTGAAATATCCTGAAGATTAAATTTCCAGTTGTCATTGATTTTTTTCGAATCTCCAAACGAAATCTGGCTGAATGCCGAGACACACGAAAAGAGTAAAACAGGTAATAAGATCTTTTTTGTAAACATTTTTTTCTAAGGTTCTAAGTTGCTAAGATTCTGAGGTTCTAAGCTTTCTAATTAATTTATTATTTCTTTGTTTCAAGTTTCAGGTTTCGTATAGAACTTGAAACCTGAAACTTGAAACTTCCTTAATATTCTAATTCTCCCACAAACGTTACGACTGATTTTGCAGGGATTTCCAGATTATCAATTTTCTGAGTATTGGTTCGTTTTAAATTTGAATTTTCTGAAGTTAGATAAGGCGTAACTTCGTTGTTTTTGATTGCTCCTTTTGATAAATCAAACTTGTATTTTTGAGATGATTTGCCACAATTTACTGCAACGACAATCAGTTTTTTGTTTGCTGTATCTTTGTAGGCTGTTAGCATCACATCATTTGCCGCATCGAGTTCATTTTGATTAGGAACATCAATCCTCAACATTCCCGGACGCACAAACAAAGAGTAATTTCCTAAAGCCCAAAGTAGTTTTGAATCGTGAAATTCGCCATCGTTTCTCACATAATCCGGTGTAGTTCCGCCTTTACTTTTTCCGTCATCCAGATAAATCAATCCGTCTTTGTAATCAACACGGGTTATAGAAGTCCACCATTGCCATGAAGCGGCATTGGCAACAGCAATGTCATTGTGAATCAAACGTGCTACGAATAAAGCGGTTTGCATTCCTAAATCTCTTCCTCCGCCTGAACCGCCAGGGATTTCAGCTTCGCCCGGATTTTCTAAAATGCAGTATTCAGATTGCCAATATTTTAATCCCGGATTTTGTTTCACATTGGCAGCGATCAATTTACGGCTTAAAACTTGTTTTTCTACTGGCCAGGTTGTAAAATAACTATGACCTAAAATTACATTTTTAACATTTGGAAATTTAGAAATATTTGTTTTTGTTTTTCCAAAGAAATAGTCAATCTGATTGTCACGGTTTTCTCCATTTACATTTTCATATAAATAATTGATTTGTGCGGCTTCAGCAATTACAATTTCGGTGCTCATTTTTTGAGCTTTGAGTTTTTCCGAAAGGGATTTGGTCAAATCATAAATTTCCTGATTGGTTGCCGGTGTTCCTTCCTGACTGTTAGTGTCGCCTTGTTTTGGCATCCATTCCCACTGCGGTTCATTTATCGGGCTTATATAATCGAATTTTATTCCTTCTTTTTTCTCTAGTCCCTGAACACTTTGAACTAAAAAATCGGCAAATTTTGGAATTGCGCCATCTTTTAGATTCAGTTTATTCTTTTGAGAGGCAAAAGATAATCCGTTATTTGTCATATAAACGGGCGGGCTATTGGTGAAAATCAGGAATTTTTCAACACCTCGTTTTTTAGCCGCCTGCAAAAACCATCGTTGGCCTTCTTGTTTTGAAAAATCATAAGTTCCATCTGCTTGCAGAAAAGATTCACTTCTTCTCCATTCGTCCGAAACTTTGCTTTTTTCACCTTGTTCTGCACTTCCTGCACCTAAATTAAATCTCCAGATCGAAAGCCCAATTCCTTTTGGATTTCCCTGTGCGTCTATTTCTTTGCTAAAAAGTAAATCGGCAATGGCATTTTTTTTCTGTTCCGGCCATTTACCCAGAAACTGGCATCTCCAGGCATCAGAACCTCCAAAACCATCCATGGTTTGTACAACATTATCTGTGCTAATGGTTACGGTTCGCTGTCCATAAGACAGCGAACTCATTACCAATAAAAGCGAGATATATATTTTTCTCATTTTTTTTATATTCTTTAAGTCTTATATAAACCCGACAGGTTTTAAAAACCTGTCGGGTTTGCTAATCTTTGTAGAGCTTCTCGCGGAGATCCCTTGTTCCTCTGGATCACATACTTTACTATTAATAGCTTTACCTTCAGGATTTTACGCAATATATTCATTATTTAAACCCAATGGCAAACATTGTGGTTATTTACCTTTGTCAAAGTTTAAAACTTTAACAAAGATTTGCGCATCGATTCTAAAACCTCTGAACCTTTGCGACTTTGAACCTCTGAACCTCTGAACCTTAATTACTTATAAGTTCCCACATAAGTTACAATTGACTTCGCAGGAATTGTAAAATTAGAAACATCTACAGCTGCACCTTTTTTCAAACTTAAAGTTTCAGAAGTCGTGTATGGCGTAAATTTATTATCTGCTAAACTTCCTCCCGTAAGATTTAATTTGTAGGCTTTCGCCGATTTGCTAATGTTAACCGCAACAACAACCAATTTCTTTGTGGCTGCATCTTTGTATGCCGTCACCATTACATCATTCACGGAAGTGGCATTATCTACACTCGGAATCTGAACTCTTACCATTCCCGGTTTTACGAAGAAAGAGAAGTTTCCTAAAGCCCAAAGCGTTTTGGAATCTCTAATGTATCCGTCGTTTTTGCAGTAATTTGCATCTCCCGCTCCGTTGCTTGCATTGTCATCCACATGAATTAATCCGTCTTTGTAATCACCACGGCTTATCGCTGTCCACCATTGCCATGACGTAACGCCACCAACAGCAATATCAGTACTGATAATACGGGCTGTCCAGAGTGCCAGCTGAATTCCTAAATCTCTTCCCGGACCTCCGCCTCCTGACAATTCTGATGTGCCAGGACTTTCTAAAACACAATATTCTGAAGACCATAAACTAACTGCACCAACTGACTGAATTCTTGAAGCCGCTTGTTGTCTTGACGAAACCAGTTCGTTCAAAGGCCAGGCCTGCCAGTAACTGTGTCCCGAAATGGTTTTCTTTACGTTTGATAATCCTGTTATTTTTTTAGCAGAATTTGCTGCAAAGAAATAATCAATTTGGTTGGATCTGCTTTCTTTGCCTGAAACGGTTTTATATAAAGATTCGTAAGCACCTGCTTCTCCCACAACAATTTGAGCCGTAAGCCCTTTTGACTGCAATTTTGGAGATAATATATTTACAAAACTGTAGATATTAGCATTGGTTGCAGGAGATCCTTCTTGTGCAGTTCCGTCCCACTCGTATTGCGGTTCGTTAAACGGACTCACATAATCGATTGTTAAACCTTGTTCTGTTTTTAATTTATCTAATGACGTTGCCCAGAAATCAGCCAGCTCCGGCATTTTTCCATCTTGCAAATTATAAAATTCTTTGATGCTGGCATGTGCTTTTCCGTTTTGAGTTAAATAAACCGGCGCACTGTTGGTAAAAGCTAATAATTTCTCAACACCACGTTCTTTTGCCGCTTTCATAAACCAAACCTGTCCGGCTTGTTTGCTCATATCATACGAAACTCCATCAGTTGTAAAACATTCTGTACGTCGCCATTCATCTGAAATATCGCTGGCATCGCCTTGTTCTGTACTTCCGGCTCCAAGATTAAAACGCCATAATGATAGTCCGATTCCTTTTGGGTTTCCATCAGCATCCAATTCTCTGCTGAAAAGCAAATCGGCCATTTTATTTCTTTTATCAGAAGGCCAGTTTTTTCCAATGAAATTACATTGCCAGGCATCAGAAGCGCCAAAACTTTCCATGGTTTGGAGATTCATATCCAGATTTACACTTAATTCTGCAATGGTGTTTTCAGCACCTGAATCATCTGATTTTTCAGAATCGCAACTAATCATAAAAAAGTTAGCGAAAAGCAAGCCTGCACATAACAGACTTACTTTTTTGTTATTTATAAATTTCATTAGTAACCAGGGTTTTGTTTGATTAATCCTCCACTTAAATCAATTTCCATTTGAGGTATTGGCCACAATAAATTTTTGGCAGGATTAAAATTGATTCCTTTATCCTGAGGTTCTCTCAAATTGGTAGTTTCGTACGGATCTGTAGAATTTAAATTGTATTGAACAAAAGTTCCGTTTGGTCCCATCAGGGTTTCAATAACCGGTTTTCCGGTAGTTGGGTCTTTTTCACGGCGGATATCGTACAGACGCAATCCTTCAAAAGCCAATTCTAAACGACGCTCTTTATAAATTTGGTTCAGTAGTGTCGGACCAGATAAACCTGTTTTCGGGTCTAATTTTACACGTGCTCTAATAATGTTAATATCCCCTAAAGCATCTCCTCCTGTATGGTAATTTGCCTCTGCTCTTGTCAGGTACATTTCAGCCAAACGAATCAACGGAATATTCAAAGGCAAATGTCCGTCTTTATTATCTAAAGCGCGACGTGTTGCTATCGGAATATAATATTTACGACAGATACGTCCTGATTTATTATCATTTAAACTGAATTTATGCGTTGGATTCAAAACCTCATCTCCATAAGCGGCTTCTCCCCATTTTGTAATAGTGCTTCTGCGACGAATTACATCATTTTCAGAAAGATAAGCATTTTCTAAATCACTTGTTGGCATACACCATCCCCAGCCATCCAGAACATCTGCAGCATCATTGCTTGGAAAATTTTTCTTATCTTCTCCTCTGGCACCTGCCAATGTTGGCAATGCAGAACCTAAAGTTTTGTTTTGTACATCAGAAGATTGTGCCTCTAAAATAGATTCAACACCATTGTGATTGTTTACATTCCAAATGTTCAGGAAATCAGCTTCTAATGCGAAAGGACCTTCTGTGATGACTTTGTTGGAATATTGTTTGGCTTCTGCCCATTTTTCCTGAAATAAAGAAACACGCGCCAATAAAGCATAAGCTGCCCATTTGTTTATTCTTCCGCTTCTGTTTACCGGAATAGTTTCCAGTTTTGCAGCAGACTCTTTAAGATCCGCTTCAATCTGAGCATACACTTCTGCAGCAGAACTGCGCTCTAATTTTAAATCACCAGTTCCTAATGATGTTGTATAAAGTGGAACTCCTCCAAAAAGGTTTACCAGTTCATAATAACAATAGGCACGAACAAATAGAGATTCTCCCATATATTGATTCTTCTGTAACTCAGTAATTGGTGCTTCAGCCATTTTCTCCAAACCAATATTTGCCGACTGAATGGTATAGAAATGCGCTGTATAACTGCTGTTCATATCTCCCATATTATCCGGCGAAATAATGTATTGAGAACTTGGTCGGTGCGCACTGTTGTCCTGACCTGTATTACCCATCCAGGCATCATCTGTTGCCATTTCGTTGGTAACTCTTGGTGCAACTAATACCCACCAGTCATTGGTCACTAACAACCTGCGTGTTAATTCGTTGGTATAATTTTCACATTCCTGTGCCGTTTGAAAGTAGTTTTCCAGAGTTTGCTTTCCTCTTTCGTCTTTTTCAATAAAATCAGAGCAGGAAACTGCAACTGCAGCTAAAGCTATTATTGATAAAATTATTTTTTTCATGTTCGTTTTTATTAAAATGCTACATTAAGACCCATCAAAATTGTTGGCTGTACCGGATAGTTCCATTCTCCAAAACCTGCTCCTTTTACTCTGTCGCCCTTTTCCGGATCTCCCCCTGCAACTTCAGGATCAACTCCTGTGTATTTTGTCCAGGTCCATAAATTCTGGCCCGATAAAGAAATTCTAAGTTTGTCTAATCCGAATTTATTATAGAATGAAAATCCTAACTGTAAGTTTTTCATACGTACATAAGAACCATCTTCTACATATAAAGAAGAAAATTTAGTGTAGTTCTCATTATTATCATCTTTAGACAAACGAGGAATAGAATTAGAAGTTCCTTCTCCGTGCCAAGCTTTTTGGTCTAATCCACTTACTTTGTTGGTTAAACTTGCACCATTGTATAAATCTGAAATAGTTGTATTGACTATATCATTTCCGATACTGGAATAGAAATTAGCAACCAAATCAAATTGTTTGTAAGCAAAATTCAAATTCAGTCCGATGTTGTAATCCGCCCATGGAGAACCAATTTTAGTACGGTCTTTATCGTCTAATTTTCCGTCTCCGTTAACATCTTTAAAACGAATATCTCCTTCTTTTGCATAAGGTTGTAATTTAGTTCCGTGCTCATCGGTATGAGAATTTAATTCCGTTTGATTTTGGAATAAACCATCAGCAACGTATCCGTAGAAATAACCTGGTTCATCTCCTTTTACCGTCACACTTCTGTTATTAGCTCCGTACAATTTTTCATCGCTAGAAGATAAAGACAACATCTCGACATCTACCGTTGTAAAAGTTACATCGGCCCCATAAGAGAAATCCCCTTTTTTATCTTTATAAGAAATCAGCAAATCGATACCACTGGATTGCATAGAACCTACGTTTGTCCAGATTGTGGCATTTTCAGGAAATCCGCTATAAGCTGGAAATTGCTTTAAGAATAACATATCATTTGTTTTTTTCTGATAATATTCTAATGATCCTGAAAGCTTATTTTTCCATAATCCGAAATCGATTCCAAAACTCATATCTTCAACAGTTTCCCATTTAATATCTTTATTGGCCATAGAAGAAGGAAAGGAAGTATCACCCACAACATCTCCGATAGGGTAAAATCCTTGCCCGATGTTGGACTGATACACTTGCGTTGGCAATCCCTGATTTCCTACTTTACCCCAACCTGCTCTAAATCTAAGATCGCTTAAAACATCTTTGGTAGATTCCATAAATCCTTCGTTCAAAATTCTCCATGAAACAGAAGCCGAAGGGAAATTTGCCCATTTATTGTTCGTCATGAATTTAGAAGAACCGTCACGTCTGAAAGTTCCCGTGAAATAATATTTATTGTCGTAGTTATAAGAAAAACGGGAAATATAAGACATCAGTGAACTTGACCAGCTGTTACCTTTACTATCACGGTTTTTAGTTGCTGCATTTACCTCTCTCATTAAATCTGAGTTATTAGGCACACCTTCTCCGTAACCCCAAACATCATTGCCATTATACTCTTCCATTGTATTACCAACCATCAGCGAAGCATTGTGTTTTTCTGCAAATGTTTTAGAATAAGTAATTGTATTTTGCCAAGTCCAGTCTGCATTGGTTGTAGCCCATCTTTCCACTTTATTTATTTCTTCTTTTTCGTGTGCAGCATCAATGATAAAATCGGGTCTGAACCTGCTTCTAACTTTATCTCCTACTTCGATAGAAGCCTGTGTACGAAATACCAAACCTTTAATTGGAGTATATTGTAAATATCCGTTTGTATTTAAGTTATATTGATCTGTATAGTCATCATATCGCTTTACACCTGCAACCGGATTCCATACATACGAAGGCGAGCGTGCGTAAATGCTGTATTCGTTTTCACTTCCTGTTAACTGATCTGCCGGTTTGTAAATTGGCGTAATCGGGTCAATTTTATCAAAATCTGCCCAGTTTGTAGGTTGACCATAAGTTTCATAACGTGGATTTAAAGTGATTCCTGCAGAAAATTTATCAGAGAATTTAAAATCATTCGCTATTCTTAGCGTAATTCTTTCCCACCCCCCTACTTCATAAATAGATTCTGCATCATAGTAGTTCATACTGATTGCATAAGTATGTTTTTCAGAACCACCACTCACTCCTAAAGAGGCATTTGTAACGGGAGATCCACTTTTAATTCCGGCCTTCCACCAATCTGTCGTTTTTCCTCTGTATTGAGAGGGATTTGGCAAATAATCTGCATAACCTGAATTGTTGTATGCTTTGTTCATGATCGTTGCATATCCTTCGGCATCTGCCATATGATAGGGATTGTTCATAAGCTGCATTCCTGAACTTATATCAAAGTTGAATCTTGTCTGACCTACTTTTCCTTTTTTGGTAGTGATCAGAATAACTCCGTTAGAAGCACGTGAACCGTAAATAGCACTTGCAGAAGCATCTTTTAAAACCTCCATCGATTCAATTTCATTTGGGCTCAAAAAGTTTATACTGGTTCCCATCGGAATACCATCTACGACATAAAGCGGAGAAGTATCCAGATTTAACGTAGAAATACCACGAATCAAAACTCTTGGCTGTGCACCAGGACCTCCTTGTCCAGTTACCTGAACCCCGGAAACTTTTCCTTGCAATGATTCAGTCACATTACCTACTGTCATGGTTTGGAGTTCTTTTCCTTTAATAGAAGAAATAGAACTCGTTACATCGCTCTTTTTTACAGCGGCGTAACCTACAACGACAATCTCATCCAGTGTCTGGCTTGACTCCTCAAGCACAACATCAAAAGTCGTTTTATCGCCAACCTGAATTGTTTTGTTAGAAAAACCAACAAATGAGAATTCAATTTGAGCATTTTTATTGGGTACACTGATAGAAAAGTTTCCATCAAAATCTGTTGATGTTGTTGTTGATGTTCCTTTTACTGCCAGATTAACTCCGGGAATTGGCACATTGCCTTTATCCTTAACAGTTCCTTTTACCGTTATTTGCCCAAATGTCGCGGCGGTGCACAACATGGTGATAAATAACCATATAAATTTATATTTCATATTAATCTATTTTTTTATTAATGCTAAAACTTAAGTTCGAGCAAACTATTTTTTTGTGATAAAGACTCTTTCCAATTCTGTATCCAGTACAACTTTGTATACTCCCGGAGCAGCTGGATATTTTGCATTTCCATTTTCACCCGGTGACATTGTAGCGATACCATTTTTGATTAATCTCCATGACGGACTCCACCATTGACCTGTAAAAGTGGCTTCCATTTGTCCTGTCAAAGTGTATTCACCAACTAATTGATAGGCATTATTGGGGTTATTTGCCAAATGCAATCCGGTTTGTGTCCAGGCTGTCCATGTATCCCAGTCTGCACCCTGAATTCCTCCTCCGCATACGCTCACAAACGGTCTTCTTAAAGCTTCGTCATCACTCCATAATCCATTGGCAACATCTGCCCAAACTTTACTTGAAGGTGTATATTTAGTTGCTGTATAAACTAGTGTATTCGGATTTACCTTTATGTTGTAATATCCTTTTGTTGGTAAAATAATTGGAGTTGAAGCTACGTCATCTACCAATCCGCCAGCTGCATTTAATCCGAAACAATGTGGGGCAAAGTCGGCTTCCTGACCTAAGAAATAAATTTCTTTATTGTCTTTATCAGCATAATATTTAAACTCAAAATCCTGTCCGTTTTTGTCGTGGAAATACATCGGTACACCCACAGCATCAGTAGTCAGGTTAGTGCCTTTTGGCTGATCACATAAATAAAGGGCAGGATATTCGTTTGTTGCCACAATATTGATATTTAAAGATCCTGTATTCGGAATCGCAAATTTATCTTTGGCTGTAATTGTCAATACATAATTTGCTGCAGTTACAGGCAAAGTATACGTTTTATTGAAAGTATAAGATTGAGGCGAATCCGTTAGCTGAATCGTTTCGTCAATGCCTAAAGCCTCACATTTTACCTGAACATAATCTATTCCCGAATCATCGTTTACCACAAAATTTACTGGCATTTCATTGCTTGTTGACAATAAAATAACAGCTCCTTCTTTTGGCGTAATCATGGTTATTGCCGGTGCAGCAAATTCTCCATCCAGACGTAAATTGATCTCTTCGTCAATGGCATTTCCTGAAACATCTGTTATTGTTAATTTAATTTTGAAAGATTCTGAAGTTCCCCTGTTTGAAGGTACTTCAAAAAAATAGCTTAAATCATATGATTCAAGTAATGGGTCACTTGCAAACGTGATCATTTTATCTAAGGATAATTCAGGAATTTGAATTCTCACACTTTTTAGTCCTAAATCGTCATTAAGCGCAGCTTTAATTTCGAATTTTCTGTTTGGTGCTCCATAAATTTCCTTTGTTGTTACTACAACCGTAGGATCATCAGAAGAAGGATAACCAGTTTCGTTATTTTGACATCCGGTAATAAGGACGGCAAAAAGGGCAAGAAAAAATAAAAATACATTTTTTTTCATTTCTTTGATTTTAAGGTTAGGTTAGTTAGTTTGTTTTATGCTAAAAAAATTGTTTGTTGAAGATGAGATAAACTCATTTTTGAAGAGCATCTAAATTGTCTTTCAATGATAAAGAAATAAGACAATAAAGTAATGGTGTGGTTTTTTGTCATTCTAGTAAAGTTTGGTTAATATTCTTTTTTTTATTTTTTTCTTCTAAAACGTATAAGTGCAAAGAAATATTTAATACAGACTTCTAAGGAGGGGTAAAATGGAAAAAAAAGGAGGTCAAAATGGCAATTTACCGTTATTTTGGATTTAAAATTAACAAGTACAAAAAAATAACAAGTTATTTTTCAATAATTCGTAATTAATAAATAATCTTCAATCTAGAACTACAACGTTTGATTTTTTGAAAAATTTATACTCTTCTGTACAAAAAAACAAAAGAGTATTCAAAAAAATAAAAACACAAAGGATTGTTATTTGATGATATTCAAATCAGAATTAAACGAATTTTTATACTTTTTAATATATTCTGAAGGTGTCATTCCGAAGAGTTTCACGAACTGCTGTCTGAAATATTTTGGATCTTCAAAACCAACTTCTGCACTTGCCTGCGCAATATTCATATCTTCTGTCAACATTAACATCGCCGCTCTTCGAATTCGTAGAGAACGAATAAAAGCATTTAAAGTCTGTCCTGAAATGATCTTGATTTTGGTATAAAGTGTTCTATGGCTCATTCCCATTTCGAGTGCAAAATTTTTAATCGTAAAATCTTTTTTATGAATATTGGCTTCGACAATATCAATACACTTTTTCAGGATTTCCTGATATTCAACCGGAACTTTTTGTGCGTTTTCCCTAAGTGTTATACTATTCAGGAAATAAGTTCGAAGATTACTTCTGTTTCGCAATAATGACTCCACACGTGCTACGAGTATATCATCATCAAACGGTTTTGTAATATAATCATCCGCACCATCTGTGATTCCCTGTAAATGCGTTTCCGGGTTTTTAGAGGCCGTTAATAAAATAACAGGAATATGAGATAAACTGTCACTTTCTTTTATTTTTCGGCATAATTCGAGACCGTCCATATGTTCCATCGTGATATCGCTGATAACCAGATCAGGCATATGTTTTTTAGTCATCTTCAAGCCCTCTTCTCCATTTTCAGCATTATAAACGATGTAGTTTTTAGAAAATAATTTGATCAGATAGGCCCTAATTTCTGCATTATCATCGATTATTAAAACGGTACGCTTATCAGTAAGCATAATTTTCTGAAAATCACTTTCTGAAACCGTATTATTTAAAGACTGCTTATTTTCTTCAGAATCATCAATGATCAATTCATCAAACAACTGGCTTCTTGTTGCAACAACATCCGTAATTTCAATATCTTCAAAATGACTGTTTCCTTTAAGGAACGTCAAAGTAAAAGTGCTTCCTTTTCCTGGTTCACTGCTGCAGCTTACTGTTCCTTTATGTTTGTTTACAAAATATTTCACAATATAAAGTCCAATTCCAAAACCTGTTCCAACAGACACTTTTGAGTTGATCTGTTTGAATTTTTCAAAAATAACGTCAATATCTTTCTTTTCAATTCCATCGCCACTATCTGAAATTTCCAGGATAACTTCCTTTTTATTTTCAGAAAGTTTCAGATTAATTTCCCCTCCAATTGGCGTGTATTTAAAAGCATTTGACATTAAATTAAATAAGGAAATTTCTATTTTTTCATAATCTCCAATAATTTCAATATCATGTTTCGGGATATAAAATTTATAAGTAATATTTTTCTCTTTTGCCTGATTTACGAAGCACTGATACACTTCATTGCAAAGATTATTTACATTTATATTTGATAATCGGAGCGAATCAGCGTCATTTTCGGCTTTTCGAAAAAGAAGCAGCTGATCTACCAAACTTAAAAGCCTGCGGGCATTTCGATGTGCAATTGCCAAATCGCTTCCTGAAGAACCATTTTGAACACTTTCTTTCTGAACTGCTTTTTTGAGCGGATTTATAATTAGCGAAAGCGGCGTTCTAAACTCATGCGAGATATACGTAAACATCGACGATTGTTTTTCTGCAACTTCCTTTTCTTTCTTGCTTTCCAGCTCGGCTATTTTTACTTTATATTTTAGTTTTTCCTTGTTTTTATGATATTCCAAATAAGCAAAAAGAATCCCTGCCAGAGCCAATAAATACAAAGTATATGCCCACCATGTTCTGTACCATGGCGGTAAAATTTCGATTGTTACAAGGCTTATTTCTTTATTCCAACCTCCTTTAAAATTCGTAGTTTTTACTTTAAAAATATATTTTCCCTCCGTTAATCTGGCATAATTTGCTTTTCGGGCCTGACCCACATAATTCCACTGTGCATCCCAGCCTTCTAAATAATACGCATAATTTATTTTGTCGGCATTATTGTAATCTAAGGCAACAAACTCCAGCGATAAAGTGGTTTGGTCGTAAGGCAGACTTACTTCTTTTATTTTGCCCGATTCCCATTTAGATACCAAATCATTTTTGCTTTCTTCAATAGGCTGATTGTTTACGTAAAAATCGGTCAGCAATAAATTATTCTGCTGATTGAATCCTTTGATTGCTTCGGGAAAAAAGATATTAAAACCGTTAATTCCGCCAAATAAAAATTCGCCTGTAGATAATTTAAGTCCCGCGTTAAAACTGAACTGATTGCTTTGTAAACCATCATTTACAGAGAAATTACGGAAGGTTTTTCTTTTTTTATCGAATCGACAAACGCCATTATACGTACTCATCCAAAGATTGCCCTCCTTATCTTCGAGCATTCTTAAAATAGTATTCGAAGGCAAACCATCATCTGTAGTTAATCTTTTAAAAGTATTTGTTTTTCGGTCGAACAATAATAATCCACCTTCCTGGGTTCCCAGCCATAGATTTTTATCCTTGTCTTCATGAATACATCTTATAGGATTCCCGATATTCGTTTTAGTGATTTTTCTGGTATTTTTTTCCAATGAAAACAGACTTGTATAATTTCCGCCCCAAAGTTTTCCGTCGCTCGTTTCGGTCAAACTTTGTAAATTGGTAATCGATTTATCAAAAAGGACAAAAATGTTTTTTGGTCTGTCAAAAAGATACAATGAACCTTCGTTTGTAGCGCTGGCCCAAATATTTGATTTTGAATCTTTGTAAACCAGCCAAATTTTCTTCTCGATTTGTTTGGTGAAAGGATTAAAACAAGAATATTGCGTAACTGAATTATTTTTTGGATTGATTTTGTTTACTCCCCCATTCCAAGTCGATAGCCAAATTTCATTGTTATTATCACGTACAATTCCTGTAATAAAAGGACTCGAAAGCTTGTTGCTATAATTGGTGTACGTATTGTTTTTTCGGTTCCAGTATTTCAATCCTGCACCATCTGTTCCAACCCATAAATTTTTCTTTTCATCTTCACAAAAAGATAAAATAAAATTCTCTGCCGGATTTGTGGCGTTATAACGAATGCTTTTAAAATATTTAGGTGTGCTGCTGAGCATACTTATACCACCGCGCAAGGAACCAAACCATTTATTTCCTGCTTTGTCTTCGTATAAACTCCAGACTGAGTTACTTTTGGCCAGTTGTACACCATTTATAACATTATATGGAATTGCTTTTTTATTTGTTCCGATGATTTTGTAGATGCCACAACCGTCTGTAGAAATCCAGATTTCGTTTTTTTTATCCAGAAGAATATCGGTAACGCTGCATTTATTCGAAAAATAATTCTCAGAAAGTGTTTCCGATTGGGTATTAAAGAGAAAAATACCTTCATCAGTTCCCAGCCAAAGATTTCCATCAGAAGCCAGTTTCATTGATTTCACTTCTTTAGAAAACGGAAAAACTACCTTTAAGCTTTTTGATTTGTAATTGTAACTGCAGATGCCAATATTTCGCACATGAATCCAGCAACGTCCCTTTTTTCTATCATCCTGAATCGCAATCGCATCATAATTATTAATACTGATGTTGTTGCCTAAAACTTTAAGCGGAATTTGTTTTCCGACGAAAGAACCGTTCTCAAAAGCGATTAAACCTAAATTCTGAGAAGCGACCAAAACCAAATCATCAGACACGGATCGCATCTGGTGAATAATATCTTTTAGAACTTTATTTTTTTTGTTTGAAGAGGTAAATTCTACAGGATGAAATGTTGCTGTCGTTTTATTGTAAATGCAAATGCCATTGGAACCTCCAACCCAAATGTTTTTTTGGGAATCGCCTTCGATATTATAAATCGTATTAAAGAGTAATGATTTTTTATCGTTGATTCTGTTGCGGAAAACTTTAAAATTATAGCCATCATAGCGGTTCAGTCCGTCGTAAGTTCCAAACCAAAGATAACCGTCACTATCCTGAAAAATGGTAGTTACCGAATTATTAGACAGACCATCAGAAATATCAAGAAATTTTATAGGATTATCTTGTGTAAAACCTACAGAAGAAAAACCTATTAAAAAAAGAAGATGTAAAACAAAATACTTCAAAATAAAATGTTTTTGCCAGGTGTAAAAAGTACAATTATAAGTTAATTTTATAGATATTTCATAAAAATGAGCATATAAAAATTAATATACTTCTTTACTTATACCATTTCATCAGTAATCTACATTTTTAATAAAATTATACCTGCAAAAAAGCATCCGTGTACTACTTATTATTTATAATTCTACAATCATGTTTTTAATTTGCTCCAGGAGCTTTTGCAGTTAAAATACTAACGGCAAAGGCAAAATCTATTCTTATGCTATATCACAACGCATTGTTGTCAATATTTGCTTAAACCCAGCCTTTTCATAAGCTCTGATTGCTGCTTCGTTCTCAGAATAAACTTCCAGTCTAACCTCGGTTATTCCATGAGACAGAACCCATTTTTTAAGATCATCAAGTAATAGATTATTCAAGCCTTTTCCTCTAAATTCCGGGCTTACATACATGAAACCAAGATATCCGAATAATTCATGATTTTGATACGGTTTTGCTGCTCGGATCTGGGCATATCCGCAACCAATAATTTGATTATTATAGTCAATAACAAGAAGTTCTGTTTTCTCATCAGGTATAAATTCTTCTATGTTATAATAGAATATTTTCCCTTCTTTAAGTGTTGGGTCAAAAGGTCGCTCTGCGGCAACAAGAAATTGTAGAAATTCTGCTAATTGGGGTAAATCGGCAGTCGTGGCGCATCTGATAGCTATGTCTTTAATATTTACATCCATATTTCAAATATACAAAAAATGATTTTTGAAATAAATTAAGAAATACTCGAAATTGACACTTTCGTAAATCCTTATTTTTGATAAAAAACTCCTCCTTTTCCTTTTGTACTCAATACCGTATTGCGTAAATAGTCATTTTAATTTTACTTTATCATAATCTTTAATTAAAAACGATTAAAACAAAAAGAGACGACCCACTGGTCGTCTCTTTTACTATCAAGTAATATCCTAATTTTTAAAGTTCTGACTTTAAATTCATTCTACCTTTCTGAAGCCCTTTGCCAGTTACTTCCAATTGTATTGCACCTGCAGTTTTAACTGCTTTAACCAAAACAACCAATTTACCGCTGAAAAGCTTCATTTTATCTTCGTGGAATATTTCCAGAGATGTGGCATCACCATTGCACGCTGCTCTGTATGTTGCTGCGCCCGTTACCTTAAATTGCAATTCATTAACTGCTGTAGGACATGGAATTCCGTTTTTATCTACAACCGAAACCGTTACAAAAGAAATATCATCGCCATCAGCTTTGATAACTTTACGATCGGCTTCGAGAATGATTTTATACGGATCTCCGGCGGTTTTAACCTCGCTTTCGGCAGCTATTTTTCCATTAGAATCAAATGCCACAACTTTTACCGTTCCAGGCTCATACTTTATATCATTCCACATTAAACGATAACGGTTTTGAGGAGTGGAATTGTTTTTTTTCTGAACGCCCATACTTTTTCCATTTACAAAAAGTTCCGCACTGTCATAATTTGTATAAACAAAAACCGGAGTAATTTCTCCTTCTCTTCCTTTCCAGTTCCAATGTGGCAAGATATGAAGCGTTTTATCCTCCTTATTCCATCTGCTTCTGTACAAATAAAAACGATCTTTGGGAAGTCCTGCTAAATCTGAAATTCCGAAATAAGAACTTCTTGACGGCCATTTTTCATCATAAGGCGTTGGTTCTCCTAAATAATCAAAACCAGTCCAGACAAATTCGCCAATAACCCACGGTTTATCATCCTGCAACACAAAATCTTCATCAGGAACATTTGACCAGCTGCAAGCTTCGAGATCATAAGACGAACATTGAAGATCATCGTATTGTTTCTCTTTTTGCTGTACAACAGGAAATTTATAAATTCCTCTTGAACTCACCGTTGAAGCCGTTTCTGAACCCAAAATAAATCCTTGTGGAAATGATTTATAAGCTTCTTCATAAAGATGAACTCTGTAATTCAGTCCCGGTACATCTAACAATGACCCAAAACCGGATGCCATAGTTTGTTTTACCTGATCCATTCCCACAGTTACCGGGCGCGACGGATCTTCTCTATGAAAAATATCCTGTAAAAATTTGGCTCTTGTCAAACCTTCCGCTCCATATTGATCCGGAACTTCGTTCCCTGAACTCCACATTACAATACACGGATGATTGCGTGTGGCTCTTACTAAATTTACAATGTCTTTTTCTGCATATTCTTCAAAAAAGCGATGGTAACCATTTTGTACTTTTGGCTTTGCCCATTCATCAAAACTTTCTGCGAGAAACATAAAACCCATTTCGTCAGCCAATTCAAGCTGTTCAAAAGAAGGCATATTATGAGAACTGCGAATCGCATTGCATCCCATATCTTTCAGAATCGTAAGTTGTCTTCGAAGTGCTGCTTTGTTTACCGCAGCACCAAGCGGACCAAGATCATGATGCAGACAAACGCCTTTAAATTTTGTTACTTTTCCGTTAAGGCTAAATCCTTTATTGGCTTCGTATTTAATAGATCTGATCCCGAATTTTATACTTTGTTCGTCTTTTAAAGTTCCGTCAGCTGTGTATAATTTGGTAATGGCCGTATACAAATAAGGCGTTTCAGGACTCCACAAGTGAGGCTTGGAAACAGAAATGGTTTGATGAAACTTTCCATCTTTCATTTCAGTCTCTTTCTGTGTTGCCACTATATTATTCTCTGCATCTTTTATTTGCGTTTGCATTGACAGATTACTGCCATTGATTTCGGCTTTAATGTCAACAACAGCAGTATTTTCATTGATGTTTGGAGTTGTAATAAAAGTTCCCCATTGTACAAAATTTTCTTCTTCTTTTACTACAATACTTACTTTTCTGTATAAACCAGCTCCCGGATACCATCTTGAAGAAAATGGCATATTGGTCAATTTTACTGCCAATACATTTTCTGATCCCGGAATAAGATCTTTGGAAATATCAATATAAAAATAACTATAGCCATAACCCCACTCTCCTATTTTTTTTCCATTTAAAAAAACCTGAGGTTCACTCATGGCGCCTTCAAAAATAAGAAGTGCTTTTTTCCCTTTTTTAAACTCAGGAATCGAAAATGTATTGCGATACCAGCCTGTACCAATATGCGGAAGCGCACCTGTACGACCTGTTTTTTCGGTAGGCACTTTTTCTCCGTTTTGTTCAATTGCCGAAACTTGTTTGTCCCATTCTTTATCAAAAGGTCCGTAAATGGCCCAATCGTGCGGTACACTCACTTTTTCCCATTTCGAAGCATCAAAATTTACAGAGAAAGCATCTTCTTTTACTGCTGCAGAAAAGCGCCAGTTATCTTTTAAAACAACTGTAGTGGATTGTGACATTATTTTTCCAGACGAAAAAATCAGCAGAAATAATGATAATATTGATTTAAAAATTAATTTCATTTTTTGTTTTATTTTTTCACCATTAAGATATTAGATAAACAGTTAGAGCGCAATTATATTTAACACATAGAAACATAGAAGTATTGAACTCAAGAAAGGCATTTCACTTGCATTAACAAACATAGCTATGTGTGAGAAACTAGTTTCTTTCTATAATCTTTTTCAAAAACATAAAATCTATGTTTCTATGTGTTTATTTTTTTTTATACATTACTCGCAACAGGTTAAGATCATTTAGCTTTATGAACTTAATATCTTAATGGTAAAATTTAATTTCTAATTTTTAATTTTTGAAAGCATCCAATGCTGGTGAAGGTTTTCCGTCAGAAAGCCAAGCGTTAAGTTGATAACCACTCCAGCTTTTTTCACCTTGAGGTTCCCAATAAATAACGCCTAAACCTTTATGATCAGGTACGCTTTTTACCGCTTTTATAGTCGCTTCCAGCATTTCTTTGGTGTTTTGTACTTGTTCAAAATCACCTCCGACTTCAACCACCATAACCTCTTTATTGTATCTCGAAGCCATATCTTTTAGATTATTTTCTAAATCTAAAATAGTACTTTGATAATCGGTTTTGATCCAATACGGATAATACGATAAACCAATTACATCGTATTTTACTTTATTTTCAGTGGCTTTATCAAAAAACCATCTGAATTTTTCACTTTTATTTCCTTCATCTAAATGAACAATAACTTTAATTTTTGGGTCAATGGCTTTTGTCGCCTCGTATCCTTTATTAAGTAATTGTGCCAGCTGATTAAAATTATCTGTATGTCCTTCTGGCCAAAGCATACCACTTGGAATTTCATTTCCAACCTGAACCCATTCCGGCGTCACTCCTGCTTTTTTCAACAGTTGCAAAACGTCGTAAGTGTGCTGATAAACATCGGTTAACAATTCCGGAAAAGAATGTTTTGCCCATGCTGCAGGTTTATTTTGTTTTCCGGGATCTGCCCAGGAATCGCTGTAATGAAAATCGATCATAATACGCATTCCCATTTTTTGCGCGCGAACCGCCATAACAACTGTTTCTTGGGGACTGCAGTGTCCGCTGGCTTTATCATTATTGGGGTTTACCCAAACGCGCAAACGAATGGTGTTTATTCCCCGGTCTTTTAATAATTGCAGACAGTCTTTTTCAGAACCGTCTGCATCATAAAATTTATAACCTGTTGCTTCCATTTGTGGCAGCCAGCCTATATCTGCTCCTTTCGAAAAAGAATATTCTTCACTTACCATTTTAGATTTGCATGAAGCAAACAGAACGGCAATTATCATTAAAAGAGATATAATTTTAAGTAATTTTTTCATATTTTTAATCTTTACTGAAAGCTTGCATTACGGATAAGGCATTGTTATCAAAACTATATAAAGCCTGATTTTCGAATGTAGAACCACTTGTTGATTGTTGTCCTTTAAAAGCAACCCATTCGCCTCCCCAATACGCAAATCCTTGTCCAAATTGAGATGCTTTTACTATGTTTTTAATATCCATAACAAAAGTTCTTTGTCCCGCCGGAGTTGCCGAATATCCCGGTACCAACTGATCGTTTGTTCCTACAATATTGTTAGTCTGATCATTATGTAATAAGGTAAAAGGATAAGCGGTTTCTGCAATCAGGATTTTTTTGCTGAATTTTTTCCCTAAAGCATCAATTGTATTTTTTACTACTCCTAAATCTTTACCGTGCCAAACAGGATAATACGACAAGCCGATATAGTCATAATCAACACTTTTCATTTTATTAAAAAACCAATCTGTATCTCCTCCGTTTACACCTGCATAATGAATCATTATTTTGGTGTTTGGTGCTTTACTGCGAATCGTTGCGCTGGCTGCACTTAACAAAGCGATACATTGCTGCTCGTTACTGATTAGATTTCCTTGTGGCCATAATAATCCACTATTGATTTCATTACCAATTTGAATAATATCCGGATTAATTTCTGTAATTATTGTTGCTGTATAATCGGTAACAGCTGTTTTCAATTCGGTAAAAGATAAATTTTCCCATTCTTTGGGAGTGGTCTGTATTGCAGGATCGGCCCAATTATCAGAATAATGAACCGTAAGCCAAACTCTCAAGCCGGCTTGCCTTGCTTTTTGAGCCAATTGTTTTACTTCGCTTAAACCTGAACGACCGTTTACAGGGTTTTTCCATAAACGCATTCGGACTGTATTACAACCTGCATTTTTAAGTGTTGTAAGCATTTCTTCGGCTTTGCCATTTGTGTAAAATTTAGTTCCTAAAGATTCCATTTGAGGAAGAAAGGAAACATCTGATGCTCTGATAAAAGTATCACTCGCATCTGGTGGGTTAACTGCTTCTGCCTCCGTAGCATCATTAGATGAGCACGAAAACTGAATTGCCGTTATAGCAAGTAACCCAAGAATTTTTATATATTTTTTCATGAGATGAGTTATAATGATTGTATTTTGAATTGTAAAATAAGTTTCTTTTAATGTTAAAGAAGAAGCCTCAAAATAAGCCGAGGCTTCTCTTATTTTTTAATTCAATTATGGAGTTGGTATGAATGTGTAACGTCCATCTAAGTCATTGAACCAGATTTCATATTTTCCAGCTTCAACAATAATATCTCCGCCATTATCTCCCCAACTTACATCCCAGCTATTATTTGCTTTAAATTTCATTTTTCCGGCTTGCAAAGTTTGAGTAACTTTCCAGATATGTCCATCAAAATCAGATTTTACTAAAGGAACATCCATATTCCATCCAGCGTCATCGCCTGTTAGTACAGATCCTGTCAAAGTAATTGTCGAATACGTTGTCATTGGTCCTGTATAAGGCTCAATTTTATAAGTTAGTTCTTCAAGATTAATTTCAAAACTATAATAACCTGAAGCTGTCGTTGGAAACACACCCGGATCAGTATCGCTTTCTGTCGCTCTGTATTGTACCGCTGTACCATTTGTTCCATAAGCCGGAGCCCAGAAACCAATTTGTTCGATTAATTTAAAACCATCTTTATTAAAATATCCTGTATAATAAAACTTTGCGTTTTCTTTTGTATCTCTGTAAATTGGCATATTGTTGCTGGTTACACTCCATCCTGCTGCGGTGCCTGGTCCTACTAAAAACAAATCAATTTTAGGAAATATACCTCTGTAAGGAGTCAGTACAATCGTAATTGGTGTAGAAAATTTTGGTTCTGAAAGTGTTGTACCAACCGTTGATTTAATTCTAACATCGATTGTTCCTTCAACCTCTGCCGTAAGGCCAAGCTCAAGTGCTTTTGCATTCAATTCTGCTACTGTAATGCTGGCGTGAGTAGAAGTCGAAGACGTAATATCTACCGGAGCTGCAAACTCTGTATTACTAGCTGCAAACTGTACAGTATAGGTAACAATAGTTGGTGTTCCGTAGCTCACTTTTTCCCATGTAAAAGTCAGTGCAGTATTGTTTGGTGTGTCTTCATTTAAAATAGTCGAAGAACCATTATCAGGTGTAATCATAGAAAAAGCAGCTTCCTGAGGCTCTACGATCATCAAATCTGTTTCGTTTTCACAAGACCAAAGTCCGGTAATTAAGGCAATAACTGCAAAAATTTTATATATGTGTTTCATTTTTTGTATCGTTTATGTTTTAAAAAAAGTTTTAGTAACCCGTGTTTTGAATCAAATTTCTATTGGCTCCCAATGATCCTTCCGGAATAGGAAAAACGCTCATGTAAGATGGAATAGAGATTCCTTTTGAAGAATTTCCTTTCCATGCCCAATTGTAAGATCCTCCGGTATATTTTCCAAAACGGATTAAATCTTGTCTTCGGTGTGCTTCCCAATGTAATTCACGTGCTCTTTCATCAATTAAAAAATCAAGCGTTAATTCACTTAAAGTAATGTTTCCAACAGTCGAATTATTATTAGCTCTTTGTCTTAAAGCATTTACATAATCTAATGCCTGAGCGGTTGTTCCGTTTCCGCCTCTTAAAGTCGCTTCAGCATACATTAAATAAACATCGGCTAACCTGAATAAAGGGAAATCAGTATCAGCATAAGTAGAACTTACACCGCTAACTCCCGTAGAAGTTTTATTTGAAAATTTAGATAAAATATAACCTTGTGTTTTTACACCAATATCATCAATATCAATAGATCTTTGTTTTGCCGGATCGCCCTGAACTCCTTTTCCGATTGTATTTCTGCTATCCTGACTGAATTTTGTCCCATCAAATTTTTGAGCAAATTCTTTTCTGATCCTAAGTGCTCCTGTCCAGCCGCCAACGCCAAAATCGGCACCATTGTTTTCCCATGCACCAATTTGTCCGTTTGTCAAAACAGTTGTTGCGCCCCAGTTTTGAGAAACTGCTCCATCCGACTGGATTCCGAAAATGATTTCTTCAGAGGTGTTGTTATCTGCCTTAAAGTTGTCCAGATATTTTGGTTTTAAAGTATAACCGCTTGCTATAATTTCATTACACATTGTAATACAATCATCAAAACGATCGGCCTGAATGTATACTTCGGCATTCAAATAAATTTTTGCCAAAATCATACGCGCCATAGACTGGTCTAATCTTCCGTATTCATTCGTTCTGGCCGCTTTTAAATCTGGTAAAACCGCTTTAAGTTCTGTTTCGATAAAATCAAATAATTGTTTTCTGTTAAACTCAGGTCCTGTAAAATTTACAGGATCATTTTCGGTATACATTGGCGCTTTTCCAAATAAATCCATCATGTTATAATACGCATACGCCCTTAAAACACGAACTTCCTGACGGTAAAGTGCTATGTCGGCCAAAGTTGCAGCATTAGTAATGCCTTTTGAACTTAGTTTTTCCGGTGTACTCTGACGTAAAAATTCATTTGCATAAGAAACAGAAACCATCGTTCTGCTGAACATTCCTAAGATAACAGGATTTGCAGCTGTCCAGATATTACGTTGTAATTCTGCGGTTCCTCCGTCACTTTCATAACTCCAAACCAGTTCGTCTGTAGTTAATTCCTGCATGTATAATAAACATCTTGTAAACTGACTTGTTCCGGCATCTACACCTTCCAAAGAAGAATCGTTAGGACCAATAACTCCGGTTAAGGTTAAATTTCCATAAACTCCTGCAAAAGCTTGCTTATATCCTTCGGGCGTAGAAAATAGTACATCCGAAGAAAGAACGTCATCATCTTCTGAGACTACATTTAGGTCATCAGTACAAGACTGAAAAACGCTGGTCAAAGCTAAAATTGTTATTAAAATATATTTTTTCATCGTAATTAAAATTTAAGATTAAGACCAAATAAAACAGATCGTTGTCTCGGGTAAATTGTTTTGTCTACACCGTTATTGGTAATTTCAGGATCTAAACCGCTGTATTTTGTAATTACAAAAACGTTCTGAACTCCTGTTGATATTCTTAAGGATGCTTTACTGTTTAACCAGTTGTTTAAAGTGTATCCCAACGTAACATTGTCCATTTTTAAGAAAGAAGCATTCTCTATATAAAGATCTGACAATATAACATTTGAAGTAGTTTGAAAATTAGTTTCTGTTATCTGAGATGGAACGTTACTTAAAACACCACCGTTTTCCATAGCATCATATTGTGCTCTGCCGGCGTCTACTGCATTAAAAATTCGGTTACCAATACTTGCTCTTAAATTAAATGAAAAATCGAATTTTTTATAATTCATATTAGATGCAAATCCTAAAGTAAAATCAGGATCCGGATTATTATAGATATATTTATCAGCATCATTTCTGATATTATCGCCATTTAAATCTGCAAAAGCGCCTTCAATTGGTTTTCCTTCGTTGTTGTATAATTGTTTGTATACATAGAAAGAATAAGGAGTATAACCTTCTCTGAAAATTTGTCCCGGAGTTCCTACTCCTCCAATGTTGTCTCCTAAAAAGATATCACTTCCGTTTACCAGATTTTTGATTCTTCTTTCAAATTTGGAAACATTAAAATTCATATTCCAATTGAAATTCTCTGTTTTTACAGCATTTGCATTAATCGTAAACTCGACTCCTTTTGTGGTAAAGCTCCCTACGTTTTGATACACGCGGTTAGAGAAATTACTCCCATCAGATATTGCTGCATTTACCAATAAATCCTTAGATTCTTTGTAATAAACATCAAGTCCGGCAGATAAACGATTGTTTAAAAAACCAAAATCAAGACCTGCGTTGTAAGATGTCGTTTCTTCCCATTTCAAATTGTTTGTTCTTTTTGAAGGAAGTGCAACCGGAATTGGGCTTTCGCCGAAGTAGTACTCCGAATTTCCACCACCAAGCTGGTATTTTTGCAAGTATCCGTTTGGCTCAGGAATATCCTGTTGTCCTGTAATACCGTAACTTAATCTTAATTTTAAGTCAGATAATACCGTGCTTTCTTTAAAGAAATCTTCTTTGATTTTCCATGCAAAAGCTATAGATGGGAAATTTCCCCAACGATTTGCTTCTTCAAATCTTGATGAACCATCTCTTCTGTAAGACAGCGTTAATAAATATTTGTCTCTGAAATTTAAATTTGTTCTGGCAAAGAATCCTATTAAAACAACATCTGTATCCAGGGTAGTTTCAGGATATGTTGATGGTAAATCCGGATTTAGAATATTACCGGTTTCAAATTTTGAGCTTTGAAATTTTTGATACGAATAACCACCTGTAGCTTCAAAATTCAATGCGTTAAAAGTTTTATTATAAACTAAATAAGTATCTAATAATTTGTTTTTTCTGGTTGCTTCTGTATATTCATTTGTTCCGTACGGAATGTTGTTGTTTGACGGAGCAGAACCGGCATCGGCACCAACCAATCTCCTTCTGTCTCCATTCGATTCATCGTAACCAACATTTACAACCGCTCTTAAAGCAGGTAAAAAATGGAATTTATAATCAACTTCAAAATTTCCAAAAATCCTGTCATTTGTTCCTCTGTCGTTTGTATTCAACAATTGCGAAACAGGATTTCTTGCTGCAGTTGAGACTAATGGATAATTTCCGTTGGCATCAACTCCTGTTGTATATTCAAAATAACCTCCATAAGGCGCACCATCCACTTTTATAGGCTGAGTTGGATCAAATCCAATAGCAGAACCTTCAACAGCATCTGTAAATCGGTTAATTTCGTCTGTATAATTGGCAGAAAGTCTCAATTTTAAATGATTGTCAAGAAAAGTTGGGTTCATTACTAAACCAACTGTGTTTCTTTTAAAATTATTGGTTAAACGCAATCCTTGCTGATCTGTATTTCCCAAAGTTAAACTCGTTGGAATGATATTGAATAAACTTCCTCTCACGGCTAAACTTTGATCTACCGTTCCTGTGTTTCTGTAAATTGCTTTTTGCCAATCTGTATTTGCAGTTCCTAGTTTATCAAGATCATCGCTTCTTCTGTCTGCAATAACACTCCTAAATTCATCTGCACTCAAAACATCAACCGTTTTAATGAGCGTTCCCGCAGCATATTGTACATTATAATCTACAGATAATGTTTTGCTTCCTTTTTTTGTCGTGATAATAATAACACCATTTGAAGCACGGGAACCATAAATTGCAGACGCCGATGCATCTTTTAAAACTGTAATAGATTCTACAGTCGCAGGATTTAATGAGGCCAAAAACGAAGAAGAACCTGTATTGGTAGCATTATCAAGAGGTAATCCGTCGATGACAATAAGAGGATCATTACTTGCAAAAAGTGAACTTCCTCCTCGAATTCTGATTTGAGAACTAGAACCCGGAGCACCTGTTGAGTTTACGGTTAAACCCGCTACCCTTCCGTTAAGAAGATTTTCTGTTGTAATATTATTTCCTTTGTTAAAGTCTTTGGTAGAAAGTGCAGTTACAGATCCTGTTGCATCTTTCTTTTTAACGCTTCCGTAACCTACCTGAACAACAACTTCTTTTAGTTGATTATTATCTTCTTCGAGAGAAACAGTTATGTTTTTTTGTCCGGCAACCGGAATAGTCTGAGTGGTATAGCCGGTATAGGAAAACGTAATTTTACTATCTGCTTTTACTCCGGATAATTGAAATTTTCCATCAAAATCAGTCGATGTACTGCTATTTGTTCCAGATACTTTTATGTTTACTCCTGGTATGGGCTGTTTTGTTCCTTTTTCCAGGACGACACCGCTAATTGTGTTCTGAGCCAAAACACAAAAAGGAAGCAAGAATAATAAAAGTAAAAATTTGGTTTTAATTATTTTCATACTTTTTTTAATTGGGTTGGTTTAAGTTAGTTTTTTAATTAAATGTGGTTAAAAAATGATTGCAGAGATTTTAGTTTACTCTTTTTTTTTACAGTAGAAAAGGTTTTTCCCTGTGAATTTTTCTTTGGAATGCTGGTCATGTTTAAAGTGTTTTTGGTTTAGATAATTGGTTAGTTTGTTTTAGTTGACTTACTCTGAACAAAAAATAAAATAAGATTACTCAAACGTTATAGCTTATCAACTCACTCTGCAAATTAAACACAGAACAAGGTTTTAAGACAGGGAAAAATTCATTTATAAAAGGGGACAATTTCGTAAAAAGTGTGCATGTGACACTTCATAAAAACATATTCTGTATTTTTTTTGCTGTAAAAAAATGATAATATAAATAATTAACAGGTAAAATAAGAGATTTAGTAATTGAGTAGTTTATGTGAGATTAGAAAAAAATTTACCGCAAAGATTCTGTGTTGATTTCCAATTTAAATCTTAATTTTTATTAATTTTGTTTTTCAAGACAGTCATTGAGCTAGTCTCTATAGCGTGTTAAACCTTATGTGTTTTCACGCTATTTTTT